>Ga0265797_10010782_pt1 | contig 11572 bp, 15 predicted proteins | sample P2T30metagenome_FD_192433 | JGI IMG/M metagenome (GOLD analysis project Ga0265797, IMG submission 192433) | Plant litter microbial communities from East Loma Ridge, Irvine, California - P2 T30 | ecosystem: Environmental > Terrestrial > Plant litter > Unclassified | place: USA: California... | reverse complement strand
TGGGACCCGAGTGATACCAGCCGATCAGCTTCTCGCGCGCGTTGACCTTCTTGAACATGTCGTTCATTCCCTCGATGTAGTTGTGGTCGATGAACCACACAGACGGGTCCTTCTCATCCTCCTCGAACGGGACTGGCTTTACGTCAGTACACGGTGTTTGGCCTGGGTTGTCGCTCATCCATGGGTATACGCACTTGCAAAGCTGTTTGATACCCGCACGCTCTTTCCATCATTTTGTCCAAGGAGCACACCGAGCACTCGCTTCTTGGTGCCCTTTGCTGAACGGCCGTAGTGATCTGCTGCGGATAGAAGGACGAGAGGCGCGACGGTGACGGTGCGGTTGACGATGCTCAGCGTTTCCGCTGTGGTGGCCGGCATCTTCGAGTATGTGTATGGTGGTGCTGGCGGTGTGTGGGTGAAGGTGATTTAATGTGATGGTCGCTTGTTTAGGCGGGTGTTGCTGAGTCTCGTGATGATGAAATGGCGAGCAAGCTCCAGCAAGTGAGTTGCCTCAGTACAACATCGCCCTTGATCGGCGGCTGATGCACGGCGGGCCGGCTTTGGAATAGAGTGGCCGGTGCTTCGACACGTCAAAACGCGATATATTTATGTTAGGCAGCCAAACGTGTAATCCATCTTTTCAATACAAAACACAATTCTTCCAACATGGCAGTCGAAGTTGTTTCTGGCGCAAATACAGTTGGAGGCGATGTTGAAGCGTGCGTGCTTTTTTGATAGACTCATGCTTCACGATTCAATGACTCTGTCTGACCCAACTTAAAAATACAGGAAAGTCCCTAAATCATCTACTGGCGGCAACGTAGGCACACTGCAGGAATTCGAAGAGACAGACCTCTACAAGGGTGTCTTTACATATGTCGAGGACTACATGTCTCGTTATGACATGTCACACGACTTCAATCACATCCTACGAGTCTTGTCATTCGCCAAACGCATTCTAGAAAGCTAGTCAGAGGACGGATCGAAGCAATTCGACGAGCAGGCCATTGTTCTGGCGGCTTTGTTGCACGACGTCGGCGACAAGAAGTACCTCCAGCCAGGCGAAGTCGCCGAAACCATGATCACGGCAGTCCTGCAGAAGAACGGCTGCCCAACCCGTCTCATGAGCAAAGTCGCTTTGATTGTAGAGCATGTCTCCTTCTCGAGTGAGATCAAGCGACCTCAGCTCGTGAAAGCAATTGTGACTGCGCATCCCGAATTGGGTATCGTTCAGGACGCGGATCGTCTGGATGCGATCGGTGCAGTTGGAATTGCTAGATGTTTTGCTTTCGGCGGTGCAAAGGCTTCTGGACGAGGTCTACATGGCTGCATCGAACACTTTGTTGAGAAACTCGAAAATTTGCAGGGCATGATGAAGACTGAGACTGGAAGGAGATTGGCTGAGGAAAGGACGAGAAGACTGCAGGAGTTCAGGGGCTGGTGGGATGAAGAGAACGCCGGGCTGTCTTGAAGCATGAATGATAATGATAGCATATATTTTTGCTGCTGCATGGAAGTGTAATTACCATAGCGATACTTGCGGGAATCACTGGAGCACGATGTCCCCGATATCAGACTTCTTTCACATGTCAAGAACTCGTCCTATGATAGATGTCAGAGAATACGGTCTCTGGCATCGTCGACGAGCCCGCTGATCCTTTTCAAAACCTGAATATAGCATCTAAGGGGCACGAATTGATATGATATTCAACATCAGAATTAATATAAGCAAAACTGCTTCATCTTCTTCATCTTGTAACCACATTCTAACCCCAGACGACGGCATTAGGGTCTCGTTCCTCTGAGAAGAGCCGAGGCCAATTCGGCAGGCCGTGCACCTCATCATCACTACAGCCCCGTCGCATGCCAGTCCAACTTACAACAACGCGACTGCCATTCACAAAGGCGTCGAGGCCATGACCATGAACCGGCTCAAGCAAGCCGTGGGCCACACCAAAGATGTGGCCAATCTACCCCCCCGACTTCTGGAAATGTACAGCGAATTCATCACCAAGAACGCCGGCGCAGTCGGCCAGGTGGAAGGCGCATTGCGCTCGTTGACCTACATCATCCCTGGTATGTTGTCGACACGTTATTTCCCATACGATCTCATCCATATGCTAACCTTACTTTAGGCCGCTTCAGAGAATCCGAAATCGCTTCAGAATCGCTCAACGCTGGTGTACAACTATTAGGACTCTACCACGATGACCTGCTGTCGCATGTCCTTGCGCAATCACTACGGCACAAACCTCAAACACCACACAGCAGATACACGCGATTCTACTGCCAAAATAGCTCGACATACAAGAAAACCGCGATCTCACTATCATGCGTTCAATACACGGAACTACTACTGGAGATGATGGCAAAGAGAAGAGGAGAGAAGGCGCGCTGGAGGGTCGTGGTGGTCCTCGAAGTCATCAAGGCACTTTGCCGTCTGATATTGATGCGCCTGACAAATTCACGTCCACTGGTGAATCCACCCTTGCCGGAAAGGGAACTACTGGAGGAGAAACCTGTTCAGGATGAGGAGGATACGCTGCACTCGCCACCATCTGAGGAATCGGAAGTCTCGCAAGCTGGATCTGAGAAGTGGACAATGCCTCGCACATCCCTGACACTGCCACCACTTCCCAGTTCGGAAGATATATCATCTTATCTCTTATCGAAGGTACTCACAGCAGACGATGTCAAGCCCCCAAAGGCGCTTCTCCACAGGATGGCTGGCCTCGGCGAAATCTCAGAAGTTCTCTACATCCTGCGACCAGTGATTTATGCCTCTGCTATGGCGTATTGGAGTCAGAGACAGGATGGTCGTGGTAAAGCAGATTGGCGGCCTTGGCTCATCGGTTTGTCGGTCGAATACGGTGCACGACAGCTTGCTAAGCGTGACCTCGAGACAAGGAGGCCAGGCGGCGCGAGAGGCTTGACACGGCTTGAGCGCGACGAATTCAAGAAACGTAGCTGGGGCATGGCATGGTGGGGAATGCGCGGCGCCTTTTACGAGAACATCACTCGTGGCGCAATTCTTGGGTTTGCTGGCAAGCTCAAAGGCAAACCGCTTTTGGATATGGTTGGAACTTTTGTGGAAGACTACGACTTCCTTTGGGAACAGTACTACTTTCCTACAGCTACTTTGTAATGTTGGATTCCATGGTGTAGATCAGGAGTTCAAGGGGGCCGAGTGCAGTAAGCGGTTGCCTACGGATCTGATACCCCCGGGGAGTGCATTTGGGTTTTATGACACGTGTTGCCACAGTGTTGACTGTATACCAATCCACAATTTCAGCAACGTGTTCTGTGCAAGTTCTCACATACCCAATATCATAATCTTCGGGCGTCCGCTGCATTGACACTCACGAGCGTTGTGATATAAGCAGTACAAAGGCAATCAGATCGGCCTCTTACAACTCCACAAAGCCCGAGCCCTCAAACTTCCCAAAACGTCACCTCTCGACTCCACCTCGAAACGAACCCCAGAACAATACACGGGAATGGCGTCAAGGTACCCAACAGCTCACCAGGAATTGATGCCATCAGCATGTGTTTAACAATGCCATAGATTCCACCAGCGCGACGCGCGCTCCGCCCTCTTCTCCTCCTACGACGCCCAAACCCGCTCGCGCCCATCCTCCGCCGCCTCCAACGCCTCGCCGGCCCCAAACTCCCGCAATGCACCCTACCCAGCCTATGGCGCAGGCCTCAGCAACAGCTCTCCGTACGCTTCGCAGTCACATTTGAGCGCCGACGCGGGTTTCAGCGCGTACCCCGGCGCAAACGGGGAGAGCGGCCGAGGGAGCGGAGACGGAGGGTTTAGGGCCGCGACGCCGAATAAGAAGGGCCAGTATTCGAATGCGGTGCTGGATGAGTTGGAGAGTCAGAATGATGAGCAGATTGGGATTATGAGTGGGAAGGTGCGGATGTTGAAGGATGTGAGTTGTTGTTGTTCTTGGGGATTTGAGCATGCTATGCTATGGAGGAGAGGGCGAAGTGCTGACTTTGGACTAACTAGTTGACGAACGCCATCGGCGGCGAGATCAGAGACTCCACCGCTCTGGCCGAGAAGATGAACGACCAATTCGAGGGCACGCGGAACCGGTTACGAGGCACGATGAACAGGATGCTGCGCATGGCTGAGAAGACCGGCGTGGGCTGGAAAGTCTGGGTCGGCTTCTTTGCGTTCTTGGTCGTTCTGTTCTGGTATGTGAGGTTTTCTTAAGAGCTCGCTGCTCTGTGAAGTACGATTGATGGGTTTTGGCGTGGTGTTCTGGTGCATTGCAGGTCTTAATAAAAGGGGTTGTACAGCTAATGAGATATGCCAACATACGAGGCTCACTTGAATTCATTGCAAGCAAGTTCCTGTTAATCAATATAGGTAGCTCCGACGAGATGTCAGCCCTCTACGCAGCAGCAAAATAACATCGCCACAACAATTTTCCAACACCACGACATGCAAAAGTCAATTGAAGAAGGTACACTAAGACAAGTTGCAACCATGTCGCTATGTGAATTGGCTGGTGACGCTATACATGGGGAGTAGAACTCGGCCCTGTCTCGGAAGACATTCGTCCACATACATCGGTACACAGTCACAGTCACAAGGGGTCATTCACAGAGGGCTCTCAAAGGTGACTTCTTGGGTTGCAACTGGACCCTCTTCCAGCTGAGCTACGCTACCCGCACTGACTTTTAGGGATGACGTCTCTGCGGGTTCTTGGGTTAATTAAGCCTTACCTGCTTGCTGGAGCAGACGCGGCTCGCTAAGAAAGTCAGGCTCAGCGGCTTAGCGGCTCCTCTAGGAAGTGAATTTCAACGTCGAGACGCATTCCACATGCTACTGCAATTCGCAACCAGGACCAGAGGACAAAGGTATGTCGCTGGTTGTATGCTCATAGAGCTACAGCAATGCGTGCAATGACAGGTACGCTCGAGTTCTAATTTGACCAGCTATCACAATCGACAAAGGGCTCTCGGATCTTTACATGGGCCATTGAGGTACTGTTCAAGCTATGTGTTATTTGTGCGTTTAGTGCACTAATACCATCGCGCGCAGAACGAAAGCACGACCACTCTTACCACCAAGATGCCGGTCACAAGATAAGATCATCCGTGAAGCTGATACGCTGGTACGCTTCAGCATGGTCCTTGTAACATTCACGCTTACCATCGAGATGCGGAAATCCCGGGCTACGCTCTCCCGAGCTCGCGCATCCTTCACGACCACCAGCAAGCCGTCCGCCATGAAGCCCACAAGCAACCCGCTGTCTGGCCGTCGCACCGAGCGCGATGATGCGCGCGACCGCGAGCGTTCCTTGTCGCCGTCTCCGCAGCCGCGCCGCTCTCGCTCATCCCGTCGTGCGGAGCGTGACGCCGCTCGTGATCGCGAGCGCTCCTTCTCTCCGCCTCGTGGTCGCTCCTCCCGTCGTGCCTCAAATGTCGCCGCCGACGATAGAATCGTCGGTCCTGGCTCCCCCTACGAGGCCGCCGGCGCCCCTGAGGCCGTCTTCACCCGTCGTCAACAGCAAGCCCGTCGCGATGAGGAGGACGCGTATTTGTGCTAATGTGTAAGTTTCGAGAAGGTAACGAGTTGTTGCGATCTAGTGAGATGGACCGGATTACACCTCTAATATCTACTTTACATCGTGCTAATACTAAAGGGTTCAGTAAGAGAACGAATGGTGTGATCCAGTAAGAAACGCCGAACTGCTCTTACACATTGCTCTACAAAGATAGTAGGACCTAAGGAGCCAGGAAGACAAACACGGATGCGGTCCATCAAGATACAATTCACGGCGTGTCATCACTTGAGAAGCTAATAGAGTAGTGTCAACAACATTGGAGTCTATCTACTCTGATGTGCCATTGAGATGCTCAAAGGGTTCGGAGAAACCATATTTACTCCCTTACAACTCCGAAAAAGCGATTTTGCGTTCGATGTGGGCCTCGGTGTTGGAGTTGCTCGCAGGAATCGTGATGTACGGTCGGAACAGCACCCAGAGTGCATGCGGCATGCGACCAAAGGCCATCCACTGGTCATCGAGGACGCTGGAGTACTCCTCCTTCCACAGCATCGCGCGCGCATTTGCCTGTTTGGCAATACGCTTCCCCTCCTGGGCGGTGCGCTTCTCCTGTTTAGCAAACTCCTTTGCATCCATGACTTGCAGATCGCAGTCAATTTTTGCGTTGATCAAGTCGCGAGCATAAGCGTGCGGGACCGACAAAGCGCGCTCTGCTCTGTCGTCTGCTACCTTGACTTGATCTTCCAGGTCCTTGAACTTGGAGGCGAGGTGGTCGCGCATGTTGACGAACCTGACCTCCTCGCGTTCGAGCGACTCTCTCAGCTGAATAAGCTCCGACTTCACCTCTTCGCCGAGTACAGCACGACGAAGCTAATTACACAACTCTTCGATGGGGCCAATGTCCCGGTTGAGCGACTCTCTAGGGTGAACAAGCTCTGATCTCGCCTCTTCGCCGAGTGTAGCACGACGAAGCTGGTCACACAACTCTGTAATGCCGCCCATGTTCTGCTTGAGCTTGGTAATCTCGGCATCCTTAGTCTTGCATGCTTCTTGGTGAATGACGTTGAACTCGTACTACTGCTACTGAAGCAACGAAAGCTCGGCATCCTTGGCCTCCCACTCACCTTCCAGAGCTTGGATCCTGGAAGCGTCGGTTTTCTTGCTTGAGCGCTGCCTCTGTGCAGTCCTCAAAGCAAGCTCGCGGCACCTTGTGCCGAGCAATACTGGGGCAAATGCACCAGCACGACCGGTACAGATTTCCCAGACGGCTTCAACGAGGATCACAGCTACAACGCAATGGTGCTGCTTGCGCTTGCTCACATTTACAAGCCAGTCCCTATTGACTACAAAGGTAGACAGCTGCGACGAGAATTGAACCCTGTACGTGGCAGCAACACAACGTGGCTGCAGACGCCAGTCGAGCGAGACTAGTGATGCAAAAACTGAACAGCCGACATGCAAAACCAATTGAAGAAGTGGGCCGCTTGACAAGACCCGAACCATGTTACCAGGTGAACTGTCAAGGTGAGATGCAAGTTGGCGAGTAGGACTCTTAACCCAAGTCCCTTCAAACAGGGGCCCAACAGGCACATTGACCAAGCCACATTCACAATGGATCCTCCACGGGGGTCCCTCGAGGGTGTGTCACTTGGGTCACAAATAGGGCGCTCTTCCAGCTGAGCCACGCAACCCGCACTGGTTTTAGGGCTTGAATCACCCTGAACTTTTGCATTCATAAAGCTTTACCTGCTCGCTGACGCAGGAAATCTGTGCGTGCGGCTCCAGCCGTCCCACACGCGCGGGCCCACCAGAAAGTGAAGTGAGGTTTGTGAACTTCACAAATGTCACATGCCACAAGCTTCTTCGCCCCGCCATGATGCCACAGTCACTTGCATGGCCATGTGTCGCACTTGCAGCAGTACAGTGAACGTGTCAGTGAGGTCAGAATCTACCCGACCCTCTGCGCATTGACTGATCTCCAATGCCTGCGTGCAAGCTCCGGTAAAGTTGAGCCTTGTTTGCGCGCGCCAGCAGTCACCTTCCGATCTTACAGGAAAACGGTATGCCATCGAGATGCTAATAGGACAATACGAGTGCTTAGGTAGTATATACACTACTATCTAAAGATGCCGGTAATATATACTGCGACCTTGCCCTTGAGGAGACTAACATATCCTATATACCGGCCTATGATCACAGGGTGCTATACTTCACACCACCCGAAGGCAGCATGTAACGGATTTTGCGAACTTCTCAGGAAGTGAAGTGAAGTTAAACACCTGCATGCGTTTGCAGCCCCACCGGGCGGCTCTCATGCGATGAGATCACATGCTCATAGTCGCTCACGCGTGTGGCTCGAGTTCACTTGCGCTCGAGCACATAAAAGACGCACACCGAACCTATCTAGCATCCACCCACTCACCCCGACACCACCACGAAAATCGCTTTCGGCGCGAGCGACCAACATCTCGGATTGTCAACGCGCAGATAAACACAAATACGATCACTCATACAGCGCTCACTAAACATTTCCCTATCACAGGCACACTTTGGACCACCCAACTTCAAGTTGTTCACGAAACTGAACCACCCCACAAGCAAGCAGAGAGTATCAAACTTCCTCAAGGATGGCCATCTGAAGAACGGTATCGCACAGCTCAGCCTTGAGAACGGCAACAAACACACCACTCTGCTCTCGTTTCTCCAACGCGACTGGAAAGGCGGCGCGACTGTCATCTCGGCGCAGGCTTCAACTTCGCAGCAAGTCAGCGATCAATATGGCGCGCAAGAGGCTGAGATCATCATGGACATCGCCAACATGTTGATCATCGTGGTACGTGAATGAAGGGTACAACCCAATCTCTTGCTCTAGGTTCGGACTCCGTACTAGTCTCTCAGCGGCGAGGCGAGCAGTACGGACTTTGAAGCTCGACCTCAAGCGAATGTGATGTCTGAGACAATATGCTGACTTGAACTCTTCGCTTTACAGGTCGGAGTGTACCGGTCAGAGCATCCACAGGAGATCAGAAACGAGCAGGACCGCCTTCGTCACCTTCACACCGGAGCCATCATTGTTGTTGAAACCTTCTACGAAGCCTTTATCGGTCCCCAGGGTGCACTCTCTACAACTCTCCTCAGCACGCACTTGCGCAACCTGGTCGCGCAGACGACACTGGCGGACGTCTCAAACAAGAACGCCCAGAGAGAGCTCGACCAACTCAAGATCAAACTCGAGGCGTTGCTCAAGGACAATGACAAGAAGGTCCAAGACCTCGTGGCGGCAAACCGTGCCAATGCCGACTTGCGCCGTGAGGTCTCGGCGGCCAAGGCGTCGACAGGCCACCTTGAATCCCAGAACCGCATCCTGAGTGAGCAAGTCGTACAGGCAGAGGTCAAGGCTGCGGCCTCGGAGGCCAGAGCAACTCGCGCCGCAAACAAAGCCGACGAGCAAGAGCTCAGAGCCCAGAAATACCACGACTCGATCGCCCACTTCTCCGCGCGTGCCGAAGATGCAGAGAACCTCGCCGACCGTGCATACTTGCGCGCGGCCGAGTTACAGGATCTCTACTTCACCGCCCTCGACAACCAGTGGCACGCTGTCAGTCACATGCCGCAAGAACTCTGGGAGCGAATTCAGCCATACAACACGCTTCTCCGCGAAGATTACGCCTTCGACCCCTTCTTCGCACGCAGCGACTCCTCTGCGGAGTCTTGAAGACAGGTCTACTTTTGAAGACTGCAGCATTCTATTGCAAGGGAGACTCGGGTCACGTGATAGTGTTGCAACCCGCTCTGACGGCAGCAGCACCATCTGCCTCACATACAGGGCAGTACATCTGCGGTATTATCTGTTACACTTGCTCGTATACGCTACCCACTGCCGTAGAGCTGTCTAGCTTGGAAAGATTCTTGCAGGGATGGATCACCAGGCACACTTTGGACAAACTACAGGTACAAGGGATTGCGGCGGTGATATGTTGATTCACCGCAGAGCTCATCAACGAATGTCTTTTGCTCCAAGTATGGGCTTGTTGTTTTATCGCACTAAATGAAATGATCGTTCAATGAATTGTGTATCTCGATGGAATATCTGGCCGTTTTCGCTTTCATTGTCGATGACACTGGTACAATAGCTTCTGGAAGAGTTGGAAGCCGTGGATTATGTCTCGCTGTGCCTCATAAAGTTTGATAAGACTACGAGATTAGACAACGCCTCATTGTGTTCGATCCGGAGTTGAGATGCGCCATGTGTCTCGATGGACCACACTGGCCCTTTTGATTCCAGAAGACGTGGTGGTATCCTACTATGACCTTTTACCCTTTGAGGTGTTGGGCAACATCTCAGTGGTAGTTCTCAGGTGTTGATGCACCGCATTCGTCATTGCTGCCTTACTCGAGTTGGGGATATGACCTTCGTCTCAGCGGCACGCCTGTCAAAAACTTCCACTAAGGTCGCTGATGCAGTGATGCTACCACTCAGTGATAGTATCATCGTTCTGCGCGCGATGGTATCAGTGCACCAAACGTACAGCTCGCATACAGCTCAAACAGTATTTCAATGGTTCATATAACAGTTCGAGAGCCATTAGTCAATTATAGCAGTACGTCAGATCAGCGAGGTCATTCCTATACTGACCACAGACTCACGCTCAGCGATTGTACGCTTTCGCGGGCAGATTCGGTCGGCACTTGCAACGCCGGCTTTCTGTCAGTGTTTTGTACATGCGTCGGCGGTATCTCTGGAGTCAAACCGTCTGCGGCAATGTTCTAGACTGACTGCTATTCGTTGAGCCAGTTATCGATGCTCGAAGGCCTCCTCCATGCTTCGTGCCTCATGCCTCTACGCCAGCGGAATAGCAAAAGTCAAAACCAATTAAGGAAGGGACGCTTTGACAAGACAACCATGTCACCAAGTGAATTGTCTGGTGACGTTTCAAGTAGCGAGTGAGACTCTTAACCCTTGGCGCGATGCCAAAGGCCCTACAAGCACCGGGACACAGGCACATTCACTGTGGCTCCTTCATGGAAGTCTTTCAAGGTGACTTCCTTAGATCACTAAAGCGCTCTTCCAACTGAGCCACGCAATCCGCATTGGTTTCTGGTTATTGGTACCGATGTTACTTGAATCATATACCATAATCCTCTAGCAGATTAGCAAAAGTCAGTGGAAGGAAGTTACCACATGACCAGGCTATGTCACCAGATCGATTGCCAGCATTTAATGTGTGTGAAGGAGTGAAGTTCCATTGCCTCTGTCTCAACCGGCGAGAGGCCCACACACACCTGAGCATGCACATACACCTCGATTGTGGACTCCTCCATAGAACACTTCCAAGGGTAAAATCCAACAAATAAGTTGCCACTAAGCGCTCTTCCAACTGAGCCACGCAACACAACACTGACTGTTGTAGCCTGTAGAATGTTGTGCTGATAAAGCTTTACCGGTTTGCCGGGGCGGGCGACACTTGACTCTCGAGAAAGTCACCTCCGAGGCTCCGCACGGGCTCCACGCCCCACCACGAAGTGAATTGAGATGCTGAAGTGGTAGTCCCTTACTACGAGCTCCTTTGTCTCCTTGGAAAGTGTTGCAAATCGCTCGCATCTGTTTGCAAGACAACTGAGCTCTGATGCGTATATGCAAAGCAAGACACAACTTAGCCTGCGGCTAGATACACGAATGGAAGACAAAGACAAAGACGAATTGAGACTTGCATTTGCGGTTTCAGAAGGTAGCAATCAGCCAGAACTGCGTTCACATCCCACGGGTCATGCTCTGTTTCGATCTGTCTGCTAGTATAAAGCTTTTTCTTCACCTGCCATTTGACGCTGCGACAACATACACCTATACCGAGAAGACTCACACTGGTCACCCAGGTAGGACCTACACGATCGCCTCGCACCTAGTTTCGCTAACCATCTCTCAGACTCACAAACATGGCCGCCCCCTTCAACTTCACCCTCCCAGGAGTCGCCGAACAGATGGCAGCTGCAGTCACAGAGTTCCTCAAGAACCACAAATTCGACGTCAAAACCCCAAGTGCCACCAGCAT
>Ga0265797_10010781_pt1 | contig 11574 bp, 10 predicted proteins | sample P2T30metagenome_FD_192433 | JGI IMG/M metagenome (GOLD analysis project Ga0265797, IMG submission 192433) | Plant litter microbial communities from East Loma Ridge, Irvine, California - P2 T30 | ecosystem: Environmental > Terrestrial > Plant litter > Unclassified | place: USA: California... | reverse complement strand
AGGAAGTCAAAGAAGTTTTCTCCGAATTGCGCAACTCGCTCGACCGTCTCGATTTCCTTGTTCTGTCCGCAGGTATCAACACGAACTTTTACGGGGAAGACGCGGACGGTATCGACCGTCACTTCGGAGTGAACTTCCTAGGTCACTTTTACGTATGCAATCAGCTCTGGCCGGTACTCCGAAAGACGGGTAAGATGGGCTCGAAGCCCGCGCCGAGGGTCGTCTTTGAGTCGAGTGAGATGCATCGTACAGCGCCACCCGATGTGCACTTCGCAAGCATGGATGAGATCAACGATAGCTCCATGGACCCCACGCGGTTGTATGGACGCACAAAGCTGGCAATGATTCTGTTTGCGAAGTACGGTCTGCGTGATCGCGTTATCAAGCCCAACGGTGATAACGTATACGCTCTCTCCGTACACCCAGGCGCTGTCAACACGGCTATGCAGCAGCAGTGGAAGGACGCGTACCCTGGTATCACGGGCAAGCTGTTGTCAAATGCCATGCTCTTCGCTGGACGAGACGTGGAGCAGGGGTCGTACAGTGCGCTTTGGTGCTGCACGGCGGATGAGATTGAGGAGAAGAACATGAACGGGTTCTACTTCAACGACCCGGTAAGTTGTCTTTGGCTCTTGGTCAACATTCTACGTCGGACTTCGTAACTGATACGTGATGCAGGGCCAACCAGGCAAAGAGACATCTCAAGCCAGCGATGAGAACCTTGGTGCTGCGCTCTGGGATCTAAGTGAGCGTATCATCAAAGACAAACTGGGCCAAGATGCGCTAGTCGACTGGAGTGCGAAGGAGTAAGACCGTGTTCAGATACAATGTGGGTAGCTTCAACTACGTCTGATCTCGTGCGTAATGTGTAAAAGATTATCATTATGGGCGTGTAGGAAACATATCCTATAAAAGCTTACAACATCCTGAGAATGGTATATGGCATGATAACAATGATTCCACCATCCTAAGGAACATAATGCCAAACCCCGCGTTGAGGAGTCATAACCCGCTGCGACCTTCCAACTTCCCGTGAAGACATAAAATGACGTAGACCTTGACAAGATGGCGACTCTCTAACCGCATCATCATCGAGCAGCTCTGGATGCTCGTCGACGACCATAAACACCGCCTCCCGCAGATCCGTCGCATGCTCCGGAAGATCTTCGTAAACCCATAAGATAGCGTCAATCATCTCGGGATTGGGATGGTAGTATTCCGCTGCTTCCTGAAACCTCTTCGTACATAGCGCCTGTAGGTCGGGTACCAGGTACTTGTCTGCGACTTCCCAGAGTTGGAGGTGTAGCAACATGTGGCGAGGTGTTGGCGTGTGGTAGAGCGCTCGGCCTGAGCCCTTTGGCATGACATGAAGTATCCTCCGTCGTTTCTGGGTAATCTGATCCGGGTGGAGGTCTGGTGATGTTTGAGGCTTCCGTTTCCGCGAGGTAGATGAAGATATAGCGCCAGCGGCTGGTGATGCTTCTCCGTAGAGCAAGCTCGAACTGTCATCAACACTGTAGGGGTCGTGTTGATCGATACTTTCGCAACTAGCGTACGGGTTGCTGCCGTAACTTCTGATCCATGTCAGATCCTTTGTGCGCGCATCAATCTTCCAAAAAGTGGCGTCGTAGTCGCCTTCATGAAGAAACTCAATCATGAGACTGACCATGGCAGGTTCGTCGTCATGAAGCGTTATGGTGCCTTCGGAAGCCTCCTTCCCAAATTCTGTTGCGCGCCGAAAGTATTCAGAGTAGGGAGTAATGATATCTAGATCGACAGTATAGCTATCAGACCCGCAGGCTATAGTGAAGTTGGGCTTCATGGCTCTGGAGTGTAATCGTCTGGTGTAGGGGTTGAGGCTTGGGTAGGTGTGAATGGGCGAAGGTGGATTGGCAGTGATTGTCGGCAAAGTGGATAAACTCGGTTCTTGCTAGAGTGTTCATGTGCGTCAACAGGCGATGACAGACAAATGGAGTATTCACTCTGTCGCTGACCACGTGAGCCGGTTGCCTTAGGGTTTGACATGAACTCACGATGTGGCCACCTTGGATGAGAAAGGCCGCACATCGTGAGATCGAGTTTGCGATGCGGCACTGAACCAAAAACCTGGAGAATTTTCTAGGTTTTGCAGTTTCTGAGCCCCAACCCCGTGCAAAACGTCTTCCAGCTGCCGATAAGTGACAAGAGGCGTGGTTCTTTCATAGATCATGAGGGGTGGACGTTGGTGGAAAAGAGACGTGTCCAAATACGAGTCTTTGCAAGAAGTCGAACATCCAATGAAGTCGTGTAGACTGGATGTATGCTCGCTGGCTAGAGAAAGAGTGCTTGGGAGCAATGACTTGGTCTTGAATCTTCGCGTGTACCTCGGCCTGATTGGAAGAGATGACTCTAACGCAGGACCTAGGATTCAGCACCCAAGACCGAGAGCCCTGGCAGGGGGAGATCGTATTGACCAGCATAGCGGGCGTACGGCATGCTCCGTGCAGATAGCCTCAACACGCAGCGAGGATGACCTGACAAGGCCGCAGCTGTGGTGTTTCGTGGCAGGTGGCACGGCCCGATCGGCTAGTAACGCGAGCATGTCCGAGAACGAGAAGATGTTCCGAAGGCACGGCGCGGCGGGGGCGCAGGGTCGTAAATGCTGTGTAAGACCGTCCGGTGGTAGGCTAGTGACCGGTGAGTAACCCCACCTCCGCTCCATGCAGTAGGCTACAGTCTGCAGCCCTGTCGTGTTCGCTGCTAGGGCTGCAGCTTCGCCACACAGTTGCCACCGTCAGCTTGGGGTCCGGATTACGGTTCCGCCAGACGAATGGCTCAGCTTGAGCGTACTCTTCCAAGACTCCAGCTGAATTTCCGAGCCTTCCCCGTTGTTGGACTTTGCTGCCGCGCCTTTCTAAGCGCAATGACAGCCTTTTTATGCTCCAACTGATTCTTGTTCCGTTCCAGTATTGCTGACTCGTCGGCACCCATATCCAATATGAGTGTAATGAAGTCTACTTGATTGTGTGCGACGGCATGATCTAGCACGGAGGCAGGTTCGGTGTCTTTGGCGTTGATATCGGCGCCGAATACGAGGAGAATGCGAGCTAGATTGACATAGCCACGCTGCGCTGCGAGGTGAAGGGGAGCGCGTTGATGGTCCCCCAAAATGTTTACGAGAGTGGTAGGCTCTGGGTGCTGTTCCAATATCGAATGGATTTCTGCGACGAGGGCGGAGTCATCTTTGCACTGCACCACTCTGCGGTGGAAGACTTTCCAGTCTTCCTCTGGCTTTGAGATGCCGAAGGTTTGTTTAGAGAGAATGCTTTCGTCGTCGTCGGATTGTGTAAGAAGAGCGCTCGAAGAGGACGAGGAGACAGAGAAACGCGGTGGTGATGTCGGATTGGACCCTCTGCGGAGGTGTGCTGGATCTGAGATAGTGTCCGTATTTGAGAACCATCGATCAAGTGAGACGAGGTCATCTTGAGCTGACCGATCCTCTTTGCTGACATACGCTATGGGTTGCTGTCTGAGCGTCAGCATCATCTCTTCTGCTATACATTCCACGTATACTTACTGGTACTGAGCTCTCGGAAACGCGGCGAATATAGGAGCTGACTTCACTACCATCGCGTTAGAAATGTATAAGTCTGAGGGAGAACCGTACGAACAGATATGAGCAGGCTCCGGTGACAAGGACAATATCTCCGAGGTATCGTCGAATGTCATCTACCGCGAATTCGATATCCTTGGCTACTGTGTCCATTCTTCGTTTCACAGAGGCCTTGTCGAGAAAGGTCTCCGCACTTTTGCTTTGAAGTCCCAAATCTGCTATTTTGCGTTTGATCTCTCTAAGACGATCGCGACATAGCGCGATCTTCTCACGCACCAAGATTGACGGCTCGCTATTGCCATCGGGCTCAGCTTGATGGTACTTCGAGTTGAGTAGGCGTACAACTCCATGCAACTCTGTTATTCTTTCGAGGAGTCGGTCGACCAAGTCGTCGATTTCCCGCACCGCTTCGATATAGTTCTTGCATGCTCGGACGAGGGCCAGCCCAACCGTTGCGATGGTAATTATGCTGGAGACCGGCTCGGCCATGGTTACTTGGGTGCCGTGTGTGGTGGCCAGGCCCGCTTTAAAGTGGATCGTTGGAGGAAGTCTGGAGCCAGGTTGTGGTGTTACACAAGGATACCGTTTAATAAGTGTAGGCGAAAGCGCAACGATCGTTACGGATGTGGCATCGATCTCATTTGAAGAAGGCCTCTTGCCAGGCGGCTCAAAGATCAAGAAGGGGCTTAGCAGAACGCGTGCAGCCTGTTCATGACCAAGAATGAGGACGGGTAATGTGAGAGGCACACGTGTGAAGTGAGTTGACGTAAGTGTCAAGTATAAACAGTCAAATGCTCCATGCAAGGGTTGGCATTCGTCCGATGCGTCAACGGGCTGGGGCAACTCCACACGTACCTGGGGAAAGCGGCTGGCGGGGAAAGCTCGACGGCCACACTATTACAGATCAAGTAGGCAGCCGCTTATGTGCCGTCCCTTTCTCACCACACCACATATCGACTAGCCGAGCGGGCTGCGGGGACAGCTCATACGCCGAGGAACTCGTCCTTCGGAAGCTTATTCCGAATGCCTGCGATTTCACGTAAACTGGTTCATAGTCTCGAACGGCGTCTCGAAGGGCAGAACAGACGTCCCCGCGATGGCGCGTCCTAGCTAGGCGATTTCAAAGCATGTTGCTCGGCAGAGGGCTGAGGAGAGAACTAAGTGTCACCAATAAATCCAAGGTTGCAAGGTGATGCAAGGGCTGACCCTAATGCCAATTGCGGCTTGGTGGCGTCTGAAGGCACTTAGCGATGTATGCGTTCATTGGCCAAAGTCTCCCAAGACCCATGTCGCCTGAAAAAGGGCAGCGATGCATGCGAAAAGCATTGGCAAGGCAACCAATCCACTGAGAAGAGGGCGATCATCAGAACGTGGACTTATTGCTCAGCCACCCGTCTAGGAGCATTTGTAGGTAATATGGCGGTGGAGGACCCCGACAAGACATGCCGTATGCACGATCAGGCTCGCCCTTGGAAAGGCCTGTCAACCTTATAGGACTCAGCCCGATGCGGCAGGCAAACATATATTGTGATGCTGGGGCGCGTTGTCGCACATTGATTACGGCCCCAAAGCGACATACTCTTGCTCAAAGCGCTGGCCACTATGACTGAACCCCTTCAGCAAGCAACAGCTTTCGCAAGCACAGTAGGGATCCAAACCCTTGCGACGAATCAACAGCGCTCAACAGGCGCAAGACAAAAGTATGCGCATGAGTCGATGTTAACAGAGTGTAACTGACTTGGCATAGTATAGATAATCCGTTTCTGACGTTCGATGACACGATTCCCGACCTCAAGACTCAACGTACTGAGCTAGAAGAGTATGTGTGGGAATTTGCTTCATTAGCCGGTCTCAAAGACCGCTATGAGTTGCTTCGATTTGGTGCTCGTCTCGCTCGAGACAAGTATGAGACTATGAGAAAATACGCGGATGAGCTCACAGATTCGGAAAAGGAGTTGTTGGAGAAGGAAAAGGATGAGAGTACAGGCTTTTGGAAGCAGTCCAAATTTCTCCGCGCGACAATCATGACCGCAAGTCTTGCGGGCATGATCCAAGGATGGACGCAAAGCGCCAATAATGGCACTGCTCATGGCATGCCAGACGAATTTGGCCTCTGCTATCGCAGAGAAACGAACTGTCCTTCGTCCGATCTTTGGACGTTTGGGATGCTAAACGCCATTCCGCTGTTTTCCGCAGGCCTCTTCGGTACACTCCTTGCAGATCCGCTGCAGGAGAACTTCTTAGGGAGGCGAGGTAGTGTGATGCTGTCTTGTGGCATCACAATAGCCTCGACAATCGGTGCATCACTTACGCACAATGTAGGCTCACTCGCAGCTTGCCGAGCTATCAACGGAATAGCTCTGGGTGCAAAAGCGTCGATAGGTCAGTGCAAGCTCTCGTTCATGCTTGCGTCGATGAATCTAACACCTTGTAGTCCCAATATATGCGGCTGAAATATCACCGGAGCATATACGTGGCGCTGTTCTGGCGAATTGGCAGCTTGCTGATGCAGCCGGTACGTCCGCTCCCCTTGATATGGTGTAATCGCTGATCCGGTAGGCATCTTTCTCGGGTTTCTGGCAAACTTGCTGGTCGTTGTTTATGTGGAGAAAGCAGAGTCCGCATGGCGCATTCTTACGAACACTGTGCTCATCCCCACAGTGCCATTGCTGGTGATGATATACTTAATGCCGGAATCGCCGCGATATTTGATGAAGCATGGAAAATACCCCAAAGCGCTCGAAGCCTTCGAACAGGTCCAGACCACGCGGTTACTAGCAAGTCGGGATTTCATGTATGCGCATGCTCAGCTGGATTTCGAAAGCCGACTCTTAAAAGGGGAAACAAATGAGCTTGGCACCCTGGCCGATCGCGTAGATGTCAGCTTGCCGAGCTTTTCTGGAGAGCCATCTTCGCCATCGCCAAATCGCGCACAATTAGAAAGGGCTGCTGAACATGGAGCCGTATCGCCAGGTCGATTCGCCCTAGATCCCAATGTCGAGGGAACGAAGTTAGGGCCAACAGCGGTTCGGAACGATAGCCAGCACCAAGTCAGGCCGCAGCCCGAGCAAAACGAAGACAGTAACATTGAGCTCGCGACATTGAATAGGAGGTGGAGTGACATCTCCAGCCTAAACTTCGAGGTTGGGGTCAAACGAACGAAGAAGAACAATCCGTACTCGTACAACATCGGTGTCAACGGCTACTACAAGCGTCTGAGGGAGTTATGGTCCAACAAGCGGTGTCGACGAGCATTGCTGTGCGCTTCCGTGTCCATGATCACCCAGACTCTGACAGGCGTCAATACGATCGCCTTCTTAGGTACGATAGTGTGGCCCAACTCCGGAACAAACAGTGATCGTACATCCGCGATAATAGGTCTGGCTTTTGGAGCAGCGAATTACATGTTCGGGCTTCCTGCTTATTGGTCTTCGGATCGATTGGGACGTTCCGTCATGCTTTTGCTCGGCCTACCAAACATGGCATGGTCAATCCTAGTCTTTGCCTTCCTCTTCAAAATCACCGACACGTCCGTCCAGATACCATTGGTCAGCATCTTCGCGGTCATCTTCGTTGCCTTTTATGCCCCGACAGCCGGTACGTCTCCGTTCTCGATCGCAGCAGAGGTCTTTCCTCTCGTATCGAGAGAGGCGGGTATGGCCGTCTCCGTTGCGGTCAACCTCTTGGGCGCTGGTGTATTGGTCCTAGTCTTCCCATTCCTGCAGGACAGCATTCGGCCGACAGCTGCATTCTCTATCTTCGCAGGCTTGAATATGGTGGCGTTTGTGCTGGTGTATTTGTTCGTTCCAGAGACGAGGATGCGGACCTTGGAAGAGCTGCAGTATACGTTCGATTTACCAACGGGGTGGCATGTCGCGTATCGTGTGGGGTACATACGACAGCATGTCTGGGCGAATTGGTGGAAGTACTTGACTCGCAAGGAGGTTCAGCCGCCGGTTCCGTTCTACGAATGGGCGCGAGTGACGTATAGAGAGATGGAAGGTGCCAGCTGATTTATGTGGGGAGGTAGGTGTGGGCATATTTGGCGGAGGCGGAGTGCTGAGACAGAGGTTTGAGCGCGACTGGACGCGATCCCCTTCCGCCAAGCAAATGACGTATCAAGGCTAGCGCGAAAGACCCCGACCACGAAGTGCACGCCCGCACCTGGGGATTGAATCAGGAAGATATGTATGACCAAACACCGTCATCTATCCCAATACTATTCCGCAATTTTGTAGGCTCCAACATGATTCGTGTGTGTTGGTTGAGTTTTCCAGCCCGTATGTCTGTTCAAAGTGGGAGCTTCTATGACCTCTTGACGGTGAAGCTGCGCTGAGCATTAGAGACGAGCGTTTGTCCGGTTTTCTCTCAGTAATCGCCAAGATTCTTTACGCCTTCACCCTGATTGAAACGACTCCTGGCTAGCGCCTTTACGAAATAAACGCGGCGCACGCAATAAGATCTATCCTCTGCCTTCGCAACTCACGACTACCTAGGTCACAACAACCTTGCGGTAGAGCACCACCTGAAGCGATCAAGATGACGGTTTCATTGGAGGAAATGTAGGTCAACACACTAAAATCTTGTACTGTACTAATAAGATGCAGCACCTTGCGCAATCAGGCCGAGTCGCCTTTACTCCGACTGCCTGGCGAGCTGCGCAATCGTATCTACGAGTTAGCTGTTGGCGGAAACATCATCGTCGTAACAAAATCCTACAAGCGATGGAGAAAAACGTCGGTCTACCTCACCTCGGCTGATCCTTCTGGACCGGACGCAAAAAGCGCCCAGGCGAGCATTCGTGCACCTGTATCGGGAATCTTTACCATCGGCCTCGTATGCCGCCAGCTGCACCGTGAAACAGCGCTCAGTCAGTACGCAAAGAACCTCTTCCACTTTGACAGCATGACAGCTGGTCAGATCTTGTTGGAGAGCCTTAATAGTGCACAACGAGCGTTGCTCACATCGATTTCTATCCAGGTCGGGACCTACTTCGTGACAAGATGGTTCTTCGGTTGGGTCATAGATCTGCGAACAAGCCTTGACGAGACTGGCATCTCCTTGCCCAAGCTGAAGCATGTTTACTTCGGTCCAGAACTCGTGAAAGGCACTCACTGGGATGATGAAGAGGCAATACTGAATAGAATTGGGGTTTGGCATAACATGAAGATCGGATCGGGACGTAACGAAGGTATCTCGTTCATCCTGCTCGATGTGTTCAGCGGAATGGAGAACCGAGATCAAGCAAAGACGATCAAATTGAATTGGGACGGTGAGACGTGTGTCTAACTGGGGGGGTTTATTGTCCGACGCGGCGCGATCTAGTCGCCGCAAATACGGTATTCCTACCCAATGGTCATGGGCTGTTCACCTACGTATGGAGTGCCCTCGAGATGGCCAGACTGACAACGGGATAACTCATGATACGATCATGAAAGCCATGCTTAACAATCTGTTCTCTGATGATCCCACGCTTCCCTTTCCAGTCCACTTCCCAACCACCAGCACCTAGAGGCGTCCTCTCCCTCGATTTGACCTTTTCTAGCTCTTCGAAGGCAATGGGAGAGGGTGAATTAAACATTGCGTTAACAGCGTGCCAGAAGAGGACATCTGAGTGACTCCATGGGATATCGTAGTCATCTTCGGCGTGTATTAACGTGATGTCATAGTTTCGCTGCTTGCCGTTGACTTTGATACTGTCCAGCCGGTGAATGAGTGCTGCGAGTTTCTCCTTGGATGGAAATTTGGTGACGATAAATCGGTTCAGCAGGTTCATAAGCGGTGGAAATACTGCGAGAGGGGAGAGCAGCGGGAGGGTGCGAGCAACCTTGTACGTCCTGGTAAGCGACTCCACATCGGCGAATGGGGCGACTAAGACGACTCCCGCTAGAACGACAGGAGTAGGCTGTGAAGCCAAGTGATGAGTGAGCGATAATGCTACGGCAGTACCCATGGATTGGGCAAAGACCACAATCCTTTCTGATGATATACCCGCAATATCCGTTACGAACTTGAGCAAGGTAAGCGCATCAGTAAGAAGACCCGATTCCGAAGGCCACCCAGTACTGGCACCGAAACCACGATAGTCGATAGCCAGGACATGTACGTTGGTCGATGTCGCGCTCATCGCCCTGTAACTTTGTGGCCGCCATCCAGATCCCAGTGTGCCTGCTGCACCATGCAGATATATAACTACTTGCGCAGTAGGGTCTTTCAGTAAACGGAAGGAGATCCGGTCTTCGACATTCGCGCAGAGTCCGACTGGCTCCTCACGGAGTTGGGTTTGATGTTGGCGGTATGTCTCCAGTGGCAGAACGTGCCAAGCATGTAGAGTCTCACCATCTGGCGTCTTGAGATTGAAGGGGGTGACTTGGTTGCGCAGAAAGCCCCACTGCTCGGGTACGTTGATATCCTGATTCCAGGTTCGGGTTACTCGGTGCAGGAAGATGACGTGATCCTGTAGAGTCGGGATCGTGAGTAGCAAGACGAAGCCGAGATAGAACCCGATGAGACCAATGAAGATTGAGAGAAGAAGCGTAAGCATGCTGGTGGCTATATACCTGGTCTATCTCGAGCTTGAATAGTCCAGTCGCGGCCAGGACAATTTGAGATTTGCAGTAGCGCTAACCGATGTGGGGTAAGTGGAGCATGATGAACAACGCCACATGTTCGAACGTGTGCAGTTCTTCATGTCATATACACTTCTCCAATGCTAGAAAGTTCACAATGTTGGTGTTGAGGACGCGTTGCAGTTACGCGCAGTTGTCATGATTTTGGAGAATGACCAATCGGGCCTAGCTCAGGGTCATTGCATGTGCCGAGGTTCAGGCCAAGCACAAACCCCCCAAACGCGTCAAATCCACACTCCTTCCTCCATCCCACTCCAAGATACGTTGAAAATAGAAGCGCCATACTATGCTCTGATCGCGACAGCTTTCTGATACCTGCCATGCGATCTAACTCATGCCAAGACTGATATAAGATCAGCGGCATGTGTGGACAAACTCTCACGGACGCGCTGCGAATGGCTGCTTTGGCAGTATCACTTCAGACATCGCTAACGATCTCGCAGTTCCGGCGCATAATCCCATCCAAGCACAATCGTCTACGATATCAGTTTGACTCTAGACTCGGTCCACGCAACGCTAGCACATCCAATCATATCGCACACGGCATGTAGGCTGACTTCCAGGAAGAGGAAGGCAACACTGATGGCGACTCTGGCGACTGGACCGATCCCGAAACCGGTAACAGCGTAGAAGATGATGACAGCACATGCGAAAATGATTCCTCATTCGTCATGGGCCCTAGTAATACGGTGAATCAGGAAGTTTCACAGTAAAAGAAGAAGATGCATCGGTGCTTATACAGTACGCACGGTCGCAGCACGCATGCATCAAGCTTTCACGGGAACCGATATACGTCCCGTATCGATGAGGATATTATGCGCATGCTCAACCCGAGAGCGTGGAACGACATTTGAGCTGACCTTCCTACTTTGCTGCTCCTATTCTTGCAGTGTACGAATATCCTCACTAGTCACTACTCTTTACGCAGCTGAATCGGCCCCGAAACTGATTGAGTATATCTAATATGAATGAGTTGCGAGGGAAAATGTGTGAGCAGCCACATGATCGGTGACCGTTTTCCAAAAAAAGATTAGGCTGATGGTTGCTGACCACACCTGTGGAAGTGGCTTTACTATGTCGCTTCGAGTGTATATATGGACATTTGCATCGGCCAGCGATGGAAGGTGCGAATTTCAACCCCAAGTTCGAGATACAGCCACAGTCGACATGGGCAACTCTGCACCGAACATGCAGCTGCCAGACGCAGCGGCCATCCTCCAGTCCGTTAACGCTACGATAGATCATACAGCCTATTCGTTCCCTACTTCTGGATATCAAGTCTTCCTGTCTGTACTTCGCACCCTCCTCATACTTCTGTTTCTCTTTGTTACATACCATTGCTTTCACTACTTC
>Ga0265797_10010779_pt1 | contig 11576 bp, 11 predicted proteins | sample P2T30metagenome_FD_192433 | JGI IMG/M metagenome (GOLD analysis project Ga0265797, IMG submission 192433) | Plant litter microbial communities from East Loma Ridge, Irvine, California - P2 T30 | ecosystem: Environmental > Terrestrial > Plant litter > Unclassified | place: USA: California... | reverse complement strand
CCGCGCCTCCCGCCCTGCCTGCGGATCTCGCCGGTCTGTATCCGCGCCCGTCCGACGGTCCCATCAACCTGGAGCACGGCTACTTCAGTCCGATGGCGCTGCCGGTGCAGGACGCCTACGAGGACGCAATCCGCTACCTGAACGCCCACCTGAGTCCTTTCCTGCGCGGCGAGCAGGCCCGGCAAGCTGTCGGCACGCTGTGCGAACGCCTGGCAGCGCTGATCAACGCGCAGCCGCACGAGATCCTGCTCACGCGCAGCGCCAGCGAATCGATGCAGGTGCTGATCGGCCAGTACCGCGATCTGAAGCCGGGCGACGTTGTTCTCTGGTCGAATATGGACTATCCGGCCATGCGCTATGCAATGGCCTGGCTCGAAGGGCGGCGCGGCGTCAGGCCGGTGGAGCTGCAGCTAACGCTGCCTTTGAGCAGCGATGAGATTGTTGCGCGCTACGCGGCGGCGATCCGCGGCACGCCCGGGCTCAAGCTGCTGCTGCTGTCGCAAGTCTATCCGGCCAATGGCCAGACGCTGCCGGTGCGCGAGCTCGTTGCGCTGGCGCGTGCGCACGGCGTCGATGTGCTGGTCGACAGCGCGCATGCGCTGGGCCAGATGCCGGTCGATGTGCAGGCGCTGGATATCGATTTCGCCGGCTTCAATCTGCATAAGTGGATCGGCGCGCCGCCGGGGCTGGGCTTCGCCTACATTCGCGCCGAACGGCTGGCGAGCATCGAACCGCATTTCGGCGACCGTGATTATCCTGCGGACGACATCCGCAGCCGCCTGCATGCCGGGATGCCGCCGATCAGCGCCATCATGGCGACGCCGGTGGCGCTCGACATCCACGCGCGGCACGGTGGATCTGCGGCCAAGGGCGCGCGGCTGAACTGGCTGAGGGATTACTGGATGCGACGTGTGGCCGGGCTGCCCGGGCTGCGGCTACTGACGCCGCTGGACGGCGACGGCACGGCGCTGGCGGCCTTCACGATCGACGGCATGCGCGCGGGCGAGGTGCAGGCGGCGCTGCTGACCCGCTTCAATGTGTTCACGGTCGAACGCCACATCGGCTATACGAGCGTGGTGCGCGCCACGGTGGCGGTCACCACCACGACGGAGGAGCTCGACCGCCTGGTCGAGGGCTTGAGCGTGCTGGCGCGCGAAGCCGCCGGCTAGGCCTTGGTAGCCGGCGAGCGGTCGTATTGCACCACGCCGCCGGGCGATATGGTGAAGACGAGGTCGCATCCTGCGAACACCTCTTCGGTGACGCCGTCATAGATGGAGTCGTACAGCCAGGCCGTCATTGCGGCGTTCAAGGCCTGCGTTTCGATCTCTTCGTGCGCCTGGCTGTTCTCCAGGGCGTTGACGAGTTCCTGAACGAAGAATGGAATGGCGCCGCCGGTCCAGTCCTGGCCCATGTCACGGGCCTGCGCTTCGCGCGGTCGCGCCATCTCGATCAGCGCGGCGGCGTCGATTTCCATTTCGGCGGCCAGGGCGGTCTGGCCGTTATCGTCGGTCGTGAAGACACGGATCAGCATATTGTTACTCTCGTTATTCAATTTCGCTGACGATCATACAGCACGGCCACGGCGATGCCAGTTCAACTCCTGGTCGAAGGTGTCTGCTTGCATCCCGCCACCGGGCGCCATTCGTAGCCGTCCACCTTGTTCGCAGAACCCTTCACCGTCATCTCGACCTTGGCACGGGTGAGGCAGGGACCAAAGGCGTCGCTCGGCGGCACGATGGTCGCGCTCCCCTCGATGACCGACGCCCTGAACTCGTCGACCGCCGGCTGGCTCAGTTCGCGCAGCAGCATGCGTTCCCACGCCGCTTCGTCGAGGCGGATGCCGTTGCGGCGCTCGACGAACATCGGCGCCAGCACGTCGAGCAGATTACGGCTCCCTCCGGACTTGGCCAGCAGCTGGGAATTGATCAGGCCGAAGTACAGCAGGCCGCGGCCGTAAGGAACACGCCGGATGCTTTCGTCGCTGATGCCGCTGCCTTCGATCCGTTCCAGGCTCCAGTTGCGGCCGGCACTGCGATAGTAATCCCCGCCGTAGCCGTTCACGCCCGTGGCGCAGAATGCGGCGTCGGCCAGGCCTTCCTGGCAGGGCAGGGTCGCGCTCAGGTAGGTCGTCAAGCCTTCCACGAACCAGCTACCGGCGCCCGACAGGTCGCCGACCCACTGGTGCGACATTTCATGGAACACCGTATTCTTGAACTTGTCGAGCGATTGCTCGCCCAGCGTCAGTCCTGTCGTCAGCAAGGCGCCGCCACCCGCTACGCGCGCGGTGCCGGTGGCGTAGGCCGGCACGTCAAGCGTGCGGAAGAACAGGCGGTATTCGGGCGTGCCGAGATACTTGAGCGACCTGGCCAGGATGGCGTAGCCGCGCTCGGCAAAGTCGCGCATATCGGCCGTGTCGAACGGCGTTCGTCCCAGAAAATAGGTCTTGAATCCAGGCACCTGCGTGGAGGCGTGCACCTGCGCGGGCCCGGCCAGCATCCATTGCGAATTGAGTTCGGCCGGCTCGCCGGCGACCACAGTGGCGCCGGCGCCAGCCGTGATTGCTCCGACCGAACCGCGCGGGAGTGCCGACAAGTCCCAGTTGAAGGAGGTGGCGCTCGACGTTATGTCGACGGGCAGCAGCAGGAAACCGGCGCCGCTGCCGGACACGCCCCCGTCGCCAGCCTTCATGCCGAACGGCGGTCCGCCGCGTTCGCCCGGGGGCTGGGTCGCGATGCGGTAACGCACGGTAACCGGCGCGGCGGTCGTTCTGGCGGCTTGCCAGTAACGGTAGCCCAGTACTGGGCCGTCGCGCTGTGGATCGTTCTCGATCGTAAGCGGCACCGGGCCGCTCGCGTCGGTAACGCTCAGCTCCGTGATCTGGTCGGCAATCGACTTGACACCGAATAGGCCTAGCGGCGCCCGGAAGCGGAGTGGAGTGTCACTTGCAGGTTGTCCCCCGGTCAGGGTCTGACGTACTTCGAGTGCGTCGACCTTGCCGTCGGTAACCAGTGGTTTGACGACGACCAAAAATCCTGGTGTCGCCGTGGCGGCCATGGCGCAAGACGAGACGGCCAGCAAGGAAGTCGCCAGGGCGCCGAGGGGGCGGCCCGGTAAGACGAATAGCATAGGCATGTGTAATTATTGGTTTTGTTTTTCCAGCCATCAACGTTAGCACAGGTGTGAACTGGAAAGTACAATGACAGACTGTACCTGACCAAGACTCAAGGATTGCGCAATGCCGATCGACTCTCTTCCTATCCACTTGCCGATCACGCCGGAGCTGATCCACGGCGCTGTCGAGATCGAGCGTACCGAAGCTGGCCTCTTACCGCAGCGTTTGCCGGCCTGGGCGCGTGCCCAGTGCCCCGATGGACAGCTGGCGATGGCGGCGGCCCAACCGTCCGGCGTACGCGTTGCGTTCACGACCGCGGCCAGCACCATCGAATTGCACACGCTGCCGACCAAGCGCCGCTATGGCAAGATGGCGCCGCGTCCGGACGGCATGTATGACCTGCTGGCCGACGGCCAGCTGGTGCAACAGGCCAGCGCGCCAGGCGGCAAGGTAATGGACATCGATATGCTGAGTGGGACGGGCAAGCTGTCGCCGGGCGAGGTGCAGATGCTGCGCTTTGCCGGATTGGCGGCGCGCGAGAAGACGGTCGAGATCTGGCTGCCGCATGACGAGACCACCGAGCTGGTGGCGCTGCGCGCCGATGCGCCGATCGCATCGCTGGCAGCATCAGGAAAACGCCGCTGGCTGCATCACGGCAGCTCCATCAGCCAGGGCTCGAACGCGACCAATCCGACCGGCATCTGGCCTGCGGTGGCGGCGAACCAGGTGGGCGTGGACCTGCTCAACCTGGGCTTCGGCGGCAATGCCTTGCTCGATCCGTTCACCGCGCGCACCATGCGCGACCTGCCGGCCGACCTGATCAGCATCAAACTCGGCATCAACCTCGTGAACACCGATCTGATGCGGCTGCGCGCCTTCGGCCCGGCCGTGCACGGTTTTCTGGACACGATCCGGGAAGGGCATCCGACCACGCCCTTGCTGGTGATCTCCCCGACCTATTGCCCGATCCATGAGACGACGCCCGGTCCTACCATGTTCGATGGCAAGGCGCTGGAGCAGGGGCAACTGCTGTTCCGCGCGATGGGCAACGACGCCGAACGCCGGCAAGGCAAGCTGACGCTGGGCGTTATCCGCGAACAGCTGCATAGTATCGTCATGCAGCGGGCGCAGGCCGACGCGCATATCCACTATCTCGATGGCCGTGAGCTCTACAGCGCGGACGACAATGCGCGCCTGCCGCTGCCGGATCAGTTGCATCCCGACGCCCCCACGCACCGGCTGATCGGCGAGCGCTTCAGCAAGCTGGCATTTCTGCGCGCTTAGGCGCCACCGGCATAGCCGTTCTGGCGCCAGGCCTCGTACACCACGACCGCCACCGTATTCGACAGGTTCAGGCTGCGGTTATCGGGCCGCATCGGCAGGCGGATGCGCTGGGCGGGCGGGAACGTCTCGCGCAGCGCTGGCGGCAGGCCGCGCGATTCCGGTCCGAACACGAACACGTCGCCCGGCTGAAAATGCGCCTCGGCGAATGGCGACGAACCATGCGTCGTCATGGCGAACATGCGGGCCTGGTCGGGCTGCTCGCTTGCCAGGTAGGCATCCCAGTTCTTGTGCACCTTCATGTTCGCGTACTCGTGGTAATCCAGGCCGGCACGGCGCATCTTGGCGTCGTCTAGCGGAAAGCCGAGCGGCTCGATGAGGTGCAATTGGGCGCCGGCATTGGCGCACAGGCGGATCACATTGCCGGTATTCGGCGGAATTTCTGGTTCGACCAGGACGACGTGGAACAAATGCTTCTCCTTGATTGATGATGTGGGCATGTGCGGTACCATGGGGTAGACGGCTCCGCCGTCCACGCGGCGATCGGTACCAGCGCCGATTTCGTGCCGGATGATCTCGCCGCCAACTACCACCGCGTGGACGGCAAGCCGTCCACCCCACGTCAGCCAAAACAGTCACGAATGTGGTGGGGTTCGTGCGAACACAATATTCGTCACGCGCGCGGCGCCTGCCTGTTTCAGGACGGCCCCGATCTCGTCCAGCGTATGCCCGCTCGACATGACATCGTCGACCACGCCGATATGGCGGCCGCGCACATCGACTGACTCGTTCACGCCGAACGCGCCGCGCACATTCTTCTTGCGCTCACCCGGCGCGGTGCTTGATTGCGCCGATGTCTCGCGCAGCCGCAGCAACAGCTGCGGTGCAACCGGCAAACCGAGCGCCTTCGCCAGCGGTCGCGCCAATTCGAGCGCCTGGTTATAGCCGCGCTCGACCAGGCGGCGCGCTCCCAGCGGCACGGGGCACAGCACATCCGGCAGCACCGGCGCGGCGCGCTCGATCGCATCATGCAGCACCCGCGCCATCCACGGCGCCAGCGCCAATTGGGCGGCGAACTTCAGCTGCAGCACCAGGCTGTCGAGCGGCGCCGTGTAGTCGCAGGCGGCCAGGGTGGCGTCGAAACGCGGCGCGTCGGCCAGGCAGGCGCCGCAGTGGCGACCCAGGTCGAGGGCACCGGCCGGATTGGCGCAGCAGGGACAGCGTGGCACGCGCAGCACGTAGGCGCACTCGCAGGCGGCGCATACCGCGTCGGGCGAGTGCGCGCCGCACAGCGCGCAGGCCGATGGCAGCATGGCGCGCAGCAGGCGTCCCGGTAGTGCGCGAAGGCCTGGCATCGGCTCGGCTTCCCACAAACGGTTAAACTACGATCATTATCTCATCTCGCATTCGTTCACATGGCATCTCCTCAATCCTCATCCAAGCTGAGCGCCCCGATCGACCTGGGCCGCGTGCGCAGGCTGTTCGCGCGTCCCGAGCGCGTCGCTCCCTCGGATTTCCTGCGCCGCGAGATCGCCGAACGGATGCATGAACGCCTGAGCTTGGTGAAGCTCGTCCCCAAACAGGTGCTCGATGCCGGCTGCGGCGCCGGTGCCGACCTGGCGTTGCTGCAGAAAACCTATCCGGCGGCCCAGATCCTGGGGCTGGACGGGGCAGGGGAGATGACGCGCGCGGCCAAGGCGCCAGCCCCAAGCGCCCGTTCGCTGAACCAATTGCTGACGCGCCTGATGCCGTCCAAGGCCGGCATCGACATCCTGTGCGGCGACTACGGCAACCTGCCGCTCGGACCAGGCTCGCTCGATCTGCTGTGGTCGAACCTGGCGCTGCATTGGCATCCGTTGCCGGACCGCGTGTTCGCCGAATGGCGTCGCGTGATTCGGGTGGAAGGGTTGCTGATGTTTTCCTGCTTTGGCCCCGACACGTTTACCGAAGTGCGCACCGCGTTCGCCGCGCTCGACACCCATCCGCACACGCTGCCGTTTGTCGACATGCACGACTTCGGCGACCAACTGGTCGAAGCGGGCTTTTCGACGCCGGTGATGGATATGGAGCGCATTACCGTTACCTACGACACGCCGCAAGCCCTGCTGGCCGACGTGCGCGCGCTGGGTGGCAATCCGCTCGAGTCGCGCCGGCGTGGCCTGATCGGGCGCGCGGCCTGGCAGCGCGTGCTCGATGCGTTCGAGGCGCAGCGCCGTCCGGACGGCAAGCTGGCCTTGAGCTTCGAAGTCATCTATGGCCACGCCTTCCGCCCGGCGCCGCGCACCACCGCGTCCGGCGAATCCATCGTGCGTTTCCAGCCCCGCATACCGTAATCACCCGATTCGCATGAGCAATGTTGCAATCCGCCCGATTTTCCTTGAATAAAAATTAGTGCTTTAGATATAATCAATTGCTATTTTTTCCGCCCGACCGATAGAATTGCTTAAAAAAGCAGCATTGCCGGGCGCAAATAGAAATAAAGAATTGCAGCAGTCGCAGAGTCGCCCGGCCTTGGCAGCAACGTATTGCCAAGTGGGCGAGATGGTTTCCCACCATTCCGCAGCGCAATTACGCGGGACGACCCGGCAGCCCTCTGTGATGAGTACGGAGCGGCAGCGGTTCGTTCACGGAATTGCTGGCCCGTTAAAAATATTCTTATTTTTAGGGTGGTTGGGGACATACATGACATATGCAACGCGACTTCAGGCCGTGCTGTACGGCTTCGCCTTACTCGCCTCGGCGGCCTCACCGTCGGTCCTGGCGCAGCAGCAGCCACTCACCGGCCGGCCCCTCGAACACCAGTTGAACATGCAGGCCCCGGTCACCGCCGTCGGCGCCGACATCTATTCGCTGCACAACTGGATGATGATCGTCTGCCTGGTGATCTTCGTCGGCGTGTTCGGCGTCATGTTCTATTCCGTGTTCAAGCACCGCAAGTCGCTCGGCCACAAGCCCGCCACCTTCCACGAATCCACCGCCGTCGAGATCGCCTGGACGATCGTCCCGTTCCTGATCGTCATCGGGATGGCGCTGCCCGCCACCAAGACCGTGGTCGCGCTGAAGGACACCTCGAATGCCGATCTCACCATCAAGGCCACCGGCATGCAGTGGAAGTGGGGCTACGATTACCTGAAAGGCGAGGGCGAGGGGATTTCCTTCCTGTCCAACCTGGCCACGCCACGCGCGCAGATCGGGGAGCCGGGCGTGAAGCCGACCGAAGCGCGCACCGAGAACTACCTGCTCGAAGTCGATAATGAGATGGTGGTGCCGGTGAACAAGAAGATCCGCATGGTATTCACCGCCAACGACGTGATCCACGCCTGGACCGTTCCGGCGTTCGCGATCAAGCAGGATGCGATTCCCGGCTTCGTGCGCGACGGCTGGTTCAAGGCCGAGAAGATCGGCGTCTACCGTGGCAATTGCGTCGAACTGTGCGGCAAGGACCACGCCTTCATGCCGATCGTGGTGCGGGTGGTCTCGGATGCCGATTACACCGCCTGGGTCGAGGGCAAGAAGAAGGAGATGGCGGCGCTGGCCGACGATCCGACCAAGACCTGGACCATTGACGAGCTGAAGACCCGTGGCGAGCAGGTGTACGCCGCCAACTGCGTGGCCTGCCACCAGGTCAACGGCAAGGGCGTGCCGGCCGCGTTTGCGGCGCTGGACGGCTCCCCGAACGTACTTGGCAACAAGGCGCACCAGATCGATATCCTGCTCAATGGCCAGAAGAGCGGCAAGTTCCCGACCGAGATGCCGGCCTGGAAGCAGTTGTCCGATACCGAGATCGCTGCCGTGATCACCTATACCCGCAATACCTGGTCGAACAAGGCTGCGGAAAATATCGTTCAACCGGCCGAAGTCCTGGCCGCTCGCAAATAATGCAGGGGTAACGACATGAGCACCACGACGATCGACCACGGCCATTCGCACGATCACGACCACGAGCACGCCCACGACGAACATCACGACCATCCGCACGGCTGGCGCCGCTGGCTGTTCGCCACCAACCACAAGGACATCGGCAGCCTGTACCTGTGGTTCTCGTTCATCATGCTGCTCTCGGGCGGCGTGCTGGCGCTGATGATCCGCGCCGAGCTGTTCCAGCCTGGCCTGCAATTCGTGCGGCCCGAATTCTTCAATCAGCTGACCACCATGCATGGCCTGGTCATGGTGTTCGGCGCGATCATGCCGGCCTTCGTCGGCTTTGCGAACTGGATGCTGCCGCTGCAGGTGGGCGCGTCCGACATGGCGTTCGCGCGCATGAACAACTTCTCGTTCTGGCTGCTGCCGCCAGCGGCGCTGCTGCTGGCGGGCTCCTTCCTGGTGCCGGGCGGCGCCACCGCCGCCGGCTGGACGCTGTATGCGCCGCTGTCGACGCAAATGGGCATCGGCATGGACATGGCGATTTTTGCCATGCACATCATGGGCGCCTCGTCGATCATGGGATCGATCAATATCATCGTTACCATCCTGAACATGCGCGCGCCGGGCATGACGCTGATGAAGATGCCGATGTTCTGCTGGACCTGGCTGATCACCGCCTACCTGCTCATCGCCGTGATGCCGGTGCTGGCCGGCGCGATCACCATGACCCTGACCGACCGCCACTTCGGCACCTCGTTCTTCAACGCCGCCGGTGGCGGCGATCCGGTCATGTACCAGCACATCTTCTGGTTCTTCGGCCACCCGGAGGTCTACATCATGATCCTGCCGGCGTTCGGCATCGTCTCGCAGATCATCCCGGCGTTCGCCCGCAAACCGCTGTTCGGCTACGCCTCGATGGTGTACGCCACCGCCTCGATCGCGATCCTGTCGTTCGTGGTCTGGGCCCACCACATGTTCACCACCGGCATGCCGGTGACCTCGCAGCTGTTCTTCATGTACGCCACCATGCTGATCTCGGTGCCGACCGGCGTGAAGGTGTTCAACTGGGTCGCCACCATGTGGAAGGGCTCGATGACCTTCGAGACGCCGATGCTGTTCGCGGTCGGCTTCATCTTTGTGTTCACGATGGGCGGCTTCACCGGCCTGATCCTGGCGGTGACGCCGATCGACATCCAGGTGCACGACACCTATTATGTGGTGGCCCACTTCCACTACGTGCTGGTGGCCGGCTCGCTGTTCGCCCTGTTCGCCGGCTTTTATTACTGGGCGCCGAAGTGGACCGGCCACATGTATCCGGAAGGGCGCGGCAAGATCCATTTCTGGCTCTCGCTGATCACCTTCAATATCACCTTCTTCCCGATGCACTTCCTGGGCCTGGCCGGGATGCCGCGCCGCTACGCTGACTATGCCGTGCAGTTCACCGACTTCAATATGATCGTCTCGATCGGCGCCTTTGGATTCGGTTTCAGCCAGGTCTACTTCCTGTTCGCGGTCGTGCTGCCGACCATCCGTGGCGGCGCCAAGGCGCCAGCCAAGCCGTGGGAAGGCGCCGAAGGCCTGGAGTGGACCGTGCCAAGCCCGGCGCCGTTCCACACCTTCGAGAATCCGCCACTGGTGAAATGATCATGGCCGACCCACGTAAACCGAATAACCTGAAAACCGCGCTATTGCTGGGCGGCCTGGCACTGTTCTTCTTCGTCAGCGTGTTCGTCAAGTTCACGCTGCTGAGCTGAGGCCGCCATGAACAGCAAGCTATTGCGCCTCAATCGGACCACGCTCGGCAAACTGGTCGTGGTGGCGGTCGCGATGTTCGGCTTTGGCTACGCGCTGGTGCCGGTGTACCGCCAGATCTGCGAGGTGCTCGGCATTAATGTGCTGACCCAGAAGGGCGAGTTCGTGGCGGCGCCGAGCAATACCCAGGTCGATACATCGCGCACCATCACAATCGAGCTGGACGGCAATTCACAGGGACCGTGGCGCTTCCGGCCGACCACACGCAGCATCGATGTGCACCCGGGCGAGCTGGCCACCGTGATGTACGAGGTGGTCAATACCCAGGGCAGGGCGGTCAAGGCGCAGGCGATTCCGAGTTACGCGCCGCAGTCGGCCACGCCGCACTTCATGAAGGTGGAGTGCTTTTGCTTCCAGGAGCAGACGCTTGCCGCGAACGAGGCGCGCCAGATGCCGGTGGTGTTCTTCATCGATCCCAAGCTGCCGCGCGAGGTGAAGAACATCACGCTGTCGTACACCTTCTTCGAGATCGGCGGGGCGTTCAAGGCGGCAGCGGTGCCTGCGCCGGCGAAGAATGGATAAGCCGCACCAGCGCAAGGCGAGTTTTCTGGCCACGATGAAGGCGGTGGCCTGGTCCTTTTTCGGGGTACGCAAGCGCAAGGATTACGAGAGCGATGCCGCCAACCTGAACCCGGTGCACGTAATTATCGCGGGGCTGATCGGGGTCGCGATTTTTATCGGGCTGATCATGCTGGCGGTGCGCTTCGCAGTCTCGACAACCTAGTTACACTTAGCACGTCGTCCCCGCCCTGGCCGGGCGCCTTGGCGGGGACCCAAGTTTCTCAGCACGACGCAACAATCATAAGAATCGCCAAGGAGATAAAGATGAGTTCGTCACCAGCAACGTCGGCGCCAATCGCTGCGGCGCGCACCGCGCCTTACTACTATGTCCCCGGCCCATCGCGCTGGCCGCTGCTGGCCGGGATCTCGATGCTGGTGACGATGGCCGGGGCCTCCGGCTGGGTCAACAGCATGTCGTGGGCGCCGGCCGTCTGCCTGGCCGGCATCGTCGCCATGCTGGTGGTGCTGTATTTCTGGTTCGGTGATGCGATCAAGGAATCCGAATCCGGCCTGTACGGCAAGCGTATCGACCTGTCGTTCCGCTGGTCGATGAGCTGGTTCATCTTTTCCGAGGTGATGTTCTTCGGCGCGTTCTTTGGGGCGCTGTTCTATGCGCGCGTGATCAGCATGCCGTGGCTGGCCGACCTTGACCACCAGATCCTGTGGCCTGACTTCTCGGCGCAGTGGGGCAATACCGGGCCGGCCGAGATCGTCGACGGTTTCCGCACCATGGGGCCGTTCCCGATACCGACCATCAATACCGCGTTGCTGTTGACGTCGGGCGTGACGCTGACCATTTCGCACCACGCGCTGCGCGCCGGGCATCGCGCCCATACCGCGTTCTGGCTGGCGGCGACCATCCTGCTCGGCGCCGTGTTCATGGGTTTCCAGGTGTATGAATACATGCATGCTTACCAGGACCTGAACCTCAAACTGACCTCGGGCA
>Ga0265797_10010778_pt1 | contig 11576 bp, 8 predicted proteins | sample P2T30metagenome_FD_192433 | JGI IMG/M metagenome (GOLD analysis project Ga0265797, IMG submission 192433) | Plant litter microbial communities from East Loma Ridge, Irvine, California - P2 T30 | ecosystem: Environmental > Terrestrial > Plant litter > Unclassified | place: USA: California... | reverse complement strand
CCGCCATTCTGATCGTCGACGACGCTCCCGACAGCCTCGGGCTGCTGCAGGACATGATGCGCCAGCAGGGTTACCAGACCTTCGTGGCCAACTCCGGCAAGCGCGCGCTCGACATCGCCACCCGCGTGCAGCCCGATCTGATCCTGCTCGACGTGATCCTGCCCGACCTCGACGGCCTGGAGATCTGCCGGCGCCTCAAGCGCCAGCCCGATACCGCCCACATCCCGGTCATCTTCGTGAGCGCCTGCGGCGAGACCGACGACATCGTCGCGGGTTTCGATACCGGCGCCGCCGACTACATCGCCAAGCCGGTGCGCATGGCCGAAGTCTGCGCGCGCGTGCGCGCCCAGCTGCGCCTGCGCAGCAGCAGCGAAAGCCAGAAGCAGCAGGCGGAGCGCCTCCAGAGGATCGTCGATGGCATGGACGAAGGCCTGATGCTGGTCGACAGCGACGGTCGCGTGGCCTACGCCAACCCGGCCTGCGAGCGCTTTCTATTTCATGCCAGGGGGCGGCTCGAAGGCGAGTTGCTGGCCGACCTGATCGAGCCGCCGGCGGCGCACGACTACGCCGACTATTTCGCCCACCCCACCGATCCGGAGGCTGCGGCGCGCTGCCGCGGTACGCGCGAAGTGCTGCTGCGCCAGGCCGACGGCAGCCTGCATGCGATGGATCTGGGCCTGTCGCCCATGGCCGGCGACGAGTCGCTCTACGTCGCCCTGCTGCACGACATCACGCACCACAAGCAGTCCGAGACCGCGCTGCAGCGCGCGGCCCTGGTCGACCCGCTGACACGTATCGCCAACCGCCGCCACTTCGACGCCTTCCTGGACAAGGAATGGCAGCGCGCGATCAGGAGCAGCCAGCCGCTGTCGCTGATCGTGCTCGACGTCGACTACTTCAAGGGCTATAACGATAGCCTCGGCCATGCAGCCGGCGACGCCTGCCTGCAGGCGATCGCCGAGGCGCTGCAGTCGCACGCAATGCGCCCGACCGACCTGGCAGCGCGCTACGGCGGCGAGGAATTCGTGGTGCTGCTGGCCGACACCGCCGCCGGCGCCGCAGTGCGGCTGGGCGAATCGATCCGGTCGCATATCGAACGCCTGGCGGTGCCGAATCCGCGTGCGGAGGGCTTCGGCGTGGTGACGGTCAGTGTGGGCGTCGCATGCATCGTGCCGACGCTGTTCGACGATGTGCGCTCGTTCTTCATCTCGGCTGACCGGGCGATGTACGAGGCCAAGTCGCGTGGGCGGAATCAGGTGGTGTCCCTGCAGTCGGACGCTGCTTGGGAGTCAGGGCGTGGCGGCCTGGCGCATTGAGAGTGGCATAGCGAACTTTTATTTACTTGGGCCATGCGCGACTCACACTACCCTATATCTGGCGAACCGATTGTCTTCTTTGATTTCGAGACGACCGGCCTTTGCGCGAAAAAAGATGCGATTATCGAGATCGCAGCGGTCAAGTATGTTCCTGGCGCGCAGTCGCATGCGCATATGGACCAGTTGATTGCGATCGATCGCCCACTACCGCCCTTCATCGAGCGGTTGACCGGGATCTCTGACGACATGCTTCGTACATCCGGGCGCCCAATGGCTGAGGTGCTGGATGAGTTCATCGAGTTCATCGGCGACCATGACGTCGTGGCGTTCAATATCAACTTCGACGCGCGGTTCCTGAATGCTGCCATTGAACGCCATGGCCGGCGCCCGATACGCAATATTGGACATTGCGCGCTTGCCCGTGCACGATCGGCTTGGCCCGAGCTGCCGAGCCACAAGCTCGTGCATCTGGCAAGCCATCTCAAGCTGGATGTTGGAACCGCGCATCGCGCATTGAACGATACCTTACTGGCGCTCGAAGTGTATTTCCACTCCTTGCAAGCTGATCGTCCGGAACCACCTTCAAATAACAAGAAAAAGGATAGGACGATCGCTGCCGGCGCTCCGTCAATCATCCCCATCATCTCGGGCCCACGCCAGTTCAGGATCGAGGTTCTCGGTACATCGCGCTATCAAGAAGCATTCGAGGCGGTGTGCGGCCCCCGGACGCAGAAAGGAACCGTCTTCGACATCCAGGTGCAGCTTCGGATTGAAACTGCATCAAATTCGGTACGCGTGCTGTTGCATGAAGAGGTCGTAGGAAATCTGGCGCCACGCGTTGCACAAGATTTTCGCCGGGCTGTGATCGACGGCGACCTCGCCGAATTCAGGCATTTCGAATGTTCCGCAAAAATCCGTGGTGGCAAGGTAAGCGAATCGCTGAAGGATGGTTGCTATGTGATGTGGCTCGATATTCCTCAGGATGACGATTGATTCGCATGATTGAGGATAGCGGAGCTACGTAAGTGAGTACGTCACCACTGGAACGACACCGTGCTTAGCTGTAATGGAGAAAAATCAAATGCTTATTCGTAGCTACCTGCTTCTTGTCCTGCTCCTGCCGCTCGGCGCACTGGCGCAATGCCGGTCGGATGGCCCCGAATCCTTCGCCACCTTCATCGAAACGTTCGGGCGCGACAAGGCATTCGCCGTCACCCGCACCGAGTATCCGCTCACCTCGCTGCGCTACAGCCCCGCCGATAATGAAAAAGGATCGGACGTCGTCACCACCCGCATCGGGCGGGCCGACGATGCAGCGGCGCCCCCGCTTGGTGCGATCGCGCGCGCGGACGGCCTGCAACTGAGCACCTCGTCCCTCACCGCGAACACGGCGACGGTGCGCATGGAAAAACCCGACACCGACTGGCTGCTCACCTACCATTTCGTGCGCAACGGTCTATGCTGGTACTTGCAGCGGGTCGAAGACCACTCGCTGTAGCGAGTCAGGGGCCATGTGGCGCAGCGGAGTTGCTCCCATCTGCAGAAACGCCTTCACCAATCGAGACGAAGACAGCCAATGCGAACCGCCTCATGCAGCTGCGGCCAACTCGCCGCCCAGGTCGCCGGCGAACCGGTGCGCATCTCGATCTGCCACTGCCTGGCCTGCCAGAAGCGCACCGGCGGCGTGTTCGCGGCGCAGGCACGTTTTCCGCGCGGGCAGGTCACGGTTTCAGGACCGTCGACCATCTACACGCGCACGGGCGACGCGGGCTCGCGCGCCGACTTCCACTTCTGCCCGGTGTGCGGCGCGATGGTCTACTACGTGACCCAGGGCGCCGAAGAGACCATTGCGATTCCCGTCGGCGCCTTCGCCGATCCGGCCTTCCCCGCGCCGCAAGTCTCCGTTTACGAATCGCGCATGCACCACTGGGTGGTGCCGCCGCCGGACGCCGAACACTATCCCTGATGCGCGCCAGGCAGCGCTAGCCCGTTGCCGCCGGAACGCCGTACTGCTTGCGCCACTCGACCAGGTAGCGCCGCTCCTGCGACGCCCAGTGCGCGTCGTTCCAGCCCAGTTCCGGCTGGCAGATGGCGCGGATCTGCGCCATCTGGTCCAGGCCGCCCCTGGGCAGCTGCAGACCGAGCCGGGTGCGGCGCAGCAGCAGGTCTTCGAGCTGGTAGACCTGCTCGGCGCGCGCGGCCCAGCGCAGCTCCGCCCACAGGGTCTGGGTGCCGGGGATGCATTCGAGCTCGCCCTCGTGCGCGGCACCCAGCAGCGGCTTGGCCTGCAGGCCGTGGCGGCCCGCCAGGCGCCGCAGCACGGCCGACGGCACGTCGTGGCGCGCCGGCACCGCGACCCGCGCGAACACCGGCCCCCGTTCGGAGCGCAACTGCCAGCCCGGGATCTGCTGCGCCACGTGGCGCAGCACGTCGAGGGCGATCGCGCGGAACGTGGTCAGCTTGCCGCCGGCGACCGAGACCAGTCCCGGCTCCGACCATACAAAGTGCTCGCGCTTCTCGGATGCCGGCGCGCCGCCATGGCCGGCGTCGACCACCGGGCGCACGCCGGCAAAGGTCGCGACCACGTCGGCGTCGTTCAGGTCCAGTTGCGGGAATTGTGCGCGCAGCGCCGACATCAGATAGTCGAACTCGCGCCGCGTGATGTGCGCCGGCGCGTCGGCGCCGCCTTCATCGTCGACGTCGGCGGCGCCCACCAGGGTCACGCCCTCCCATGGGAAGGCGAACACCGGACGGCCGTCGCTCGGGTGCAGCAGGCTCACCGCCTGGTTCAAGGGCAGGCGCGCGGCCGGCAGCACCAGGTGGCTGGCGCGCAGCTGGCGCAGGCGCGGCGCGCGGTCCGTGACGCCGTCGCCGCCCGCAAGGCTCGACCAGACGCCGGTGGCATTGACCACCACGCGCGCGCGCACCGCCGTCTCAGCCCGGCTGCGTTCATCGCGCAGCATGGCGCCGTGCACCTTGCCGCCGTCGCGCACCAGCGACTGCACGGTCACGTAGTTGCAGGTTACCGCGCCATGCACACGTGCCTCATCGAGCACGCGCAGTACCAGGCGCGCATCGTCGGTCTTGGCGTCGGTATAGCGGATGCCGTTCGCCGCCGGTGCGCCGTCGGCTGGCCTGGCCTCCGGCGCCTGCCGGCGCAGTGTTTCGGGCCGCTCCCAGCGCGGCTCGCGCCGGCCGGCCAGCAGGTCGACCACACGCAACATCGTCGTCATTCCCTTTGCCTGCTTCGTTTCGGGGTCGTGCTCGGCAAAGGCGAAACCCTGCGGCTCGACCAGGCCGGGCGCCGCGCGCAGCAAGGCCTCGCGCTCGTGCACCGCGTCGCGCGTCAGGCGCAGGCCGCCCGACGCCAGGTAGCGCAGCCCGCCGTGCACCAGTTTCGACGAGCGGCTCGAGGTACCGCACGCAAAATCCTTCTGCTCGACCAGCAGCGCCTTCAGGCCGCGCCGCGCGGCTTCCAGCAGGATGCCGGCGCCGGTAATGCCGCCGCCGATCACCAGGATGTCCCAGTCGCGCGCCGGCGGGAAGGTCTTGGCCGCGCTCATGGCGTCACCAGCTTGCCGGGATTCATGCGTCCCTCGGGATCGAAGTGCCGAAACAGCGCGCCCATGGCGCCCAGCCCCAGCTCGCCCTTCTCGGCGGCCAGCCATGGCGCGTGGTCGACGCCGACGCCGTGCTGGTGGCTGATGGTGCCGCCGCAGCCGACGATGGCGCTCGAGACCCGGTCCTTGAGCTGGCGCCAGCGCGCCAGGTCGGCGTCGTAGTCGCCGGCCAGCCGGTAGATGAAGGTCGTATGGATGCTGGCGCCCTGCGCATACAGGTGTGACAAATGGGTATAGGCGTGGACCCGCTCGCCGAAGGCTTCCAGCGCGGCTGCCGCAGCCTGCTCGATCGCACCCACCGCCGTGCTTACATGCGGCCAGTCGAGCGCCGTTTCCACCGTGTCGATGGCATAGCCGTGGGCCCAGGCCGCGTTGCGCAGATAGACGCTGCGGTAGCGGTTGCGGCGCCAGCGCTCGCCCAGCGCGCGGCCGACGTGCACGCCGCGCGCGCGCCGCGCCAGCGCCACCGCCGCGCCGAGTGCCGCGCGCGCCTCGCCCCGCGCGCCGCTGGCGCCGACCAGCAGCATGCACTTGTTGCGGGTGCAGCCGCGCCAGCCGAGGTAGCGCTCGAGCATGGCGACCTGGCGCCCGTGGCCGGCCAGCGCCAGCATGGTGCGGGTCTCGCTGGCGTTAGACAGGCGCAGCATCGACAAGCCGAGCCGCGCCTGGGCCAGCGCGCGCACGGCCTGCACCGCCTGTTCCCAGTCGGGGAAGAAGATCGTATGGAAGGCTTCATACTCGGGCTGGCGGCTGATGCGCACCGCGGCGTGGGTCAGCACGCCCATCCGCCCTTCGGAACCGAGCACCATCTCGCGCAGGTCGATGCCGCTGGACGATGCCGGAAAGGTCGGGATGTCGAGCGTGCCCGACGGCGTCTCGACCCGTCCGCCGGCAAACAGCTGCTCGATGCGGCCGTAGCGCAGCGACTGCTGGCCCGACGAGCGGGTGGCGATCCAGCCGCCCAGCGTGGAGTATTCGAACGATTGCGGATAGTGGCCGAGCGTGTAGCCGTGCGTGCGCAGCTGGGCCTCGAGATCCGGACCGGCGACGCCGGCGCCGAAGCAGGCCAGCTGCGCTTCGTGGTCGAGCGAGATCAGGGCGCGCATGCGGCCCATGTCGAGGCTCAGCGTCGGCCGCAGGCCCCCGCCGGAACTGTGGCCGACATCCAGTTGGCCAGCCACGCTGGTGCCGCCCCCGTAGGGAATGACGACCGCGTCGTGCTGGGCGGCGAGGGCCAGCAGCTCGCGCACCTGGGCGCCGGATTCGGGGAAGGCAACGCCGTCCGGCACTTCGCCCAGACGGCCATGGCGCAGGCGCAGCCAGTCGGGCAGGCTCTGGCCGGCCGCGTGGCGCGCGCGGGTGGCGGGTGCAGTGTCGATCAGCGGATGGTACGGCAGGCGGCCAGGAGCCAGGCCGGCGCAGGCATGTTCGAAGGTGGCGTCCTGTGGGGCGGCGCCCCGGCCCAGCCGGGCGCCGAGGAATGCGCGGGCGTCGCCCTCGAGTTGCACCGTAATTGACTCGTCCCCCCAACCATTCCAGCGGCGCATCAGTGTCTTTTCCCGTTATACTGTCAGTTGCTTTTTTACTAGTTCAAGTATTACCTCATGTAACACCTCAGGTATCACATTAAGCGGCATGCAGCCGCCGGTATTGCTCTTTCATGACACAGCCTTGCTCCAACACGCCACATCTGCGCGATGGCGCCCGCGTCACCGGTTCCTACCTCCAGCCGCTGCTGGACACCGCCCTCGAACGCGGCGTTACCCACCATGCATTGGCGCAGGCTGCGGGACTGCCGCCCGATGCGCTCGACGCGCTGCCCGAGAGCCTGCCTGCACGACGCTACATCGCCTTGCTCGAAGCCGGCGCGCGCCTGGCGGACGACCCGCACTTCGGCCTGCATATCGGCGAAAAGGTGCGCCCGTCGACCTTCAGCGCCTATGGCATGGTGCTGCTGGCCTGCAGCAGCTTCGGCCACGCAATGGAGCTGACCCAGCGCTACGAATCGCTGGCGCATGACCTTGGACGCAGCGTGCTGGCGGTTGAAGGCGCGCTGGCGCGCTACGACTGGATCAGCTACTACCCGGACGCCAACCGCCACCTGGTCGAAAGCGTGTACGCCGGCATCCGCGTGTTCGGCAGCTGGATGGCGGGCCGGCCCCTGATGCCGCATGCGATGCGCTTCCGGCACGCGCCCCCCGGCATCGACCGCGCCGAGTACGCGCGCGTGCTGGGCATGGCGCCCGAATTCGGCGCACCGGTCAACTGCGCCTTCTTCGACGCCGCGCTGCTGGGGATGCCGGTACCGAATGCCGACACCAGCCTGTACCCGGTGCTGCGCCAGCATGCCGAGCGCCTGCTCGAAGCGCGCCAGGCCAGGGGCGACTGCATCGTGGCCCAGGTCCGGGCCGCGCTGCTGCCACGCCTGGCCCGCGGCGAGGCGCGCCTGGCGCCGGTGGCGGCCGAGCTGGGACTGTCGGCGCGCACCCTGCAGCGCAAGCTGGCCGAGGCCGGCGCGAGCTTCCAGCAGGTGCTCGACGCAGTGCGCTTCAAGCTGGCCCAGGACTACCTGCGCCAGCGTGAGCTGGGACTGGTCGATATCGCCTTCCTGCTCGGTTTCCAGGAACAGAGCGCGTTTACGCACGCGTTTCGCGAGTGGAGCGGAATCAATCCAGGGGCGTGGCGCGAACGGGCGGCCTGAACCGGGCGTGATTCTGTGCGTATTTCCAGGGCCGCCGGGCATGCTATCTTGGCCGCCAATCTCTCGGCATGGGAATACGCATGATCTTGTTCAGGACAGTACTGGCCGGCCTCCTGCTTGCCGCCTTGGCCCCGGCCGCCCTGGCGGCGCCCGTCAATTTTTCAGGCAACTGGTCCATCGACCTGCGCTCCGAAACGCAGCGTGGCCGCAAGGTGGAATGCGGCGTGGCCACCTTTATCCTTACCCAGGCGGGCGACCGGATCAGCGGCGAACACACCTTCGCCACGCCCGGCTGCAGCCGCCTGAATGAAGGCGGTGATGGGACGGTCAAGGGCCTGGTCGTCGGCAGCACCGCGGTGCTGGTCGTCACCAGCGGCCGCAACGGCGCCATCCTCCTCGGCAGGGCCCGTTTGCAGGGCGAGCGCCTCGAATGGGAAACCGTCGACGACGTCCACCCGGGCGAGCCGGAAGGCGACTCGCCGCTGATACTCGCCAAAGGGACGCTGACCCGGCAGATATTGAACAAATAGAACCGGCCAGCTTGCGCCTCGAATGACTGGACCGCATCGGAATTAACTGCAACAATTTCCGAATGTGCATCATTTACCGTTTCCGGAACCGCCTGCGCGCTGCGCTCCTGGCGTTGCTATGCCTCGTCCACCTGCCCGCCCTGGCGCTCGATCCGGCCATCGCGCTGGAAGGCTACCGCCATGAGCGCTGGGGCGAACTCGAAGGCGCGCCGCGCTATATCGATACATTGGCGCGCAGCCAGGATGGCTGGCTGTGGGTGGGCAGCCGCTACGGCGGGCTGTACCGCTTCGACGGCCTGCGTTTTCTGCCTTTCGCGCCGCGAGACGGCAGCCGCCTGCAAAACAACAGCATCAGCGTGCTGAGACCCGGCCGCGATGGCGACCTGTGGATCGGCCATGGCAACGGCGGGGTCAGTGTGCTGCGCGCGGGGCGCTACCAGCACCTGGTCACGCCCGAGCAAAGCGGCAGCGTGTTCGCGATCGCCCTCGATGCCGACGGCGCGGCCTGGGTCGCCAGCTGGCGCGGGCTGCTGCGCATCGACGGCGCCGGTGTCACGACGATCGGCGCCGCGCAAGGGTTCGGCGGCAGGCGCGCGGAGTACGTGCTGGCCGACGGCGCCGGCCGCATCTGGGCCGCCGACGGCGTGTCGCTGTACCTGCGCGCAGCCGGCGCCCACCAATTCGAACGGGTGCGCGCGCTGCGCGGCGACCCGATGCTGCTCGAAGCGCGCGACGGCAGCGTGTGGCTGGTGCTCGGCAAGCAATTCGAGCGCGTGGCGCCACCGACGCCGCGCCGCCTGCCCCTGCCGGCCGGCAGCGCCAGCTCGTTCCAGTCGCTGTTCGACCGCGACGCCAACGTCTGGTCCGGCAACTGCCCGGTCGGCGTGTGCGTGCTGCGCCCTGGCGCCTGGCAGGGCGGCGAGCGCTTCACACCGGTCGGCGCCGCCGAGCGCCTGGACCAGCCCTGGCAGATGACCAGCCTGTCGGTGACGGCGCTGATGGAAGACGGCGACGGCAGCATCTGGATCGGCACGCCGTCCAGCCTGGAGCGGCTGCGCAACCACGCCGTGCACATGGTGCCGCAGCTGCTCGACCGCGGCATCACCCACGCCGCGCCGGATCCGGACGGCGGCATCCTCGCGGTGCGCATCCAGCGCTTCGACGACACGGCCAGCCTGGTGCGCATTGTCGATGGCAAGCTGGCCGTCGCGCCCGGCCCCATTGGCGCCCGCGTGCTGGACCAGGCGCCGGACGGTACGCTGGTGCTGGCCGGCCAGCACGGCATCGAACGGCGCGGGCCTGGGCGCACCGTACGCATCGACCTGCCCGCCGCAGTGAAACAGGCCGGCGACAGCGTACGCCCCAAGCGCCTGTCGGCCGGCATCGACGAATTCTGGCTCTGGACCGGGCGCATGGGCGCCTGGCACTACCGCGCCGGCGCCTGGAGCCGTCCCGCCGACCCCAGGAACCATCCGCATGAAGTCGCGTACGACGCCGCCGGCCGCAGCTATCTTGGTCTGCCGGGCAGCCGGCTGCGCGTCGTCGATGGCGCCGCGCAGCGCGAATACGGCGCGCGCGAGGGCCTGGGCGTCGGCAAGTTCACCCTGATCGTACCGGGCACGCCCTTGCTGGTGGCCGGCGAGGCTGGCATGCAGGTGCTGGCCGGCGGACGGTTCCACAGGCTCGCGGTCGACCTGCCGGGCGGCCTGGGCGCCGCCAACGGGATCGCCGTCGACGCCGGCGGTGCGCGCTGGATCAACGCTGAACGCGGCGTCTATCACGTCGCCGCCGGGGACTGGGAGCGCTCGATGAAGGACCCGCGCGTCGCCCTGCGCGGGCGCCTGCTCGACGCCGCCGACGGCTACCTGGGCGGCGCGGTGTCGCGCATGCTGTCGCGCACCGCGGTCGTCTCCAGCGACGGCACACTGTGGTTCGCCGGCGAACGCGGCCTGGCCTGGATCGACCCGCGCAAGGTCACCACCAATCCGGCCACACCGGATGTCGACGTGCTCGGCCTGTCCAGCGGCGCGCTGCGCTACACGGCAGGCGCGCCGCTCGAACTCGCCGCGGGCGTCGAGAACCTGCAGGTCGACTACACGGCGCCAAGCTTGCGCATGCCGCAAAAGGTGAGTTTCCGCTATCGTCTGGCCGGCGCCAGCGAGTGGGAAGACGCCGGCACGCGCCGCAGCGCCTTCTTCCAGCGCCTGCACCCTGGCGCCTACACCTTCGAAGTCATGGCCATCAACGAGAGTGGGGTGGCGGGCCGCGTCACGCGCCTGCCCTTCTCGATCGCCCCGCTTCCCACCCAGACCTGGTGGTTCCGCGGCGCCTGCATCGTGGCGGTGCTGTGCACGCTCATCCTCGCTTATCGCCTGCGCCTGCGCCAGCTGGCGCGGCGCATCGAAGGCGAGCTGCTGGCGCGGGTGCGCGAACGCGAATCGATTGCGCGCTCGCTGCACGACACCTTCCTGCAGGGCGTGCAGGGTATGCTGCTGAGCATGCATGCGGCCCTGGGCCGGCTGCCGGCCGGCAGCCCGGCGCGCGCCGAATTCGAGCGCGTGCTGGAAGGCGCCGAACGGGTGCTGGAAGAAGGCCGCGACGAAGTCCAGGGCCTGCGCCGGCACTTTGCCGACACCGGGGAATTCCAGCAGTCCATGCTGCGCGACGTGGAACTGGCCGTTCCCGGCGGCGGCGTGCGCCTGCGGCTGGACGCGGCGCCAGGCGCCATCGAACGGCTACCGGAACGGCTGCGCCGCGACGTCCACGCGATCGTGCGCGAGGCCGTGGTCAATGCGTTGCGCCATACGGCCGGCCCGGTCCAGGTCCACGCAGATGCGGCGAGCCGCGAGCTGGTATTGACAGTGGCCGACCATGGCAGCGGGCTGGGAGAGCATGTCAACGGCCGTCCCGGGCACTTCGGCCTGCAAGGCATGCGCGAGGCCGCCGCCCAGATCGGGGCCCGGCTACGCTTCGAGCAGGGTGAGCATGGCGCCCGGGTCGTGCTGGCGATCCCGCTCGCCGCGGCGAGCGCAGCGCCGCAGCGCTCAACCGTCCTGGCGCGGACGGTATTGCCGGGTCAGGACCGCCAGCGCGTCGTCGATCACCGGCACGATACCGAGCACGCACAGGAAAGCCGCCAGCGGGATGGTCGACAGGTAGCCCAGATACTTGAAACCGAGCGCGCCCAGCACCCCGCCGACGAAGAACGCCGACAGTAGCGCCAGCATCAGCAGCAGGCGGCCAATATTGGCCGTCACCTTCGGCTGGCGTACCCGGGAGTCAGCATTCCAGTAGGCCATCTTGCCCAGTTCGATGCCGATATCGGTGACGATCCCGGTCATGTGGGTGGTGCGGATCTCGGCGTGCGAGACCTTGGTGATGACCGCATTCTGCAGCCCCATCATGAAGC
>Ga0265797_10010776_pt1 | contig 11578 bp, 16 predicted proteins | sample P2T30metagenome_FD_192433 | JGI IMG/M metagenome (GOLD analysis project Ga0265797, IMG submission 192433) | Plant litter microbial communities from East Loma Ridge, Irvine, California - P2 T30 | ecosystem: Environmental > Terrestrial > Plant litter > Unclassified | place: USA: California... | reverse complement strand
CAACGTCTGTTGCTATTAGTTTCGCCGATTGATTGCTGTGTTCTTCTTCGGCATTTTTCTCGTTCAAACGGACACGACTGTGTAGTGAGACGTCTGGTGCGGTCTCTGTTACAGCCATTATTTCTTCTGAGACCCTTGGTCCAAAGGTACGACAAAACAAAGATGAATCGCTGGGTAGCACGAAGCACTTGTGCGAAGATTGTCGATTATTTTCTGCCTCGAGGAGGCGATTTAGCTACTTCAGTACCAGCCACATCCTTCAGATGCAGGGCGAAACGAATGTCAATAGCTCCGGGTCAATTGCATGTGAATTCGGTCCATAGATCTCGCGCCATCGTCTTGTCGTTCTTGACTTGGGCTTGGCAAGCCAAGGGGACCGCGTCAAGTTGGTCTCCAAAATAGACGACAGGGCTGAGTCGACAGGGACAGAGTAGGCACCCGCGGAAACGGGCTGTCATCTTTAGACGTTAGGAACCAAATGCCGCGAATGTCAAAGATTGCAAAGATATCGTTCGCGCCATCTCATCTCATATGGCGGCGGAATTCTACACGTAACCCACTTGAGTCCGGACCACAGTCGAAAGATGGTTCGCTTGCATCTTTCAAGTGCCAAAAAGGTGGACACTGGTGAGATTCTCCGGTGTCAGAATCACTAAGCATGTGAGCTTGACTTTGACAAGAGAACTTTGTGATAAATGATCGGGTTCATTGGCTGCTTTTGTTCGACGAGCCTATTCTTTTCGCGCGTATGCACAAGGATGCAGAATGCTACAGGCCCTCTTCTGACAACATACGTGCCTCCGTCACCAACGCTTCATTCCTAGAGTTGCGTTCAATCACCAAGATCGAGAGACGAGAGAACGATCCCTTCCACAGCCTCACCAACTCACATACCTCCTCCTCTTCGCCGTCACTTGCGTGCCCGTCCTCACCGCACTCTCCCCCTTCAAATCCGACACACATTTCAAGTTGTTCGGCCTACTCGTATCCCTATTCGCGTAGATCCACCTGCCTGGTCCGCCATTCGCAGTCATATCAAGTTTCGTAGCGCCGTTGTTAAGCCACAGCGACATTTTCTTGTTATCGCCGTTGATGACATTCGAATTGCACCACACCTCGATACTGCCTGACTTTGATGACACCCACGTGTAGTGATCCATGACGACGGTGTCGTTGAGCGTCGGGCTGATTTTAACGGTGACGTTGGCTTTGCTGGAGGCGGTGGAGTTAGATTTGAGGCCCACAGTGAGTTGGAAGATGAAGGACGTCTCGGCGCTGACTTTGGGCGCGTCGATGGATGCGGTAGCGGAGGTGGCGTCGATGATGCTGATGGTGGGCGAGGCGGGTGATGTTTGGCTCCATTTGAAGGTCAGATCGCTGGCTGGGACTCGGGTCTCATTGTTTGAGCCGACAAGCTGAAAAGTCACACCGACGCGTTGGGCAGAGGCAAATTGTGCAACGGTAGCTATTGGAACGACGCCAGGGGGCGCTGGTGTGGGCGTGGCGTTTGGATCCGGGAGGTCGCTGGGACTGCATGTTTTTGAGGGGGCTGGAGGAGCGGCGCCAGGAAACGGGTCCAGAGGGCCGAACTGCTTGTTGTCTAGAACAGTCCCTTGGACAAGATCGCGGATGTCATTGAATGGGTTTGGCGGAGGGTTGGTACCAGGCACGTCGACCTCTGGGAATATCCACTCGCTTACTGCCATGATGTATTGGCCGGCTAGAACGCCGTCTTTGGTCTCCTTGACGGGCGTGTTGGTCGTAATCCGGTATTCGCGTGTGAATGGTGCTTGTGCCTGAGGGGCGATGCGAGCTTCCCATTTGCAGCGTGTCTCTTGCTTTGGCGTAGCGGTCCCGATCTGGCGGTATGTCTCTTTGCCAGTGCAGGCGTCGACGTCGATGGCGCTGATAATGACTTGCGCGCCGGTACAGCTCGACAAGAAACCGATGACTCGGATGTCCGCAAACTCGACATTATTGGCAGTATCGGGCACGCCGACGAGCAGGTCTTCCACCATGATGTAGTTCGGAATGCCAGTGCCAGCTTGCGTAGTAATATGGAGGGAAATGCAGGTGATATCAGACACCAAGAGTTCACTGCCGCCGACTTTCAAACCAGAGTACGCGATGAAGTCGCCGACTTTGAAAGGAACCATGCGCAGAGGGTCTGGTGGAGTGAATGCTTGACCGGAAGGACGATTCGAGCTCAAGCATGATGCTGTGTTTCCCGAGTACGGTATGCACATCGGGAATCCGGAGAAAGACGTGACACTAGGGCTACCAGTATCTGCAACCCACATTGGTGCAGTTTCAACCTTTGGGCCGAACAGACCATCGGGATCATTGATTCGGATGGTGACTCCGCCTGAGATCGAAAGTGACCCGTCCTGGTTGATGGCCGTGATGTATCCCTGACTCGCTTCAAGACCGAATCGTTGCGCGACTTGGACCTGGCCCGCGATGACTGTGCCTCCGACTATGTTGCCGTTGACTGTTGTCTCGAAGCCGCCTGCGCCTGCTCCGCATAGTTCTTTGAAGGGTGCGAACACGGTTGGGAACTGAACGATGAGATTCTTTGGGACTTGGATGTTGAAGCCGTTGACCTGGATGGAGCCACCGGCATTGTACTCGGTGCCGGCACTACAGCTAGAAGGTGTAAGTAAGATACACGTACGACCAATAAATTCTGCTTACCCGTCAAGACTTCCAACGACCGAAAAAGGGATGATGTTAGGGATCTGAGCTCGACCTACTGTGGCGAAGGCTGACAGAGCCAAGATAGATGAAAGGTAAGACATGTCGAAGAATAAAATTGAGATGGTGTCGAAACGATAGTGCCACAAGAGGATGTTCCATGGTTTTATACTTCCTTTATCTTCATCTCCGGTCTACATGCTTCCGTTGTCTTGCTTTAGCTGGGCGATCAACACCACAACTAACGAAGCTTTGTGGAGGCTCCACACCATCTGGACCATTGTTTCCTGTAGACTGTCCTACAGAAAAAGAGTCTCGAGTGTGATCTGGAAGCTCGAAGATAGATCCTTGTATAGTGTCAAGCCAGTTACACGTGGGCGGCGCACGCCATCAATACTTCCAAGCCATAACACGAGGCATGCGCTGGCTTCCGCACGGTAAGCGAACGCCATTCTGCCAGCCTCAACTGTATCTCAACGACAATGACGGCTGAGCGAACCAGGCACACGACCGAAGTAATGCCACGATGAGCTTGGCCTTAGGCTTAGCCCGCCCGGTGTTGCACACAGAATAGTCTGGACGTCTTGGCCATGCTTATACCAACTCCGTGCCTCGATACTTCACCTGGTTGTTGGGAGCGGCTGATGAGTGTCGAGAGACTGCTCGTACTCTGCTTCGCCACCCACATGTGTGGCGCCTGTCAGCAGGAAAAGAGGGCACCAGCGTATGAAGTGAGCCGTCATCTATTCACTGGCGGTGTTCCAATCAGCTTTCATACGCCTGGAAGATCGACATGTCTTTCGCAACATTGTGAGTGCTCAGCCAAGAGGTATTTCGAAGTCCACCCTTTGGCATGCCGACTAATCAAAGATGGATCTGAAAGTGAACAGTCCGAAAACACAGCTAGAGTGCTTGATCACAGGAACAAGCTTCCTCGATGGCACCCTGGAGCAGCCGCTATATCTCGCGGTGGGTGAAGCTGCACGCTGTACTATATCGAGCCTGCAGGCAATAAGGCGCCACAGGATCCGGTGATTGACAGGACATAGCGAGAAGAACAAGGGCTTCCGCTAATCAGGGGAAGAAGACGCAGAACGAGGCACGATAGATTGTGCGGCTACTCCTGAATAAGAGTGATTGAGTGGCTGGCCAGACTCGAGGTCACATATGTGCATGCATGCAGTGTCGGCTCCGGGAGCGGCGCGATGCTTAGCCTCCGCACCTGCATGACCGCCTCCGCACTTGCATCATGTGGAATCTGTCGACAACATGTTCTGTGCTCGGTAATATATAGTTCTGGCGTGCGAAATTCCGTCGTGGTTGAAGGAAGGAGATCAAGGTGTAGGGCCGAGAACAACGCCTGATGGGGTCGAACTAAGACTAAACGAGGAATGACAGACAACGTCGCACAACGATACGAGCAACGCCCGGTATGTTGGTGTAACCAGCAATTACGAGAATATAGTGGCGAATGTTATTACCGGAGGCAGAACTTACCCGCGGCGTTCAATTGGCGCCAACGCGTGAAGACGAGAAGTTGCAGGGACAACAGACCGCGATCTTCGCCTCGCAAGTCTGCGGACTTCGGCTACTATCTGCATGTCCGCGATATACTTGGCAATCTTTCTTCTATGAATGACTGATAATCCGTAAATATCTCTAAATTGGGGGTTTGCGAGGCAAGAGAACAGTGTTTACCCCAGCGCATGCTGTCTGTCATAGGGGTGTTTCGTAGGGCAAGAATAGAGGAGGTAGGCGCAGGGCAGGCAGGTGGGAGTGGGAGGCAGGAGTGGGAGGCAGGAGTGGGAGGCAGGAAGGTGGAGGAGTGGGAGGCAGGAGGGTGGGTGTAGTAGGTGGCTAGTGGCTGCAACAGCCGTTGATTGGCTATTACCTCGGATCACGTGAATGGACACTTTTGGCGACCAATAACCTCGGAAGCATCGAGCAACAATGGAGCTAATCCGAGATGATGCTCAACGACCTTTTGAGCCCTTACGTACGTGAGGGGGTACCAAGATCGAGGGGAAAGCGGGACGCGTGACTTGCACACCCAATTTGAAGCCGTGCGGTGGCAAGACTGTGTGGCTAGAGTTGGGGCTCAACGCAATGTAGAAGACCTTACTGGCCCATAATTTCTATGCATCTCGTTTCCCCCTGGGTCTCGCTTCCTACTCACGTACGTTACTCTAACTATAGTTCTGCTTGCTTCGCAAGCAACCAGGCCCAGATAGTGCCAGTCAAAATGAGAGGCAGTTGTTTAGACGAGGAAGATTCGTCCATCAGATGCATAGCAGTCCTGCCTCTCGGTCTCTATGTTAGATACTATTCGAGACGTGAATCAATAGAAAACAGCAATATATAGTTACCTGCCTCACTGCTTGTACTTCAGAGGTTGGTACATTCGACTAGGAGTGTAACGAGTGGTACTTTGGCTCGCTCTCGGCTCCACCTCGCGCACAAGCGAGTCACAATTACCCCACTTCCATGAAAATCCTTTTTTGCACTCATCAAAGAACTTGCCGAGTTACTTAGAATGGCTGCAACTCACCATGTCGCTTGATTGTTATGTACATTCATTTATTATTTCCAAAACCTTCCATCAATCATCCGATCACTCGGCCTAATGGCCCAATGGCAAGGCGCTTGACTACGATCCAATCAGTAATCAAGAGATTCCAGGTTGTAAGTTCATACCACATATCGACCCTGCGTTCGAATCTTATCTAACACATCACAGCGACCCCTGGTTAGGTCATCATTCACTCGATTAATTTCGAGTTTCTTTTTTGTTCATTTCTGATGCTGACCAAGTGTGCTAGTGAAGGACGCGATTCTATTTTTGGCTTCGACACGTAGGTTAGAGCAGTGGACGTGGATTACAATGCACGAGCTTGGATATATTTTTGGCCGCCTGTGTCGTTGAAGTGTTAGGCTGGCCGTTCTTTTATATACATTGACGTGGATTGGTGAAGCGCTCATGACAGGTTGAGAGAGCAGACTCCGTACTTCCGTTACTGATATATACTGTCATTGAAGCTCGATACTGCCTCAACGGAGGATCCAAAGTGTGTTGTGATGTAATATTTGCTATTCACCTTTGACCACAAAGTCTCCCCAGTCCATTCCATATACACAACACCAGCCCATCTACACAACACCCACATCCACAGCCATCCCCAATTCCCAGTCCCCATCCTCCTTCCACCACCATCTCCACAACAAACGAAACAACACAATCCATTCCAACGCACGCAACGCAACATGCAGTCAGCGCTTGACCAACACTTGCTCCAACTCACTCGCTAAGAATGCGCGCACAAAGCAAAAATCTGCCTCTACCTCCTCATCATCACCGGACCAATTTCTTCTTCTCCAGACCTTCCCAAATTTCTCGAGACACGCAAGTGTCCCCACTTCTCGCTCGGCTGGTTCCGGCGAAGCGAGTCCAAGGCTGGAAAATGTCTGCGCATTTCGATTCAAAAAGACGCGGAACGCGACCCAGGGGCGTCCTGCTCTTGTGCACAAATTATGCAGTCTTCCATATGTAAAACAGCGGCGGTGTGTCGAATCCCACGCTGCCAATTTGTGCGTCCGCAGTGACATCTTCGCTTCCTTCCTCACGAGGCGGTACTTAGCTTCCGACGAACAAGTGCACGTGCCCGTCGAAATCTTCCACTTGATCTTTCCAGAACGTCGACCAAGTCCACTCTCGCGATACGATGCCGCCAGGCCCACGAGAGCTCCACCCGAGGAGAAATCCAACGTGCGATCGGCTGCAGGGTCTCTCGCCAAACTGACGTCTGTGGATCGCGTGTGTCATCGGCCGCAACGTCTGACTTGCAACAAGGGAATTGCTGCATGCATGCCCAATAGCCAAGCAGGACTTCATCATCTTCAAGAGCCTGCAGCAATCCCCACCCACCGCTCAGGTACACCGCTCCCCTGCTCTTGTGCCCCCCTGCCCACGCCCAATCGTCTCGGCGGCAACCAAATCCTCGCTTTGCCCACCGCCTTGGCATCCAGCTTGCCGACTCTTCGCATATTCATCTCCAGAACAATGACCCTCAAAAAGTCGCTGTTCTCTCTTGGTTCGCGCTGACGGACCGTCCGCCCAGCTTCGCTGAACGGATCTCGTTTTTGCCTACTGCTCTTCTTGCCTCTGCTGCGGTCGTACGTCTGCATCTGGATCATGGGCGCGGCGGTGTCGGCGTCGGCGTCAATGAGAAGGGAGTCGTGCAGGTGCATTGATAGTTCGGTCGGAGAGATGGGGGCGGGCTGGTGTGGGTTGAGGTAACGGCGGAGTGCGGGTGAGGGGAGTTCTTCGAGGTGTTTTGGGCGCATTTCACTGGTAAATTTTGGTGAGAGTAATGAGCGGATCAGAAGATCGTCCGGTGGCACGCTGGGTGCGGTGAAGTTGGAGAAGGACTTTGCGGCAGACTTGAGGGCTTGCAGGGAGGCTGTGAGGTTGGACTTGAATGATCTGAAGCGGGCGTTGGATGCAGGGAGGTCGTCGACAGAATCGATGGCATTTGCGTGGACGATTTCTTCGGCTTCTTCGTGGCCAAAGTGGAGCAGAGGATGGTCGAGGACACAGTCTTCTTTCGGCGGTGATGACACAACTCTTTCTCTTCGCTCTGGTAATGACTTGCGGCTGATGCTATCTGGCGTGCTAATGTTGTCCCAATGCGACGAAAATGACGGATCGTCGTAGTCTAGCGATGGTGGTATATCGGCCAGCGATTCACTCGATATCGACCTCGATGTGCCAAACAGGTCCTTCTCGTGCTCCATGCTCTGTAGACTGCCATAATCGTCTTCCGACTCGTCGACCCGCCCAAGCAGCAAGTCCAGCGGCGAGCCCACCACCGATGACACGGTGTCTGAGTCATCCTGCTTCCACTCCTGTATCAATTCGTCCATAGACATGCTCCGCTCGACAGACGCAGGTTTGCGCCGGCGCTGTGGCATCTTCGGTATCGACGTGACGGCGAGCAAGGCTGCGACAGCCGGCGGTATCGCTTCTGAATTATGTTGTGTCGTGTGCCTGCGCGTTGGCCGTCCTCCATTCTGTCCACGGACTCTCACTGTCTGCGCCGCGGAGGCCGTTCGTGAAGGCATGCGATTGGGTATAACGACAGGTCTCGAGTGCGAATGTGAATGCATTGTCGTCGCAGGCGGCTGTATCACCTTTGGCTCCGACTGGGTAATCGCTTCCGTCGGTATTGGTACTGGCATATGTGTTTTCTCAGCAGCCTTGACCAGTCGAGCAGACGGAGAATTCCTCGCAGCGCGCGAGGTCATCTTGTCTGATCTGCGCGGCGACGGCGGAGACTGCTGCAGATATGGGAACGACCTCGGTGAATACATCATCCTAGCCTGCCTGGCCCTGACGGCGTTCACCCCGTGATCTGTGACCCGGACAGCCCAGGTACGGCTAGGCTTTGTGACGCTGGGTCCGCTCGCTTTTACGTTATGTCTACTATCGGATTGGCCGGCGCGATCGAGTACGGAACATTCCTGCAGGGACAGTCTTTGCCGAGCGCGACCGGAAGGAGATCGTGTGCTTAGTATGAATATGCAGGAATTGTGAAGGACATGAAGAGCTTATAAAGACATGCAAACAGCGAAGCAACGCGTGAATAAGGAAGGCTACGGGTGAAGTGGGAGGTGGTGAGCGACACCGATAAGGGTAGTCTGGGGTTATGACGGAACTGGCAGGAAGGTTATCGGGCCCCGATAATACATGTAACAAAGCTGAAGGGCACTCGCGTGGCCTCTGCTATCAAGTGCACAAGACCAGTCATCCCTTGTCAGTCTCATGCAGGCACCGACACGAAATACTGCTGACCGACACGCGGCGGCTGAGTCGACAGCAAAACAAAACGCAGAGCAACCCACGCGTCACAGTCCTCCACGTCGCTGATCAACATGAGGCACTCCAGCACCCCGGCCACTTCCGCAGCACTTCGGCCCAGCCGACACGCAATCGTGTACCGGGGCGTTCTGATTGGCCATGCTTTGATCCCCTAGTCTTCCATACCCCACGGCTTCCTGTCTTCTAGAAACACATGAAGAAAACGGCTCGCACGCCATAAACTCCATCCTTTTCACAACGAAGCCCAAGTGAAATACATCAAAGCAGAACCTTACAAAGAGATGAGCCCACGATGACTCCAACAACACGCACCGCCTATCAATATTACATACATTCGGACATCAGCCCCGCCGACCTCTCAGCTTCCTTATCCTTATCGCCCGCAGCCTGCTAATGCACGTAAGTCTGTCCTGCAGGGCACATCTCCCACTTTTGGTCTGTGGGGTGCATATTCGCTGTGATTGCGGGTGTCTGATCGCTGAGATCGAGTAAGTCAAACGGCTTTCCTGGCATTCCTTGCGAGGTGTCTTCCGTGTGCAAGGAAAGCATGCCGACCTTGATATGTCGCGTGCCGTGGCGCTTGTCATGAAGGCATGTCACTCACTCCACTGACGCGTTGACACCTGCTGCATTCGGTACGACGGATTTCTTGCACCAAAGCGGAAGGTTGAAGAGGCTCTGCGTAGAGACTACTTCACATTTAGAAAACCACTCAAGTTTTTAATATAATGTTTGTTGAATTTTCCATGCGCGTGCCGTAATAGTACACGTCTGTCTGCATTGCACGTCTCCCATGCATCTCGCTTCTCGCGCACATAATCAAAAAGAAAGGCACATATCCAAGATTGCCGCCTATGCAACGCCGTTGATCCGTCCCTAGTCCAGCGCAAATGAACAAGGTTGAAAAGAAGTAAAGCAAGAAGAGCCAGGACCCGCTGTAGATGAAAGTAGCGGTATGCAGCTCCATGCAGTGCTGCCTGTGCGTGGCGATTCTCGCGTGCGCGTCGAAGAAGTTCGTAGGAATGAGTTCAAAGAGAATTTTTCCGGGTAGGACAGCCGCTCGAATTACAGAGGAATGCGGGCGCTTGTCGCGCGGAGCGAAGAAACGGCGTTCGTGGACACGTGGGACGTCTGGCCGTGAAGGATGCGTGTGCTCGTGGGCAAATTAACAACACATGCTCAGTAGTCGCCCTCGTCAGTCCAGCCAGCCTCTGAGCCTTCGACAACACGCACCAGGTGGCCATCATGCTGCTCCACCATAAGGTCGGCGCCATCGACATTTCGAATGCCACTCCTGATCTTCTTGCCCTGAACACCCCGCGGGCTGGCTGCGTGGCCACCTTCCGGAGTGAAGCGCTTCATCTGCATCTGCCGGTGCCGGTAGTTTTGAAAGTCGACGTCGCTCTCAGGAGGATCATCGGACTGTTCACTGAATGTCTCCCAGTTCTCCGAGCCCGACTGCATGGTGGCGCCTGTGCCGGTCGATGAGGTCTGTGAGATTTGGCGACTACTGGATGACGATAGTGATGGGGGTGGATATGTGGGAATGTAGCCGCCTCGCACGCTGTGGCTTTGGTGCATGTATGCTCGGTCGTCGTATGGGTCCTCAGGCGGCACATTGCGGACGATGCTCTCGCTCCGGTCACCTCGGTTGCTGAAATCGAATCGGTTCACAGGCGTCTCGGCGGGCTCCGGCGGGACGAAGAGATCTTTCATCCGTGGAGGTGGTGCCATTGGACGAGGCATTTTCCGCATCGAAGCCGAGGACTCTGCTCTTGAGGGCGGAGGAGGCCGACGCTCAGGCGAATTGCCACCATGAGCCATGGTCTTCAGGGGAGCACGAGCTGGAATCTTCGACGGACTTTTCGCAGCCGAGGAAGACATGACGGAGGCAGACATGGTAGAGCTGGCGAAAGCATTGCGAGATGCGCTGGCGCCGAGTGTGGAAACTGGTGTTTTCGCTCGGCTTGGGGGCGGGCCTCGCATGGTGCCGGCGCGACTAGGAGGAGCAGATTTGGGTGCAGTTGCTGGTTTGGAATTAGGCATGGCGGAGTTCGATGGTGTCTTTGCGCGCGGTGGAGCAGCCTTTGACGCAGAAGCATACAGCTCGTCCAGATACCGCTGGCCTTGGACGAGGAAAGGTCTACCATACTCATCCTCGTACGACTCGAGAGTGTCCTTGAGGTCCTACTATTGTCAGTACTACATCACAGACTCCAGGCTAGCATACATACCGCTTCGACTTTGGGCAGCTCCTTCGCAATGCGCTTTCGCATCTTCTCCTCTCGGAGCAATTTTCCTGGGTCGCGCTTCTCTCCCTTCTGGCCACGCGCCATCAACCGCGACGCATCCTGGCTAGACTGTGTGAGCTCATTTCGCTCATTGATCAGCTCGCGATGTCGGTCAATCTTCTGCAAGATCGGTAGTCGCTGGTCTTTCAGTGCCTCAAGTCGCGCAATCTCAGCTTCGTGTGCGGACAGCAGCGCATCACTGCAGACGTCGGAGAAGGCAGGCGTGAAGTCGAGCATCTCTTCCTCGGAGAAGTAGAGCGCATCCCACAGTTCTTGCAGCTTGCATCGCGCCTCCTCGACAAACAGGTGCAGGTTCTGGCGTTTCAGCTCATTCAGCCTGGCCAGCTCGTCTTCGTACTCGTTGATGGTGCGCAGGCCACAGCCGCGGTTGCTGTTGAGGAACTGCTTGCGCTCGTGCTGCTCGACGCCCAGGCGCTCCCACAGCTCTTCGATGGTGGTGCGCAGCTGGCCTAGTCGGCGCTCGCGGCCGCGCTTCTCCTCCAACAGTCGCTCCTTCTTCGCCTTCAGCTGTTCGAGATCGTCCTTGTGTAAACCCAGCTGCTCCGGCGCTTCGCGATAACATTGCACAATGGCGCTATCGGTCTGCGCCTGCGGTGTTCCCAGCTCCGCCCATAATTGTACGATCTCCTGGCACATGACCTGGACAATGTTGATGCGCTTTGTGTACTCCTCGTAAACGCGGGTGAATTCAGTGTCC
>Ga0265797_10010775_pt1 | contig 11579 bp, 10 predicted proteins | sample P2T30metagenome_FD_192433 | JGI IMG/M metagenome (GOLD analysis project Ga0265797, IMG submission 192433) | Plant litter microbial communities from East Loma Ridge, Irvine, California - P2 T30 | ecosystem: Environmental > Terrestrial > Plant litter > Unclassified | place: USA: California... | reverse complement strand
ATCTGAGATTCAACCCCCAGCTTCTGACAGGCTGTTCCTGCGCTAGACTCGTCCCTTGGAGTCGTGACGTTCATCATCGCGCGACTCCAACCTTTCCAATTTGCTTAAGGCTTGTGCTTGGGTGAATACCTGTGCCATCTAGAGCTCGCTTCCGTCATCGCTATGTCTTCATGCGGTAAGGTGCATCGCTCGCTGAGATAGGCTTTGCATCAGATCGCGTGCCGGAAGGCCGTCACTGGCTGCCCTTGCAATCGCCATCTCATATGCATGCGCTATTGGGAACCCTTCCCCATGCTTCCAGGTGCATCGGACTTGACCTGTTGCACGGGTGTCGTCTGTTGACATCAACATGACATACTTGAGGATCACGATAGCGCATGACGTGCCGGGTACCTGGGAGATGTCAAGGCTGAGTGCCATGACAGTAGGACACACGAGAAGACCATAAGTACTGCTTGGATGCTCACCGACAAGCATATTCTTTCATTCACACAAACAACCCAACTGTCCCAACTGTCCAAAGAATACATCCAAATACCAAACTTCTTCCAACACAAACCACCAACACAACGCAACCATGAGCGCCCAAGATATCCCCACCGGCGAAGTCCAGGACAACGAGTACCAGAGCCGTACTGGCCAGAGCGAGATCCCCGTACAGACCGACGACAAGCCTGTAGAGGACCCCATCGATCCTGACACCGCCGACTCCGACGCCCAGCTTGGTATGTCGATACATGTTCTACCATTCATTGGTGTAACACATGAACTAACTCATCCCTCAGAGGCCGACGAGAAGAACGCCATCGACCAGAGCAACATCATCGACGAACGTACCAGAGGTGCGACCAAGTCTTCCGGTACTTACCAGGAGCCCGGTGATGAGGAGGGTCTCCCTGGCCCTGAGGATGGCACCAGCCGCGTTGCTGGTGGTCCTAACTAGAGACGCACGCGCATGAATGTCGGAGTGCACGCATAATGCCCATATTTTATATACCATAATGTCAACGATTTTCCAATCATCAGTCTTCTCCAATCGATCTTGATCCTTGTAATGCCGATGATGCGGGCTTGAAAACGATCGCAACTCATGCATGCTCTATCACCTTTTGCTGCAGACAGTAGTGATCTACCTCACTGCAACCTGACGTCTCCAATTCACGCAGCGTATAAATCACGAGCGAACAAAAATGATTGAATGAACAGCACCTGGGCTGCTAGCAGACATTGGCGCACCTAAAAACAGCAAAAGAGATGCCGCTTCTGTGGATCGAACACAGTACCTCCAGAAATCGCATGTTAATGCGGGACTCAAGTGAACTTCAGTCTGGCGCTCTCCCAGGTGAGCTAAAGCGGCTTTCATGTTTTCAGATGCAGATACGCCATAAACAAAGCTTTATTTTGCAAGGTTTCCATCAGATCGCGCCAAAGTATCAATTCCAGACCTCACACCATGGACGAAGTATCAGTGGATGCTAAACGACAATTTTCGAAACTTGTCGATTCCACCAACCACGATCATCACGTCCCAGATCGAACCAGATCTCGCTTTGTTTTTCTTTCGCTAAATAACATTTAGCAGGGCGATCAATTTGTCTGAAAGAAGGGTCGATCACATCGATCAAAGGCTCCAGGTGATCAAATCTTTCTTCAGTGGGAAATTTACGAGTCCGTGGTTGAAAACTATACGAACTTCATTCGTCAGACCTGCAGCTTCAATGCCCATGTCATGTATCGATGTGCGATGTGTTGGCGATCCATCAATGGACGATGAAGCGCGCGCTTCGACTGGCGGAGACTGCGTTGTGCAGGAAAGTTTTCCTACATATGGATGCTGCGCCATGAACCAACGAAATGCCATGCGAGAATCGCATGATACACTACCTGCTGCGAGGTATCACTTTCGATGGGAGTTGGGGCGTAGTAGCTGCGTCTGACCAGGGCTTGCTACAGAATTATGGACATTCCGCTCGCCATCGCAGCTTTACTCAGTAACATGGCCATCAACCGGGCATCACTATGTCCCCGACTAAGACCGGGCTCGCATGCTTCATGCCTCTCAAACAAATCCCTTCATCCCAAGCTTCTGCAACAGGGAGAACAGAGAGCCCTTGGGCACGAACCCAGCATACGTAGACTGCCACTCAGCCGCAAAAGAGCCTGTATCGTATGTTAGAACGATCCGAATGATAGCAGCATCGCTACGTAGCAAGTCTGGTAATTCTCACCTTCCAGGATCCCACCCTCTGCAAAACCCAACGCCTCAATCACCCACGGTGCCAATAACACCAGAATTCCTAGTGCGATGAGCACGCACAAGATCGGATGCTCTTTCACAAAACCCTCGACGCCGTTAACCACGCCTTCGACCTTCTCGTAGGTCTCGCGGAACGCAGCGCTCATCGGGCGCGCAGTCTCGATCCCTTTCTGCATGGCCTCAAAAACAGCTCTGGCGAACTTCTCTCGCCAAGTTACCTGGCGCCAGCTGTTCGTGTCGATGATGTTTGCGAGGCTCTGCTTCAGCTCCGATCCTGTCTTCTCTGCGAGGAAGACAGTGTTTATGAATGTGTTGGCGGTGTGAGTGGCGTCGTCTTCGTTGTCGCTCAGTTGCACGGCGTGTGTCGTGCTCGGGCGGTGCCCGAGACATTGCAGGAAGAAGTCCATGTCTGGCGTACTTCTGAGTTACCGAGTGTCAATATGGGAAAGAACGGGAGGGAGAAGTTTGTTTTGTACCTTTGAGGTTGGCTGGAGACGAGAGCATAGATAAAGACCAGGCAACTTGGTCCGTGCAAGCAAGCACTGCGGCGCTCACTCACTGAACCATCCGAGGCATGGAAATGCAGGGCAATCGTTGGTTATGCGACTGGAAGCATCGCCCATAGGCTGTCAGGAACGGAAGTAGAAAGCAATGACTACGCGTGCCGCAAAGTGCGTTGTGGCGTTATCTGCGTTGGCGGCGCGTACGGCACAGCACAAGCACAGCCTCGTGCATGTACATGTACCTCTTGTATCCTCACAAGGAAGCTCGCGGTCTAGCTTCAAAAGCCCGTACTGCTCGCCTTACCGCTGAGAGGCCAGTACGAAGTTTGAATCTAGACCGCGAGGGAGCCATGTTTGCCTCAGATCCTGCAATGTTCACCGGTCAGGAAGCGGCTGCCAGACTGGCTCATCCAACCTGTAGGCAGACGGTCGCCACTAACAAGCTTCCCTGTGCACTGCAGATCAGAACGATCAAAGAGTAGTAGCTTCACAAAAAGTAGAGATGGTGCTTGCAGAAGATATGCTGTGAAGTAACTTTTTGTATGAATCTCTTAGCCAATCTTTCACTCGAGCACGCCGACTCGCACAGTAAAAGTCAAAAAAAGGGCCTCATGCAAAGCTTTCCCCTGGAACTAGTAACAAGAAGGTCGATTTAAAACAAAACGACAAAAACAACGCCAAGCGCTCCACCCGAAGAACAGACACAAAAATGGTAGTAGCTCGCCGTACGTACTCAAACAGTTTTTTTCCCAAACCCCCCTTTTTCGTATTTCCTCTACCTGCCGCTGCGCTCGCGAGTCCTCTGTCTGCGCTCCTTCTCCTTGACGGGGTCGTAGACGAGGAACTCGTGCAGGGCGCTGCCACCGGGAACCATAGGCAGGACGGGGATCTTCTGGTCGGTGACGACTTCGAGCAGAGCGGGACCCTCGCCGGAGCCCTCAATCAACCACATCAGGTCCTCCTCGAGGTTGCCGATCTTGGTTGTCCTGCGGGCGGGCACGTTCATGGCCTCGGAGAGCTTGACGAAGTTGGCGTTACGCTGGTGGGTGTGTGAGAAGCGGTCGTTGTAGAAGAGAGATTGCCATTGGGTGACCATGCCCTGCTCTTCGTTGTTGAGGATGATGATCTTGACGCCGATGTTGAACTCTGCAGCGGTAGAGAGCTCGGTCAGGGTCATGGAGAAGGAGGCGTCACCGTCAATGTCGACGACGAGCTTGTTGGGTTGAGCGACCTTGGCACCGATGGCGGCGGGAAGACCGAAGCCCATCGTTCCAAGACCACCGGAAGTGATCATGGTGCGAGGTGCGCGCCAGCGGAAGTGCTGGGCGGTCCACATCTGATGTTGACCGACACCAGTGGCGATGATGGTCTCGTCCTTGCGGTGAGCAGTCAGGTCTGAGAGCTTGCTGATGACAGTCTGGGGCTTGATGAGCGCGTCGGGGCCGTCCTCCTTCTCGTACGCCCAAGGGAAGCGCTCCTTCCACGCCTTGATCTGGTCGAACCACTCTTGTCTTTGAGACACGGTTCTTGACTCGATCTGGGGAAGCATGAGGCCAAGGTTGGCAGTCACATCACCCTCAACGGCCTCGGTAGCCTGAACAACCTTGTTGATGTTCTTGGGCATGATGTCGAAGTGGATGATACCGCCACGACCCTCCTCCGCGGCCTTGCGTGCTTGAGGGGCGAAACGCGGGACGTGTCCAGTGATACGGTCGTCGAAGCGTGCGCCAAGAGCAATGACCAAGTCGGCTTCCTGCATGGCCATGTTGGCGTACGCTGAGCCGTGCATACCGAGCATGTGCAGAGACTTGAAGTCGAGCTCATCGTATCCACCGAGACCTTGAAGAGTTGTTGTTACAGGAATCTGAGCCTTTTCTGAGAGCTCCTTGAGAAGTTTGGGACCGTCAGGGTGGCCAAGGACACCCGCACCAGCGTAGACGACCGGCTTCTTCGCAACGTTGACCAATTCGGCGCAGCGCTTGATGCTGGCCTCGAGCTGGGCGTTGGCAAGCTCGCGTGCAGCCTGGGAGGCGGCAGACGGGTGTGAGGGAATAGAGGTCGAGGCCATGGGAATGGCGCGCTTAAGGATGGCACCAGTCACATCCTTGGGCAGGTCGACCAGGACCGGGCCAGGACGACCAGAGTTCGCAATCTCGAAAGCCTCGTTGATCCTTCTCGGCAGCTCGGCAATGTTCTTAACCATCACGTTCCACTTGGTGCAAGCCCGAGAGATACCAATAACGTCCGCCTCTTGGAAAGCATCAGAGCCAATGGCAGTTGTAGGCACCTGACCACAGAAAACGACCATCGGGGTACCGTCCATCAGAGCATCCTGCATCGGGGTGATCACATTGGTCGCGCCAGGGCCAGAAGTCACGAGGACAACACCAGTCTTTCCAGAGGCGCGGGCGTAGCCCTCAGCCATGTGGCCTGCACCCTGCTCGTGTCTGGGGAGAATGAAATCGAATTCCTTGCTGTTGTAGATGGCATCGAAGACGGGGAGAATGGCACCACCAGGGTAGCCAACTAGAATTGCTCGTCAGTACCTCACCGACTGTTGTAGACAAAGCGCTTGCGGCTTCACTTACAGATGTGCTTGACGCCCTGCCTCAGCATCATCTCGTGGAAGATCTCGCCACCGTTCTTGCCAATGAAGCTGTGGTCCAGCTCGGGCTGGCGGTATGGCTGAAGAGGTTGCGCCTCACGCAGCTTCGAGTCTTCGCGGTTGAATGCTGGGCTGGGGACGGTACGGGTCGCGGTGGCGGAGGAGGCAGCGGTGGCCTGGGACTGCAAGGGCGCCTTAGCGGAGACATTGCGTTTGGCAGTGGTCTGGCTCTGGACGGCGGAGGTGCCTCTGTTGTAGGGCGACAATGCTGCCATACGCGAGGACGACGAAAGGTTTCGCCGAGCTCGGGGCAGGCATTGGAGGGCCTGGCGGGCGGAGTGTGACTGCAACATGATGGTGGTGGGGATGTGTAGCAGTCAGTAGGCGCCTGTTTGGAAGAGTCTGGCGTCTCTTATGAGGGAGAGGGGAGATTGTGAGTCGTGGGTTGAGTCACGAAGGTGCTTGGGTGCGCCTCGCCTCTCGAGAATATACTTGAAGAGCGGCCGATCTCGCCCATTGCAGCTGTGGGCAATTCCCCGCAAAAACTTCCGCTCGGTGGCGCTTGCATGCTCTGCTGCTGACCCAGCCGGCCGCACGGAGCCCTGCCTGCTCCCCTGCCGCCCAAACACGTCACTTGGCTATGAAGGAAGGACTGCAGCAAATAAACAAGATTGAAGCTCCTTCAAATATCGCTATACCACACATATATCGTGGTCCAGTAAATTCATTTGCCATAATATTCAGTACAACATGGACTCTACACTATCACCCACCAACAGCGTTCGCCGCCAGGGAAGAAACATCTCCCATCCTTTGCCTCGGCGCAGCACCGTTGGCCCCTTAGATGCTGTAGACGAGTACGCTATTCCCGCCATTCCATACTCGTAATGGCCCACGCTGAAAGCTGATATAGTCCACTAGCTGAGCCGTCACAATCGCAACAGCCAGACTCGCAAGTCACATCACCTGCCATCTCTCCCAGGCCTGCATTTGCCAGCTCCGTACAATCGCCGTCATCTTCACAGCTCCCTGAAGCGGCACATGCCCGTCTCTCCACCATCCATGTCGACTTGCAATTCCTATTGGATCGTCGACTCTACCATCAAGTCCCTGCCGATGAGATCGCTCCAGGATTTGCAGAGTCGAAGCATCAGCCTCCGCTGGGTTCGCCACTGGAGGACTTGATCCAAGGAGGCCATTTCCGCAGCGCAGCCGAGACAGCTCTGACTGAGCTATTAGCAACCAGCCCCGGTGATGTAGACCGCATCTTCAAGCTGATCTACACTCGTCTGGCGTGCCTGATTGTCATTTCCCGACCGGATCTTGCGGCAGATGAAGCAGTGCCATTGACTGACTTCCTTAACCGTAATACGCCAGACGCCAAAGATGTTTTGCCCATCGTTCCTTGGGAGCTGAGGCTAATTTTGGTCAGACTGCAATCCATTGCAGCTGCAGACGATGGAAGACGAGCCGTCATGTCGCTGTATGCTCTCTCTGGCGAAGTACGATCGCACCTTGCTGAGGCTAAAGCGGATGGCGACGAAGCTTCTGTGCAAGTTTGGAGTGAGCGTCTCACAGACCTTGGACTCCGAGTGGCAGACACCCTGGTCGAGATTGGAGAGCTTGAAACAGCTGTTCGTCATCTTGATACTCTGGTCAGTGTTGACGCGGATGTTATCAATTCAAGGAAAGCTTTGCTCAGCATTCGCATGGGCGACCTCAGCAGTGCCAAGACTTCACTGGATAAAGTCAGTCCTGGTGTCAGTAAACACATACATAGTGCGTTGCTACGAACGGCCGGTGGCGACTTCTCCAAAGCAGTGGACGATTGGAGAGCCTTAGTGGAGCGGCATCCCGACAATGAGCTTCTTGGTCAGAACCTCTCTGCTTGCCTCCTCTATACCGGCCATATCGCTGAGGCCCGTTCCATCTTGGAAAGCATTGCAAGAGGGCCAAGTGTGTTCCCAGCTCTGCTTTTCAATCTGAGTACAGTCTACGAGCTATGTACGGATCGATCTATCGAGCGCAAGGCTGGTCTGTCACAACACCTTGCTCAACGGACGCCATCTGCTACAACTGGTGGGTGGGAAAGAATGAATGCCGACTTCAAGCTTTAGAGCGAGCTTTGAATTTGCCTGTAGCCGAGATCTGCTCAATAAGTAACGGACCATCATTGTCCATGGCAATAGAACATTGGTCTTTCTTTCTGTCTCAGCACCTGCTGGGCATCCCTCAACTGCTCTCTGGCCTTCTCTACGTCGAATCTCGAGCTTCCGGTCCTCTCAACAACCGCTTTCCAGAGACGGACCGCTTCGCGTGCGTGGCCTCTGCACACCGTATCGTTAGCAGCGATCTCGACGAGTTTGGATCTAAAGTGGATCACTTACAGCCTTTCAACATCCTTCACCCATCCCAAGCCCTCGACTGCTAACATCGCATGCGCCCTGGCTACCACCGCCTCGCTTGGCTGCTGCTTTCCCTTCTTCTCGGTGATTCCGATGCACACGCACGCGCACGCAATGGAATCCCGAGGAATATGCCTCGACGCGAACAGCCGCTCGGCTCTGTGGATTTCGGGGATTTGGTTGCGGGTGAAGAGCGCTGGGATGTCTGCGGCGTTGCGCGAGAGTTCGCGGTGTCTGCGGTTTTTGGTGTGGTCTGCCATTGGTACGCTGTTCTCGTGGCTAAATCTCAAAACGGACAGCCGGTGGCTCGGAGACGCTTCTTATGGGTGTGGACAGACTCTGCTGAGCGACAGTGTTGTGTGTCGCGGAGGAGATAATTTCACCAATCATCTTTGCGACATATCGTTCATTGTCGAGCGAAAGAAGAAAAAATTGTCTGCAGTCTTTGTTACCGGTTGGAGGTCTCACGTTGTAGCTCCTCACGTTGTAGCTCCACCAAGAGACATGAAATACAGATTTTCTCTTCACCAGTCGGCCGCTCAAAGACTGGTATTCATCAGCCGTTGTAGGTCTTCATATCTATCATAGACAGCCGTTCCGCTGGTGTGGTGAAATCTTACGTAAGACTTTTTCGACTTCAGCTTTCACGAATAGCGCGCTCTTCTCATTCCAACTACCACGATGTGACTTTTCGTCTGCTGTGGCTCTATCAAAAGAAAAATAATAACTATCACTCTGTAGTCTCTAGTACTGTCGGACTGAGGCTTGTCAAAAGCATTATCACCAAGTCAGTCTACCGTGTTGGAAACAAGGAGCTCACAGTGCTCAATCACAGTGGCCTTACACTACAAGTCTATCCATCGCTGCTGGCAAGGGCGTCGTCCAAACATGTTCTACCAATCATCATCTCGACGTCTTACGCTACGCACAACTCCCACACAACAACATCCACGGCCAAAAAACGAGAAGACCTCACCGCTGAGATGACACGCAACGACAAAGGGAAAAAAAAGCTCTTCATCATAACACGTCCCATTTCCGCCCTACCAACGAGACACAAGAGTGACCTGTAAGGCGCATACTCCAAGCCTCGCCAGCACAGCAGCATCTATATTTGTGGTTAAAAACTCTTTTCGTCACGTCCTCCCCATCTTCGTTCCGCCATCCTCCCCTTCTCTGTGCCACTCATTATTAAGGTAATGCGTACGCCCGTCAAAACAAGAAAAGGACAAACCAGAATGCTGTCGCCGTTTTTTGGTTACGCAAGAAGGGAAAAGGAAAAGGAAAAAAAGGAAAGTGTTAAAGGAAAAAAAGGATGGTAAACACACAAAAGAAGATACAAGAAATGTAACGAGAACAGAGCAGGAGAAAAACGCCCCTTTCTTAGGATGACTTCGCCGTTGATGCGCCTTGGGACTGATCCGGGATTGTGGGTGGAAAAATGAAAGCACTGGCATCTGCGGTTGTGGATGTTGTTAGATGGGAGTTGGCGGGTTTTGTGGCGGATGTGAGACACGGCGTCGAGCTGGCGCCACTTCACATGCGAACTGTTCCGCGATGGCTTTCGGTTGAGGCTTGATGCAGGCATGCGCGCATGCCATTATAGGATCACGCAGCAGCCACTTTGCTTTTTGTGGTCGCCACTTAGCAGACTCTGCCTCGTCGCTGCTTCGAAGACGTCGTCTACGCCCTCGCCTGTAAGTGAGGAACATTCGAGGTACTTTTTCGCACCAATGCGCTTGCGAACGTCTTCGCCTTCTTCGGCTGTTAGGAACTTTTCGGAACGCTTGCGCATTTCTTCTTGTGCGACGGGGTCGTCGCGAAGATCCTTTTTGAGGCCGACGAGAATGATAGGCACACCGGGGCAGCGTTCGAGCACTTCAGGATGCCTGATAATGATTGTTAGTGGCTTGGCCAAGATGCAGAATTTCCAGCTGGGATGCCATACCATTTGGTTGTGATGTTTTGTAGAGAATCTGGACTTGAGACGGAAAAGGCTATGAGGATTACGTGTGCCTGGCTGTAAGCGAGTGGTCGCAGGCGCTCGTAGTCTTCTTGGCCAGCGGTATCCCATAGAGCGAGCTGAACGGATTTGCCGTCGACGCGGCAGTCTGTGACATAGTTTTCGAATACTGTGGGCACATATCGCTATATCGCAAGTTAGTAGGAGTTGGAAACTGGTAGATGTGGGCAACGAACTGTAGGGAAATAGCCGAGAGTGAAGACGGATAGCAGACTGGTCTTTCCGCATGCGCCGTCGCCGATGATCACCAGCTTCCTAGTAGTAAGGTATCAGAACATGTTCGTGGGTTCAAGTTTATCCGGCTTATCCTACCTCCTCATCACTTGCTGATCGCCTTGTGCCATTGTGTATTGCTTCTCGGCCAGCCGAGGGTGATGCTGACAAGTCGAGAGACGAATATAAGGCCAATGGCTTCGTAAGCTATCCGCGCAGAGCAGACGGCAGCTTCCAGCTCTTGATCTGATTACAAGCGACGCGAGGCCCTACGAAACCGCAGTGTACCGAGCCGGGGATGGAGTGTGGAGGTGGCAATGGATCGATGGCGCTCTAGTGGTGTAGACGATAGATGGTGGGCGAGAGTCGATCCGTTGGGGTATGGCGAAGCTGCGTGGTGCAAGCGGTGGCAGAAGCAGCAGCAAGGTAACCTTCTCGTGTTTCAAGATGCTCTCGGGCAACAGTCGGGCTGTTTTGGCGCGATAGCCGTAGCAGTGGGGTGCGGTGGGCGAGGCGGAGGTGTGGAGGGCAAGCGGAGGAGGCGCCGACGGTGGTGACGGCAGCGGCGTGGGCGGTGTCGGCGGTGGGAGACTACGGTGGTGGTGAGGAGTGGTGTGGTGTATTGATGTGGTGGAATAATGTTGGCGGGTCAGCGTCCCTGATGTTCGCTTGGGCAAGGTTGACGATTGGATTTGGCGGCGATCCTCCTCCACAGCTGCGCCACAAACCACACGAACTCGCTTATGCTGCCTGAAGCTGCGCAGCACAGCACCAACCAGCTCGGCCCGGGTTTTTTGCTACTACTGATGGCGGCCTTAGGCAGAGACGATGGGAGGAAGTGGGAAGTGGAAATGGGAATCGGAAACCGCATGGCATCCACTATTCTAACTTTCTAACCTGCATCCCCGTTTGGAGGGTGTTCGCGTGTCCATGGATGATCGTTTGTTAGAGCGAATGCTGTGTTTCAGGCAAGTTCATGGCAGCTGCTATACCTAGTCATGTATTGAAGGACACCTTGATACCTTGAGCCTTTGAGTGAAAGACAGCATCGGTGGTGGGCTATTGAGGCCATGCTTGATGAGACTGAAAGCACCATGTCCGTGATTGCTCTGACAACGACAATTTACATGAAGAGTTGTCTTGCAAATGCTAGGCGGCATGTGCAAATAAAGAATGGGACGATGCAGGTATTTCAATAGCAATCAACATACAAGATGGGTTCAATGAATCAGCAATCAGTACACGATATAAATGAAGCATAAATATCATGTATGAGTAAGCATAATTTTGTATGAGGCCAGCTATCTGATGTCACTCTATATACAACACTACCATCTGATTATATCCTCGTCAGCAATTCCACGCCTACAATGATTCACATGCCTTAGTCAGTAGTGAGTTCACTCTAGTCAGGGTGCAGCCTTGACAGCCGGCAGCCGGGCCTCACAGCGAGCGTTCGTTCAACTCTCAACTCTCCAGACTTGGCGCTACTGCGGGCAATCGCGACCAGACGACGACCAAAGCACAGCACAGCTCCACCACCCAACGCCGCATCCGACTCACCACCACCACC
>Ga0265797_10010774_pt1 | contig 11580 bp, 7 predicted proteins | sample P2T30metagenome_FD_192433 | JGI IMG/M metagenome (GOLD analysis project Ga0265797, IMG submission 192433) | Plant litter microbial communities from East Loma Ridge, Irvine, California - P2 T30 | ecosystem: Environmental > Terrestrial > Plant litter > Unclassified | place: USA: California... | reverse complement strand
CATCAACTAACACTCCCCTTCAGAAAGCCGTCCTCTCAGCCATGATCTCCGTAGTAGCCTACTCCCTAATCGAAGAAGCCCCCCACGACATCCACTTCTTCTGGACCATCTCCGGCTACTCCGAACTCCTCCTAATGACCCTCATCTTCCTCACAACCTTCTTCTGGAACCTGCGCATCGGCATCGCCGTCGGCATCGGCCTCTCCCTACTCCGTCTCCTCCGCCACTCCACCCGCCCACGAATCCAAATCCTCGGCCGCGTGCCCGGAACGCAAGATTTCGAAAACGCGGAAACGGACCCCGAAGCCCTCGAATTCGCTTCCCATTGTTTGATTGTGAAGATTCCTGAGCCGTTGACGTTTGCGAATACGGGGAGTCTAAAAGACCGCCTCCGCCGCCTCGAAGACCACAACTCCACCGCCGCGCACCCGGCTCAACCGAAAAAACGCGCGCCGGACCAGTACAACCGGCACTTGATCTTCGACATCCACGGCGTCACGGCTCTCGATCCCGCCGCTTGCCAAGTTTTGTTAGAGATTGTCGAATCGTACATCGAGCGCGGGACGCGGGTTTATTTCTCGAGAGTCCCGAGTCGGAGGAGCGAGGTTTGGAGGCTGATGGTTGTTAGTGGGATTGTGGAGGTTTGTGGGGGGGAGAAGTTCTTTTTGAGGAGTGTGGGGGAGGCGCTGAGGTTGAGTGAGAGGGAGGAGACGATGAGTTTGTGGGCGGAGAGCGCGAGGGGGAGTCCGGAGGGGAGTGTTTTGAGTGGTTCTCAGACTGGGACTGCTGGTGGTAGGAGGGCTGGGACGGGGGATAGGGAGGGCGAGGAGGGGGGTGTGGTGGCGCCGGTTGCTGTTGAGGATAGAGCTGGGTAAGAGGTGGGTTTTTTGTTGTTGTTGTTGCTGATATCCGTCACCTGTTTGAGTGTGATCTTGATAGAGGCGTTAGAGCGGTGTTCATTTGAAGGGTCATTTGCATGTATGTATGATTGAATAGAAGTGACGACCCATTGCATCGGCGTTGGCGTTTTAGTACATGTTCGGGTTGAATGGGTTCTTTTCACAGGTCTAAGAAGTGGGTATCTATCTACACGTCTCCTCCCGTTTCGAGGCAATTCTGATTTTGCTAAGTATTGATGCCGCCATGCTTCTGGTGGGATATCCAACTCTTCTCCTTCGTCGGGCTCGTGAGCTCTCCTGTTTGAACAATGCTTCTGGGGAACTACCTCTCACATGTGGTTATGAGTGGTGTGGCTCACGATCTTTGCCACGGTTCATTTTGTTGTCTTGCCATTTCCACAACATCAAGCTTATCGGCTCGTCTTCTCAGCCTCGATCTGATCCCTCAACCCCTGCAACACTTCCTCCCGCTTGCGCAAATGCTCCTGCAGCCCATCGACCTGCTCCTTGACCATAGCAATCTCGTCCGCCATCCCCTTCAGCCCTTGTCCCGTCTTAGCCTTGCCCTCTCCCAGCTCCATGTCTTTCAATTCCCGCCTCTTGTAATCCAGCAACTGCTCCAGCTCGCGCTTCACCAGCGCCGGCCTCGAATCATCTCTTCTCCCACCGCGCTCACGCCGCCTCTTAGCTCCCTCCTCCACTTTCGCCATCTTCTCTTCAATCTCCCGCAGCTGCTTCTTCAGCCGCACTTCTTCCCACTCGGCGTCGCGCGGCGTGCTCGAGAAGTCTGTGCCTTTAGGTTTGCGCTCGCCCACGCCCAGGCGCGAGAGGTATGTGTCGCCGAACTTGGCCTTCTTGCCCGACAGCGTGGTGTCGTCGCGCTTGGTTCCCCACCGATCGGCCGCCGTCTGCTGCGCTTCCACATTGTAGTCGATCTGGCCCTGCTCGAACGTCGCGCGCAAGCTGGGCGGCACCGAGCGCGGGATGCGGTAGCCTTCGTGGCGGTTGTTGAGCATGTGCAGGAACGCCAGACAGGCGTCTTTGTTGACGCCCGGCGCGCTCTTGGGGTTCACGAGGTTCCAGGCGGAGTGCACGTCGGTGTCCGGGACGTCGAGGCTGTCGTAGAGGTCTTGCAGGGCGGCGAAGGAGATGCGGCCGTCGCGGCCGGAGCGGTTCTCGGAGTAGATTGCTTCGTATTTGGACTTGTCCGCGGGCGACATGTACCAGTCGAAGCCGTCCTTGAGCGCGCCGCCGTCCTCGTCGTAGTCGTCTTCGGGCCGCTCGAAAGCCTCGCCGCCGCCGGTCACGGCACGGCTGGCGTGCACGAGGTGTGCTTTGCTCTCCGGGACCAGCCAGTCGGGCAGGGAGTTGGGGACGTCCATGTACTCGCCGTTCATGAGGTCGTAGATGAGGCGCATGGCGACGCAGAACTCCTCGAAGTCGAGGTTGCCATCGTTGTCGACATCGGCCAGGTCCCAGATCTTCTCGAGCTGGTCATCGCGTAGTTGGGAGTTCTTGAGCACGCTGGCAGCTTGTGCGCCGTTCAGGTGTTGTCCGCCGCCAGCCAGCGAGGAGAAGATCTCCCAGTATCGCTCGACCTCCCATTGTTCTATGCGTTTGACGGGAGCCATTGTGTGTGGTAGAGAGAGGAGGCGCCAGGGGATGTGTAGGCGTGTGAATTATATGAGCGGGAGTCGTGGTAGTTGTGTTGGTATAGGTAGACTATGCAAGTGTGGATGTCAGTATGGGGGTGGGCAGGCTAGAACATGAGGCTGTGACGACGTTGGCTGGGGAGAGCTTGGGACAGGGCAGCGCCGGCTGCTCGTGCCGACACGTTGTGAAGATCGTTGTATGAGGATACACTCCACATGGCAATGATGAAATCGAATAAAACAAGCATTCACACAAGCAGTAATTATGATACGTTTGTCATGCAATGGCTAATTGAGGTCACAAAAAAAAGAACTAATCCGACAATGCTCTATGCCTGGTCGAAAGAATTTACCAGCCCGCCAAACGCAACTCGGGTATCATGTAACGCAGTGCACCACCCAAATGAACGCCCGAAACCCTCCCGTAGAACTCCTCCAAATGCTTTGTCTTTGTCGTTCTCACGCTCGCTGTTTGCCCCACTGATATAGCAGCAATCAAAGCGGCGCATCCACGAAAGGCCTGAATGTCCTTCCGCCAAACCTCTCCAGGTCGTCCTCCTGCATGCCATCCATGCTCTCGTCATTGTCATCATCATCCCTGTCAAGGACTCGTTTGCTCCTGGCAGCGCCGGTCTGCACGCTCTGTCGACGGTCTGCCGCCACAGAGCGTTTCGCGCACAAGATGTCCCAGTAGCCTTGCAGCAGCCTTTTCATGGCATCGTCGAAGTTGACGCAGAAGCGTTGCGCTTGACACAGCTGCATCGCCTTGATGTAGTCGACAGAATCGTGGGTCTCCATAAGATAAGCGGCGATCACGCCCGCGCTGCGCTCATTTCCCGACTCGCAGAATACAAGCACCTTTCCTAACTGACCGGTAGCAGCGTGAACGCGCGCCAAATGCAAGTTAATCATGGCGGTTGTCTCGGGCAAGGCGTGGATCAAGTCCTGGTTGTTGGCGAGATCGACGGTGCGCGCTTCGATGCCGGCAGCCTCTGTGCGGCGCAGGGCGGCGTCCATGAGCTTGAAAGTGTACTCGTGCTTTTGTCTGACGCCCAGCACCATTGTGATTCCCTCTTTGCGCATCCAGGCTTCGTCTTTGGCGACCGTCATGGGGCCCAGGTAGAGGTAGGGCAGGATCATCTGCGCGTCGCGGCGACGCTCGTAGGTCCATTCGAAGGTGGCGTTGGAGGTTATGAGGTTTGTGTAGGCGTCGCCGGGTGTAGGCAGGACTGAAGATGCACCGAGCTGAATGTCTGGGAGGGCGTCGGCGTTGAGAGCGGGTGGAGGGACGACGATGCGCGGAGGTGTAGGGACGCGGTAGGCATAGTCGCCGTTCCGGTGCGGATATGCGAGTGGGATGGTTGTGTCTGCCGGCATGGTCGCGTGTGGTGGAAGGATGTGGTGTGCAAAAGAAATATGGGTGTGGTTTTGGTGGGTGGTTTGTGTGAGCTAGAACATGGTGTGCTGGATGATTGAACAGGCGGCGGCGATTTGTAGGTGCGCGGGGTCTCACGCGAAGACGAGGAGGGTGTCGAGCGAATCACGTGTTACTGGTGCATGTGCAAGTGGGTGTTAGTGAAGGCGAGCACTTTTCGCGAGCACTTTTCGCGAGCACTTTCTTTTGCCTGCGTGCGATGCCGCAACGTCACATGCTTCAAGTTGTGAGAGTGAAGGAGTTGGCTCGACTCGGACAGGCAGCGACGACCCCACATCGGCGCGAGATCGGCAAGGGACATGACATGATCACTGCATCGGCATTTGCCAGTCTCGCCAGTGCATGTGCCGCCGATGTAAAAAGTGATTGTGAAAAGTATTGCAATTCAGGTGAATATACTATGTTGCATCCAATGGTGCAGGAGGTGGATTAGTAAGAAATCATACAGGCATGCATATATGCCATACTACACACACAATCATCTACTTCTGCAAACGATGTTGACTTATGCATGTCGCCCAATCAACTAGCCTCTTGGCACGCGAGAAGCTTCTGGATTATGTAAGTTTGGGTGAAGAGCCGAAAAATGACTGCCAGTGCCTGAGTGCTGTTGATCGATGTGATATTACTTTGTCACGCCGAAACAAATACAACAAAATCATGGACGCTCTCCTACGGCAATTCCGCAAGTCGCTGTCGGGTGAGGTCGCCACCCTCGCCAAAGACCATCTTGAAAATCTTGAAAAAGGCGAATATGAGTCGATCCTAAAATCGACCGAGGCACAAGAATTGTTGCAGACCAGCACACCCATCCAGACTTCAAACAACGAATCGTGGATCGATGTCATTTTCCAGCGTCTCAGCACACTGCTTTCAGATCGTTCAAAACCGGAGACCCAGGCCATCTACTTCTGCGTCGGATATGCTGCCCTCTTGGCTTTCTTGCAGTCTAATGTGACTGGTCCTCCTCTTCCATTTGCATCTGCAAGCACAGTTCTACCGGATGATGTTGCTTCAAGTCCGAAGGCGATCCGCGAGACTAGACGCTCTTTGTTGGCCGGCCTTGCTCTGGATGGTATCGCCGCGTACCGTTTGACACCCAACGTGGAGTTGCTGTGTCTCGCGAATGCCGTCTTCACTTCCCCAGCGATCTTGAAGAATGTCTCAGTTGCGAGGTGGGCCAAAGTCAGGGCGGAGTTCATGCACCAGAGGCTGTTGTCGGAAGTGTCGGCAACCTTGCAAGACATCATCTACGAGGACCTTTCCCTTGTAGCAGAGGATCTTGAGGCGGCCAAAAATTCTGGTGACTTCGATGAGCAGGCTGAGGGCGAGTTCCTACTCGAGAGATCGACCATCCACATCCACCACGGTCTTGATAGCTATGCGAAGGAGGACATCGAAAGCGCCACGAAGAACCGTGGGTTCAAGTTTGCATTGACTGGTCTACTGGGCAAGCGAACCAAATTCCAGCAAAAGGAGACGAGTCAGTTGGTCGTGTTGGCGAAGAGTGCAGATACGCCATCCTCTGACAAGAAGGACGAGGCGAAGGCGTCTGCTGATGCACAGGACGAAACCACAGGAGCAACTGCGCCCGACAAGCTGGACCTCAACGACGACACACTACTGGAATCTATCTCGTTCACCAAGAAATCCGAAATCCCAACAGACCTCCAAGCAATGTCAGACCTTCCACAAGAGCTCCAGGATCTCAACCCCGAAGACCAACCCATGTTGCAACCTCTAGATTCGAGCATTCTGCTCTCGATAGCCTCTTCAATCAAGAATACACAGCCGGAAGAGGGTCTCACAAGAGAAGAAACCATTCCTTACGCCACTCGTGTGCTCGAAGGTGGAAGCTCCAACTGGCAGGTCTACACACAGGCACTTCTTGTGCGTAGTCGTATCGAGGGCTACAGGTCGCGCACTATCGAGCGTGGTCTTTTGCAGCTTCAAGCTCTTGTCGACCAAGTCATCGCCGATACTGCAAATGGCGAACAAGCTACCGAAGGTCAAGATGGCGAAAGTGCTGCCAACACTTTCCTGCCCAAGGCCAAGGAAACAGAGAGCGCACCAGTCACTGAGCGTCTGCAATACATCTTCCAGCTCGCTTCACCAACAAGGTGGGATCTGGAAGCAGAGCTGGCTTCTCGCTGGGTATCCTTGGGAGGTCTCCGATCCGCTCTAGACATCTACCAGCGCCTGGAGATGTGGGCAGAAGCAGCACTGTGCTGGGCTGCCACAGAACGTGAGGACAAGGCTCGCAACATGGTCAGACGAGAGCTGTTCCACGCCACAAACGGCGAGTCAGAAGACGAACCCTCCGAAGATGAGCAGTGGTTGGGCCCGGCTCGCGACCCAGCACCCCTCGAAGCACCTCGCCTCTACTGCATTCTCGCAGACATCGACTCATCGCCCGAAATGTGGGAGAAGGCTTGGGAGGTATCTGGCAACCGCTACGCTCGCGCTCAGAGGTCTCTCGGCCGCCACTACATCGCAGCCAACGACTATATCAAAGCCGCGCTGGCGTACAGCAGAGCACTCACCATCGACAAGCTAAACCAGCCGGCTTGGTTCGCTTTCGGCTGCACCCTTCTCGAACTCTCACAATTCGACCGCGCAGTCGAAGCCTTCACCCGCTGCGTCCAGCTCGACGACACCGACGCCGAGTCCTGGAGCAACCTAGGCGCCGCCCTCATGAAGACCGACCCCGAAGCCAAGCTCGCTGCCACCAAAGCATCAAACCCCGAAGGCCCCACTCTCGACGACGAAGAAGAGCGCCTCCCCTCAGACCCCAAGAGCGAACTCCGCGCCATCGCCCACAACACCCGCGTCGACGCCCTCAAAGCCCTCAAGCGCGCGGCCACGCTCAAAAACGACTCCTTCCGCATCTGGGACAACGTCCTCACCGTCGCCGCCTCGCTCTCCCCGCCCGACTACGCCACCATGCTGACCGCGCAGAAGCGCATCGTCTCCATCCGCGGCAAGCAAGAAGGCGAATCCTGCCTCGATCTCGCTGTCGTGCAGGTCCTCGTCTCGCACGTCATCGCCACTAACGACTCGTACGATCCTTCCGCGCCAGGCCTCGCGCGCTTCATCGTGCGTTTCATTGACGAGGACGTAGTCCCGCTCATCACGTCTTCTGCGCCGCTGTGGCAGCTCGTCAGCAAACTCGCGCTCTGGCGCCACAAGCCTAGCTCTGCTCTTGACGCCGAGGAGAAGGGTTGGCGCGCGGTCACCAGTCAGCCTGGCTGGGAGTCCGAGAGTGAGAAGCGCTGGGACGCTGTCGTCGATGCTACGGTTCGATTGTGCGATTCTTACGAGTCATTCGGTCCGATGGAGAGGACGGAGGGTATGGGTGCGGGCGAAGAGCTTGTTGCTAAGGACTGGAAGTTCAAGGCTAGGAGTGCGGTTAGGGGTATTATGAGGAAGGGAGAGGAGTGCTGGGGTGAGACGGCTGGGTATGCGAGGTTGCAGGAGGCGTTGGGTGGGTTGAAGAATGCTTAGAGTGGGGAGTTGTGGGTATGGGACTGAGGGTTTCGCTTTATGATTTTGATGTTGTGAATGGAAAGAAATAAAAGGAAAAGTTGGTTGGTTTTCGTATGGGTTTAGAATGAAGGATGGCTTTACTGCCTAACGGAATGTCAACGCCATTCTTGCAACGATACCAAGAAATGCCTACCGAATCAGATCATTGTCAAGATTGAGAGAGGACGTTCGGAGTCGTCGTCGCTAACGACGCCCGCAAGGCACGTCAATGGCGCCACACGAGGAGAAAGCTCTCTCGCTTCCGACTTCTGCGCAAGATCAGGGCTCGGTGATCCTTCGACAACGCCCTCACTCCTTCGATGTAACCATGCAGCATGCTATGCGTGCTTCAGCCAGCTCGATTGTGAGTACGTAAGTGGTGACTTGGAAGCTTGTTCCAGTGACCCGGGCTTGCATTTGCAGCTTGCAGCTTTAGAAAGATGGTATGATGCCTATAGGTGAGTGTGGTATGCACGATGGTCGGCCCGATGGAGAGCCGTTCCGACCTCACGACGCACGAGATGCATGCAGTGCACGGTGAACTCTCGATCCTTCCTGCCCAAATACATATTTGGGACGATCACTGACGAACCTGATCTGTTTGAGTTCACCTCCATTCTATTGAAGCAAGAAAACTGTCCAGGACACAACTTCTTTGAACCAACTCCGATATCAAAGCTAGCTACACCTGTGATTGACGAACATTGGACTCACACGGTTTGACATCCATCCGACCTTGGAGTGCTCCTTGCTCAATGTCGATTGGTATGCTAGCGTCGAGTATTTGCTGCCCCATCAGACTAATGCAAGTAAGCCCAGAAGAGCTGCATCGACCGTGCAGGTCGAGAGCTCCAAGGTGGCGGTGCTCTCGCTACAACTTGCGTATATGTATCCTGCACTAACATATCCAATATCGTACACATTTTATATGATCCAATATTTGGAAGGTGTGCCACCGTCTCAGGCACTATCCTGCCTTTGGCAAATGCCAAGTTAGTCATAGCTCGGTGGGCGCCGTCGCCGATGCTGGCGGCCAAGTCATATCTGCTCTTGTGGCCAAAGTATACTATTGAGCAGGCGCCGTGGTGAGTGCGGAATTTGGGCATAGCTACCGGTGCACGCACGAGACTTGCTGTGCCTCTCGGTACTACAATCGACATGCTCGGTTACCGATGCTTCTTACATTGCAGCTTTACGCGTTGAGCTATGTGCGGTATGCACAAGCGAAAGATCAACACCCAGAAAGGTGCCCGCAGGTGGCGAACACGATCACGAGCAGATCTCCTTCCACAGTACCATGTTGATATGGCCGTCTCATATCGATAGCTTGGAATTGCGGACTTGACATGACATCGATTGTATCGTTGACGGCCATGTTTCTGAGGCTATAAGTGAAGGACATGTGCCCCCAAGACCTGACCATCTTTCACGACGACCTGAGAGCATTTTTTTGTATCGCATAATGACTAAGACTGTTTACCACTCACTTGACGAGGCCTTCGCCGCGAAAAAGGAGTATCCGCGTGCCGAGTGGGAGCTGGAAGACTTACTACGCGATGAAGGTGAACTCTTCGGCTATGAACGCTTCAGTCGGCCACAATGGGATTTCAATTCTATGGAGGATCGAGCCGAGCCACCAAATTTCGGTCGACTGGACAACGAGGACGATGCGAGTTGGACATCGCGCTCAGAGGGAGAACAGAAGAAATTCATTGAAGTCTTGAGCAAAAACCACGATCGAAAGGACGACGAGAGCAAGAAAGACACTCTGGAACGACTAGACTCGGGCCATGAAACTCTCAAAATGGTGCTTGCTCAAATCTCATGGCCCATCAATTCGGAAACTCAGCCTCTCGAGTGGACATCGTACAAGGCTTTCGCACAGACGTGCTACAAGCAATACCTTGATCTTGTCAAAGGCGTTTTCGAGAGTGCGGCCTACCAAGAGTCTCCAGACAAGCCCTACGACCCTGCGGATCACGTCGCAGTCTTCACGCTGGGCGGTCTAAAGGCAACCAGCAGACACGGCGAGTACTATGCTCGCAACATCTGCGAACGTTTGGCGAAGGCTTGGGCCAACGGCGAGCACAAGCCAACCTTTCGAAAACTCAGATCGGATGAACACGACTATTCCTCGTGGGAACAAGTTCAACGGCAGAAGATGCTCGCAACGACTGGAGTCACGATTCAGGGAGGGCTCGATGATTTCGAATGTTGCTACCGCCATTACCACAGGCTTCCTTGGGAGCTTGAGGCATCTCTCACCGAGGAAGAAGCTACGATATTTGCCGAAAACTATAAACCGGTTTGTGGCCCTTTGGCCTTCCGAAATGATACGAATGCTGACCTCACGCTAATGGATAGGCCTCTCACGAATTCCGCAGTTTCGTCGGACAGGTCACCGGCGGTCTCAGGAAGGACAACGTCCTGCGGTATCTCGGGAAGCCCTACAGGGAGGTAATGGAAGGGATCTTGGAGGCTGTCGAGGTAAGGGCTTTCAAGTGGTTTCCTCCTTCAACGCTGATCACTCTTCGTACAGCTCCTTGAGATTACACTCACCAACATCGTGTGTCCGAAAGTCAGCTCCGACCTATCAGGTAATTCCAACTCAACCAGAAAACCAGATTTCGTGGCTGCTGCTAACGAGGAAGAAGATCACATTCTAAAGGAGAACGCCATAACCATCGAGGTCTTGAAGGACGGGTTGGGTGTTGCAAGAGGCTACTCAATACTCTGTGCTCGAAAGGCTTACGAGCCACGACTGGTGGGTCCCTCGACGGCGCCAGACGAGTTCGGTTGAAACCGATTGGGCAGGCGTTGAGTCGGAAGAATGATATTTCTGTGTAACATGTGCTCGGTATTGCATCGATGGTTTTCGCTTGACTCAAGCACTCTACCTCCTTCTCAGGCGCTCTCTAGAGAAGCGGGAGTGCGGGAGGCACGGGATTCCCTATTGGGGTGAGTGCAAGCTCTCTTCGCAGGGAAGGAAGCTTCACTGCGCAGTCTGAGAAGGAGGTAGCAAGCACTCAATATCTGACAGCTGCAACGTTCAGATGCATACCTTAGATGCGTGTACACGACCACGACGGGGTCAGTAATAATTCCGATGAGTGATCAATCCGAGTCCTCGTACACCCCAAGCCTTTTCTTTCGCCTTGTACTGCTCCGGCGAATTCGGGCCCACGAGGTTTAGCGTACTGATATTTGCATGCGAAAGCACTTGCGTGATTTGAGAGAGAAGAGAATCTGCGTTGAAAGTCGTGGACACATGTACTTCTGCAGTACTCAGGTATTGTAACAATATGAAAATGCCTCGCTGTTGTTGAGCCCGATGACCCTCCGCCTTAGTGGTTCTCCGTCACGTCGATGACTGTCTTCTTGAAGTGTCTCGCAGGCACCTTGCGGTTGAAGAGAATGTCCAACTCGCGGTAGCTCCTTCCCTTGAGTTCGGGCAGGCCGAAGTACGCGCTGACGAAGCATACTGCCGCAGTGCCGCCCCAAATGTATCCACACTTGCCCGCCAGGTTCCAGCCTGTAGGGTTCAACATCTGACTGGCGAGGTAGATCATAGGGATCTCTGCTATGTAGTATGCACCTCTGCCGACACCCGTTGAGAGCGCTCTCAGTCTCACGGAGGACGTCTCTGCGATGATGGAGTAGGCAATGGGACCGAGAGAGCCCGCGTAGACAAAGGATATGAGGATTCCAAAGATAGCCTGAGCGTAGTTTGTGCCGCTGTTTTGAGAGATGGTTGCGCAGATGCCGAGGAGGATTAGGAAAGTACAATTGATAGCAGCGCCTCCAAGGAAGATGTCGCGGCGGCCGAAGCGGGCACCTAGAGGGATCGATAGGATGGTCGCAATGAGTTGAAGGCATGAGTTGATGAGGCCGAGCTGGAAGGAGAAGTTTGTCTGTAGGCATTTCCCGTCAGTCTCGAGTTCTAAAAGGTCTGTACATCAGATTGATAGCACTTACGTCCATGCCCGCGCGCTCAAAGAAGAAGGTGGCCTGGTTGGCGATCAAATTTCCGGCGAAATTCTGAGATGCATAGACCAAGCATGTAATGATC
>Ga0265797_10010773_pt1 | contig 11581 bp, 6 predicted proteins | sample P2T30metagenome_FD_192433 | JGI IMG/M metagenome (GOLD analysis project Ga0265797, IMG submission 192433) | Plant litter microbial communities from East Loma Ridge, Irvine, California - P2 T30 | ecosystem: Environmental > Terrestrial > Plant litter > Unclassified | place: USA: California... | reverse complement strand
ACATGCCACAGCCTCATTCTTATGTCTGAAGTGGAATCAAATGCTCTCAATCACGCTAATTCCTCACTCGTGGGCGCACTCACTTCTGTTATCACATGCACTCCGCCAATTGTCACTACACCTGGTTAAACGACTCACTCGCGGCCCTTTCAAGTCATACACCATCTCTTGGCTCTCAATCCCACCGAACATCAAGAACCTTCCCATTCCCTCACAACTTTCCCACTCTACGACCAACTATGCCATGCTCGACATGAAGCCCAATACACAATCATGCAACACCATAGGCGCCGATACCACACTTGCTGACGACTTTCCAACCTCGAATCGCGATACTGATCCCGAGATTACATCGCCGACACAAACTTCATTGCCACCGCGAGCCAGTTTGCAAGGGCTTCCGCGAGAGCTCAGGGATCAGATCTACGAGCACCTAGCAGAGACCGACGAGCGCATCGTCTTGGGGTGGCGATTTCTCCAAATATGGGAAGATAGAGACGCCGCTCTAGCACTCGATGACTGCTTCGATTCGGCAGTCGCCCTTCACCCACTAAGCATGACTTGCAAGCAGATGCGTGCGGAATTCCAGAACATTCACTTCACTGCGACCAAAGCCCGTTGGACCCTATCAGTCAACAACTTCGACTTGGACCAGATTGAACTCTTTGGCTACTACATTAATAATGAAGTCTTCATTGAGGATATAGCATGGGTAGCCGATAAGGCATACAGGTCTTCACGTCCTGTATACAACGTCGACCTCGCTCTTCGCTTCCAGATGGACGAAAATGCTGCCGGCTCAGCGGCAGAACTATGCGGCCTTGTGTTGTCGAACGACCGAAATAATTACGACACCATGCGAGCTGTACAAAAGTGTACGTCGATAGCTGCAGAAGTGGCAGCTCGTTACAGCTACCGAACGACTGCACCATCGAAGCGCTTACAAATTATGACGGAACAGGATGCAATCTCTATTGACTGCTGGCTCAGAAGCCTTCGCCCGGAAGCCCTCCTTTGGGACCTCCGAGCCGGGTATGAATGGGAACGTTCTAATCTGTGTGATATGATGGAGAAATATTGGCTCAAGCCATTCTCGAGAGCTGTGCACGAAATGTGAGGCTACAAGGGAGACAGGGCGCCGGAGCTAGGCATTTCCCTACTACAGTCGTGGCGAGTTTGAACTTTGATGAAGAGCGGGCGGTCTGGACTGCGATCTACCATGACTATCGTCAGATGAACCCAGAGAGATGCGTGGGTCAATAAATAATTCTGTGAACGGTCTGTGTCTTGCGCAGCCTAGTTCAAAATTGAAGAGCTTGCTAAATTAAATTTAGCCATTGACGTGTCGTATCAACTATCACATGCCATCTTTAATTGCTGACGGTCTATGAGCGAGCTTATTTACTAGCAGTGATAGATTCTCAACAAACATCAGCTGTCAATTGCGCGGACCAGTCTCAAATGGAGCTCAAACTTGAAGTAAATCGGCTGAACACAGACCTGCTCTGCTGAGTGTGATCGTTGATGTGTATATTGCGTGAGTTATCACATGATACCCGGATCGCCGAATAGTCGTGAGCCAGTTCTTTCACTACCAGCAATGGATGCTCAGCAATCATGAGCTGTCAATCGTCCAGACCAGTCTTAAGTGAAGCTCGGATATGAAGCAAATCGAGTGAACAGAATGCCAGCTTCATTTGTTCACATCGACCAGATTAAGCTCGTGAAAGTCGTTGCTAACATGTGAATCTGGTCTGCATCGCGGCTACATAAGACCAGTGTTCTTCCCTCCTTGAACGACCACTTCAACAGCAGCTCTACTACACTCCAACATCATACTACACCGTAGAGTATGCAACATGGACACCACTCTCAGCAATCACATCACACCCGACAGTCTGAAGCGGATGAGAGACAACCCTGCGGGAGATAACATCCCTGATGCCGAGCGCAACGGACGAGACAAGCGAAGGGACACAGAAAAAGGCGACGACATCTTCCAGAGTAACACGGGCACCGCAGAAGGTACCGATGAGCCTACTCACGCTGCGGGCACATACATCAGTCCCCATGTTTTGACCACAATTTCCGGAAATACCGGCATCGACTCCATCATCAACTGCTTCCCTTCTGACAAACAATCCGGCTCTGACGACGCAAACGACGCACCCGACGACACCCCGCCAAAGCCGACCCTGCAGACTCTCCCTCGGGAGCTGAGGGACTTGATCTACGACTTTGTCGCAGCCAATGAAGAGCGCATTGTGCTAGGCAGACGCATGCTCGACACCCACCGCGAGAACAGCACATGGACCCTCGATCAGTGCTTCGACCATGCCGTGGCGCTTCATCCTTTAAGCATGACTTGTGGACAGTTCCTGGACGAGTTCCAAGTTCTGCACCTCGCAGCCTTGGGACCACCTTGGATCCTCCTCGTGAACAACTTCGATCTTGAGCAAGTCCAGATTTTCAGCGACTACATCCAGAGCGAAGAGTTCATCCAAGTCGTAGATCGCGGCAGCTTCTGCGACAGGGTCGTCGACGAAATCCCTGAATACAACGTAGAAGCGAGGTTGCGCTTCCAGATGGACCAAGACGCACTGAGATCGGCTGCGACTTTGTGTCAGCATGTCTACTTTGACAAAAGCCACGAAGGAGCTGCGCCGCAAAGTCTTACCGATGCTAACGCCGAAGAGCCATGGTTTGGCCTTGCAGAGGTCGCCTCTAAATATACCCCACGCACGACTGTGGCTGAAGCCAGCAGGCGAAGCATGACATTTGATGAGGCATCGCAGATCAGGATGCTGTTCAAGAACCTGGGAGAGAACATTATGGACATGCCCAACTATGACTACGCAGGGACGGACGGTCAACTTGGCGAGGTAACATTGTCGTTCGCGTACATGGAGCAGTGCTGGTTCAATCCGTTTTACGATGCCTTTTCGCCCATGATCGACACAGAGGTAGACCGCCTATGTAGTCGCGGAAGCAGGCGATTTGACGCAACCTGAAGCACAGTGGGCCTCTCGAACGTCATGCATGAGGCTCTTGGTCGGCAGTGTTAGGGGCGCAGATTTAGACTTGCTGGTCTCGCCATGTTTGCTGCACACCACAGACAGTCGACGGTCTTGTCTAAAATAAAGAGATATGAAGATGTTGACTGTCGGGCTTACAGGGATTCAGTGGATCGTGGTCAACGAGTGGCCAAATGGATGTTATAGAACGGGCATGATCGCCCGACCTGATCAATGGGAAAAAGGTTTATGAAATCAAAGTGTTTCATTCTCATAATCCTAGAGCTGTCGGGTATAGTCTACCCTAACTCCACAGGCACCAAGAGACAAGCTTTGCTCTGTGGCACACCGAAAATGGTTGTGCAACAAGAGACAAAACCCAATAGTCTCAAGTCCAGCTTTCCTTCCATTGGTAATTTCTCTTCGATCTCTTGACTCCAAAATGCATGTATAAAGAAATGTAGCCTCCGTAGAGGTCTGTAAACAAGGAAGGAAAAGGAAAAGAAGTGAAGAAAAGGAAAAGAAGTGAAGAAAAGGAAAAGAAGTGAAGAAAAGAAAAGAAAAGAAAAGAAGGGAATAAGAAAAAGAAGGAGAGAGCACATGCTCTTCTCGATACAGAAGAAGTAGAAGAGAAATATTGGTAGCGAATGGACGTCGGTCGTCGCGCGTCTGGGTTCGCGATTGCCACCAATGATGCAAGGGATATCTTTGGTTTGGGTGAGGAGGCGAAAGCCGTTCCCTCGGATTTTAGTGTAGCACCGTCCTGAATGCAGTTGTACTGTGAAAGGTTTGTGTGTTACCGTGTGTAACGCCAATTGTTGCTCGGATCCAATGCAGTTGCTGTGGTTTGTCGGAGATGTTTCCGTCGATGAGGAAGATGAAAGTCGGCCGTTTATCATGACAATCGTTTCCAGCCCACATCAAGTCGCGGACCTCGGACCGTTGTTCGCTTGGGTGGACCTCGCGTTGTTCCGACGACTCTCTTCGCGGATCAACTTCTCAACCAAGGCTGCAGGTTCTCCAGATCCAGTCTGGTGTGCACCAGCAAGCAAGTAGCCTTCGTTCTGCTCAAGCTCTAGCGGAGTTACAGGGCCAGGGCTGCCAAGAGGTGCCAGTCGAGGACTGACAGGCCTGTCTTCAGGCCTTCCACCCGATCGAGCTGCAAGACTCTGTTGCTGGTACATGAACAGATGCTTTTGTGCATCCGAGTACATGCGCTGGTGAGCGCGCGGAGAGACGGGAGGGTTGGCTGGGCCATCGTCGGGAGTCGACTGCATGCTGCTGTGGGATGAAGGGTAGTTGGCGGGGTGGAAGCGAGGCAGCGAAGGCAGCTTCAAAGAGTGGGTGTTGGCGCGGCGAGAGCCATTGCCTTGCCTGGAGTGCATAGCGCGGGGTGCAGGCGGTTGGAGGGAGTCGAAGCGTGATGGTTCGTAACGAGGCGAGAGAGGCGAGACTGGACGCATGGCGGGAGAAGAGCGAGGAGAGGGCATCCTCGAGGTTTTGGCGGAGTGTAGAGGCGATCGCACCGGAGAGAGGCCTCGTGAGGGAGCCACTTTGGGGAAGAGGGTAGGCGAGGGTGGCGGTAGTGGCGGAATGATGGGCGACTTGAAGGGTGGTAGTCGAGGGGGAGTGAAGAGACAATTTCGGCGTGGCTACGGGAGGTAGTCAAGTAGTAGTGCTGGAGTGGAGGGCACAGCGTGGTTCTGCCGTTTGGGAGGACGTGGGTCGTGCCGAATTGGCTGCTGTACGTTGGTGATGCCGGGTGACGAGCGACAAATGCCGGGCGGGGTGGAGGCAACTGGGATCGAGGGGCCAACTACGGCAAAGGAAGGAGAAAGTAGTACGGCGGGGGACAGCAGCGGCAGGTGGGTCTTTGGCTCTGTGCTGGCAGTGCTGGCAGTGCTGGCAGTATTAAGTGTGGGATGAAGCGCGATGTGGGCGATGTGAGAGGGTGGCGGGCGGCGTATGGATATATAGTGGTATATATGTCATGCGAAAGAGGAAGGGCAGGCACACAGAGGCAGGCAAGGCAGGCTCAGGGCAGGCAGGGCAGCTCGGCAGCGGACATGCAGATAGACGAGAGCCCTTAGAAGAGGGACAGGTGGGGGTTTATGTGAAGTGTGATGGTCTCGGGGAGCAGGCCGTGGACTCGCATGGGCAAATGTAAGAGCTATGAGAGGGTGGACAACTCAGAGCGCTGCAAATGGTCAAAGCACCTTCCATCAGCACACACCAGCACACACCAGCACACACTACTCTGACACTACATTACTTGACGAAAGACATTTCTCGGACTGTGCGGCACACTCTCGTGGGCCAAGCATGGCACTCCAATCTTCCAAGCACTAGAGTTATCCAGCAATCGAACCCTCCGCCAAACACGCGCTACCAAACACTGCCAGCTCCGCGCAGTACTCCCTACCACCGCGCACTGCTACTCGTCCGAGCCATGTCCTCGGTGCCAGCCGTTCACTAGGAGATACTGAGATCCTGTGCTCGCTTCGTCCGCCAACAGCCTATTCTTGCCCGTGTGCACATAGCAGTGCCCCCTTCGGTGTCTTGCTTACACCCTTTTCCTCCCTGCAAAACATGACTCGTCGAGGCCACAAGCTCGAATGTACCGGAGGCATCTCCCTAGCCGCACGCGAGGCACAGGGTGATCGAGGTATCTTTGGCAATCTTGTCTCACCCAGGACCCTTGACTATGCACACCTGCATCCTTCCATTACCCTTGTTCGACCAATTGTGCCGTCGTGCCGTGTTTGTGCCTGCGCCCATGTGACAGAGCGATGGGACGACACCTGCTCTCAGAGCTTACATCTCACCCGACTGTAGGCGACGTGCGGCTTCGAATTACACCTCCTTTCGCTTAAGCCAGGATTGCAATATCGAGCAGGACACAAGGTTATGCCGTCATTGCTAGCATACTTTACCAACTGTCGTCACAGACGCCACACCCGGCTGTCCGCTGTCGTGAGGATGCAAAGTGTGTTATTCTTCCGTAACTCTAATCGCTGTGGAGTGCTCAGAGCATCCCACGCCGAGCCCACCCGAATTATGACGACGGTGAGACGTATTTACTGTAATCCTCACAGCGCTAGGTTACCAGCAGGAAGCAGCGTGACCTTTTGAATTGGCGCGTATTCCTATAGCGATCATTCTGCGCTGATATGCGGGTAGGTATCATTTGATGCTTTATACTGTATGCGATTGACATTTCCTCGCTGCAAGGCTATAACATAGTCGAAATCGAACCGGCTCTTGTTCCGAAGGCGTCACTATAACTCAGCCTCGCTGTTTTGAGCCCCAAGGCCGCCGCACATCAGCCGCCGCCGGAATCAGCTCCCGGCATTCCCATTCATCATTCCCAGTAAGGCAATTTACAGCCATTCAACCATCGCACTGCATCTCAGGGGAACACCCAGCAATTGCAGGTACCTCTCACCTGCATTTCTTGTGTTCAAGGCCCGAGACTTTCGCCTCAACGTCAGAGAAAGAGAAGGTTTCCAATTGCGAAAAGCCCACAACGATCGCCCGAAGATCACCAGCGGATCTTACCATTCCGTCACCTGCCTGCCTTTCCACCAAACGCGGTGAGTTGCACGTGAGTTTCCAGGAGCTCACACAGCTCATGTCCTGGCGAACAAGTACGGGGACAAAGGTACCTCCCATCGTCATTTCACAATCCTCCATGTCTATCATTATCAATATCGCACATACCCCTTCCCTTAACACAGGGTAAAAAGCTGCAACGTGATGTACATGTAGATCCGCCCACATCGTCCATCCATACGCGACGGGGTGACAATCGTGAAATGAACAACACAGCATCGTAGCCCAACGCGAACTCCACCACACGGCAATTCTTCCATTGCTCCCTGCATGCGAGCACGCTTCCACGCTACTGCGCAAGACTGCGTTCGTTCCACACGACTCTCCCCAGCCTCTAGAAAAACCCAATGCCAACCACCTACGTCGATTATACGCAGCGAGCCAAAACACTAAGGCACCGTACAGCAAATACGCACAATTACGAGGTCCAATTTTCACACAAGCCTATTAACCTAACTCAAACTATTTGCTCTTCGCTTCCTCCCCCCACGCAGATCAATCAATCAAACTACACATCTCCATACAGCATATGCACCCCAAGAAATCCTGCCCAACGGCTAACCCCAGTTGTCCGCGATCTTTTCCCTCTGGCACGCCTGCGCGCTCGTGAGACAGCCCAGCGTCTCGTACATCCGAGGAGTTCTTGAAAAGTATGTAACCGTTTGCTGAAACATTGCGTGCTCCACACGTTACTTTGGTACGGTACCCTACCGCCGTTTTTCTTGTGAGTCGTGCAGGCAGCAGGTGTCTCCGTGGAGCTACTTGCTCTCGCTGCTCTGTGTCTGTGTGTCAAGAGAACTGTGAGGGCGTGGGTTATGGCCGTTTGCGCTTTGCCTGGCATGGATTGGGATCGGTGATCTTGTCTTCTTGGCGGTGGGGCGGAAGTCGGAGGTCGGGTGTTGGTGGCCTTGTTGTTGTTGCTGTTGCTGTTGTTTGTTTGATTGACCGCTCGGTTACAAGCGAGACAGGTTACATTGTAGGACCTTTGGGATGTGGAGGAATGGAGGTGAGTTGAGTCGTGGGGTTTTGGAGTGTTACACGCACTACGCATGCTAGGCGAAATGGCCGCAAAACGAAGCGTTGGAGATATCGCAGGTACTACTGCTTCGGACTCCTAAGTCTTCTGCCGCTTTTGGGATTTTTGTAACATCAAAATCACAATGTCGTAAGATGGACAAACATTGTAGCCAAATCTGTACTGTGTGTATGTTTATGAAAGACTGAGACTAACCGTATAGATGGGATATAGTAGAACTAGGTTGTGTGATCACTATTGCTGATCCGGAACCAGTAACATGATCTTGGATTCCTCTATTGTATGTAGGGTTAGTGTTAGTGTCATATCTCTATCCAATAACGACCCCTCTAAGGTGTGAAAACGCCTTTGTCATCCTATTGCATAGGGAGTCTAAGGGAGTTCCACCACTATATATAGACAGTATGTACGAACAGTACAAATTCGTAGAGTTGACCAAAAAATGCGCGATAGATTGTGAAGCACGGAAAGGACCATGGAAGTAGATCCAAAGCAGTAGTACATGTAGCTCGTGCATTTTCATTCATGCTATCTCGCGTCAATTACTCCACAGAGCTTCTTGTTCTACTCTACATATAAAGGATCTATTTTGATGTATAACATCTCATCACATCATGAAAAATCATCCAACAACCTAAGCAGTCGCAGGAACACCGTAGGGCGCCGCCTGCGCAGTCTCAAGGTCAATAAAGCCGTACTTCTCCATCTTGGTATCCTGGCTCAAGCCCTGGAACCACGCGCCCATGTCCTTCTTGAACGCCTCCAGGTTCTCCGTCTTGCTGAGGTCGATAGGCTCCTGGTCCTTGCCGATCTGGCGGATCTGGGTGCCGGCGGCGACGTTGGTCATGCCGAAGTCGTCCTCGTCCATCTGCATCTTGATCGCGCCTTGCACGCGGCCGGCGAGGATGTCTTTGCATAGGCGAGGCTCCTGGCAGACGGGGCGAGCGAGGCCGACGCCGTCGACGGTCTGGAGGGCTTTGACCATGGCGCCGGCGGTTTTGAAGCCGCCGGTCACGTACACCTTTGTCTTCTTGAGTTGAGGTGTGATAGCGTCGGCGAATTCGAGGAAGAAGCCTTCACGAGCCTTGGTGCTCTCGCGCTTGTGGCCGAAGCCGAGAGCCTCGTAGGTGCCACCGGACAGCTCAATGAAGTCGAACTTGTTGGCCTCGAGGATGGAGGCCAGCTCTTTGGCTTCCTCAGGCTGGAAGCCCTTCTCCTGGAACTCGACGGAGTTCATCTTGATACCAAGGATGAAGCGGGGGCTGGTGCGGCGGCGGATTTCCTGGGCGACTTCGACGATCAGACGAGCACGGTTCTCAAGGCTGCCGCCGTACTTGTCAGTGCGGAGGTTGGTAGTCTGCGAGAGGAACTGGGCGAGAAGATATCCGTGGGCGCCGTGGAGCTCGATTCCATCGTATCCAGCCTTCTCGAGATACTCTGCGGCGTGGGCCCAGCCCTCGATGAAGCGGGCGATGTCCTCGGAGGTGGCGGCGCGAGGCTTTGCGAATTTCATGCCCATGATCTCCTTGTCGAGGTGGACGTCTGAGGCGGAGATGGGGTTCTTCTGGATACGCTGCTCGACCTGGCGGCCGGGGTGGCTGACTTGGCCGACGATGAGGTTGCCCTCGATCTTAGCCTGGCGAGCCAGTTCCTTGAAGGCCTCGAAGCGCTCACCCTCGAAGGGAGCATCAACTGGGATGATAGGGTTGCCCATGGCCTCTAGGTGGTCGTACTCGAACATGATGTTGCCAGTCAGGTTAAGGCCAATGCCGCCCTCACCCCAGCGCTTGTAGACGTTCTGGAGGTTCTTGCTGGGGATACCACGGGCCTCGAGGTTGTTAGGATCCCAGGACGAGATACGCTCGGTCATGGCGCCCTTGAGGAATCTGTTAGGAGCATCGCGGTTGGCGAACTCAAAGTGCAGAGGCTGGCCCAGAGGCGAAGGGTCGACCTTCTCGGACTCGTAACGGGTAGAAGATGCAGACATTGTGGAAGGATTGGTATAGTTTGATTGGAAGTCAAAATTAGAGGATTGGATTAGAAGAGATTGCGAGGCATTGGTTTTGTGGAATATGGTTGATTACAAACACAGCGATACTTGCACTACCACCCGCATAGTGGCATTCTCACCTCTCTGTCCTAGCAAGGCTGCTTAGAAATGCAGGCGAACACTTGTTGTCGGTGAGGGCCCATTACGGTCTAGAGAGTCCACACGAGCCACATCATTCGCCTTCGGCACTTGATGTCATATTTTGTGAATTCGATCTGGAGTTATGCCGGGACCCTTGAAAGAGGACTGAAGATTTATGATGTCAATCGGAGCCGAGGCCTGCCGTTAAATGATCCTCGATCGTGGAAGCGGACGCGTGGAAATCCTCAGAATCCTTCTGCGTAGATCGAAGTCGGCGATAAATTAATGTTGTGCAGACCAAGAATCTAGAATGCATTGTTAGATGTTGCTGACGTGTGCATAAGTCACGAGTCTTTGTCATCTTACATAGGTAGCGGCACCAAGCGGTCTTCGTTCGGCGTTTCGTCAACCACGGGATCTCTGGAACATGACGGGTGTGCGCATATCGTGGTGTCTCGAGGGCGATTTGGTCAAAAGTACGGGTCTTCTAGATCTCCGTGGAAAAGGCAAAAGATTTCATGCCCTAAGACGGAGTTGAACCGGCGACCTCGTCATTACTAGTGACGCGCTCTACCAACTGAGCTATCAGGGCTGTTTGGTGATATGTTTTGATGGTATCCGTTTGTGTACTAACAACTTGCTCGTCACTACCTCAAATGCTTCGTTGCCGAGTCTTGGACTCGACTTCACCAAGGGGCCTTGGCCTCGATGACTGATCGTCGCCCCCATTGTCCACACCCTTTGTCCTTGCACATCTGCAATCTGGCTGAGCCAGTACTTGTCATCTCTCGTGCTGTCCGCTCTGGTACTGACAAATGAAAGACTAAGATATAAGAAAACGATCCTGATCTCTCCACACGCTGGCCGCACGTTTTCCAATGATGTTAGCCGTGTGATTATGCCCTTGTATCGCTCACGAAGAGCGATGCTCGCTGATGAACGCCGTTGTGACTCCTGTCACATATGCATGCTTCGCTAAAAAAGAACTTTCAGTGCCAAAGAAAAAGACCCCAAACGCCAGTTATGCATGTCATCATCTCGTTGCACCAAAAGACAAGTCATCCTCAGACTCCAAGACATAAGATTGCCTTGCGACATCTGCAGCATGGATGCGAGTGTCCAGGCGGCCCTAGTGTTGAGACTCAAGGTACGCATGTGCATCGAGAAGTCCGGTGAACCGTTTTAGCAGCTTGCCGACCATCGGCTCACTGCACTTCTTTTTCAATTCTTTCAGGCTTTTGAGCGCCTTTTGGGCCTGCGCGATCGTCATGGTCTCTGCTGGGTTGAAGATCCCGCCCAAGTGCGTGTGGTGCTTGAAGGACACGATGAAGTTGTTGACAATCAAGAACCCATAGCTGTTGGGAACGTCGGTGTAACGCTCCATCCCCTGGCTGCACAGCTCCAGGGAGTTTGCCAAAGCGGACACTGAAGCAACAACATCGTGGTCCATCTGAAAGCGGAGCTCAAACGAAACATCCCTCATCCAAACCAGTCTGCGGTCGCGATCCAACTGGCTGCGGGATTTCACAGCTCTCAAAGGGTCACCATGCTTGGCGTGTTGCAGTTCCTCGAACAGCTTCATCTGTTCGAAGTCGAAGTTGTCGACCACAAACTCGTAGGTTTGTGAACGGGCGTAGTTGCCGCGGAATCCTGTGTGGAACTCTGCACGGATCTGCTGACAGGTCATTTCCAGTGGATGCTGCACGATTGCCGAAAGCGCCTGCTCGCGGATGTCACCGTCAAACAGGAACTGCCTGGCTGCTTGGGCGACTTTGCGACCCAGGATGA
>Ga0265797_10010772_pt1 | contig 11581 bp, 9 predicted proteins | sample P2T30metagenome_FD_192433 | JGI IMG/M metagenome (GOLD analysis project Ga0265797, IMG submission 192433) | Plant litter microbial communities from East Loma Ridge, Irvine, California - P2 T30 | ecosystem: Environmental > Terrestrial > Plant litter > Unclassified | place: USA: California... | reverse complement strand
TTCTTGATGTCTGTGGTACTGGCCATGAGTCGTCGGTGTCCCGTTCGGTCGTGTTGTGAAGTGTCCTCGGGCCGCGGACGGCCCCGGACGAGTGTAGCGGACGCCCGCCCGGCGGCCGGAGCGGTGCGCGTGCCGGACGCGCCGGTCCGTGCGGGCGCCGGGCCCGGGCTCAGCGCCGCCGGCGGGCGAGCCAGGCGTCGATCGCCGCCCAGCCGAGCAGCACCACCGCCGCTCCCCCGAGCAACCCGCCCGCGACCCCGGTGGACAGGGCCGCCGTCGGTCGTGCCGGCAACGACAGGTAGACGATCGCCAGGATCCCCGCCCCCGCGCCGAGCAGCACGAGCAGGATGCGCCGGATCATCCCGGACACGAGCTGCCGGTCGCGGCTGTCCGCGAAGAGCCGGATGTTCACCGTGAACCGTCCGGTCTCGATCGCCTCGCCGATGCGGTCCACCCGGCGGGGCAGCCGACGGGCGGCCGACACGACGCCGAGCAGTTCCTTCGCCGCCAGGTCGCGGAGCTTGCCGGGCCGGAGCTGGTCGGTGATCTGCTCCCGGGCGAGTCCGCGGGACTCCTCGAGCAGGTCGAACGACGGCGCGAGCGTGCGGAGCGTGCCCTCGAAGATGGCCAGGGCGCGCGCCGCGGCGACGAAGTCCGGCGGCGGCTTCAACCGGTACCGCCCGAAGACCTCGACCGCGTCGTCCACGGTGTCGACGCCGATGCGCGCACCCGGGCCGAGCTCGTCCGCGACGAAGCGGGCGATGTCCCGACGGAAGTCGGGCTCGTCGTGCGCATCGCGCACGGGTGCCATCCGCAGGACCGCATCGGCGATCCGCGACGTGTCGTCCTGCAGGTACGCGGCCAACAGGTCCTGGACCGTGTCCCGGAGACCCGGGTCGAGCCTCCCGACCGATCCGAAGTCGATCAACGCGGGCCGCCCGTCGGGCAGCACCAGGACGTTCCCCGGGTGCAGGTCCGCGTGGTACAGGCCGTCGAAGACGACCTGGCGCAGGAAGGCGCGGAGGATCGCGCGCATCGGCGCGTCGAGGTCGCGCTCGGAACGCTCGGCGCGGATCGCGCTGAGCGTGTCGCCCTCCAGGAACTCCATCACGAGCACACGCCGGCCGGACAGGTCCGGGTAGGGGTCCGGGAACCGGACCTCGTCCGGACGCGCGCTGCGGGCCTGGGCCGCACGCAGCGCGGTGAGGTTCCGGAGCTCGGAGACGAAGTCGACCTGCCGGATCAGGTCGTCCGCGTACTGGCCGGCGATGTCCTGCACGCCGACCTGCCGCGCCTCGGTCGACCACCGGGCCATGAACCGGACGACCCGCAGCGCGATGTCGACGTCGCGGCGCACCGCGGCGTCGATCCCCGGCCGCTGCACCTTCACGGCGACCGCGGTGCCGTCGGGCAGCCGGGCGCGGTGCACCTGCGCGATGGACGCCGCTGCGACGGGCACCGGGTCGAAGGTCGCGAACACCTGGTCGACCGGGGCACCGAGCTCCTGCTCGAGGAGCGCACGGACCTCGTCCGCCGGTGCCGCCGTGACGTTCCGCTGCAGGTGGGCGAGTCCCTCGGTCCACTCCTCGGGCAGCAGGTCGTCACGGGTGGACAGCAGCTGGCCCATCTTCACGAATCCACCACCGGCTTCCTCGAGCGCCCGGCGCAGGTGCTCGGCCTGGTCGCGACGCAGGTCCGACGTTGCCGGGTCGTGCGAGAAGTCGAGACGACGGAACGGCACCAGGTGGTGGCGGCGGGCGATCGAGAGGAGTTCGGTGAAGCGGCGACCACGGGAGCGCAGGGTGCCGGTGTCGGCATCGCGCGGTCCGGAGAGGTCGCTCAGTCGGGGTGGGGTGGGCACGCCCGCCAGTCTGCTCCCCGGTGCTGGGTCCGCAGCGTGCGGGTCGCCCGGTCCGTCGCGTCGCCCCGTCCTCCTCCACAGCCTGGAGGCCCGGTGCGGCTTCCACAGGTCGGCGCGGGCCCGGCGCGGGGCGCGGTCCTGGAGCGGACACTCGTGCTCGAGCACATCCGACATTTCGACGACGGTGCTCCGAGACCTGGAGACCGTACCGTGGTGGTCGAAGGCCGATCGCCGACTCGCGAGCCGAGCGCTCCGCAGGCGAGCCAGCGCCGACCAGGCACATGACGACGACGAACGAAGGGACCCCGACTGATGTCGATCCTGCGACCGCTCCCCGACGCGCCCGACCTCGACGAGGACGACGACGTCCTCTTCGCCTGGGACCACGGCGCCACCGTCGACGAATGGCGGGAATCCCAGCGCACCGGCGTGGTCACCGTCTCGACGCGTGTCACCTGGTGGTGGCGCAGGATGCGACGGGTCCTGCGCTGACCGGCGCGGCTAGACGCCGACCTCCTGGTAGGCGGTGAAGAGCAGGTGGTCCTCGGGGCCCTCGAGCACGACGGGCTTGCCGACGCCGTCCAGGATGATGAACCGCAGCATGCCGGCACGGGCCTTCTTGTCACGACGCATGGTGGCGAGCAGCCCCTGCCAGCGCCCGACGCCGTACGAGGTCGGCAGTTCGAGCGACTCGAGGATCGCCCGGTGCCGGTCGACCGTGGCGTCGTCCAGGTGCCCGGTCAGTCGGGCGAGCTCGGCGGCGAACACCATGCCGACCGACACCGCTGCACCGTGGCGCCACTGGTACCGCTCGGCGTGCTCGATCGCGTGCCCGAGGGTGTGCCCGTAGTTCAGGATCTCGCGTCGCCCTTGCTCCGTGAAGTCGTCCGAGACGACCTCGGCCTTGAGCGCGATGGCGAGCTCGACGACCCGACGGAACTCCGCGGTCGTCGGGTCGGTGACCCGGTCGACGTCGGCCTCGACGATGTCCAGGATCTCGGGCACGGCGATGAACCCGGCCTTCACGATCTCGGCGAACCCGGTCAGGATCTCGTTGCGCGGCAGCGTGCGGGCGAGGTCGAGGTCCACGACGACGGCACGGGGCGCGGAGAAGGCGCCCACCAGGTTCTTGCCCTCGTTCGTGTTGATGCCCGTCTTGCCGCCGACGCTGGCGTCCACCATGCCGAGCACGCTGGTCGGGACGGCCACGTACGGCACACCGCGCAGCCAGGTCGCGGCGACGAAGCCGGCCAGGTCGGTGACGGCGCCGCCACCGAGGCCGAACACCGCGTCGGTGCGGGTGAAGTCGGCCTGCCCCATGATCTGCCAGCAGAACGCGGCGACCTCGACGCGCTTGGCGCCCTCGGCGTCGGGGACCTCGGCGATCAGGGCTTCGAGCCCGGCCTCGACCAGGAGCGCGCGGAGCTCGTTCGCCCGGGCACCGAGCGTCGGCGAGTGCACGATGAGGACCTTGGCGACACGCGGGCCCAGGATCGCGGGCAGGGCACCGAGCAGGTCGGTGCCGACGGCCACCGTGTAGCCGTCGTCACCGCCGACCCGGATCTCGGTGGTCCCGGCGGGCAGGGTCGACTCGGTCACGGTGCTCCTTCGGTGCTGGTGGTGCTGCTGGTCGTGCTGCCGGGCGCGGCGGTGGTGCCGGCGTCGCTGCGCAGCCACGTGACGACCTCGTCGACCACGCGGGACATCGGCCGGCGCGACGTGTCGACCACGACGTGCGCGAGCTCGGCGTAGGTCGCCGCCCGCTCGTCCATGATCGTCTGCCAGGCGTCGATCCCGCCGTTCGCCAGCAATGGCCGGTCGGACCCGGCGATGCGGTCGGCGACGGCCTCGGGCGACACGATGAGCAGGACGATGCGCGCCCCGCGCAGGGCCTGCCGGGTGTCCGCGTGGGTGACGGCTCCCCCGCCCACGGCGATCACGCCGCCGGTGGCCAGCGCTGCTCGGACCGCCTCGGCCTCGAGCGCGCGGAACGCCGGCTCGCCGCGGTCGGCGAAGATCCCGGGGATCGGCCCGTGCTCGCGCACGATGACCCGGTCGGTGTCCGTGAACGGGACGCCGAGGGCCTTCGCCACCCGCTTGCCGACGCTCGACTTGCCGGCGCCCATCGGGCCGATGACGACCACGGGCGCCTCGGCGCGTCGGACGTCGGTGCTCACAGGTCGGTCGAGGTCGCCGACGGCTCGGTCCGACGCGTGCGCAGGGTCTCCGGGATCGCCGCGAGGTAGGCGTCGAGGTTTCGCTTCGTCTCGACGACGTTGTCGCCGCCGAACTTCTCGAGCACCGCGTCGGCGAGCACCAGGGCCACCATCGCCTCGGCGACGACGCCCGCAGCCGGCACGGCACAGACGTCCGAGCGCTGGTGGTGTGCCGAGGCGTCCTCACCGGAGACGACGTCCACCGTGTGCAGGGCGTGCGGGATGGTCGCGATCGGCTTCATGCCGGCGCGGACCCGCAGCACGGTGCCCGTGGACATCCCGCCCTCGGTCCCACCGGCGCGGTCGCTCGTGCGGTAGATCTCGCCGTCCTCGCGGTACAGCTCGTCGTGGGCGGCGGAGCCCCGGCGCCCGGCGGTCGCGAAGCCGTCGCCGACCTCGACGCCCTTGATGGCCTGGATCCCCATGATCGCCGCGGCCAGGCGGGCATCGAGCCGACGGTCCCAGTGCACGTGCGAGCCGAGGCCCGGCGGGACGCCGTAGAACAGCACCTCGACGACACCGCCGAGGGTGTCGCCGTCCTTCTTCGCGGCCTCGACCTCGGTGACCATCCGTGCCGAGGTCTCGGCGTCGAAGCAGCGCAGCTGGTCCTCGTCGAGGCGGTCCACGTCGTCGGGCAGCGGCAGCTCCGTGCCGTCCGGGACCCGGACGGTCCCGACCTGCAGCGTGTGCGCCACCGAACGGATGCCGAGTTCGGCCAGGAACGACTTCGCGACGGCGCCGAGCGCCACACGGGCAGCGGTCTCGCGGGCGCTCGCGCGCTCCAGGATCGGGCGGGCCTCATCGAAGCCGTACTTCTGCATGCCGACCAGGTCAGCGTGGCCCGGTCGCGGTCGGGTGAGCGGCGCGCTCCGCCCGCGGGACATCTCGGTGGACTCGATCGGCTCGGGGTTCATGACCTCGACCCACTTCGGCCACTCGGTGTTGCCGATGCGGATCGCGATGGGGCTGCCGAGCGAGTAGCCGTGCCGGACGCCGCCGGACACGTGCAGCTCGTCCTGCTCGAACTTCATCCGCGAGCCACGGCCGTAGCCGAGCTTGCGGCGCGCGAGATCGGCACGGATGGACTCGAACGACACCGGGACACCCGCGGGCAGGCCCTCGAGCATGGCGATCAGTTCGGGTCCGTGGGACTCACCAGCAGTCAACCAACGAAGCATGCCGCAATCCTCCCACAGCGATCGTCCGTGCGACGTCGTCGCCTACTGGTAGTCGGGGTGCGCCCGCAGCCACGCCTGGAACTGCTCGACCGCCACCAGGTGCTGGTCGTAGGTGTCCGAGAAGACGGTCTTGCCCGACTCCAGGTCGACCGTCACGAAGTACAGCCACTTGCCCGGGGCCTCGTTCGTCACGGCCTTGATCGCGATGTCACCCGGGTTGGAGATCGGTGCGGGCGGGAGCCCCTCGTGCACGTAGGTGTTGTACTCGTTCGAGGCGTCCGCACGCTCGGCGTCCGTGGTCGTCACGGTGTGCGTGTTGCCCGTGCCGTACGCGACCGTGGCGTCGGACTGCAGCTTCATCCCCTGGTCGAGGCGGTTCTGGAACACCCGGGCGACCTTGGGGTAGTCGGCCGCAAGGCCGGCTTCCTTCTGCACCAGCGACGCGAAGACGATGGTGCGCTCCTGGTCGGCCTCCTTGACGCCGGCGGCGGACAGGTGCTCCTTCATGGTGTCGACCATCGACTTGAAGTACTGCTCGGCGGTCCAGCCCGGGTTGATCGGGTAGGTCGCGGGGAAGAGCCAGCCCTCGAGCGTCGTGACGCCAGACGGCAGGTCGTAGGCCGACAGGTCCTTCGCGGCCGCGTCGACCTGCTTCTCGGTCAGGCCGGCCTTCGAGACCATCCCGGCCTTGATGTCGGCGAGTGCCGTGCCCTCCGGGATGATGATCGACGCCTGGACGCGGTTGTCCTTGTCCTGCAGGGCCGCCAGCGCCGACTTCGAGCTCATCTGCTTCTTCAGCGCGTACGAACCGGGCTGGAACTGCACGTCCGGCGAGGCCAGCAGGAGCTTGTAGAACACCTTCGAGTCCTTGACGACGCCGCTGCGCTGCAGCGTCGCGGCGACGTTCTCGCCGATGTCGCCCTGCTTGATCGTGATGGTCACCTTCGAGGTGCCGTTGCCCGTGTAGTCGTCGGGCTCCTGCGCGCCGCTGATCGCCGCGATGAGCTGCTGGATCTTGGGTGCGGCGAACGTGTACGCCCCGACGCCGGCAGCGAGCACGACCGCGACGATGACGAGCCCCGCGACGAGCGGTCCGCGCCGGCGCTTCGGCCGTGGCTCGCGCGGCGGCCTGGAGGCGCGTCCTCCGCCGCCTCGTCCCCCGCGTCCGCCGCCTCCCGCGGCACCACCGCCGCCGGTCGCGTCACCGTCGTCCGTCCCGTCGGCGCCGGACCCGCCGGCCGCGGCGGTCACCGCGGCCTCGGTCGGCAGCTCGCCGGTCAGCAGTGCGGCGACCTCGGGGTGCAGGTCTTCGGGGCGGGTGGCGATCGGTGCGTCGGCGGGGGACGCCGGGCGTTCGTCGCGTGCGGCTCGCGGGGCCTCGGTGGTCCGTTCGGCGGCCGAAGGCTCGTCGGTCGCTGCCACGCGGGCCCGCTCGGCCTCGAGGGCGCGGGCTTCACGTCGGGACATCGGAGGCGCCGGCGGTGGGGTCACCTGACCAGCGTCGTCGCGGTCATCGGTGCCTGTCGTGCGGTCGGAAGTCGCCTTCCGCCGCTCGGCGTCGTTGCCGGGCGCGATGATCGCGTTCCAGTCCAGATCGTCTGCCAACGTCCTCGGTCTCTCGGTCGGGAACTCCACCTGGGCACCGTCGTCCTCACAGCTGACGACGAGAGCACCCATGTGCGGTACCGGGCAGCCCTGTCAGGGAAGCGTGGTGCCCGGAGGGGCACCGGCACTGCGCTCGTGGTCGAGCGCGTGTTGCAGAATGATAACAGCGGCTGCTTGGTCGATCACGGCCCGGGACTTCTTCGTGTTCTTGCCGGCCTGGTGCAGCCCTCGCTGGGCGGTCACGGTCGACAGTCGTTCGTCGACCAGGCGCACCGGCCGACGCGCCGCGATCCGGGCCGCGAACACGCGGGCGTCCTCGGTCGAGGCCGTGTCCCCACCCGACATCGACAGCGGCAGTCCGACGACGACCTCGAGCACGTCGTACTCGTCCGCGAGCTCCAGGATGCGCCGGAGGTCCTTCGAGTCGTCGCGACGGACGGTCTCGACCGGCGTCGCCAGCAGGCCGTCGCGGTCGCACACGGCGACCCCGATCCGGGCGCGTCCGACGTCCACGCCGAGCCGCCGCCCGGACCGGATGCCCACGGTCAGCCCGCGAGCCGTGCGGTCACGGCACGCAGCGCCGCGGGGAGCGCTGCTGCGTCGGTCCCGCCGCCCTGCGCCAGGTCGGGCTTGCCGCCGCCACCACCACCGAGCACGCCGGCGGCCTCCTTCGCGAGGGGGCCCGCCTGCACGCCCGCAGCACGGGCGGCGTCGTTCGTCGCGACGATCACGATCGGCTTGCCGCCCACGACGGCACCGAGCACGACGACGGCCGCGCCGTCACCGAGCTGGCGCCGGACGCCGGTGGCGAGCGAGCGCAGGTCGTCACCGGACTGCAGCCCGTCGACCGTCTCGGCGACCACGGTGGTGGCACCGACGGTGGTGGCCTTCCGGGCGATGGCGGGCACGCGCTGCTGCAGGTTCGCCGACTCGTACTCGGCGAGCTTCTTCTGGGCGGACCGGAGGTCCTCCATCAGGTTCTGCACGCGGGCCGGCAGGTCGGCACGGGGAGCCTTGAGCGCGCTGGAGAGCTGCGACACGATCGTGCGCTCGACGGCGAGGTCGCGGAACCCCTCGAGCCCGACCAGCGCCTCGACGCGGCGGTTCGTCGAACCGACGCTCGACTCCCCCACCAGGTTGACGAGCCCGATCTGCGCGCTCGAGGCGACGTGCGTGCCACCGCAGAGCTCGCGGGACCACGGGCCGCCGATGTCGACCATGCGGACCTCGGCGCCGTACTTCTCACCGAACAGGGCCTGCGCCCCGAGGGCCTTCGCCTCGTCGATGGGCAGGATGCGCGTGGAGACCTCGAGGTCGGTGCGGATCGCGGTGTTCACGACCTCCTCGATCTCGGAGCGCGTCTCGAGCGAGACCGGCTGCGACCACGAGAAGTCGAGGCGCATGTAGCCGGACTTGTTGTACGAACCGGCCTGCAGCGCCTCCGGCCCGAGGATGTCGCGGAGCGCCGCGTTCACCAGGTGCGTCGCGGAGTGTGCCTGGGTCGCGCCGCGGCGGTACTCCGCGTCGACGACGGTGCTCGCGGCGTCACCGACGCCGACCTCGCCGGAGCGGACCTGCACGGTGTGGCTCCACAGCCCGGAGACCGGTCGCTGGACGTCGAGGACCTCGAGGTCGAACCCGTTGCCGACGATCGAGCCCTGGTCGGCGTCCTGGCCGCCCGACTCGGCGTACAGCGAGGTCTCGCCGAGGATGACCTCGGCGATGTCACCCGCGACCGCACGGTCGACGCTCACACCGCCGACGATGATGCCGAGCACACGCGTCTCGGCCTCGAGCGCGTCGTAGCCGAGGAACGTCGTCTCACCCTTGGCCCGGAACGCGCTGTACACGCTCAGGTCGGCGATCGCGGTCTTCTTGCTCTTCGCGTCGGCCTTCGCCCGGGCACGCTGCTCGGACATCAGGGTCTCGAACGCCGTGCGGTCGACGTTGACCCCGGCTTCCTCGGCCATCTCCATCGTCAGGTCGATGGGGAACCCGAAGGTGTCGTGCAGCAGGAATGCCGTGTCGCCGCCGATCGACGGGGCGCCGTCCTGCTTCGCACGCTCGACGGCCACGTCGAGGATGGTCGTGCCCTGCGCCAGGGTGCGGAGGAAGGTCTCCTCTTCCGCGTAGGCGATGCGGGAGATCCGGTCGTAGTCGGACGCCACCTCGGGGTAGGCGTCGCGCATCGCGTCGCGGGACGCCGGGAAGAGCTCGGGGAACGTGGGCGCCTCGACACCGAGCAGGCGCATCGCGCGGACGGTGCGACGGAGCAGCCGACGGAGGATGTACCCGCGGCCCTCGTTCGACGGGCTCACGCCGTCGGCGATGAGCATCAGCGAGGAACGGACGTGGTCGGCGATGACGCGCATCCGCACGTCGTCCTCGTGCACGGCGCCGTAGCGTCGGCCGGAGATCTCGGCTGCGCGGTCGAGCACCGGGCGCACCTGGTCGATCTCGTACATGTTGTCGACGCCCTGCTTGATGAAGGCGACGCGCTCCAGCCCCATGCCGGTGTCGATGTTCTTGTTCGGCAGCTCACCGGTGATCTCGAAGTCGTACTTCGACCGCACGTCGGCGATCTGGTACTGCATGAAGACGAGGTTCCAGATCTCCACGTAGCGGTCGTCGTCCGTCGCCGGGCCGCCGTCGATGCCGTACTCGGGGCCACGGTCGAAGAAGATCTCCGAGCAGGGACCCGCGGGTCCGGGCTGTCCGGTCGACCAGTAGTTGGTGTCCTTGCCGAGGCGCTGGATCCGCTCGTCGGGCAGCGACGAGTGCTGCTTCCAGAAGCCGATCGCCTCGTCGTCCTCTTCGTAGACGGTGACCCAGAGGTCGTCCGGCGAGAAGCCGAGTCCGCCGTCGGTCTCCGGGTTGGTCAGGAACTCCCAGGCGAACTGGATCGCCTGCTCCTTGAAGTAGTCGCCGAACGAGAAGTTCCCGTTCATCTGGAAGAACGTGCCGTGGCGAGGGGTCTTGCCGACCTCTTCGATGTCGTTCGTGCGGATGCACTTCTGCACGCTCGTCGCCCGCGGGAACGGCGCCGGGATGAGACCGGTCAGGTACGGGATGAACGGCACCATGCCGGCGACCGTGAAGAGGAGCGACGGGTCGTCGGAGACGAGGGACGCGGACGGGACGACGGTGTGGCCGCGGTCACCGAAGTACTGGAGCCAACGGCGGCGGATCTCTGCGGTCTGCATGGTGCTTCCTGGGTTCAGGTCGTGGGTGGAGGAGGGTCGTGGCCGCTCGGTCGGAGCGCTCAGACGTCGGTACGGAGCTCGGCCTCGCGCGACCGGTAGCCGTCCGCGACGGCTCCCGTGAAGGCCTTCGTCTTGGCGTTCACCTCGGCGAAGAGCCGGGCGCCACCGGAGGTCTGGGCGACCCGGTGTGCGACGGCGAACCCGATGACGATGCCGACGGCGACGAAGAACAGCTGCTTCACGGTGCCTCTCCCTCTGTGCACCCGGGCGGTGCATGCCCGGACAAGCTTAGTCGCCGGGCACTTCCGCGCGTCCCCGTCCGCAAGACGCCGTCGTGTCGGCAGGACGCCGCCGAAACCGGGGGCGTCTCGCGCACCCGGAGGCGCGTCGCCGAGGCGACGGCGTGTTGCGGACCAACCAGGGGCCGGGCTGGAGGCCGTGCGCACGGCGCACCCCGCGCCTCCCGTCCGCCCCTGCTCACGTCCACTGCCCCACACAAGACGCCGTCGTGTCGGCAGGACGCCGCCGAAACCGGAGGCGTCTCGCGCACCCGGAGGCGCGTCGCCGAGACGACGGCGTGTTGCGAAGCGGAGGCGGTGCCGGAACGCCGAACGGCGGGTCGCCCTCGAGAGGACGACCCGCCGTTCGGGTGTGATCAGTGGATCAGCGAGCTGCGTAGTACTCGACGACGAGCTGCACTTCACAGGTCACGGGGACCTCGGCGCGCTTCGGGCGACGCACGAGGCGGGCCTGGAGCTTCTCGATCTCGACCTCGAGGTAGCCCGGGACCTTCGGGAGGACTTCCTGGTGGCCACCGGCAGCGGCGACCTGGAAGGGCTCCATCGACTCGGACTTCGCCTTGACGTGGATCAGCTGGCCCTCCTTGACGCGGAAGGAGGGGCGGTCGACGAGCTTGCCGTCGACCAGGATGTGGCGGTGCACGATCAGCTGACGGGCCTGCGCGGTGGTGCGAGCGAACCCGGCACGGACCACGAGGGCGTCGAGGCGCTGCTCGAGGAGCTCGACCAGGTTCTCACCGGTCAGGCCCTTCGTCTTGCGGGCCTCTTCGAAGACGATGCGGAGCTGCTTCTCGCGGATGCCGTACTGGGCGCGCAGACGCTGCTTCTCACGGAGGCGGACGGCGTAGTCGCTGTCCGCACGACGGCGCGTACGGCCGTGCTCACCGGGCCCGTAGGGGCGCTTCTCGAGGTAACGGGCCGCCTTCGGCGTCAGCGGGATGCCGAGCGCGCGCGACAGGCGGGTCTTGCTGCGGGTACGTGACTTGGTAGACACAGGGTCCTTTTCTCTGTTCGAACTGAATACTCGCCGGGCACTCCAACAGCACGCTCAGTGGTGCAGCACGTGCTCGGTCCCGACGACGGGATCCAGAGGGATGAGCCTGTGGGATCGGACGGCTACAGTCCGAACCTCTGCCCCCGTACCACCGGAGTGGCACTCTGTCCTCGACGCAGCCGTGCTCGAGGACCAGGACGTAGGCCCGGCAATGCTAGCAGCATC
>Ga0265797_10010771_pt1 | contig 11581 bp, 7 predicted proteins | sample P2T30metagenome_FD_192433 | JGI IMG/M metagenome (GOLD analysis project Ga0265797, IMG submission 192433) | Plant litter microbial communities from East Loma Ridge, Irvine, California - P2 T30 | ecosystem: Environmental > Terrestrial > Plant litter > Unclassified | place: USA: California... | reverse complement strand
GTCGACGAAGGTGAGCTCGTAGCCGCTCGCCACAAGGAACTGGCCCACGAACCCGCGCCCGATCTTGCCGGCGCCGATGTGGACCGCTCGCTTCGTCACCGCCATCGAACGATCATCCCATGCTGGTCGGGGCGGTCCTGACCGCGGGTGCGCAGCACGGCCGACGGGTGTCGGGAATCGACCGCGCGCACGGCGGAGGGACGCCGGTCCGCGGCGTCGGGGCTGGAGAAGAGCTGCTGCATAACGTTCGGGTCACATCGCGAGGCGGCGGTGCAGGTGCACCGCCGCCTCGCAGGTCGAGTGGTTCTCGGAAGACTACCGCGCGGCCGAGCCGTCCACGTAGTCGCCGTCGTTCTGCTTCCACGCGAAGAGCGCGCGGAGCTCACGGCCGGTGGCCTCGATCGGGTGGCCCTCGCCCTTGGCACGGAGCGCCTTGAACTCCGGAGCGCCGGCGTCCTGGTCCTCGATGAAGCGCTTCGCGAAGGCACCGTTCTGGATGTCCGCGAGCACCGCCTTCATGTTCTCCTTGACGTCCGGCGAGATCACGCGCGGGCCGGAGACGTAGTCACCGAACTCGGCGGTGTCGGAGATCGACCAGCGCTGCTTGGTGAGGCCGCCCTCCCAGATGAGGTCGACGATGAGCTTGAGCTCGTGCAGGACCTCGAAGTAGGCGATCTGCGGCTGGTAGCCCGCCTCGACCAGGGTCTCGAAGCCGTACTGGATGAGCTGCGAGGTACCACCGCAGAGGACGGCCTGCTCACCGAACAGGTCGGTCTCGGTCTCCTCGGTGAAGGTCGTCTTGATGCCGCCGGAGCGGAGCCCGCCGATGGCCTTGGAGTACGACCACGCGAGGTCCCAGGCGGAACCGGACGCGTCGACCTCGACGGCGACGATGACGGGGACGCCACGGCCGGCCTCGTACTCGCGGCGGACGGTGTGGCCGGGGCCCTTCGGCGCGACGAGCGACACGTCGACGCCTTCGGGGGCCTCGATGTAGCCGAAGCGGATGTTGAAGCCGTGGCCGAAGACGAGCGTCGCGCCCGGCTTGAGGTTCGGGCGGATGTCCTCGGCGTAGACGATGCGCTGGACCTGGTCCGGCGCGAGGATGACGACGACGTCGGCCCAGGCGGTGGCGTCGCCCGGCGTGTGGACCTCGAAGCCCGCCTCTTCGGCCTTCTGCCGGCTCTTCGAGCCCTCCTGCAGGCCGATCTTCACCTCGACACCCGAGTCACGGAGGTTGAGGGCGTGGGCGTGGCCCTGCGAGCCGTAGCCGATGACGGCGACCTTCTTGCCCTGGATGAGCGTCAGGTCGGCGTCGGCGTCGTACACGATGTCAGTCACGAGGGTGTGTCTCCTTGGTTCTGTGGTCGGTGCCGGGCACCATCGGCGCCCGGGAAGGGTGTGACGGGCGCTCAGCGCACCCGGTCGGTGATGCTCTTCGGTCCGCGGCCCATGCCGAGGAGGCCCGCGCGGGCGAGCTCCTTGACGCCGTAGGGCTCGAGCACGCGGAGGATCGCCTGGATCTTGCCGGGGTCGCCGGTCACCTCGACGATCAGGGAGTCGGTCGCCACGTCGACGACCTGGGCACGGAACAGGTTCACTGCTTCGAGCACCGCCGAGCGCGTCTGGTTGTCGACGCGCACCTTCACGAGCATGTGCTCGCGCTGGACCGACTGCGAGAAGTCCAGTTCGACGATCTTGATGACGTTCACCAGCTTGTTGAGCTGCTTCGTCACCTGTTCCAGCGGCAGGTCCTCGACGTCGACGACGACCGTGATCCGGCTGAGGCCGTCCACCTCGGTGTTGCCGACGGCGAGCGACTCGATGTTGAACCCGCGTCGGGCGAACAGTCCGGCGACACGGGTCAGCAGACCGGGCTTGTCCTCGACGAGGAGGGAGAGGACGTGGCTCATGCGGTTTCTCCCGTCATGTCGGCGTCTTCGTCGTCCCAGGTGGGCGCGAGTGCCTGGGCGTACTCGATGGACGAGTTGCTGACGCCCTGCGGGACCATCGGCCAGACCATGGAGTCACGGCTCACGACGAAGTCGATGACCACCGGACGGTCGTTGGTGGCGAGGGCGAGCTCGATCGCGGCGTCGACCTCGTCGGCCTTCTCGACGCGGATGCCGAGGGCACCGTACGCGTCGGCCAGCTTCACGAAGTCCGGCACACGGCGCGAGGCGTGCCCCGTCTCGAGGTCGGTGAACGAGTGCCGGCCGTCGTAGAACAGCGTCTGCCACTGCCGGACCATGCCGAGCGACGAGTTGTTGATGATCGCGACCTTGATCGGGATGTCGTTGATGACGCAGGTCGCGAGTTCCTGGTTCGTCATCTGGAAGCAGCCGTCGCCGTCGATCGCCCAGACCACGCGGTCCGGCTGGGCGACCTTCGCACCCATCGCCGCGGGGACCGAGTAGCCCATCGTTCCGGCACCACCGGAGTTGAGCCAGGCGTTGGGCCGCTCGTACTTGATGAACTGCGCGGACCACATCTGGTGCTGGCCGACACCGGAGGCGTAGACGGCCTCGGGACCGGAGAGCTCACCGATGCGCTTGATGATGCCCTGCGGCGCGAGGAGCCCGTCGGTCGGTTCGGCGTACCCGAGCGGGAAGTCGGTCTTGAGCTGGTGGAGCTTCGCCCACCACTCGTCGGTCGACGCGCGGTCCTCGACGGCGATGCCGCCCCACGCGTCGAGCAGGTCGACCAGGACCTCGCGGGCGTCACCGACGATCGGGACGTCGGCGAAGCGGATCTTCGAGATCTCGGCCGGGTCGATGTCCACGTGCACGACCTTGGCGTCCGGGGCGAACTCGTCGGCCTTGCCGGTCACGCGGTCGTCGAAGCGGGCACCGAGGGCGACGATGAGGTCGCTGTCCTGCAGGCCGAGCACCGCGGGCACCGTGCCGTGCATGCCGGGCATGCCGAGGTGCTGCGGGTGCGAGTCCGGGAACGCGCCGCGCGCCATCAGGGTCGTGACGACCGGCGCCCCGGTCGCCTCGGCGAAGCGGAGGAGCTCGGCGGTCGCGCGGGAGCGGATGACCCCGCCGCCGACGTAGAGCACCGGGCGCTTCGACTCGGACAGCAGCTGCGCTGCCGCGGTGATCTGCTTGCCGTGCGCCTTGGTCACCGGGCGGTAGCCGGGCAGGTCGATCTTGGGCGGCCACACGTAGGGCGCCGACTTCTGCTGGGCGTCCTTCGTGATGTCCACCAGCACGGGGCCGGGCCGACCGGTCGTCGCGATGAGGTGCGCCGCAGCGAGGGTCGCTGGCACGTCGGCCGGGTCGGTGACCAGGAACGAGTGCTTCGTGATGGGCATCGTGATGCCGACGATGTCGGCTTCCTGGAACGCGTCGGTGCCCATCAGCGTCGAGAACACCTGGCCGGTGATCGCGATGAACGGCACCGAGTCCATGTAGGCGTCGGCGATGGCCGTGACGAGGTTCGTCGCACCGGGGCCGGACGTCGCGATGGCGACCCCGACCTTGCCGGACGACGAGGCGTAGCCCTCGGCGGCGTGGCCGGCGCCCTGCTCGTGACGGACGAGGATGTGGCGGATCGTGGTCGACGCCATCAGCTCGTCGTAGAACGGGATGATCGCGCCGCCGGGCAGGCCGAAGACGTCGGTGATCCCGAGGTGCTCGAGCGTCCGGAGGACGGCTCCCGAGCCGGTGAGGATCTCCGGCGACCGGCGTGCACCGGCGGCCGCGGACAACGGAGTTGCTTCCGTGGGCATGAGTGGTCCTTGCCTGAGTGGTGGCGGTGGTGCGGGTGTCGGACGCTAGCCCGTGACCGCGCCCTGGGCGGCGGACTTCACGAGCTTGGCGTACTTCGCGAGGACTCCGCGGGTGTAGCGCGGGGGCAGCGGGGCCCAGCCGTCACGGCGGGCCTCCAGCTCGGCCGGGTCGACCAGTAGGTCGAGCGAGCGAGCCGCGATGTCGACACGGATGCGGTCGCCATCACGAACGAAAGCGACTGGACCTGCGTCCACTGCTTCCGGTGCGATGTGGCCGATGCACAGGCCGGTTGTGCCGCCTGAGAATCGACCGTCGGTCAAGAGTAGTACATCCTTGCCGAGGCCCGCGCCCTTGATGGCCGCGGTGATGGCGAGCATCTCGCGCATGCCCGGGCCGCCCTTGGGGCCCTCGTAGCGGATGACGACGACGTCGCCCTTCTCGATCTTGCCCTCGGTCAGGGCGTCCATCGCCGCGCGTTCGCGGTCGAACACGCGGGCGGGGCCCTCGAAGACGGAGGCGTCGAAGCCCGCGGTCTTCACCACGGCGCCCTCGGGGGCGAAGGAGCCCTGCAGGACGGTGAGGCCACCGGTCTCGTGGATCGGGTTGTCGAGCGTGCGGAAGACCTCGCCGTCGAGAGCCGGCGGGTCGATCTCGGCCAGGTTCTCGGCGACGGTCTTGCCGGTCACGGTCATGCAGTCGCCGTGCAGCAGGCCCGCGTCGAGCAGCGCCTTCATGATCACGGGGATGCCGCCGTTGCGGTCGACGTCGACCATGACGTACTTGCCGAACGGCTTCATGTCCGCCAGGTGCGGGACCTTCGAGCCGATGCGGTTGAAGTCGTCCAGCGACAGCTCGACCTCGGCCTCGTAGGCGATCGCGAGCAGGTGCAGGATGACGTTGGTGGAACCGCCGAGGGCCATCGCCACGGCGATCGCGTTCTCGAAGGCTTCCTTCGTGAGGATCTGCCGGGCGGTGATGCCGTGCTCGAGCATGTTCACCACGGCCTCGCCGGAGCGGTGCGCGTAGTAGTCGCGGCGACGGTCGGCGCTCGGCGGAGCGGCGGAGCCCGGCAGCGACATACCGAGCGCTTCGGCGACCGAAGCCATCGTGTTCGCCGTGTACATGCCACCGCAGGCGCCCTCGCCCGGGACGATGGCGCACTCGATCTTCTTGAGCTCTTCCTCGCTCATGGTGCCGGCCTTGCAGGCACCGACGCCCTCGAAGGAGTCGATGATCGTGACTTCCTTCATCGTGCCGTCGGCCTGCTTCACGTAGCCCGGCATGACCGAACCCGCGTACAGGAACACGCTCGCCAGGTCGAGTCGCGCGGCGGCCATCAGCATGCCGGGGAGCGACTTGTCGCAGCCGGCGAGCAGGACGGTGCCGTCGAGGCGTTCGGCGTTGACGACGGTCTCGACGCTGTCCGCGATGACCTCACGCGAGACGAGGGAGAAGTGCATGCCTTCGTGGCCCATCGAGATGCCGTCCGAGACGGAGATGGTGCCGAACTGCAGCGGGTAGCCGCCACCGGAGTGCACGCCCTCCTTCGCACCCTGTGCGAGGCGGTCGAGCGACAGGTTGCACGGCGTGATCTCGTTCCACGAGGACGCGATGCCGATCTGCGGCTTGCTCCAGTCCTCGTCTCCCATACCGACGGCCCGCAGCATGCCACGCGAGGTGGTTGCTTCGATCCCGTCGGTGACGACCCGGCTGCGCGGCTTGACGTCGATATCAGGCATGGGATGAGTCTAGGACGGTTTGGGATACCAGCCGTGCACCCCCGTGCTTTCTCATGCTCGGGGGCCGTGATCAGCGGGTTGCGCGCAGCCTCGCCAGCTGCTTCAGGACCCCGGTCAGGGCCGCCGGGTCGGCGATGCGGTACCCGGCCCGGGTCTGGCCTGGCCCGACCTTCACCCCGACGTCGCCGTCGCCGAGCACGCGGAAGGCGTCCTCGTCGGTGACGTCGTCGCCGGCGAAGAACACCGCGTCGGCACCGTGCAGCTCGCGGAGCCGGGCGATCGCGTCGCCCTTCGTGACGTGGCGCACCGCGAACTCGACGATGTCCTTGCCACCGCGCTCGAGCACCTCGGGGTCGGCCTCGTGCGCCGCGCGGCTCGCCGCCGCGTTCGCCTCGGCCGCGACCTCGGCGGAGACACGGCGCGTGTGCACCCCGTGTCCGGCGGGCTTGTGCTCGATCACGACGCCCGGGAACCGTTCGCCGACCGCGTCGAGCGCCGCACCGATCCGTGCCACACGCTCGACCTCGTCGTCACTGAGCGCGGCCTCGTCGTGGCCGTCCACGCGCCACTCGACGCCGTGCGAGCCGACGAGCGCCATGTCCTCGGGTGCGTGGGTCACCTCGGCCAGGCTGCCGAGGGGACGCCCCGACACGAGCACCACCTCGGTGTCCTTCGCACGGTGCAGGGTCAGGACCGCGGCCCACGAACCGGGCAGCGCCCCGACCTGCGAGGGGTCGTCGGCGAAGGGGGCCAGCGTGCCGTCGAAGTCGAGGGCGACGATCAGTCGCGGCGCAGCCGCGAGCGTCTCGAGGGCCGCGTCGATGGCGGACTGGTCGGTGGTGGTCTCAGTCATCACGTGCCTCCCGGGTGTCCTCGGCAGCCCTGGCGGACTGCGCGTCCTGGTCGAAGATCGACATGTTGTCGGTCTGCGCCTCGCGGTGCTGCTCGCGCGGGTCGGCGGCGGACGGGTCGATCTGGGCGTTCCGCGGCGCGTGCCGGTCGAGCGCCTCGAGGAACGAGCGCGACCAGCGCGCCACGTCGTTGTCGCGGACGCGCTTGCGGAGCGCGCGCATGCGCGTCGACCGCTCGCGACGCGGCATCTGGATCGCGCGTTCGATCGAGTCCTTCAGCGCCCCGATGTCGTGCGGGTTGACGATCACGGCCTGCTTCAGCTCGTCGGCGGCACCGGCGAACTCGGACAGGATGAGCACCCCGTCGTTGTCGAAGCGGGCGGCGACGTACTCCTTCGCGACGAGGTTCATGCCGTCGCGCAGTGCGGTGACGAGCATGATGTCGGCGGCCAGGTACAGCGCCACCATCTCCTCGCGCGGGTAGCCGTGGTGCAGGTACGAGATCGGCTGGTGGCCGATGACGCCGAGGTCGCCGTTGATGCGGCCGACGCTCAGCTCGATCTCGTCACGGAGCGCCGCGTACGAGTCGACACGCTCGCGGCTCGGGCTCGCGACCTGGATGAGGGTTGCGTCCTCGACCGCGATGCGGCCGTCCTCCACCAGCTCGCCGAAGGCCTTGATGCGGTGGCGGATGCCCTTGGTGTAGTCGAGCCGGTCGACGCCGAGCAGCACCGTCTTCGGGTTGCCGAGGCTCTCGCGGATCTCGCGCGCACGCTCCTGCACCTCGGGCTTGCGGGCGATCGCCTCGAAGCTCTCGGCGTCGATGGAGATCGGGAAGTGCCTGGCCTCGACGTGGCGGACCGTGATGCCCTTGCGGCTGCGCGGGGCCGCTGGGTCGTCCACCGGGACGTCGATCGTGGTGCCCTTGGTCGTGTAGCCCTTGATGTGCCGGACCGCTCGGAGGAAGTCGCTGGCGTCGTCGTGGCGCTGGAAGCCGATGACGTCGGCGCCGAGCAGCCCGTCGAGGATCTGCGCACGCCACGGCAGCTGCGCGTAGATGCCGACCGGCGGGAACGGGATGTGGTTGAAGAAGCCGATCGTCAGGTCGGGGCGCTTGGCGCGGAGCAGGGCCGGCACGAGCTGCAGCTGGTAGTCCTGCACCCAGACGATGCCGTCCTGCTCGACGATCTCGGCGATCTGCGCGGCGAAGCGCTCGTTCACGCGCTTGTACGCGTTCCACCAGTCACGGTGGTAGCTCGGGTGCTCGATGACGTCGTGGTACAGCGGCCAGAGCGTGTCGTTGCTGAAGCCCTCGTAGTACTCCTCGACGTCGTCGTCGGAGAGCGGAACGGGGACGATGTGGATGCCCTCGTTGTCGAACGGTGCGACCTCGACCTCGGCCTGCCCCACCCAGCCGACCCAGGCTCCGTCGTTCGCGCGCATCACGGGTTCGAGGGCGGTCACGAGGCCACCCGGCGAGTGCCGCCAGCCCTCGTTGCCGTCCTGGTCGACGACGCGGTCCACCGGGAGTCGGTTGGAGGCGACGACGAACGAGTAGCGGGTCTGTTCGGTGCGGTCTGCAGGCATGGGGTGGTGTGATCTCCGTTCCGCCCGGCCGGGGCCGGGTGCGTCGGGTGCGACGGTGCGTCGGGTGCGACGGCCGGCGCGGTGCGCCGGGTGGTCCGGCGTGCTGCGCCGGGTGCGCTGCCGAAGTTACCAGCGTGGGGACAGCGCATTCACGGCGGATCGGCGGTTCCGCTACGCTGCAGGCACGTGTCGGGGGGACACGGGTGCTGGAGTGCGGCGCCGGCCTCCCGGTCGGAGAGGACCCCCAGCCGTGAGCGAGAACCCGCCCAACCAGCCCGTCCCGCCGTCGCAGCCCGGTCCGGGCCAGCCCGGTGCCGGCCAGCCCGGATCGGGCCAGCCCACTTCGGGCCAGCCCGGTGCCGGCCAGCCCGCCTGGAACGGCCAGCCCGCCTGGCAGCAGCAGCCTGGAGGCCCGCAGCAGTGGTCGGGTCAGCCCGCCCCCGCCGCGCAGCCGTCCGATGCGTTCGGTCGCTTCCTGCGGTCCGTGTCCGGCCGCGACTGGCTCGCGGCCGTGCTCGCCGCCGTCGGCGGCTGGGTCGCGGCGTACGTCGTCGCCGGGCTCTCGCTGCTCATCACCGTCGGACTGCTCGCGTCGGGCGGCAGCGGGTCGGCCGCTCCGTCCACCGGGTCCGGCACCGACCTCGGCGCGGGCTCGGCCCCCGACGTGGAGTCGCTGCTCTCCGGCGTGAGCGTCCTGCTCGGTGCGCCGGCGCAGCTCGTGGCCCTCGCCGACCTCGGCCGACTGCACCTGTCCGGGTCGATCGGGTTCCTCGGTTCCGGCTCGGGCTCGCTCGCCGTGGTGCCCGCGCTGGTGCTCGCCGCGCAGGTCGTCCTGGCCGTCGTGCTCACCCGCCGGATCCGCACGCGTGGCCTCGGCCGCACGCAGGTGCTCGTCACCGCGGTGGTCTCCGGCCTCGTCACCACCGTGCTCACGAACGTCGCCGCTGGCCTCTTCGCGATCCGGTTCCCGTCGGTGTCCGGCGCGGTCATCGAGCCGGTGCACGCCGTCGGCGCCGGCAGCATCATCGGTGCGTTCGTCATCGGGGCCCTGGCGGCACTCCTCGCCCGGCCCTCCGTCCTCGCCGGGCGCAACGTCTTCACCGCCCGCCTGCTCGGCACGCTCCGGGTCGCCGCGTCGCAGCTCACGGTCCTCGTCGTGCTGGTCACCCTCGTCGTCATCGTCGTCGCCCTGATCGCCCAGCCGTCCTACGGCTCCGCGTTGCCGCTGCTGCTCGGCAACGTCGCGATCGGACTGACCGCGCTCGGGTTCTTCGGTGGTGTGGGGACGTCCGGCTTCGGGTCCGCCAGCGACACCGCCTCGGTGTTCGGCGGAGCCGGCGGCTGGACCTGGCTCGTCGTGCTGTTCGTCGTCGTCACCTCGGTCGCGGCCGGGCTCGCCCTCGCCGTCCGTCGCAACGACCGGATCCGCACCACGCTCGACTGGGTCGTCACGCCGCTGGTGTGGTTCGCATTCGGTCTGCTCTGCTTCGTCCTCGGCACCGGCGTCGTCTCGTACCAGGTGAGCAGCACGAGCTCCGTGGACGGCTCGGGGTCGATCGGCATCGCGCCGTGGACGCCGATCGTCTTCGCCCTGTGGGGCGGCGCGATCGAGGTCGTCGCCCGGTACCTCGCCCCGGTGCTCCTGCCCCGCCTCGGCGGAGCCGTGGTGCTCCGGACGTCCCGCCTGGTCGGAGCGGACCCCCGCCCCGTCGTGCCGCCGGCGTTCCCGGCCGGGCCCGCCGCCGGCCAGGCCGGGCCCGCCGCAGCCCAGGGTGCGCCCAGCGCTCCCGTTGCACCCGGCGCGCCAGTCGCCGCGGATGCGCCGGCTGCCGCCGCGTGGAACACTCCCCCGGCCGCTGACCAGCACGTGCCGTACCCGCCGGCCGGGCCTGCCCAGGAACCCGCGTACGGCGTGCAGTCGATCTCCGGCGCGCAGCCGGCGGCCGGGTCGCAGCCGCCCTACGGCACGCAGCCCCCGTACGGCGCACAACCGGCCGACGGGTCGCAGCCGTTCATCGGCGGTGGTGCCCCGGCTCCGGCACCGATGTCCCCGCGGGCCAAGAAGATCCTGGTCCGTTCGCTCATCGCCGGTGGCGCCGTGATCGTCGTCGTCATCGCCGGTGCGGTCACGACGAGCGTCCTCCGCGCCAACGTCTGGGGTCCGGCCCCGACGGTGAAGTCCTACGTGCAGGCCATCGCCAGCGGTGACGCCGACACCGCCGCCGACCTGAGCGAGATCCCCGACGACGCGGCGATGCTCGACTCGAAGGTGCTCGGGAGCGCGAAGGACCGCCCGTCGGACATCCGCGTCGGCCGGGTCGCCCGGACCGGTGACACCGCCATCGCCACCCTGAGCTACACCCAGGACGGCAAGAACCGCTCCGGCCAGGTGTCGCTGCGGCGCACGGGCACCTCGTTCCTGGTGAAGGACCAGTGGCGTGTCACGCAGCCGCTGGCCCAGCAGGTCACCCTGACGGCCTCCGACGTCCTCGAGGGCGCTCCGGTGACCGTCGGCGGCAAGGAGATCGGGAAGATCAGCGACGGCAAGTTCACGTCCCTCGCCTACCCCGGCACCTACCAGGTCTCGGTCGGCGGGACGAAGTACTTCACCGGCGGCACCGAGAAGGTCGCCGTGGGCGCGGTCACGTCGGGCTACGTCGACTTCGCGCCGAAGGCGACCAAGGCACTCGAGCAGGACGCCGAGCAGTACGTGACCGACCTCATCGACGACTGCGCCGAGAAGACCGAGCTCCGGGCCCTGAGCGGCTGCCCCTGGTACGGGCCCTACGACGCCGACGGCGGCGTGCAGTACGACGTCACGTCGATGCCCGAGCTGGAGGTCGAGGCGTCCCGCGCCGGCACCGTGATGGTGACGAGCACGAAGGACGGGAGCGTCTCGTACGGCTACACCTCGTACCTGGGCGACAAGAAGCGCGGCGAGGACTCGTTCAGTGTGAACCAGTACCTGAAGGTGCAGGACGGCAAGCTCGTCTCCGCCTACTGAGCAGGAGCCGACCGAGCGGCTCCGCAGCACCACGACGGCCGACCCGGGATCTCCCGGGTCGGCCGTCTCAGTAGGCTGACGAGCATGGTCAGGACACGGGCGTGGTGCAAGGGCGACACGGTCGAGCGGGACTTCCCCGTCGACCGGATCTCCGACCTCGTCGCCGATCCGGACACGTTCGTCTGGATCGACTACACCGACCCGACGTCGGCCGACCTCGAGCAGATCGAGGAGGAGCTCGGCATCCACGCGCTCGCGGTCGAGGACGCCGTCGAGCACGGACAGCGGCCGAAGCTCGACCGGTACCGGGACAGTCTGTTCCTGGTCGTCTACGACGTGGGCGGCACGGACGACGAGGGCGACCTGATCACGCACGAGGTCAAGGCCTTCGTCACCGAACGGGCGCTCGTCACGATCCACGGGTCCGACGTCGACACCACCCCGATGGAACACCGACTCACGGCGAACTCCGACATCGCCGAACACGGCGTGCCCTGGCTCGTCTGGGCGCTGCTCGACGCCGTCGTCGACCGGGCCACCGACACCGTCGAGGACCTGGAGCGGCAGATCGACGCGCTCGAGGACGACCTGTTCGAGCCGGGCGACCCCCGTGAGCAGCAGATCCAGCGGCGGTCGTTCCGGCTCCGCAAGACCCTCGGGGTGCTC
>Ga0265797_10010770_pt1 | contig 11581 bp, 13 predicted proteins | sample P2T30metagenome_FD_192433 | JGI IMG/M metagenome (GOLD analysis project Ga0265797, IMG submission 192433) | Plant litter microbial communities from East Loma Ridge, Irvine, California - P2 T30 | ecosystem: Environmental > Terrestrial > Plant litter > Unclassified | place: USA: California... | reverse complement strand
AGTTGCCAACAAGGCCGACTTTGCCATTACACCACTCTTGTTTCGCGAGGAACTCGATCGTATCGTATCCGTCCTCCGCCTCTTGTGTTCCCAGAATTGCCATAACACCTTCAGAGTCGAATGCGCCGCGGCAGTCGACGTTGACAATCGCGTATCCTCGAGGACACCATTCAGCCGGGTCAGGCCCTTCGAACTTTTCCAGGCCGCTAAGAGTGCCATCGGGAATGCCGAGATTCCAAGGCGTCATGAGCTTGAGTGATGAGATTCCATTAAACTTCTTGCCGAAAGGACTCCAGCACACGAGCGCAGGTGTATCTCTCGCCGCAGCACTCGCTGGCCTGTAGACATCGGCGTAGAGCTTCGTACCATCACGGACAGTGACGGCAACGTCATGTTCGACGAGTATATCGTCTTTGATGCCTTCGGATCTGGCGCCTTTCCAGCCTTTGGGAAGTGTCTCGGTGCGTGGGTTGAGTGGTGACCAGCCGGAACCGTCACCTTCTTTCGGAGCGGATAGTGGGATTACCGGGACGTCGACGTTGAAGGGCTTCATTTTGGGGATTGCTGTGGAGGTGGACGCTGTCGCTGAGCCTTGGACCGATTTTGGCGGGGTCAATGCATTTTATTGCAGACAGCCCTTGTGGGTCAGCGGCCATGACTTGAGACATTGTTTCTGAAGAGCTTCGTCCGATGGACGGCCCGGCCGGTTTCTCGGCGTTTGGGCTCGTTCGGATACATGTAGGCACCGCCGATTGCTGGCATCTTGTCGGATGTCAACCCTGTCTCGAATCCCACGTCCAAGGGTCTGTGAAGGTTTGTGGAGCTGTGGAGTTCTGTGGAGGACCGTGGAGCTGTGGAGTAGTCACATGAACAGGGTTGAGTAGCTCGAAGGCTAAAGCACGAGGCCCACCCCAGCCCAGCCGAACCGAGCTCGGTTCGGTTGACATCGTGTTTCGGAACGCCCTGGTCATCGGCAAACCGCGCGCAGGCGTCGAACCGGTCTGGAGAGCTCTCACGGATCGGTGGTAGCGTAGCATCCTGGAAGCTGGCAGATCGTCAATACGAGAGCGGCTCGACTTATCTGTCGTTAGATTTCGTCTCGAGAAAACAACCAAGTCACTCCATCATCAGCATACTTATAGACTTGAACGAAGTCTGCTATCATAACACACTCACCACATTCACAATCCGCACAACATGGCCAGCACAACAGAGACCATCGCCAACGCTGCCCACCAAATTACGGGCAAGCTCTTCCTCCGTGGCGCAAAGGAAGAACAGTCTTTCGGCGACTTCCGTGACGACCTCCTCAGAGATGGATTCGCTGTCGTGAAGGGAGCGGTTCCTCGCGAGAGGGCAGACAAGTACGCCGAGGACATGTTCCAATGGCTTGAAGACTTGTAAGTGAAGCCTCCGCATAGCACGACCCAATCTCTTCCGTGACTGACCGCAATACCAGCAACCTTGGGTACAAACGCGACGACCCTTCGACGATCCACGAAGACCACCTGCCCGTGATCAGCGAGAAGGGTATGGTGTTTGGATATGGTAAGTCGAGAGCAAGCCCTGTTACATGCGACCTACTAACCAAGCTTTAGGCGCCTCCCACGAGAAGTGGGCTTGGTCAGTCCGCCAGGAGCCCGGCGTTGTCGGCGCATTCGAAAAAGTCCACCAGACGGAGGACCTTGTGGTCAGCTTTGACACCGTCAACCTGTCCTTCCCCAACCGCAGGGACCTTCAGCCTAACAAGCCATGGGCTCACCAAGGTAAATTCGCGCCTAAACATTATGATGAGTTCGTGACTAACTTTATCCCAAGACCAGGATCCGCTCAAGGCCGGCTTCCGCTGCCTTCAAGGCCTCGTCAACCTTCTCCCCAACGGACCCGAGGACGGCGGACTCATCGTCTGCAAGGGCGCACACCTCCTTTCTGAGGAGTTCCACAAGGAGTTCGTCAACGAGCCCAAGATCTGGGCTTGGACCAAGGAATGGTACGGCTTCTCCGAGGCTGGATTGAAGTGGCTTGCGGACAGAGGTTGCAAGTGGGAGAAGGTGTGCATGGAGCCCGGCGACCTCGTTGTCTGGGACAGCCGTACTCCCCACTACAACGTCAACCCTTCGGAAAAGTCGACTCAGCCGCGCTTCGCCGTCTACACGTGCTACATGCCGGTGGCCGACTTGTCGCAGGAGGAGCTGAAGACCAAGAAGAAGGCGTTTGAGGAGATGGACTTTACCACCCACTGGCCGAACTTGGGCGGATTTGGAGGCGTTCCTTTCAAGAGGCTGAACGGCGAGCCTTGCCCTCACAACTACAAGGAGCCCAAGAGTGGCAGACCTGTGTTGACTGAGCGCGGGTACAAGCTGACTGGTATCCCGTACATCAAGGAGTAGATGGTGCTGTTTGTGAGAATGGCCGCTGGGTAGTACTGTAGTTAATGATCCAATGAATGACCTTCGTTATTATCCATTCCATGAAGTGTGTTTCCCTGCCAGATCTGATGGTATTGGGAGCGTTCCGATGACCTCGGAAGTCCAACGAGGTAGAATGTAAGGGGAGAACGGCAAATTGAACAAGTCGGAAAGCCGATGTTCTTGCCACCTCGGCTTCCGCGTGTCTTGGCGGAGGCTGGCCATGGCTTCTCTCATGCGCTTTAACCATCTCGTCTATCACTACCTACATGTACACTACACCACTTTTGGTCGTCGACGTGGCTTACACGAAGAGATGAATATCAGAAGAGGCTTGCTATCGCTTATCTCGTTTGAAATTCTGGTCACGACATACGCCAATGGAGGCATCTTCCCAACCGAATGCCAAACGAAAACGCCTTAGCCATGCTTGCACTCGATGCCGTAGCAAAAAGGTCCGCTGCGACGAGTTGGAACCCAACTGTACCAACTGTGTGCGTGCCAAAGTCGCATGCGTGACCTTTGATCCGCGCACGCTGACTGCTGCACGACGACGAGAAGCACAGAGCCAAGCCGCAGAACCTTCGCCGTCGAGATCAGGCTATGGATCTGTAGGTGCTCCGAGCAATCATGAAGCAGCAATATACAGTCCATCCCAGCGAGACCTTGCCACCGTCGACGACGAAGCAGAGTCACCGGCGGTATCGTCGCCATTGCTCCCTGTTCTTCCACGCTTCCTCAATGGCAACAGCCTGTCAGTCCTCACCCAATGGCTGGATCTAGCCTTTGCTCGTCTGGGAATGACGCAGCGTCTTCACAGTACATACAAAATCATCAGAGCGAGCGAAAAGCGACCTTCTTATGTCGGCCTCACCCTTCGCGCGGATGATGTCCTCCCTTCACCGGCGCACGTGGAATCCGCCTTCTCCAAATCCATGGGCTGGCTCTTTCCCATGTCAGGAGGCACAGCCCTAGAGGGTCATGAAACGTTTCTCGACCGCCCAAGCCCTCTTCACGCTCTGATGCGTGCAGTCGACCTGGCCGCCGGCATGCCGGAAAGCGCCTTGGCACTCTCCGAGAGATGTTTCGGCTATGCCTACAACCGTCTACCTGATATCCTGGAAGAAACAGGATCTCGAGCCCTCAACTCAATTCGAGCGCTGCTGCTGATGAGCCTGTATCTCCGCTGGCGTGACGATGTCGAAAAGGCGTGGCAGATCCTTTCCCTCGCCATTGCGTCTGTCCAAAACCAAAGCCTTCACAGAGAGCACAGCCGAACTCCACTAGCAGGCTCTAAAGATCTCTTCTGGTCAGTGTTCGTACTGGATAAGCTTCTCTCCTTCGAGCTTGAACGAAAACCGATGCTATCCAGCGTCGAGTGTAACAGATCACTCCCTCTCGCTTCCGAAGGTCACGGTAGGAGCATGTTCCGAGCACTCGCGGACCTCTCAACGCTGCAAGACGAGATACTTAAGAAACTGCAATCTTCTCGGAGGAGGGAAGAAGAGGCGCATGCAAGTCAGAATGCCACGGTTCTCCGCCAGGTCATACAAGACAAGCTGCGCCTTGTGGGCGAACTTGACCAGAAACTACTACGATTCGCGGACGGTTTACCCCACGGCCTGAGACCGACGGATTACTTGTACGCTGACTCGGACTCGCTCCCTGCCCTCACCTTCCTCGCAGTACAATATCATCAGGCCGTGTTTTTAGTATCGAGAAATGCGCTGCTGATCAACATGCAAACCGTACAGTCGGAGATCGACAAGACCTTCGAGGGATATATCGGCATGAACCGACTGCGGAACGGCATGAACGTCTGTGCGAATGCGGCGCGGTCGATCTTGAACGTACTGAACCACGCCGAAGGAGCCGGCGTGCGGTCACCGCTTCTCACGCCCTATGCTCCCCTCATGTCGATGTATGCGTTGACAATCCACATCGTCAGACGGCAATCGCCTGCAACCGCCAAGGTCGATCTCGAGCTCCAAGCCACTGCGATGGATTTGATCAAAAAGTCCATCTCGCTGCACCAGACGACGGGCAGCGATGGATCGGTCGAGAACGACGCGGGACTTCTCCAGATGCTCGACAGACTACACAAATTCTCAGAGTCTTACATCTCCCGATCAAACCAGCCCGGACCCGGAGCCTACGTCGCGTCAACGCCCGACAATACCTCCGCCGCCGGGGCCGCCCACGCCGGACAATGGCGCCCACACGATCCGACCGCCAAAGTGATCTCGCCGCCGCAGTCCCCAGCAAACCAGCTCCCGCACAACACGGGCGGCATAGGCGCCCTCCCAATCGGTGCTATGCTGAATGATAGTAGTGGTGGCGCAACGTCGGCTGCTCCGGCGAACTATGGCGCGGCGGCCATGCCGCTGTCTGATTTCGGCAACGAGTGGTTCATGGACGCCGGGACTGATATGGCTGTCGACTGGGATGAGCTGGCACTTACTTTGGGGCTTCCGACTGAGTGGAGGTGATTGATCTCACGCTTGCAGCTTCGTACGAAGGTCTTCTATGTCTCACAGGAAAGATATGTGGTGCTTGGACTGATCTTGTATCGATTCTTGGTTCCATGCAGAATCTTGAGTTCGATTTCACAATCCATTCATCACTCATTGACAAGCCCCTAGCTTCACCCCCACAGACCCACAGCCACTCGAAGACTTCCAGTAATATCATCACTTCGGAGTCTCTACCCTGAATGTCTCCTCGACCGCCGAGACACAGCCTCAACCTGCCTAACCACACCAATCCTCGCATCCATCATAGCAACAGCATCCCAGTACATGCACTTCCGCTCCACCGCCCAAAAAACCTCCTTCATTTTCGCTCTCGCCCCTCCACGAGTAACGTCCTTAGTAACAGTCTCCAAGACCTCAGCCGCACGCTTGAGGCTTAAACGTGCACCTCGAATGGCATCAAAGTTCGATACGCTGTTCGCCAACTCACCTGCTACAGCCTTCGTCGCGCGCGCGAACGTTTGCAGATCCGTGACATCCGCGAACGGGATTCTGGGTGCAGGCTCGAACGCTGCTCCGCCGTCTCCTTCTCCTCTACACGCCCTTTGCCGCACGGCGTGGCTGGCTCGGTTGAATTCGCTGTGGGCGACTCGCACTGCTAACTTGGCCGTCTCGAGAAGATGCGCACGATGGGCGTCGCTTAGCCCGAACTCAACGTTACAGGCGGCGAGGCGCTGGAGCTTGTGCTGCAGATTTGCAGTCTGCAGTTTGATCAGGTCGCCGAGCTCGAGGACGGCTTTCAGCGTGCTTTCGCTGGTTTTCGCGCCGGCGGCGAGGTGTCTTGATCTCCTGGGAGCCCGGGGGAAAGGTCGTAGCAGCGGCGGTGGCGACTTCGGAGGGGAAATCACCGCCTCCTGCTCTGAGGAAGGAGCCGCGCGGATGGGACTCGTCTTGTCTTTGCGTTCGGCGGTGCTGGAGCGGCTGAATAAGTTTTTGACAGGACTGCTGCGCACGTTAGCTTGGAGGATCAACTACATCTTCCTATGTAGCTTCGAGCCATTTGATGTAAAGTCCGGCTTCTCCTGAGTCCACTCTTTCGGGTCGATCTCATCAGGACTGATCAAGTCAATCCGTGCGAATCAATTTGTTCTGTCATAACTCGGGAGCTGGTCAGTCATGTATGGATCCTAGATCCTCTGCTGGAACGCCCAGCTGCCAGACAAATTACCAGCATCCGTGGTCGCAGCCGTGCAGAACCTGACCTCGCCATCGTCATCGTCGCAGTCAGAGAGATGGCCGTCCACGCAGCGATGGATTGGTGTCCAGACGATGTATCCCTGTTGACCTGCAGGCACCTCGGAGTCTCGGGAGATTGTTTCGGTGAAGGATTGCTCAGTGGAAAAGTCAACGCCGGCGAAGACCTCGAAAGCGACACCGACACTGACGCTCATAGTGTAGCCGACGGTCTCTGAGCTTGAAACTGCCACCGTGATGGGTCCGGTCTCAGGACCTTGGAAACGGATCAGTTGCTGAGACTCACGATCGCAGATCTGGACTGCATGTAAAGGTCCTCTGGCGAGTATCCTTCTTCAACGATAGGGATCTCGGTACCGTTGCCATAACGCATGGTGACACTGCCATGGGATCCACCGGCCTGGCGTTGGGCGATACCATTCTCACCGAGCGCAAACGTGTCGCGCTTGCCGGCGCCAGCAGCGCCGCAGTCAGAGTTACCACAACACCTGTGTCGTCTGATCAGCACATGAACGGTGGTCGTAAAGCAATCCTGGAACCAAGCAAAGACTGGGGGCGCCATACCATTGCAGCATGAAAGTGTTCGCAAGCACCACGCGAGCGCAGCCAGCGTTGTGGGCAGTGAGGATGTCCTGACCACAACCAGGCTCTTGGGTGCCCGCGGGTGACTTGATGATCATCGCGCAGTCGGGATCTGGCTCCTGGATATCGAACCACACCTAAGTGAGATGTCAGTGACGATGCTTGAATCACCCCGCGTTCATAGTTCTCCATTCACCTCGATGCCGGCACCATCATCAGCCTAGGCTGATTATTCCGAGACCGGCGACGACTGCGATCTTAGATGGTGAGACAGCCATGTTGAAGCGAGATAGGGGCAGTGGTGATTGCTAAAGGAGGAGTGCTGTTTGATCTGGAGTAACAGTTAATGATAGATGGGCAGACATAGCTGTTCTTTATAACTTCCCTCGCGTAGCCAAATCGTACTCTACTGGGCCTTGAACATCGAGCCATCGTACATCACTATTTCTAATGCTCGAGTGGATCCGAGGTGTAGAATACACCTCGCTACACTCAGAGAACATGCCGTCGAGGCTTCGAGTCCCGTGAGGATATCACTACATTGCATTGTAGCTTGCCATCGCCCCGTCGCTACATCCTTCGTGGTATCCATTTCGGCCCATTTCGGATTGTGATATGTTAGCGACAGCTTGGAGCTACCCTGGGCGCTCCTTCGGTTCTCCGAAGGTTTGTTTGGTGTCTTGGCACCCTTCCAAAATTGGTAGGTATTGCGACTGCCACCGAACCTCTCAATTATCATGAAATGAAGCCTGGTATCTCTCTCTGTTTGGTGGTGAGGTGCAGGCAGTGCATTGTGACGATCAAGCCTCTGAATCTGCCAAGGCGGTTTATCTCCCGCTGGATCCCGCGGACAACCCAAGGCCCTACCGCTGCGGGTCCTGCGCCAAGCCCGCATCCTTTGCCATGAACAACAGCCGCCATCGATGATCGTCTCAACTTGGCAGCGAGCCTCACTACCTATCAATTGTAGTAGGCCGGTAGGAATTCGCTCTTCGAGATCGACATGGTTGTGGAGGATCGTGTACACTGACATTGGCAGACGCAATGGGATCCACAGACGCTAAGCTGCTCTAGCCTTCGTTCTCCCAGTCATGGTAGGAAATCGACTAGTCACGATACTGTAGGTCTTCGTAGGCGTGTCCGTCGTTGACTTTCAGCGGATCAGTGTAGGCGATAGCCTGAGAGACATTCGAATCGCGATTGTAGGTGAACAACGCACTCTGGCAACGAGAGATCTACATCAACTGAGACGCATGATATATGATATATCCAATGTTGGGACATGTCTAATCTTCAGGCAGTTATGGGCATGCGTTCTAGGAGCTAGGGTTCGCTTCAGTTACTCTGCAAACGAGCCGCTGTCGTCGTTACTACGACTCGTTACAACAGAGCACCCAATGTGACCAGAGCCACGCTTCCAAATACAGCAGCAACCAAATTGGATCGCGAAGCCGGGCTCTGAGCCGGGATCTGAGCATCTTCATGTTCGTCTTCGCTTTCCAGGTTCTTCCCAGAGCGGCAGCTAATGCCGCCAGCCAAAGACGGGTCCGTTGGGTTGAGCTCGCTGTCGAGCATGCACTCCCTCATGTCCGCCGAGTTCGAGACGCAAGCCACACTGCAGCCCTGATCGAATGGTATAAGTCCAGCGCCCTCAGGGCCGGATCCAGAGCAACATTCCCTGAAAGCGCGCGTGGCGTTCGTGCTATATCTGATGCCGCAGATCTGCTTGTCGTCGCCTGGCTCGCGAGGCGGTGTGTCAGATTGCCCATCGCAGCCATCGAAGGCGCTGAATGAGTCTGCCGGGTTGTTGCACTTGAAGTTTTCGACGTAGTTGCCCATCAGGCAGGCCTGGAAGACTCGGTAGCGCTCGCTTTTATGGTCTTCGTCTGTTTCCTCATCGGCATCGCTGAGCCTGCACGTCACGTACGGACCGACGTTGGTTCCGAACTCGACGAGGCTGTCTTCGGTGCTGTTGCAGCAGGACGCCAGGATCGATGGAAAGTTATTACAAGCTGGAACGGAGCAGCTGCGATCGGTGTAGTTTTGGGAATCCTGACTCGTCCATACTTCAGGAACGCGAGGGTAGAGTTCCGTAGTGCTTGGACAAGACAATGTCGGATCGCTTGCTATTGTCCTGTTTCCAGTGCTGTTGGTAGACATCTTGTGGCGTTTGAGAATTGACGAGATAGAGGGTCAGCTCAGGATTTTGCGAGCAAAACATGATGGCCGAGTCGTACATGGATCCCCCACTTACATATGCTTGCACACGGGCGACATCGACGAGTCATGTTGCCTGACCAAGCGAGTTGTTGCTGCGGAGCATCGGAGCGTATGGCGATCACCTGCAGTCAAGCCCTTGGCAAGGCTGCGAAGATGGGACCTGCAGACGGTGACCATGTTCCTTCGGATGAGTCCACAACCAACCGGGAGCCGAAGGAGGCACGTGTAGGGCTGAGGTCTCTAGATCCCAGGGATATGCTCGGGCAACTGCGGTAGTGAAGTCATTTCCCTAGCCAATATGACCTAACGTTAATGACCCGGAAGTCGGACATACACGGAAGTCGGACAGAATTTCAATCTCTCTATTTCGAAACTACTCTACTCCTCGCTACGATAATACAATCACTCTCGCTCTCTGATGTATCCTCCTCAATATCTTCCTCTCCCTCCTCCTCGATTTCGGGAGTTATAGCTTTCGTCGTTCGCTTCTTTTTCGTCTTTCTCTTCGACGCCTCTGCTTCCGCCTCTTCGACTAGTTCGAGGATCTCCTGTGTATTAAAGACGAACTTCCCTTTAATAGCTACGCGCTTCCCTTTCTTACGCTCTTTACGTACTCGTAATAGCTCTCTATACTCGGCATTCTCCTTCCGTAAAAGGGCGTTCTCAGATGTCGTTCTTTCGAGAGCCGACCCCGATCGCTCGATATACCGCTTTACGGGAGTCTCGAGAGTAGAAGAACGAACGATCCTATTAACTAGCGACGTTGCCTCCCGTAGCTCCGTACCCTCCGGCGGCGAACTATCTAGTAGGGAGCGGTCTAGGTCGTTCGAGGTTATAATAGGAGGCGGGGTAGTAGGAGGAGTCGAGGTAGGCATTCGGAGAGTCGAGAGGATAGTAATCGGCGAAAGCGGGTAGATACCGGACGTCCGAAACGATGATTCGATGTTTCGAGATGTAAAGGCTTTAGCCCGGGCCGTAATATAGGCCTCCGTCCACTCGATTCGCGGTATACGCCGGGTATCTAAGCGGAAGAGTTTCTCGATCTCGGTCGATAAAGCCCGCTTTAGAGGACTAAATAAGCTAACGTCGAGAGGTTGTAATAGATGCGAAGTATGCGGCGGTAGACAGACAAGGCCGATATTCTTATTAAGGGAAAAGGCGATAAATCTTGCCGTAAGGTGAGATCCGTGTCCGTCGAGGAGTAATAGCCTCCGTTTTCCGTCGATTCGGCGTGTTTCGGGCTCGAATAAAGTAGCTAACCACTCGTACGCGTGATTGTCGGACGTCCACCTGCTATCAGACGTAGAGAACCTCCAGTTTTCAGGCGTAGAGGCCGGTATCCACGCGGTATTCGTATGCTTCGCCTTAAAGATAAGAAGCGGAGGTAAGGCGACTCCCGAGGCTCCGATACACTCGATCGCTGTTATCCACTCTTATCTTCCGCTTATCTTCTTAAACGCCGTAGTATCCCCTCTCCTTATAAGTACTTTCGAAGGTAAAGTAGTACCGAGGGCGAAGCCGGTCTCGTCGACGTTAAAAATCGCGTCGGAAGGGTAGGAGTTCTCGAGGAAGAGGTCGTTAAGAGCTTCGAAGTAGGCGTTTACGACCGGATAGTTAACTCCTTCGAAGCGGTTCGCGTCTAGAGCTCGAGAGTAGACTGTCTTTAGTTCGGGGTATCGTTTTCGGAACTTATCGAGCTACCTTTTTCCTAAGGGAGGGTAAGAAGTGTTACGGGCGGGTGTCGGGAGTGCAGGCGGTGCGTAGGTATGGTAGCAGACGGATCAGATACAGAGCTATATACGTACAGATAGGCAACCCAGTAGTATTTTCTACTGACAGGACGTAGCTCGAAGAGCTACACTCAGGATGCAAAGTGCGAAGTCAGGAGTAAGCCGAGTCCTCGGCTTACCTGCTAGGCTGATCAGTGTGCCTAAGGCATACATCAGGAGCTGTCACGTTCTGACCGTGACACTATGGCTATGGTTTATAGCATAGCACATCTATTTAGCAGGGTTCAACTATAGCAAGATGTTATTAACAATCCGGCTAGCAGTAGGCGAAGCAGTAGAGGAAGGATTAGTAGATGTAATAGTAGGAGAGGAAGAGAGAGAGGATTCAGCTAGGTTAGCAGTAGTATCTAGGGCAACATGCTGGTTGATTAGATAGTTGTTTAAGACGGCTAGGCTAGGCAAGGTAAGTAGAATAGCATTTCTTGGACGCTGCTAGGGTTCAATCAGATTGATAATCAATATTAGTGACCCTGGCACAGAGATCTGAGTCTTACCAATATCTAAAAACGCCAGTACGGACGCTACACGTGCCGCGAATCTTGAAGTAATCTTACGATCTATCGGTCGACCATTAGAAATACCTCCACCAGCGCCTCTAGAATTCCACTTCTTGTCAACTCAGATCTCCACCGGCACCTCCAAAGAACCACTACCCGACTCCTTCGCTCCACCAGAACCTTCAGCGCGGCCAGCCTCCTCAATCCTCGCATCCAGCATAGCGACAACAGCCCAATACATGCACTTCCGCTCGACGACCCACCTGATCTCTGCCAACTGTGCTGCTTCCACACCTCCCTTCAAGATACCATCTGCAGTCTTTCCCACGCTCCCTCTAGCACGTCTGCAGTCGACTGCC
>Ga0265797_10010769_pt1 | contig 11583 bp, 6 predicted proteins | sample P2T30metagenome_FD_192433 | JGI IMG/M metagenome (GOLD analysis project Ga0265797, IMG submission 192433) | Plant litter microbial communities from East Loma Ridge, Irvine, California - P2 T30 | ecosystem: Environmental > Terrestrial > Plant litter > Unclassified | place: USA: California... | reverse complement strand
TTAAAAGTGCCATTAGTAACTATTGCATTATTCCTTACATCGGTAAATACCTAAACTTTAAAGAAGCGTATGCTGGTGAGAAAGGGAAACTGGATATTAATTACTGGGTGTTGGATTATAATTATAGCAAAGCGAAAACCTATATGCCAGATCAGGTACATAAAATGTTGAAAAGCTTTGAGCATTGGTTTGGTCCATATCCTTTTTACAAAGACGGTTACCAATTAATTGATGCTTCCCACACAGGAATGGAACACCAGTCGGCTGTATCCTATGGCAACAAATATAAGTTCGGCTATTTAGGGCGGGATATGTCTGGAAATGGCTGGGGAATTAAATGGGATTTTATCATCATCCACGAAAGCGGGCACGAGTGGTTTGGCAATAACATCACCACCAAAGACCTTGCAGATATGTGGGTGCACGAAGGCTTTACCAATTACAGTGAAACGCTTTTTGTTGATTATATTTTTGGGAAGCAAGCAGGGAATGAATATAATTACGGCATTAGAAAAGGGATTCGAAATGATACTCCCATCATTCCTGCATATGGTGTAAATGCCCAGGGTAGTGGAGACATGTACCCAAAGGGCGGAAATATGTTGCATGCCATCAGGCACAGTATGGATAATGATGAACTTTTCAGGTCTATCCTAAGGGGCTTGAATAAAACTTTCTACCATCAAACCGTAACTACTACACAGATAGAAAATTACTTTTCAAAACAAGCGGGTTATGATTATAGTAAAGTTTTCAATCAATATCTACGGACTACTCAGCTTCCAGTTTTTGAATTTTACATTAAACAAGGCGAAGTATTTTATCGATATACCAATTGTGTTGCAGGATTCAACTTGCCTTTAGTGCTTAAAAAAGAAGGCATTAAAAGTTTAAAAATTGTTCCTTCCGGAGAATGGAATCATGAACGATTATTGTCCGGACAAGAATCTTTGCTGAATAAAACCGCAATCGAATCGATGTATTATCTCGATGTAAAAAACCAGAATTAGATTTCAACTTAAGTGGTGTATTTATAGTTGGTATCGGTTAAAATCTAACAATTACGCGCTAAAGCTATGCTGTAACTTTGAAAATAATCCATGCATCTTAACAACAGAGATGTATTAGGTAAACTTAAACCTTGTAAGAATACATAGGTGATCACTGAAAGTAAAATATATAAAATAAAAGATAAAATGGCAATAAAATGGACAGGGGTTTTCCCGGCTGTAACTACAAAGTTTACAGCAAATGATGAATTAGATTTCGCAGCTTTCGATTTAAATATCGAAGCACAATTAGAAGCCGGAGCAAATGGTATCATCCTGGGTGGATCTTTAGGAGAAGCCAGTGTATTAACAGATGATGAGAAATTTGGATTACTGTCTCACACTTTAGAAGTGGTAAACGGTCGTGTACCCGTTTTATTGAATATTTCAGAATCTACCACTAAAAAGGGAATTGAAGTTGCAAAAAAAGCAGAATCTTTAGGTGCGCAAGGGTTAATGTTATTACCGCCGATGCGATATTATGCCTCGCCGGATGAAACTTTGGCATTTTTTGGTGCCATCGCAGAAGCTACAGAATTACCCATCATGATTTATAACAACCCTGTTGATTATAAAATTGAAGTAACTCTGGATATGTTCGAAGCACTTACGAAATATCCAAATGTGCAGGCCATTAAAGAATCTACCAGAGATGTTTCTAACGTAACCAGGTTGATTAATCGTTTTGGTGATCGTTTCAAAATCTTTACCGGTGTAGATCCACTAGCAATGGAGAGTATTGTAATGGGGGCTGATGGTTGGGTAGCTGGTTTAGTAGATGCTTTCCCGAAAGAAACAGTTGCCATTTTCAACTTGATTAAAGAAAACCGCATTGCAGAGGCATTAACCATTTACCGCTGGTTTTTACCAGTATTGGAACTCGATATTCACCCAAAACTGGTGCAGTATATCAAACTTGCTGAGGTAGCCACAGGCTTGGGAACAGAGGCAGTAAGGGCACCACGTTTACCAATTGAAGGCGCAGAAAGAGAAAGAGTTTTAAAAATTATTAACGATGCATTAGCGGTTCGTCCGGAATTACCTGCAGGAAGCTGGGGTAAATAACAACACCAAATATGAACGGAAAAAATATTGTTGCCAGTGAATATGTAGATGGTAATGAAATTAACCTAAAGGCAGTAAATCCGGCAACGGGTTTACTGCTGGATGGTGATTTTAGTAAGGCCAGCGAAAAAGAGATTAACGAGGCTTTGGTTTTGGCAACCGAAGCATTTGAAGTTTACAGAAATATCAACAAAGATAAAAAGGCTGCATTTCTAAATGCGATTGCAGATGAGATTGCAGCATTGGGTGAAGAACTGGTAGCACGGGCAGCTGCAGAAAGTGGCTTGCCATTACCAAGATTACAAGGCGAACTGGGCAGAACTACGGGCCAGTTAAGGCTTTTCGCTAATCTTGTTGCTGAAGGATCGTGGGTAGATGCCATTATCGATACCGCTTTACCGGAAAGACAACCTTTACCGCGATCAGATATTCGCAGAATGCTGATCCCAATTGGGCCGGTAGTTGTTTTTGGTGCCAGTAATTTTCCTTTGGCGTTTTCGGTAGCCGGTGGTGATACTGCTTCTGCGTTAGCTTCTGGCTGCCCGGTGGTGGTTAAGGCCCATCCGGCACATTACGGAACAAGTGCTTTAGTGGGTGGCGCAATAATAAAAGCAGTTGAAAAAACAGGGATGCCTAAAGGTGTATTCTCGATGCTTTATGACGATAATTACCAGGTGGGTACGGATTTGGTTTTGCATCCATTAACCAAAGCTGTAACCTTTACAGGTTCTTATCATGGCGGTATGGCTTTGGTAAAACTTGGTCAGGAGCGCAAGCAACCTATTCCTGTTTTTGCGGAAATGGGAAGCATTAATCCGATCATCTTTTTGCCAGAGGCGATTGAAAATCAAGCAGAAGAATTAGCAAAAAAATATGCAGCTTCTATTACTTTAGGTGCTGGTCAGTTTTGTACCAACCCCGGCTTAATGCTGGCTATTGATTCGCCTGGATTGGAACAATTTAAGGAAACGCTTGCTGCAGCCATCGCAGTGGTGCCATCTGCAACTATGCTTACCGCAGGAATTGCTGAAAATTATGCGAAGCTTTCTGGTAACATCACCACCGTATCGGGGGTTGAATTGCTTGCCGTTTCTGAAGTAAAAAATGCAGAATTGAAAAACCAGTCTGAGGCAAAAGTGGCACAGGTAGACGCTGCAAGTTTCATCAAAAATCCAACACTTCACGAAGAAATTTTTGGTCCGTATTCCCTTTTAGTAGTGGCCAAAGATCAGAAAGAATTAGAAGAAGTGATTTCGGTATTGCAGGGACAACTAACCGTTACGGTAATGGCTGATAAAAACGAGCTTGGCAGGTATCAGTCGCTGATTCATAAACTTACTTCCAAAACCGGTAGAATTATTCTGAATGGAGTACCAACAGGTGTAGAGGTTTGTGCAGCAATGCAACACGGCGGGCCATTCCCGGCAACTAACGACAGCCGATACACCTCTGTAGGCTCAACGGCTATTTATCGCTTTGTTCGTCCGCTTGCTTATCAGGATTGGGAACAGGAACTTTTGCCAGATGAATTGAAAGATGGCAACCCGGCGGGTATTTTTAGAATGGTTAATCAGCAATTAACAAAAGATATATGAGTAAAACCTTTTTTTGTGTAGATGCACATACTTGCGGAAATCCGGTAAGGTTGGTTGCTGGCGGTGGACCACAACTGGTGGGCGCCAACATGAGCGAAAAACGGCAACATTTTTTGAGGGAATACGATTGGATCAGAACGGGCTTAATGTTCGAACCAAGAGGGCACGATATGATGTCGGGTAGTATACTTTATCCACCTCATGATCCTCAAAACGATGTGGCCGTGTTATTTATAGAAACGAGCGGCTGTTTACCAATGTGTGGTCATGGTACAATTGGTACCATCACCATCGCGATAGAAGAAGGTTTGATCCAGCCGAAAATCCCCGGAGTGATTAGGATGGAGGCACCTGCAGGCCTGGTTCAGATTGAATACAAGCAAGAAGGCAAAAAGGTTAAATCTGTGAAGCTGAAAAATGTGGCTTCCTACCTGGCCGCAGAAAACCTCGAAGTAGAATGCCCTGATCTGGGAACGCTTACTTTTGATGTTGCTTATGGCGGAAATTTCTATGCCATTGTAGACCCGCAAACCAACTTTCCAGGCCTCGAAAATTATACTGCTTCGCAATTAATTACCTGGAGTCAAACCATCAGGAAGCGAATTAATGAGAAGTATACTTTTGTGCATCCGCAAGATGCTACCATTAACGGCTGCAGCCATGTGTTGTGGACGGGCACAACTTTGGATCCTACCTCAACTGCCAGAAACGCAGTTTTTTATGGGGACAAAGCCATAGATCGTTCACCATGTGGTACCGGTACCTCTGCACGGATGGCGCAATGGCATGCAAAAGGCAAACTCAAAAAAGGAGAAGATTTTATTCATGAAAGTTTTATTGGAAGTAAGTTCACCGGAAGAGTAGAAGAAGAAATTGAACTGGATGGATTCAAGGCCATTATTCCAAGTGTAGAAGGATGGGCGAAAGTTTTTGGTTACAATACAATTAAAATAGATGCTGAAGATGATCCATATGCTTATGGATTTCAGGTGATTTAGTCAAGTGTTTTTATAGAATAGGGAAAGTACAATGTCGAAAGTATTAGTTATAGGTGGAGGAATTGTTGGACTGACGTCGGCATATTATCTTCAAAAAAAAGGATTTGAAGTAACGGTTCTGGATAAGGGCGATTTAAGTGATAACTGTTCTTTTGGAAACGCAGGAATGATTGTCCCAAGTCATTTTATTCCATTGGCTGCACCAGGAATGCTCAGCAAAGGCATTAGGTGGATGTTTAACAGCAAAAGTCCTTTTTACGTTCGCCCATCACTAAATCCTAGCCTCATTGGCTGGGGACTGAAATTTATGAAGCATGCAACTGAAAAGCATGTGGCACAATCTGCAGAACCGCTTCGGGATTTATCTTTGTTGAGTAAAAAGCTTTACGAAGACCTTTCAAAAGAGCCAGACTTTAATTTCGAATTGACCAACAACGGCATTTTAGCTTTTTACAAAACCGAGCAGGCTGGCGAAGAGGAAGCACATTTAGCTGATAAAGCTAAAGCACTCGGACTTGATATGGCTGTTTTAAGTGCTGCAGAATGTCAAGTTTTGCAACCAAATTTAAATCTGGATGTTTTGGGTGCTGTTCATTACCGTTGCGATGCGCATCTTTACCCAGGCAAACTGATGAATGCCTTGCTAACCTATTTAAGGGCTAATGGCGTTTCCTTAGTTAGTGGAAAAGAAGTAGACAGAATCGAATCAGAAGGGAACAAGATCAAAAAGGTTTTTACGGGTACTACCGCCTGGGAAGCAGATCAATATGTTATTGCAACTGGATCATGGTCGCCTGCAGTAGCGAAAATGGCCGATTTAAATATATCGCTAATGCCAGGCAAAGGTTATTCGTTTATGGAGCCAGAGCCGCAGCAACGTTTAACCATTCCGGCTTTACTTTGCGAAGCCCGGGTAGCCATTACCCCGATGAATGGTGGCATCCGCTACGGCGGAACAATGGAACTTGACCGGATCAACGCCAAAGTAAACATGCAGCGGGTGAAGGGAATTGTAGAATCGGTTCCAAAGTACTTCCCAGATTTGCATCCGGCGCTTCCGAATGAAAAAGATATCTGGTATGGATTCAGACCATCATCGCCAGATGGATTACCTTACATTGGACGCAGTACTCATAGAAAAAATCTAATTATTGCAACTGGTCATGGTATGATGGGCTTAAGCCTTGGCCCGGCTACTGGTTTATTGGTGAGTCAGATTATAGCTGAAGAAAAGCTCGAAATGGCCGTGGAGTCTTTCGCGGCGAATCGTTAGTATAATAGTAAGGTTTGAATAGAGCATTAATATATAAAAATACTGGTTGTAGCGTATTGATACACCGTAAGCTATCGCTCTGGCTTGCCTCCGCTGGCCGCCGAAGGGCTTGTTCTTTATTCTTGATAATAAAGAACCAAACAATCAAGGCTTGGAGCTGATGTGCTATCGCTATCCCTACCCAGCAAGGCCAAAGTACTGTTTCTTCGTTCTGCTCTTAGACCGGCATGGTCAATTTTTTGGGATGGCACTGACCTAGCCCAGCGACTGACTTGGATAAAAAAATTGCGAGCCGGCAGTTTTGTTCCTTTTGCTGTCAAAAGAAAAAAGGCCCGTCCGGTCAGGACAAAATAGTACCCTTTTAACCCGAAGCGTAAACGAGTTTTTTTGTAGCATTCATCTATCGGCTGGTGTTATCACCTGCCGTAAACTTTTTCCCGCTGCGCTGCCTTGCCTCGGCTAGCCGCCGAAGGGCTCTCTTCTTTTTCTTGGCAAAAAGAAGCAAAACCCAAGGCTTGGATCTGATGTCGGATAAATTCGTTAAAGCTTTATTTCGGCAGCACAAGCACCCGATGAAGGATCGGGAGAAGACGCGCTGCCTTGGGTTGTGGTGGGTTGAAAGATTGTGGGGAAGCTTTAAACGTTTTCTCCTTCCATCATTTCCTAGGCCGGATAGCATAGTGGCAATAGCGAGTGAATCTTTTTTTTGAAAAAGGAAGGAGAAATACGATCGCTATCACTACCCAACAAGGCCAAAGTACTGTTTCTTCGTTCTGCTCTTAGACCGGCATGGTCAATTTTTTGGGATGGCACTGACTAAGCCTATCTACTGACTTGGATAAAAAAATTGCGAGCCGGCAGTTTTGTTTCTTTTGCTGTCAAAAGAAAAAAGGTCAGTCCGGCTAGGACAAAATAGAATCTTTTAAACACGAAGCGTAAAAGAGTTTTTTTTGTACTATTCATCTATCGGCAGGTGTCATCTCTTGCCGAAAGCTTTTCCCGCTGCGCTGCCTTGCCTCGGCTAGCCGCCGAAGGGTCTGTTCTTTTTTTAACAAAAAATAGGTTTAAAACACTGAAAGTGAGCAAGGTGTCAATAATGAGGCTCATCCTTTGCTTTCATTAATAGTGCAGCTAACTTCACTTAACAATTGTACTACCTCAATCTCATCAATCAATTTAATAACTGAGTTGAAGTTGCTTATTTCAGCTTACTTTCCAATACTAAAGGATAAAATTTCTAAGCTGGTTTTTGTTGAATATTATCGTATAGTAGCAGGATTTTAACCTAACAAGGGTTTTATTTTAATTTTTATAGTTAATATCCTTATATTGAATCATAATCAACAAACAACCAACCAAACCAACTAAAATGAAAGTATTGCCATTTACCATGCTTGTGCCTGATGACAAGAGTGTCATTTCTGAGCACGTAGAATTGCCTTATTTTTATCAATATCTGCACAGACACGATGAATGGCAGATCACTTACATCGAAAGAGGAGAGGGGACGCTGATAGCCGGAAGCGATATGCATGCTTTCAGGCCGGGAGATATTTTCGTAATCGGAGCAAAGCTTCCGCATTTGTTTAAAAGCAATCCTGAATATTTTGAAAGCAAAAGCGAAAGATCTGTTGCAGCTTATTCTGTTTATTTCAATTCAAACGGCACGCTAGGACCATTATTTTCACTCCCTGAAATGAAAATGGCCAATGCTTTTTTAGCAAAAAATAAGCACGGTTTTAAGGTGCCTTTTGCGCATACACAAGAAATTTTGGATAAGATGGTTGCCGTTCACGAAGCTTCAGGTACAGACTTGTTATTCGCATTCGTTAAATTAATGGTTGCCCTGCAGTCTATTGGTGAAGATACCATTCCGCTATGTTCTGATTTGTATTCATCAAACGTGAGTGAAAACGAAGGCATGCGGTTGAGCAAAATCATCGGTTACATTACAGAAAACTATAATAGCCAGATTACTTTGGAAGACGTAGCAAACGTTGCTTTTATGACACCACAAGCTTTCTGCAGATATTTTAAGAAACATACCGGCCATACCTTCGTATCTTTTCTTAATGAAGTGAGGATTAATGACGCCTGCAAAAGCCTAATATCTGGCGAGAAAACAGATTGCATCTCTGGTGTAGCTTATAAAGCTGGTTTTAACAGCATTACCAATTTCAACAGGGTTTTTAAAAGCATTATTGGCCAATCGCCGAGGGCTTATGTAGACACTTATAATACGGTAAGTCGGGTGAGTTACATGGGTGCCTAAGATAACTAACCGGTATCAGAGCTGTTTTAACTCCCATCCCATTAATAAAAAATAGCTCGGGACGTAGCTATTTAATATGCTAAAATTTTCAATCATAAAATCTCTCTGGTTTTAACCGGACAGGAGATGTTATGTCAACGTATCTATCCCCAAATTAACCATCCCCGCAAATGGAACAAGAAAAAAGCCAGTTTAAACCCTCATTAAAATTGTTGGATGCAACAATGCTAGTGGCCGGAAGCATGATCGGATCTGGAATTTTCATTGTAAGTGCAGACATTACCCGGAATGTGGGCAGCGCCGGTTGGTTATTGGTAGTTTGGCTGCTTACTGGTTTTATGACACTCACCGCCGCGTTGAGTTATGGCGAACTAAGTGCAATGTTTCCAAAAGCAGGCGGACAATACATTTACCTCAAGGAAGCCTATAATCCATTAGTCAGCTTCCTGTATGGCTGGAGTTTTTTTACGGTAATCCAAACCGCAACCATTGCTGCCGTTGGGGTTGCCTTTGCCAAGTTTACAGCTTATCTATTGCCCGCTTTTAGTGAAGATCTGGTCGCAATAGATTTAGGCTTTTTTACCATTTCACCTGCGCAATTGCTGGCTATTGCCATCATTATTTTGCTTACTTATGTAAACAGTCGCGGGGTAAATGCGGGCAAAGCCATTCAAACCACCTTTACAGTTGCTAAACTACTTAGCCTATTTGGTTTAATCATATTTGGTTTGTTCTTTTTGGATCAGGGAATCTGGAAGGCAAACTGGGAAAACATGTGGAATTTAGGCTCGTTAAACACAGATGGATTTATTTCTCCTTATACAACTCTGGCTGCCTTTGGCGCAATAGCAGCGGCAATGGTGGGCTCAATCTTCAGCAGCGATTCCTGGCATAATGTAACGTTCATCGCCGGAGAAATTAAAAACCCGGCACGCAATATTGGCCTAAGTCTGGCGCTTGGAACCATCATTGTTACGGTACTGTATCTGCTTACCAATGTAATGTATACCGGCGTTCTTAGCCTGCACGATATTGCTTATGCAGATAAAGACCGGGTGGCCGTTTCTGCTGCAAGCCATATTTTCGGCACCGCCGGAACCATGATCATCGCAGTGATGATTATGGTTTCTACTTTTGGCTGTAACAACGGATTGATTATGGCGGGCGCAAGGGTTTATTATTCGATGGGTAAAGATGGCTTATTCTTTAATAAAGTAACACAGTTAAATAAAAATGCAGTTCCGGATTTTGGTTTATGGATACAGTGTGTTTTTGCCTGTTTATGGTGCCTGAGCGGTAGATACGGCGATCTGCTTGACATGATTTCCTTTGTTGTAGTAGGTTTTTACATGCTCACCATCTTTGGTATTTTTATCCTCCGGAAAAAACGCCCCGATGCAGCGAGACCATATAAAGCATTTGGCTACCCGGTTTTACCCATTATATACATTTTAATGGGCATGGCTTTTTGCATTTTGCTCATCGTCTTTAAACCTAAATTTACCTGGCCAGGGTTGATTATTACCCTAATTGGAATTCCGGTTTATTATTTAATTCAGCGTTTTAATACCAGTTCAGCAAATAAGGATTAGGTTAAAATATTCGTGTTATGGATTAAAATACAACGGGAATTTTAGGGCTTGTTGAATTATATTTACCGCTTAACACTGCTAAATGAAAATGAATTCCCTGATCCAGAAATTAGCGCTTACCACGTTTTTTACCACGAGTGCTTTCGCTGTAATGGCCCAGCAAACGCCCTATGCGCCAACCGCCTCAGAGATTGTTCAGGCCTACCAGAGGGCCAGCAAATTAGATACGGCCCTCCGCAACATCCCAACCAATAATGATATTGTTCCGTTTTGGAAAAAAGATGGTACTGCTTTTTGGTATAAAAAGAACCTACCAGATAAAAACTGGGAATACATTTATGTTGATGTGGCAAGCGGGGTTAGGAGACCAGCTTTTGATGCAGAAAAACTTGCCCAGAAACTGGAAGAAGCAAGCGGTAAAAAACAATCGGCAATGCGCTTACCATTCGCAGCACTTTATTTTACCGATCAGCATACACTAAAGTTAAAATCTCAGAACAAATGGTATCAGGTAAACCTGAACGATTATAGCATCATACCAGCTCCCGATACAACTTCATTTAAGTATAATGCAAAAATGCCTTTGCAGCGGAAACGCTCGCGCTGGGAGGGAAGCAGAACCGTAACCTTATCACCAGATGGTAAGAACGAAATGGAAATACGCGGTGGCAATTTGATTTTGATTGATGTAGCTACCAAGACAGAAACGCAGCTCAGTAAGGATGGTTCTGCAGATAAACCCTATGGAAATTTCGAATGGTCGCCAGATGGCAAAACGGTGGTGGCTTATAAAATCGATCCGAAGGAAATTAAGAAAGTTCATTACGTCTTAAGCTCCGTTCCGGGAACAACCCGTGGCGAGCTAAAATCTCGCGAATATGCACAGCCGGGTGATGAATTTACTTCTTATGAGCCATATGTGTTCAATCTAGCCACTAAAACTTCCAAAAAGGTTGACATAGAAGCGACTGATTTTTTTGATCCGCAGCCACTACATTGGCGCAATAACCGATACTATACTTATGAAAAAGCCGATCGCGGTCACCAGCGGTTTAGGGTAATCGAAGTGGATGTACAGACGGGGGAAACTAAAAACATCATTGATGAAAAAACGAAAACGTTCATTTACGAGAGCAGGATTTACACCCGATACCTGCCCAAAACTAACGAAATTTTATACACTAGTGAGCAGGATGGTTGGCAGCACCTTTATCTTGTAAATGGCATTTCTGGCAAACAGCAACTCATCACCAAGGGCAATTGGGTAGTGCGAGATGTTGATAGTGTGGATGTAGTAAAACGCCAGGTTTGGTTCAAGGCCAGTGGCATGAATAAAGATGAAGATCCGTATTTTATGCATTACTATAGAATTGGTTTTGATGGGAAAGACCTGGTAAACTTAACACCAGAGCCAGGCAATCATAACCTCACATTTTCACCCGATCGAAAATACTACCTGGATACCTATTCGCAGGTAAATGTTGCACCTGTTACCACATTGAAACTCACGGCAAGTACCAAAGCAATTCAAGAATTAGAGCGTGGAGATACAGCAACCTTTTTAAAAACCGGTGTGAAGCTGCCAGAAGTTTTTGTAACCAAAGGTAGGGATGGTACCACCGATATCTGGGGTGTAATTTGCAGGCCTTCGAATATGGATCCGAACAAATCTTATCCCATTATTGAAAATATTTACGCTGGTCCGCAAGATAGTTTTGTGCCAAAAAGCTTTCTCCCGG
>Ga0265797_10010768_pt1 | contig 11584 bp, 10 predicted proteins | sample P2T30metagenome_FD_192433 | JGI IMG/M metagenome (GOLD analysis project Ga0265797, IMG submission 192433) | Plant litter microbial communities from East Loma Ridge, Irvine, California - P2 T30 | ecosystem: Environmental > Terrestrial > Plant litter > Unclassified | place: USA: California... | reverse complement strand
TTCTACAAAATGGTTTGAATATCCGTATCCAATGGCGGTTAATGTGGCTACAAATATTGGCGGGATGGAATATCCTGGAATTGTTTTCTGCGGATGGGAAGCTAAAAAAGCCAGTGCATGGGGTGTGATTGATCATGAATTTGGTCATACTTGGTTCCCAATGATCGTGGGTTCTAACGAGCGCAAGTTTGGTTGGATGGATGAAGGTTTTAACACTTTCATTAATGGTATTTCATCTGAAAACTTCAATAAAGGGGAATATGCTCGTCGTGCGGCCAATATGAATGGCATCGGGAAACAAATTATCGGTAACCCAAAATATGAAAATATTATGTTGATGCCAGATGGAATGATGGAAGGAAATATCGGTATCAATTTATATGCAAAGCCTGGATGGGGACTAGACATTTTAAGGAAGCAAATTCTAGGAGAAGATCGTTTTGACTATGCTTTCCGTCAGTACATTAAAAACTGGGCATTTAAGCATCCAACCCCATTTGATTTTTTCCGTTCGATGGAGAATGGAGCAGGTGAAGACTTAGCATGGTTTTGGAGAAGCTGGTTTTTAAACAGCTGGAAGATGGATCAGGCTGTTGGTGCTGTTCAGGAAGTGAAAACCAATGGGACACTTAGTGGTTACACCATTAGGGTTTTAAACCTTGAAAAAATGCCGATGCCAATTATTCTACAGGTAAAAACCAAAAGTGGTAAAACAGATGTCATCAAACTGCCTGTTGATGTTTGGATGAAAAATTCGAGTTGGATCGTTAATTATCCAACAACTGAAGAAATCGTTTCGGTTACATTGGATCCGGATAAAGTTTTACCGGATAGCAATTCGGATAATAATACTTGGACTGCAGGTGGAAATGAGCCAGCGAAAGCACCTGTCATTAATCTTGATCAATATCTAGGTATTTATGTTAAAGGAGCTGCAAAGCTCACGATAACCAAAGCAGAAGGAACATTGTTTGCAGAATATACAGGTCAGCAACCAGTTGGCTTAACCTATGTAAGCGGCAACAAATTCATGTATGAAGCAGCTGGCATTGAGCTTCAATTCGATCCTGCTAAAAAGCAAATCACCATAAATCAAAATGGAGAACTTAGTGTTTTCATTAAGAAGTAATTACGGTTAATTTTCAGAATTTAAGCCCGGCAATGTTCATTGCCGGGCTTTTTTATTGCAATTTCGCTACACTCTAGGGTATTGAAAATAATAAATTCGCTTTTTAAATTGATCATGATGGAAAACAATCCTTTAGAAATAAGCAATCCGGCAGGTATTTATGATCCCCGTGCCCATGCCTACTCGCACGTGGCAACCGTAAGCGCAGCAGATTTATTGGTTTTTGTTGCAGGACAAGGCGGCAGCAGAACAGACGGCATTTTGAGCGATGATTTTAGAACACAGGTAAAAATAGTATTCGAAAATATTGAAATTGCATTGGCTAGCAAAGGTTTAAAAATGACTCAAATTGCGAAACTAACAACACTTATTGTAGATTATAACGATGAAAAACACGAAATCCTGATTGAAGAATCTACCAAGATCTGGCCTGACTTAAAATTCCCGGTAAACACATTAATTCCGGTTTCCAGATTAGCCCTGAAAGGAATGCTTATTGAAATAGATGCAACGGCTGTAAATTCCTAGTTGATATGAAATTAGAGAATCGAGAAAGAAAAAATGTTTTCAAGGTTTATGATAAGATTGCTGATTGGTATGCAGAGAACCGGGATAGCAGCTTATCTGAAAAGAAATATCTCGATGAGGTCATCAAACTGATTCCAGCTGATGGTAAAATACTGGATTTGGGCTGCGGTAACGGAAAACCGATTCTGGAATATCTAATTAATGCAGGTTTTGAAGTAACCGGGGTAGATGCAAGTGTGAAGTTGATGGCGCAAGCTAAAATAAACTTTCCTGACGTCGCTTTTGTGTTGGAAGATATGCGCAAACTTCAATTGGGTAAAGCGTTTGATGCAATTATCGCCTGGCACAGTTTTTTTCATTTGCCAGCAAAAGATCAGTCTAAAATGTTTAGCATTTTTGCAAATCACCTTCGGGTGAATGGCGTTCTGTTATTTACTTCTGGCATAGCGGAAGGTGAAGCCTGGGGATTGGTTGCTGGGAAACATTTGCATCACGCTTCGCTTGATACCTCCAGTTATGAATCAATTTTATTGGAAAACAAATTTACGATTTTGAAACATCGCATTAAAGATGAAAGCTGTGGCGGTGCTACGGTTTGGATGGCGCAATATATTCCTTCATAATTTTGTGATTTAATTTAACTTTGTAATATGGCAGAAACGCAGAAAAATAATCCCTTACATGGTATCACCCTAGAGAAAATCGTAACTGATTTACAAGTTCATTATGGCTGGGAAAAGCTTGGTGCTTTAGTCAGGATTGATTCTTTCACGAATAATCAAAGCATTAAATCGAGTTTGAATTTTTTGCGTAGAATGCCCTGGGCACGAAAGAAGGTAGAAGATCTATTTTTAGAAACCTTCCATAAGTAGCCATTAACGCTCAAATTCTTTTTCCAAACCTTGCCTTAAATCAAACAATAACCATTGTTTATTTTTTACATCCGCTTGTTTGGTTTTGAGTAATTGAATGAAATCTTTTACGCCAATTTCTTCATTTCCATTGCCATGAATCAGCACAATGCTACCTGCATTTGGCTGCTGCCCTTTGGCAAGCCAGGCATCACTGCCAATCGGTATTAGTCCGTAAGCCGTTATCTTATCCACAATACTTTTATCTGATACTAATCCTGGAAATCGAAAAAATACAGAGGGTAATAAGCCGTTTTTTAGTATCAGTTTTTCATTTTCCAGCACCTCAACATCCAGATTTGTTCCTACGGCTAGTAAAAAGTTTTCGTACAGTGGTAAACTGTTCACTTCGTGGTTATAGCTATGGTTTACCCAGGTGATATTAAGTTCTTTTCTGGCTACCAAGCTCTTCAGCCAGTTTAAATCATCCTGATGTTTCAACATCCATTTACCTGAAACAGAGATGGCCAGTGGTGCTGGTTGTTCTGTCTTGTTAAATTCATCAAAAACGGATTGAAAAATAATCCGGTCTAAACTTTTATGAGAAGGACACAGATCAATGGTCAGCGTAATGCCTTTTTCTCCAGGGATTGCATGATCGATACCGGCATTTTGCAACTGCAAATCTTTCCCGGCAGCTGCTTCTACTGATTTTACATAAGGGCTATTCTTAAAAATTGCCAGAACATTCGGCCATTTTAAACTATTGGTGGTGTAATTGCTGGCAAGATCCACGCTAGTATCCAAGGTTACGGGGTCTACCAATAAGAAATATTTTTGTCTATTGTTGGTAAAACTTCTGATTGCAATCAATTTAGATCTGCTATTGGATGCGGCGTAAAAGTTAGCTTTATAGCTTTTAATATTGTTAAATCCCTGTGCAAAAATATTCGAATGCAAAGCGATTAAGGAAAGCAAAATGAAATGAGAAAATCTTTTAACAGGCATAATCCTTATTTGAAATCTTTCTAATTTAATTCAAAAATTTTATCTTTACCAATAGGCAATGAACAAAGAAAAGGTAAAATTATGGTTTAAGCGGGTCGGCTTGTTCGGGTTTTTATTCTTTTTAATTAAAGGGTTAATCTGGCTGGTTGTCTTCTACTTTATTGGTAAGAATGTTACTTGAATGTGAATAACATATTGGCTAAAAAGTTCCATACAAATACAATTAAAATAGCAAAGCACTTAGCTACATAGAAGTTCGTTCCATTTTTTCGCTGATGAAAAAGGTAAATAATGAAGGTGTTTAAGCCTAATCCAATTAAACTTACCACCAGAAATTTTCCAAATTCTGTTCCCCAATGCATATTGGTACTTTGAAAAGTCCAGATGCGGTTAATCAAATAGTTATTCGTTACCGCAAGCGAGAAGCCGATGGCATTCGCCACGTATTTATTAACCTTGATCTGCTCTTTAAACAACCAGGTTGCTCCGAAATCTATAGCCATTCCGAGCAAACCCGTTAATCCAAATTTTATGATGCGGAAAAATAACTCCATACTAGTGCAGTTTAACGAGATAGAAATGTTCTAAAACCTGAGGGCGTGTTTTTGCATTGAGAAATTTACCAGTTAATTTAGTGGTATGGAAGTATTCAAACGATTTCAAAACCTCGGCACCATATTCATTCTTTAATCTTGGGAGTTCTGCTTCTGGCACATAAATTACCAGGTTTTGCTCATGCTTAACCTGATCTAAATCTGCATAATTATGGAGATACCTAACTTCACCTGGCGCATAAAAATCAAAAGAAAATGCATCGATATAATTTAAGACAGCCGGTTTTGCTACAGGATAATTTTTCTTTAGCCATTCACCTGCAATGCCTCCTGATTGATATTTTAATATTGCAGGATAAAAGAATATAAAAAGGAAAAGCATTAAGCCTACGGATACAAATACACTTCTTGCGATGATGGTTTCAAGCTTTACGCCTTTAAATAAGAGAAATGAACCAGCCAGAACGATTGATAGCATGCCAATGATGATGTAAGGATTGTCAAATCCGTAAATTAAACTCAGAACCGAAAGCAATACAAAAACCAGGATAGCCACTGCATTCTGCACATTAAAGAAAATCTTTAAACTTTTACCTTCCAGCTTTTTTAAATATAATGCGGTGATGATCGAAAATTGAGGAAAGATAATCAGGATATAATGCGGAAGCTGGAATTTAGAGAGTGAAAATATGAGAAAAGTAACTGCAGCACTGGCCCAGATCATAATGCTTTCTGGCGCCAAAGCGATTCTGTTTTTCTTTTTAAAAAGGTTAATCGCTGCAGTGTAAAATAAAATCGACCAGGGAAGAAAAGCCCAAAGCGTAGTGTGAAGAAAAAAGGAAATATCACCTTTCCCTTTAATGGGACCGTTGTTAAAAAAGCGTCCGAACTGGCTATCCCAGAAGAAAAATTTTAAGCCCGAAACCCCTGTCCTGTTAAAAACGATTTTCTCTGGATGGAGATCAAACTGGGTATAAAGTGAATAAAGTTCTGGTGTTATGAAAATGAAGATCAACACAATTGCAATCCACCATTTAGGTTGCCACAACTGTTTATATTGCTTAGTAAATAGCCAATAGATAATGAAGCCCGCGAAGACTGGTATCAAAACAAAAATACCTTTAATCAATATGGCACAAGCCGCGAAAAATGATCCGGCAATAATGTGCCAGAACGATGCCTGATGTGCTTTGTAATAGTGAAAAATAGAGGCAAGGGTAAATGTTGTAATGTAAATTTCTGCCCTTACATCAAAAGTTGAGGTAATGATATGAAGTGCACTTAGAAAAATAACCGAAGAAATAAGTCCTGTTTTTTCATCGTAAATGTCTTTTGCCAATTGATATAAATACCAGGCGCCCAGTAACCCAAAGAGAAAAGAAGGTAATTTATAGGCAAATGCCGAGATGCCAAATATTTTAAATGATGCTGCGGTAATCCAGAAAGTTAAATGGGGCTTGTCTAACCAGTCTGCGCCACGCCCGTAAAGATTAAACCAATCCTGATAGATCATAATGTTCTTCGACATGGATGCGTACAATGCGCCATCGGGTTCCATTACGCTGCCGAATAATGCAGGGATACTCGCCAGGGCCAGTAAAACGATCAGGAGTCTATATAGTGTTGTGTCCTTTAAATTCATCTTGATGCGGACAAATATGAGCAAAAAAAAGTCAAATTTCTCCAAGGTTTCTGATTAACAAAGGCAAAGCCTTATCTTTGAGGCATGACAAAGTTATCGGTTAACATCAATAAAATTGCTACACTTCGCAACAGTCGCGGAGGTAATAATCCTGATTTAGTTAAGGTTGCATTAGATTGCGAACGCTTCGGCGCACAAGGGATCACCGTACATCCACGGCCAGATGAACGTCATATCAGATACCAGGATGTTTACGATCTGAAAGCTGTGATTGCAACTGAATTTAATATAGAAGGTAACTGCCGTGAAGATAAATTTGTTGATTTAGTGTTGGCCAACAAGCCAGCTCAGGTTACCCTGGTGCCAGATGTTGAAGGACAAATTACTTCTAATCATGGCTGGGATACCATTAAACACAGAGATTATCTAAAAGAGATGGTTGCAGTTTTCCAGAAGGAAGGTATCAGGGTTTCGATTTTTGTAGATCCTGTAGTCGAGATGGTGGAGGGAGCTGTAGAAACTGGTACCGATAGAATCGAGTTATACACAGAAGCTTATGCGCATAATTATTACGCAGACCGTGAAAAAGCAGTTGTAAATTATGTTGCAGCAGCACATCATGCCAATAAGTTAGGCTTGGGGATTAATGCAGGGCATGACTTGGATTTGCATAACCTTCATTATTTTGCTCAAAGCATTCCGGGGTTATTAGAAGTTTCGATTGGCCACGCCCTAATTAGCGATGCGCTTTACCTGGGATTGGAAACTACGATTCAAAAATATTTACAACAACTTTCTTAGGTGAGCTGAAAGATTAAAGCCGAAAGACCAAAGTTCCCTTTGTATTAATTATACCGAACTAACTTTTCATTTCGCAATGTTAAGGCAATAAATCTTGCTACCTGATTTTGCTACATGATCCTGCTATCTAATCTTGCTACTTGATACTATATACTTAATACTTATTATTATTTACTCGCTACTAACTACTTGATACTTTTTCAATGTTAAAAGGAATTCTCCTTGTCTTTTTAGGTGCCTGTAGTTTTGGCATCCTATCTACTTTTGTAAAACTTGCTTACCATGAGGGCTATACCTTAGGCGACGTAACTGGCGCCCAGGCTTTTTTCGGCGCTGTAATTTTATGGACGCTGTTTTTTTTTCAAAGCAGAACATCAGCTTACAAAGCTAGAGCTATTAAACTTGTAACACCCTGGTGGAAAATGGTTATTGCCGGAACTTGTACAGGTTTTGTGAGCGTTTTTTACTATCAGTGTGTGAAACTGGTTCCCAATTCTGTCGCCATTATTTTGCTAATGCAGTTTATCTGGATGAGTATTTTGCTCGAATTTCTGATCTTTAAGAAAAAGCCTTCAGGATTGCAATTTGCTGCAATTTTACTGGTGCTAACGGGAACTGTGTTGGCCAGCGGAATGGTAGAAACGAGTATTTCAGCCTTAAATCTTACCGGAATTGGATTTGGTTTACTTGCCGCCTTATGTTATGCTGGCTTTCTAATGCTTAGCGGTAGAATTGGAAATGAATATCCGGCATTGAAAAAAAGTGCTCTGATGATTACTGGTGCTTGTATTTTAATTTTTATACTTTTCCCACCTGCGTTTTTGATTAATGGTGCTTTGGGAGGCAGCCTATTGAAATGGGGTTTAATCATTGCAGTTTTTGGTACGGTAATACCACCTTTATTTTACGCAGAAGGTGTGCCTAGAATCGGCACGGCATTAAGCTCAATTTTAAGCGCAGCAGAACTTCCGGTGGCTGTAATGATGGCTGGTTTTGTATTGCAGGAACAGGTTTCTTTTTTACGATGGGTAGGCGTGGCCGTTATCTTATCTGCGATGGTACTGCCGAATTTGAAGTATTTGAAAAGGAAACAGGGTAGAGGTTAACCGCAAAGTGCGCAAAACTGGAGTTAAAAGAGAAGAAAGGTAATAACGGAGTATAAGGCACAGCGGCCGCTAAAAAAAATATTATTAAGCCCCCTTTTCTCAGGTTGCTTACGATACACTTTGTTTCTTTTGCTGTTAAATAACCTTCATGCTTTCCTTTCATATGAAACACTTTGCATCCTTTGCGGTTAAACTAAAATTAAATACCTTTAAAAAAGCATAAAGCAACCACATGAAAAAATTTACTATTTATATTTTATCAGTTCTGATACTCGGCTTCGCCGGATGTAAAACAAAAGTCACCATCAATCAGGATGAAGCTGGTGAAGTAATTACCGATTATTTAAAAGCTAATCCGGAGTATAAAACCATTAGGTTCAAATTTGGAGAGTTGAAATTTAATAGCACCAGTGAAATGTTCGAGCTCGGGAAATATAAATCTTTGGCAAGTAAAGGATTGGTTACCTTAAGTTTGAAAGAGGCGAAAAAGAAGTTTCTCTCTAAAGATAGTAGCTTTGTTTATCAAATTAACCTCACAGATAAGGCAAGTCCATTGGTATTAAAACAAGATGCAGATCGGGCAACGGTTAAAGCAGTAACTTATGTTTTAGCCGATGAAAAACCAGTTAACTTTGAACAAGTAAATTCCAGCACAGCGAAGGTGACTGTTTCTTTAAAAATGGTCACAACTGATTTTGAGCCTTTTGATAAAGATGCCAGTAAAAACAGCAATTTCATTACGAAAACATACAAGTTGAAGCTAGATAAGGCAGAGGGTTGGCGGGTGCAGAAATAACATCTATAAAAGAAAGATCAGCTGAATAATGCTAATCTTTCTTTTTCAAAAACCAGGTTTTGAACCTTTTAAATAAATCTGTCTTTTTAGGTTTCGCTTTACCATCGTGAGTCAGGGAATTGTCGTAATGATTTTGAAGTTCGGCTGCATAATCTTTCTCCCCCTTTTTACCAGAATTTAGTAGATCAATAAACCGGATAGCATTGTGGTTTAAGGTACTATTAAAGGAAACAGCAAAATATTCACTTTGCTTAACCGGCTTTTTGTTTTGATTTATTGCCTCCGAACCATTTTCAGAAAAATAATCAAGGTGATGAATGAGTGGATTCAACTTCTTCAGTCGCTTCGTTCCCCTTCGCTCATTTCTCCATGGATGCTCTTTTTTATAAAGTTGTGCCAAGAGAAAATCCTTTTTCCAAAGGGTAACCTGATGAGACATTAAAAAATTGGATGTCTTATTATCGATCGTAGCTACATTAAAACCCTCAATAAAATGATCTGAAGGTATTGTGTTGTACACGCCAGAACTATGGAGTTTAACCTGCTGACAGTTATTCTGCGTTGCAAACTCAAATAATTGCTTAAAGAAATCAGCGTTTACCTGTTTGCTCATCCACATATCCTCCTGAAAGTAAAGCACGTAATCCTCCTCCATGCTATTTAGTAAGGTAGCCAATCGGTCTGCCCAGGCTCCTTTTCCGGATTTGATATTCTGGAAGCCATTTACTTTTGCATCCTTAACCTCTGTAGCAAAATAGTAATTACAGGGGATTTCAAAATCCCAGTTTTTTGAAAAGAAATAGTCGAAGCCTTTATATAAAAACTCATATCGATCACAGGCGTGAACTAATAAAGCGACATTATTCTGGTTTTTCGGCATTAAGTAGTAAATAAAATGGTTTGCAAAGCTACTTAAATTGCATCTGTTTATGAACCGGAATTTACCCAGGAAATGAATTTGGAGTACCTAGCTTTATATTCAGCCAACGACTTACATTAAATCAGTTTATCCTACTAAAAACATAGATTTTATCTTGCCTTTCGCTACGAAAATATGACGATTGGGAATGCTTTTCATGCTTAAAGATAGTTGCCTTTTTGTTACCTTTGCGGGAAATTTATTATTCATACCGCATGAGCTTAAATATCCATTACAAGGAAGATTTTCAAAATCGCCATATTGCACCAAATGAGGCAGATACTGCTGAAATGTTGGACGTTGTTGGCGTAAACTCGATTGATGAGCTGATTGAACAAACAGTTCCGGCAACGATCAGGTTAAAACAACCGCTCAACTTGCCTGCAGCAAAGTCAGAAACTGAATATCTTGGTGCTTTAAAACAAACTTCATTGTTGAATAAAGTTTTCAAGAGCTTTATCGGTCAGGGTTATTATGATACCATTACGCCGGGAGTAATTTTGCGTAATGTGTTCGAAAATCCAGGATGGTATACGCAATACACGCCTTATCAGGCAGAAATTGCACAAGGTCGTTTACAAGCCTTGTTGAATTTCCAAACGATGGTAATTGATTTAACCGGAATGGAAATTGCTAACGCATCTCTTCTAGATGAAGGTACAGCTGCGGCTGAAGCGATGTTTATGCAATACAGTACGCGTAAAAATCAGGCTGCTAAAAAGTTCTTCGTTTCTGAATTGCTTTTTGCACAAACCATTGATATCTTAAAAACACGTGCCAATCCTTATGGAATTGAATTGGTTATTGGCAATCATGTTGATTTTGTTGCTACAGAAGATTTCTTCGGGGCAATTGTTCAATATCCGGCAGGTAACGGCGAGGTTTTCGATTACAGAAACTTTGCTTCAGAATTGCACAATCAAAATATCAAATTAACAGTTGCTGCAGATATTTTAAGCTTAACTTTATTAACGCCTCCGGGAGAATGGGGGGCTGATATTGTAGTGGGTACCACACAGCGTTTCGGTATTCCAATGGGCTTTGGCGGGCCACACGCTGCATTCTTTGCAACTAAAGAAGAATACAAACGTTCAATTCCGGGCCGTATCATAGGTGTAACTATTGATACCCATGGAGATTACGCTTTGCGTATGGCATTGCAAACCAGAGAGCAACACATCCGTAGAGATAAAGCAACATCTAACATTTGTACAGCGCAGGCGTTATTGGCGATCATGGCTGGTTTTTATGCAGCTTATCATGGTCCGAAAGGATTAAAAGCAATAGCAGAGCGTACACATGGTTTAGCAGTAAGTTTAGCCTCAACGTTAAAAGGCTTAGGCTTTGAACAATTAAACTCCGCATATTTCGATACCATTCGTTTCGATTTGGGTGATTTAAAAGGTGGTATCCAATCGGGTTGTATTGATAACGAAATCAATTTAAATTATGTTGGCAATGTGGCTACTATTTCCATCGATGAAACAACCACTTTTGCAGATGTAGCATTAATTGCGAAGATCTTCGCTAAAGTTAAAGCGATCGCTGCCGATCAGGTAGAGGTAATAGAAAATGTTGAAACCGTTATTCCTGAAGCTCTACAACGTACTTCTGCTTATTTAGCACACCCAATTTTCAATTCGCATCACTCTGAACACGAAATGTTGCGTTATATCAAATCGTTAGAGGCAAAAGATTTATCGCTTTGCCATTCAATGATTGCCTTGGGTAGCTGTACCATGAAATTAAATGCAACGGCAGAGATGATTCCGGTTACCTGGTCTCACTTCGGTAGGGTTCACCCGTTTGCACCAGCCGATCAGGTGTTGGGTTATTATTCGGTTTTCAATGAGCTGGATAAATGGTTAAGCGAAATTACCGGCTTTGCCGCAATGAGTTTACAGCCAAATGCTGGTGCTCAGGGCGAGTATGCAGGTTTAATGGTTATTCGTGCTTACCACCAGGATAGGGGAGATTTCCACCGTAATGTGGCATTAATTCCTGCTTCTGCCCATGGTACAAATCCAGCTTCTGCAGCAATGGCAGATATGAAAATTGTTGTGGTTAAATCTTTAGAAAATGGAAACATTGATGTCGAGGATTTGAAGGCCAAAGCAGAATTGCATAAAGACAATTTATCTTGTTTGATGGTTACTTACCCGTCAACGCATGGTGTATTCGAAGAAAGCATTATCGAAATTTGTGAAACTGTTCATGCTAACGGCGGACAGGTTTATATGGATGGAGCGA
>Ga0265797_10010767_pt1 | contig 11584 bp, 13 predicted proteins | sample P2T30metagenome_FD_192433 | JGI IMG/M metagenome (GOLD analysis project Ga0265797, IMG submission 192433) | Plant litter microbial communities from East Loma Ridge, Irvine, California - P2 T30 | ecosystem: Environmental > Terrestrial > Plant litter > Unclassified | place: USA: California... | reverse complement strand
TCGTCACCTGCTTCCAGCCCGCCGACATCGACGGCGGCCGCATGGGCCACGGCACCGTGGCGCTGTCCGAGATCCTCACCGAGGTCCAGGCGCGCACGACGGCCGAGCACGTGCCCGACGACTCCGACCCGATGCTGGTCGACCTCGCGCGGCGCCTCGAGGCGAAGGGCATCCCGGTCGCCCTGGGCCACCGCGGCAAGCTCGGGCTCGTGGCCGCCCACGACGGCGTCTGCGTCACGATCGAGACCGACACGACCCTGTCGAGGACCAGCCTGCGCGAGTCGCTGCGCGCCCGGCCCGAGACGCTGCGCCGCCTCGGCTGGCACTACGTGCGGGTGCACGCGTTCCAGCTCTTCACCGACCCGGACGCCGTCGCGGCCCGCGTGGCCGAGGTGTTGGGCATCGACGGGTCGCGTACGCAAGAGGTGCCGACGCTGTCCGCCAGCCAGCACGTGAACCGGCTCTGAGCCCCGTGGCGCCCTCCGACCGCACCGGCGACGTCCCCGTCGGAGGCGCGGGTCGGCCCGAGCCCGAAGGGCCGGTCGTCGAGACGGTCGCCTCGGCGCCCCTCGTGGTGCGGCGACGCGGCGGGCGGCGGGTCTCGACCGACCCGGTGCCCGGAAGCGATCCTGCTCCCGCACCCGAGCCTCCTCGGCACTCGTCAGGGGAGAACGACCGGCAGCTGCGGGCCGACGTGCCGCCGCACTGGGGCTGAGGCCCCGGCTCGTCAGCGCGCGTCGACGACGACGGTGCCCCACGACCGGCGCGCACGGTCGCGGTAGTCGCGGAACGCCGCCTGCATCGGGGCCGGGTCGTCGGTGACGTGCGACAGGGCGGCGACGTACGCCTCGGCGCCGGCGCCGACCGGCACCCGCAGCGCCTCGTGCTCGGGCAACAGGTCGGCGAGGAACGGCGTGGCCTCGCCCACGGTGGGCGTGCCGTTCTCGAGCGCGCGCACGGCCACGCCCGACTGGAAGTACTCGCGGTAGGGCAGCAGCAGCGCCCAGGCGGAGCCGAGCAGGTCGTCGAGCTCGTCCTCGGAGACGAAGCGGTCGTCGACGTCCCAGCCCTCGACGGGCGGCCAGCCCCTGCCGACGACGGTCGTCGTCCAGCCGGCGCGGCGGAGCCGGGGCCCCAGGTCGGCGAGCAGGTCGAGGTCGCGGGCCGGCTTGAACTGCCCGGCGACGACGACGGAGGGGCGGGGCGTCTTCGCGACGAGGCGCTGCTCGTCGAGGATCGGGTGCATCGTCAGCACCGCCGGGTGGGCGGGCAGCGCCTCGCGCACCACGTCCAGGGCGGCACGGCTCTGCACGAGCAGCGTCGGTCGCGTGGCCGCGGGCGCCCGCCGCGCCCACCGGCGGGAACGGTCCGAGAAGCCGTGCTGCCGCCGCAGGGGCGACGGGTCGTGGAACAGCACCCAGCGGGCGTGACGGCGGGAGGCCCAGCCCCGCGCCTCGAGCAGGCCGAGGCTCGGCCAGAGCTGCAGCAGCGGCTGCCGGGCGAGCCGGGCCCGGACGGTGTTCCAGAGGCAGTTCAGGCCCATGCGGACCGTGCCGAGGGCGCCCGGCATGCCCTCGACCGGGCGCGACCAGTGCGCGAGGGAGGCGGTGGTGCCGACGCCCGCGAGCGTCTCGGCGAGCTCGCGGCGGTAGCGGGCCTGCACGGTGGGGATGGGGTCGGAGTAGAGCAGCGTGGCCACGGGGTCCGTTCGGGGGTTCGGGGGTTCGGGGGTTCGGCGGGTCGGCGGGTCGGCGGGTCGACGTGCGGACGGGGCGGCGGGTCGGCGCGCGGTCGGGTCGGCGGGTCGGGCCGTCAGGGGCCCGGCGGGCGACGGAAGAAGGCGTCGGCGGCGCGGAGGTCGTCGGGCACGCCGATGTCGAAGAAGTCCGGCCCGGTCGGCAGCCAGCGCGGGCGCAGGCGGGGCAACAGCGGCTGCAGCAGGTCGACCTCGAACGACGAGCGCCCCTCGGCGGGCAGCTCGTCGAGCAGCTCGCGCCGACAGGCGTAGACGCCCGCGTTGATCAGCGCCGGCCCCGGGGCGCCCTTCTCGACCAAGGCCGTGACGACGTCGCCGTCGACCTCGACGCGCCCGAACCGCCCGGCGTCGTCGACGCGGGTGAGGCCCAGGGCCAGGGGCGCGTCGTCGAGACGGGCGACGAGCGCCGCGAGGTCGACGTCGGCCCACGTGTCGCCGTTGGCGAGCACGAACCGCTCGTCGAGGAGGTGCTGCGCGCGTCGCAGCGCCCCTCCCGTCCCGAGGGGGGTCGTCTCGACGCTGTGCCGGACGCGCACGCCCCGGTGCTCGTGGCCGACGTGGCGCTCGACGACCTCGGCGCGGTGGCCGGTGAGCAGGACGACGTCGTCGACGCCCCGGCGCAGCGCGGCGTCGAGCAGGTGGTCGAGGAAGGGGCGCCCCGCGACCTCGGCCATCGGCTTGGGCACGCCGTCGGGCAGCACTCCGGCCAGGCGCGTGCCGAGGCCGCCGGCGAGCACGACGAGCTGCATCAGGCCGCTCGCCCCGGAGCGCGCCACGACTCCACGCCGTGGTCGGTGAAGTGGCAGGTCGCCACGGTGCCCCCGCAGACGTCTTCGAGGGCGCGGGCGACCTCGAGCCGGCGCAGCGGGTCGACGAACAGCATCATGAACCCGCCGCCGCCGGCGCCCGACATCTTGCCCGCGATCATGCCGCTGCGGGACGCGACCTCGTGCGCGTGCTCGATCGCCGGGTTGGTGATGCTGCGGGCGAGCTTCTTCTTGGCCGACCAGCCCTGCCGGATGCACTCGGCGAACGCGGGGACGTCGCCGGTGAGGAGGTGCTCCTTCATCAGCAGGGACTCGCGACGGATCGCGTGGGTCGCGTCCAGCGCCTCCTCGTCGCCCCTCGTCACGGCGCCCTGCTGCTCGGCGATCACCGCGGCGGAGTCGCGCGAGACCCCGCCGAAGTAGAGCAGCATCGACGCCTCGAGCTCGGAGCGGACCTCGCGTCGCACCCGCAGCGGGTTGACGACCACGCGGCCGCCGTCGGTCGTCTCCATGTAGTTGAAGCCGCCGAAGGTCGCGGCGAAGTGGTCCTGCCAGCCGCCGGCGAGGCCGAGGTCCTCCCGCTCGACCTGCCAGGCCAGCCGAGCGAGCGCGTAGGGGTCGAGCGAGGCGCCGACCACGTCGCCGAGGGCCTGGGTCATGGCGACGACGAGCGCGGAGGAGGAGCCCAGGCCCGAGCCGGGGGGCGCGTCGACCTGGGTCGACAGGCGGAGGGGCACGCGCTCGCCGCCGTTGAGGTCGGTCATGACCCGTTCGTAGACGGCGACGTGCAGGGCGAAGTCGTCGGCCAGCGACCGGACGTCTCCGGGGGCTGCGCGGCCCGTGCACTGGCGGTCGGGCGAGTCGAACAGCACGTCGTCGCCGGCGGCGCCGGGCTCGACCGACGCGTACGCGAAGCGGTCGATCGTCGCGTTGAGGATGCGCCCGCCGTGCGTCTCGCTGTAGGGCGACACGTCCGTGCCGCCGCCGCCGAGGCCGAGGCGGAGGGGCGCGCGACTGCGGAAGGTGGTCATCGTGTGCTCCGGGACGGGTGGGCGCTCGGGAGGAGCGGGACGAGGTCGACGGCCAGGTCGACGAGGGAGGCGCGGCCGAGGTCGGCCTCGGAGCCCGGCAGCGAGACGGCGACCGACGTGCAGCCGCCGGTCACGGCGCCGAGGCGCCGCGCCATCTCGACGTCGGACGGGGAGTCGCCGACCATCACCGACAGGGCGCCGTCGACCGGGGGGCGGTCGGCGAGCCAGGAGGCGGCGAGGCCCGGGGCCGGCTTGCGGCAGGGACAGCCGGCCGACGAGGCGTGCGGACAGGCGAGCACCGCGTCGATCCGCCCGCCGGCCGCCGCGACCGCCGCCGTCATGCGCGCGTGGACGTCGTCGAGGTCGGCCTCGGTCATGAGCCCCTTGGCCACCCCCTGCTGGTTGGTGACCACGACCACGTGCGGAGCCCACCGGGCGAGCACGGCGAGGGCGTCGAGCGCACCGGGGAGGAACGAGAACTGCTGCCACGACCGCACGTAGTCGCCCTCGACGCGGCGGTTCACGACGCCGTCCCGGTCGAGGAACAGGCACCACTCGCGGCCGGACCGGTCGGCGACGACGCGCTCGAGCGAGCCTGCGGCACCGTCAGCCACGGCCGAAGAGCCCGAACTCGACCTGCTCGGAGATCGCGTGCACGAACACGACGTGCGACTCCTGCACCCGACCGGTGTCGGTCGACGGCACCCGCAGCGCGAGGTCGGCCAGGCTCGCGAGCCGGCCGCCGTCGGCGCCCGTGAAGGCGACGACGTGCACGCCGAGGGAGCGGGCGGTCTCGGCGGCCCGCACGATGCTCGGGGAGTTGCCGGAGGTGCTGAGCGCCACGAGCACGTCGCCGGCCCGCGCCGAGCCCTGCAGCGCCCGGGCGAAGACGCTGGCGTAGTCGTAGTCGTTCGCGACCGCCGTGACGTGCGAGGCGTTGCCGTGCAGGGCCTCGGCCGCGAGCGGGGGCCGGTCGAAGACGAAGTGGCCGCTCAGCTCGGCGGCGAAGTGCTGGGCGTCGGCCGCGCTGCCGCCGTTGCCGCAGAAGTACGCCCGGCCGCCGGCGCGGTACGAGTCGACGAGGAGGCGGCCGATCTCGGTCGCCGTCGCGAGCAGCTCGCGGTCGGCCAGGACGGCCTCCTTCACGTCGATCGTCGAACGGAAGATGCTCTCGACGCTGCGCATGGCGGTCCTCTCGGGGGCGTGGGCGTGGGCGGGGACGTGGGCAGGGGCAGGGGCAGGGGACGGGACGCGGGCGGCGTCGGCGGCGCTCACGAGGCGGCCCCCTGCCCCGCCTCGACGTGCTGCCAGGCCTCGACGTGCTGCCAGGCCTCGACGTGCTGCCCCGCCTCGACGTGCTGCCCCACCTCGACGTGCCTCCGCGCCTCGACGTGCAGCCAGGCGTCGGCGGCGAGACGGCCGTCGCGGTCGGGGAGCGACCGGCGGACCTCGTCACGGGGGAGCGGGCTGCGCAGGGCCGACTCGATCGCGGCGGCGAGCCGTTCGGACAGCGCGGTGAGGTCGTCGACCTCGACGACGTGGTGGCCGTGCTCGTCGAGCCAGTCGGCGAGGCCGGTCTGCCGGGTCGTGACGATCGTCGCCCCCGCGGCCAGCCCCTCCTTGATCGGGAGGCCGATCTGCTCGATCCAGCGCCCCTCGGGCACGGAGGGGGCGACCAGCACGGCCGCGTCGGCGACGGCGGCCTGGGCGTCGGCGTGGGCCAGGCGACCCAGGACCCCGCGGCTCGCCCCGGACCCGGCCGCCCAGTCGGCCACCTCGTCGGCGAGCGGGCCGGAGCCCACGACGTCGAGGCGTGCGCCGGGCACGGCCTGCTCGACGCGGGGCCACGCCCGCATCAGCTGGCGGATGCCCTTGCGTTCCTCGAGCACGCCGAGGAACACGGCCCGGAGCGGCTCGGCGGGTCGGGGGTCGCCGGTCGCCTCGGGCAGTTCGAGGCGGAGCGCGGAGGGGATGCGCGAGACGAAGGGCAGCCGTGCGTAGGCGTCGCGGGCCGACGGGCTGGCGTAGCAGATGCGGTCGAGGCCGAGACGGGCGACCGCCCCGACGAGCGCGGCCACGACGGGCACCAGGATCGCCGGCGCCCGGCCGTCGCCGCGCACGAGCACGTCGACGGCGTTGTTCTCCATCGCGTACGTGCAGACCTCGTGCGGTCGTCGTCGCAGCAGGCCGGCCAGCCGGAAGCCCGCCACGAGCGCGACGTGGCGGGGCCAGAAGCGCATCCACAGGGGCTCGGGCACCTCGAGGACCGTGGCCTCGGTCGACGCGAAGCGCCGCAGGACCGAGGCGAGGGTCGCCTTCTCGATGCCGGGGAGGAGGGGCGTTCCCGCCAGGTCGTACTTGGCCCGGAGGTAGAGCAGCTCGGCCGGGGTGCCCCGACGGTGCCGTTCGACGTGCACGGCCCGGAGCTCGGGCACGACGCGCAGGGAGGCGGGTCGGGGCATGGTGTCACCTCGCTGATCCGGTCGAACGGCTCGCTGAGCCGACTCCACGAGCGTAGACCGAAATGTCACAGGTCACAACCGACATACGAACCCCACGGGTGCGCAGGAACGCGAGAGGCCCCCCGACCGGACGGTCGAGGGGCCTCGGGAGGGAGGGGCTCAGCGGCTGCCGAGGGGCCCGTTCCCGACGTTGACGCCGTCGGTCGGCGTCGGGTCGGCGGCGTGGCTGCCGTGGCCGGAGGTCGCGGTGTCGAGGCCCGTCTGCGCACGGAGCAGGTCGCGGATCTCGCTCAGCAGCTCGACGTCGGTCGGCGGCACGTCGGCCGGAGGCACGGTCTCGTCCGACTGCTTCGCGAAGGTGCGCTTGAGCAGGCTGTTCACCGGCAGGACCAGGCAGAAGTACACGACGGCCGCGATGACCAGGAAGTTGATCAGGGCGCCGAGGACCGCGCCGAACCGCAGGTCGGCCGTGTCGCCGCTCACGGTCGGGATGCTCACCACGAGGGCGTCGTCGAGCATCGTCGCGTTGAACGCGGCGCCGATCAGCGGGTTGAAGACGTTGGTCACGAGCGACGTGACGATCGCCGTGAACGCGGCTCCGATGACCACGGCCACGGCCAGGTCGATCACGTTGCCGCGCAGGACGAATTCCTTGAAGCCCTTCACAGGCGTGCTCCTTCGATCAGGTGGGTGGTCGTCGCCGACCACCTAACCACTCCGCGGCGCCGTCGGCCGCGACGGGTCAGGAGGAGCTGCCCGGGCCGCCCGCGGACGAGCCGCCCGAGCCGGACCCGCCGGACGACGAGGCGCCGGACGCGGAGCTGCCCGACGACGAGCCCCCCGACGAGCCGGACGACCCGCTCGAGGACGTGCCCGACCCGGTCGTCGCGCCGCCGCCTCCTGCGCTCTTCTTCTCGGACGTCGACGACGAGCCGGACGACGAGCCCGAGCCGCTGCGCGAGTCGGTGCGGTAGAAGCCGGACCCGTTGAAGGTGACGCCGACCGGGCTGAAGACCTTGCGCAGCGTGCCCTGGCACACGGGGCAGACCGTCAGGGAGTCGTCGGTGAACGACTGGACGACGTCGAAGGCGTTGCCGCACTCGGTGCAGCGGTACGAGTAGGTGGGCACGGGCGTCCTAGCTGGTGTCGAGGGGCGGCGGACGAGATCAGAACTCGTGGATGCCGCTGGGGGTGACGACGCCGTCGACGGGCTGGTCGTGACGCTCGCGCGGCACCTGCTCCACGTACTCGGAGTCGAACACCACAGCATAGACCGGGGGTCGCTTCTCCATCGATCCGAGGGTCTTGTCGAAGTAGCCGCGGCCCCAGCCCATGCGCATGCCGGTGTGGTCGACGCAGGCGGCCGGCACGATGATCAGGTCGACGTCGTTGATCGCCATCGGGCTCAGCACCTCGCCGACGGGCTCGGGCAGGTCGAAGAGGCCGAGCGTCTCGGTCTCGCCGTCGCCGACGGCCCAGTCGAGGAGGCCGTCGGGGCGCGAGACGGGGAACAGGACCCGGATGTCGTTCGCGTGCGCCCAGTTCAGGAACGGCCGCGTGCTCGGCTCGTCCGCCGTCGACAGGTACGCCGACACCGACCTGACCGCCAGGCCCGACGCGAGGTCGACGAGGTGCCGGGTGAGGCCCGCCGTGGCCTGCTCGCGGGCGTGCTCGCCCTGGTTGCGGCGCCGCTGTCGCAGCTCTGCCCGGAGTGCGCGCTTGGCGTTGCCGACCTCGTCCGTCATGTCCCCGATGGTACGGGCAGGAAATGTGCCCCCCGCGGAACGCCGCGGGTGGATACGCTGAGCGGCATGGGCTTCACGATCAGCAAAGCAGTCATCCCCGCCGCCGGCCTGGGTACCCGATTCCTCCCCGCGACCAAAGCCATGCCGAAGGAGATGCTCCCCGTCGTCGACAAGCCGGCGATCCAGTACGTCGTCGAGGAGGCCGTGACCGCGGGCCTCACCGACGTCCTCATGATCACCGGGCGCAACAAGAACGCGCTCGAGAACCACTTCGACCACGTCTCCGAGCTCGAGGAGACGCTGAAGAAGAAGGGCGACCACGACAAGCTCGCCAAGGTCAACCAGTCGACCGACCTGGCCGACATGCACTACGTGCGCCAGGGCGACCCGCTCGGCCTCGGGCACGCCGTGCTCCGGGCCAAGATGCACGTGGGCCGCGAGCCGTTCGCCGTCCTGCTCGGCGACGACATCATCGACGCCCGTGACCCGCTGCTGACCCGCATGATCGACGTGCAGGGCCAGAAGAACGCGACGGTCGTCGCCCTGCTCGAGGTCGACCCGTCGATGACCCACCTCTACGGCATCGCCACGGTCGAGCAGACCGACGAGGACGACGTCGTCAAGATCACCGGCCTGGTCGAGAAGCCCCCGCAGGGCGAGGCGCCGAGCAACCTGGCCATCATCGGCCGCTACGTCATCCGCCCCGAGGTCTTCGACGTGCTCGAGAAGCAGGAGCCGGGCAAGGGCGGCGAGATCCAGCTGACCGACGCGCTCATGAAGATGGCGAGCGCCGAGGAGTGGACGGGCGGCGTCTACGGCGTCGTCTTCCGCGGTCGTCGCTACGACACCGGCGACAAGCTCGACTACATCAAGGCGATCGTGCAGCTCGCGAGCGACCGGGAGGACCTCGGCGACGAGCTCCGCCCGTGGCTCAAGGAGTTCACGGCTGGTCTGGAGTAGGCGACCACCACGTGACGAGCATCCCCACGCTGACGGAGGGGCGGGTCGGCATCCGGCCCCTCCGTCTGCGTGACACGCGCGACCTCGACCAGGCGCTGACCGAGAACCGGTCGTGGCTGCGGCAGTGGGAGGCGACGAACCCGAACGGCTTCACGAGCCACGACGTGCGCGGCAGCATCCGCTCGCTGCAGGTGAACGCCCGCGCGGGGCTCGGCCTGCCGTTCGCGATCGAGCTCGACGGCCGCTTCGTCGGCCAGCTCAACGTCAGCGGCATCACCTACGGCTCGCTCGGGTCGGCGACCATCGGCTACTGGGTCACGCAGTCCGCCGCCGGCCACGACGCGACGCCGACGTCGGTCGCCCTCGCGACCGACCACTGCTTCCGGGTGCTCGGGCTGCACCGCATGGAGATCTGCATCCGCCCCGAGAACGCCCCCAGCCTCCGTGTCGTCGAGAAGCTCGGCTTCCGCTACGAGGGGCTGCGCCGGCGCTACATCCACATCAACGGCATGTGGCGCGACCACTTCTGCTTCGCCCTGGTGGCCGAGGAGGTGCCCGAGGGCGTCCTGCACCGGTGGCGGTCCGGCACGGTGCCGGCCGGGCAGGGCAGCGTGCCGCCCGAGGCGCTCGCCGAGGCCGGGCGCCCGCTGCCCCTCTAGGCGCGCTCCCGCCGTGGCGCGGCGACGTCGTCCGCGGGCCTCCTCCGGGGCTCGGCGGACCGGCCGCGGCCGGCGAACCCGCCGAGACACACCCCGCGACATCGCGGACACGCCGTGCCTCCGCTCATACCCTCGTCAGCATGGACATCGGGTCGTGGGGCGGGGGCCTCGTGCTGGCGCTCGTCGCCGTGCTCTGGCTCGTCTACCTCGTGCCCACCTGGCAGAGGCGGCAGGAGTACCTGGCCACCGAGCGCAACGCCGTGCGCCTGCAGCAGACCCTCCGCATCCTGGCCGAGACGGCCGAGCTGCCCGAGGAGGTCCGCATCGAGGCGAACGCCCGCTCGATCGCCGACGCCCAGCGCGTCCTCGCCCGCGAGGAGGCCCGCCGCGAGGCGCTCCGCCGCGCCCACGAGGCGGCGAGGCAGCGCGCCGTGACCCGCGAGCTCGCGGCCGCGGCGCCGGCCCTGCGCGCCGCCGACCACGATCCCGTGCTCGCCGCCCGCCGCCTCCGTCGGTCGCGTCTCGTGTCGACGCTCGTCCTCGTCGCGTGCGTCGTCGCGGTCGTCGCCGGGGCGGTCACGTCGTTCTGGGTCGCGTCCGTCGCCGGCCTCGTCTTCGGCGCCGGGGCCGTCGCCGTGCTGGCCCAGCTCGCCGCGGTGTCCCAGGCCCGCGCGCGCCGTCAGGCCTCCGCCGCCCCTCGGGTCGCGCAGCCCCTGCAGGACTTCTCCTCGTCGCTCGTCGAGCCGCAGGCGGAGGCCGAGCCCGCGTCGCGCGAGTGGACCCCCGTCCCCGTGCCTGCCCCCCTGTACCTGCGGCGCGGTCGTCAGCGTGCCGCGGCACGTCCCGCCGCGGCGGCGGCCCCGACGTCGTCCGCCGAGACCGGGTCGCCCGCGGACGAGCTCCGGCGGCAGTCCGAGCGCTCGGTCCAGGCGCTGCGCGAGTCGCAGCGTGCCCAGCACCAGGCCCTGCGCGAGGCGGCACGGGCCGAGGCGGCCCTGTCGGCCGCTCGCACGCCCGTGCCGACCCCGGCGCCGACGTCCGCCCCGTCGCAGACGCCGAGCCAGGTCGCTCCCGAGTCCGTCGCGCCCGCGTCGGCGCCGGCCGCCCCGAGCCGCTTCGCGCGGATGGGCATCGTCGACGACCTCGGGCAGCCGAGCTTCAGCCTCGACGAGGCGCTCGAACGGCGACGCGCCGTCTGAGCCGCCTCGAGGAGGTGCCGATCGCGTCGATTCGGACCACCGCCTCCTCGGGTGCTATCGTTGTGGAGCACGTCAGGGGCTATGGCGCAGTTGGTAGCGCGTCTCGTTCGCAATGAGAAGGTCAGGGGTTCGAATCCCCTTAGCTCCACCACCACGAAGGCCCTTCCGCTCGGGAGGGCCTTCGTCGTCCGCCCCGACGACGTCGCCGTCGCCCCGGCGGCGTCGATGCGCTGGTCGTCCCTCCACAGAGGGGGACCACCGATCGTTCTGTCCACGATTCTCGTCGGACTGCGGGTCCTGACGGTGCAGAGGCTGCACTCGATGCCATGCTCGGTGGCATGAGCGATCCGCAGCAGCCGACCGGCCCGTCCGAGCCCACGCCCCCGCAGTCCCCGTCGGCCCCGCAGCCGCCGGCGCCGTACCCGGGGCCGGGTCGTCCCGACGGCTCGGTGCCCGGCGCCGCGCCGTCGTCCGCGCCCGTCGGCGGGCCGCCGCAGCGCCCGGGTGCGCCGGCCTACGGCGACGCGCCGTCGAGCGCCCCCGCGTACGGCTCCGGCCAGCCGGGGCCGTCGCCGTACGGCCAGCCGGGGCAGCCCGCTCCCGCGCCGTACGGCCAGGTCGACCAGCCTGGTCCGCCGCCCTACGGCCAGGCAGGTCAGCCGGGGCCGTCGCCGTACGGTCAGCCGGGCCAGGCTGCCTATGGTCAGCCGGGGCAGGCTCCCTACGGTCAGCCGGGTCAGCCCGGCCAGGCGCCCTGGGGCCAGCCGGGTCAGCCCTCCGCCTACGCTCCCTACGGCGGCGCGCCCCGCCCGCAGGGCGGCAGCGGGCTCGCCATCGCGTCGCTCGTGCTGGGCGGCGTCGGCCTGCTGCTGTCGTGGATCGTCGTCGGCGGCCTCGTCGCGCTCGCCGGTCTCGCGCTCGGCATCGTCGCGCTGCTCCGCAAGACCGGCGGGCGCCTGCTGGCGATCGTCGGCACGGCCCTCTCCGGCCTCGCGATCCTCGTGT
>Ga0265797_10010766_pt1 | contig 11584 bp, 8 predicted proteins | sample P2T30metagenome_FD_192433 | JGI IMG/M metagenome (GOLD analysis project Ga0265797, IMG submission 192433) | Plant litter microbial communities from East Loma Ridge, Irvine, California - P2 T30 | ecosystem: Environmental > Terrestrial > Plant litter > Unclassified | place: USA: California... | reverse complement strand
CCACTCGGCCACCCCACCGCGAAGAACCGCAGAGTATGAAGCAAGCTCAACATGCTGTCAACTATTTTTGCCATCACTACCAACCTGGCTCAATAGCAGCGTTGCTTCGGGGCGTGATTGTAACCGTAGCATCGGCAAACCTGCAAGGGTCTTTTTTCAAGTCGATGCGCAAGCGGTGCGCTGCGCGCTTTTGGGCTGCGGTACTGTACGCCTAAAGCATCTGTAAATACGGGGCGCATGGACACCAAGAAGCCTGCTTATCCCCGCTGGCGTTGGCGGCCGCTGCTGCTGGCCAACCTGGCGATCGTCGCAGCCTACGTGGCTACGCGGCTGGTTGCGGACGCGCTCGCGCTGCCGGCGGGCTACGCCCTGCCGCTGTTCCCGCCGGCCGGCGTGGCGCTGGCCCTGGCCACCGCCGCCGGGCCACGCGTGCTGCCCGGCATCGCGCTCGGCATCCTGGTCGCGACGCTGCCTCGCCACCTCGACAATCCGGCCCTCTCCCTTGCGCAGGCGCTGCTGGCCGCCTTTGCCGAGCTGGCGGGCGCCACGCTGCAGGCCTGGCTCGGGGCGCGCCAGTTCCGGCGCCGCATGCACCCGGCCATCGACTCCGGGCGCGACGTGTTCGCCTTCCTGCTGCTCACGCCCGTGATCTGCCTGGTCAGCGCCAGCGTGGCGGTGCCGTCGCTGTACCTGCTGGGCGCGATCACCGAACCGGAACGCGTGCTGAACTGGCTGGGCTGGTGGGCCGGCGACACCATCGGCGTGCTGCTCGCGGCGCCCCTGTGCTGGATCGTGTGCGGCCAGCCGCGCCGCCTGTGGCGGGCGCGTGCGCCGGTCGTCGGCTTTCCCCTGCTGCTGGCCAGCGCCGCAGTGGTGACGATCTACCGCCTCACCCTCGGCTGGGAGCACCAGCAGCACCTGCAGCCCTACCGCCTGAAGGCCCAGCAGACGGCCGACGTACTGCAGGCCGAGTTCAACGAGCACGTGCGCTTCGTCGGCACCTTCGCGCGCACCCTGGCCGACACCGAGCACATCCTGGCGCGCGACAAGTTCCTGCGCGTGGCCAGCGGCTACGTCGACGGCCGCCCGGAAATCCAGGGGGTGAACTGGGCGGTGCCGGTGAAGGGAAGCGAACGTGGCGGCTTCGAGGACTGGGTGCGCGGCACGCTCGACGCTTCCTTTACCGGCATCCTGGACGTCACGCCCGGCCTGCGCCTGGAGCCGGCGCCCCTGCGCGAACGCTACCTGCCGGTGCTCTATGCCTGGCCGCCCTCGAACACGGCGCTGCGCGGCGTCGATTTCCTCACCGCGCCCGGACGCGCGGAGACGGCGGCGCGCGCACTCCTGTTGCGCACGCCGCTGGCGACCGAACCCTTCCGCCTGGTGATGAGTGGCGACCTAGGGATCGGCCTGTTCCGCTCGGTGGGCGACCCGGATGCGCCGGCCAGCGGCGCCGTGATGTTCGTGCTGAACGCCGAGATCCTGCTCGAGCAGGCGATCGCGCGCGTTGCCTTCGACGGCTTCCATGCGGCGCTGGTCGACGTCACCGGCGGCGCCGTGCTGCCGCTGGTGGGCAATATCGACCGCGTCCACCCCGACGAATACCGGGTCGGCCTGTCGTTTGCCGGACGCAGCTACGTGGTGGCCTTCCACCCCACCGCCGCGTATGCCGCCAGCGAGCGCGGCGTGGCCAGCTGGACCGTGCTGTCGGCCGGCCTGCTGCTCACCGGCCTGCTGGGCGCCCTGCTGCTGCTGGTGAGCGGCGAGCGCGCCGCCGTGGAGGCGCAGGTACTCGACCGCACCGCGCGCCTGCGCGACCGCGAGGCGCGCCTCGAGGCCATCCTCGACAACGCGGCCGACGCCATCCTCACCGTCGATGCGAACGGTACCGTGGTGTCGGCGAATGCCGCCACCGCGCGCCTGTTCGGCTACCCGGCCCAGCACCTGGTCGGCCTTCCCTTCGGCTCGCTGGTGCCGGCCGGCGTCGACGGCGACGCCAGCGCCCAGCTCACGCGCCTGTCGCAGTCCACGCCCGACGAATGCGTGCTCGAAGGCCGCAATGCGCGCGCCGAGGTGTTTCCGCTGTCGATCTCGGTGGCGCCGGTCCAGCTCCAGCGCGAGCAGTTTTTCGTCTGCATCCTGCGCGACCTGACCGAGCAGCAGCGCTCGCAGGAGCACATCTACCGCCTGGCCCACCACGACGTGCTCACCGGCCTGGAAAACCGCGTGGCCCTGAACGTGCGCCTGGAGCAGCAGCTGGCCACGGCGCGCCGCCACAACGAGCCGGCGGCGGTGCTGTTCATCGACCTCGACCACTTCAAGAAGATCAACGATTCGCTCGGCCACGCGGCCGGCGACAAGCTGCTGGTGGGCGCGGCCGAGCGCATGAAAGACCTGCTGCGCGACGTCGACACCCTGGCGCGCCTGGGCGGCGACGAATTCATCATCGTGCTGGCCGGGCCGCTCACGCCCGACAGCGTGACCGGCGTGGCGGTGCGGCTGGTCGAATCGCTGTCCCAGCCGTATCAACTGGCCGGGCATACGGCGCACAGCGGCGCCAGCGTCGGCGTGTCCCTGTTCCCGGACGACGGCGAGGATGCCGCCACCCTGATCCGCCACGCCGACATGGCCATGTACGCAGCCAAGCGCGAGGGGCGCGGCAACTTCCAGTTCTTCTCGCCGGCGATGAACGCGGCCACCCACGAGCACCTGCTGCTGGAAAATCGCATGTGGAGCGCCCTGAACGCCGAGGGCTTCAGCCTGCACCTGCAGGCGCAGGTGGCGCTCGATACGGGGCGCGTGATCGGCGCCGAGGTACTGCTGCGCTGGAACGACAGCGAACTGGGCAGCGTGGAGCCGAGCCGCTTCATTCCGGTGGCCGAGGAAAGCGGCATGATCGTGCCGCTGGGCGACTGGGTGCTGGCCCAGGCGATGGCCTTGCTGGCCGAATGGCAGCGCGACGGGCTGGAGCACCTGCGCCTGGCGGTGAATTTGTCGGCGCGCCAGTTCTCGGGCGGCGCGCTGCTCGAACGGCTCGACCAGCTGGTGGCGCGCTACGGCATCGACCCGGCCCGGCTGGAACTCGAGATCACCGAAACGGCGGCCATGCGCGACCCGGAAAACACGCGCGAGCTACTGCGCGAACTGCGCACGCGCGGCTTCAAGCTGGCGATCGACGACTTCGGCACCGGCTACTCGTCACTGGCCTACCTCAAATTGTTCGCGATCGACCGCATCAAGATCGACCGCGGCTTCGTGAAGGACATCGAGCACAATCCGAACGACGCGGTGATCGTGGCCGCCACCATCGGCCTGGCCCATGCGCTGGGCCTGGCCGTGGTGGCCGAAGGGGTGGAAACCCAGGCCCAATGGGGCTTCCTGCGCGACAAGCTGGGCGACGAAGCCCAGGGCTATCTGTTCGCGCGGCCGATGCCGGCGTCGGAATTCCGTGAATTCATCCGGCGGCAAGCACAGCCAGTACCTGGCGCTTGAGGGCGCGGATCAGCGCCGTTTCGTCGGGCGGCACACCTTCCGGCGCGGTGGCGGCGCGGTCGGCATAGAAGAAGCCCAGCTGGGCCTTGCCCACCACCAGCGGCAGCACGATGAAGCTCTTCGCGTCGGGCAGCAGGGTGCGGTGCCAGGCGGGCAGCAGCTCGCGGATCTTCGGGCTGGCGGCGTCCGAGATCATCAGGTCGGCGTCGTTTTCCAGCGCCAGCAGGAACAGATCGCGTCCCGGGCCGTTGGCGCTCACCGGGAAGCTGAAGCCGGCCTGCACCCGCGCGTGGTCCTCGCCGAACGAGACGCGGGCGCGGTACAGGTTCTGGCGCGCATCCTTCAGGCAGACGGTGGCGAAGCGAAAACCGAGCGCGCTGTACAGGGTTTCGAGCACGGCCAGGATCACGTCGTTCAGGCGCGCGGTGCCGCCGGCGCGCAATTGCGTCACGTCCTGCACGCCGGCCAGCAGCAGCTCGCGCGCATTCTTCGGCTTGCCGCTCGGGTGGGCGCCCGCTTCTTCTTCGCCGGCGTCGAGCGTGGCCAGCAGCAGCACGTTCGGCAAGCCCTCGCCTGTATCAAGCTCGGGGATGGCCAGCGGCTGCAAATTCATGCTCTCCATCAGCCCCTGCATGCCCTCGGCCACGTTCGCGAACAGCTTGTCCAGCCCCGCTGCATCGAGCTCGAAGGCGGCGCCGTAGCGCGCCAGCAGCGCCCGTGCCTCGGGCGAGCCGGCGGGTTCCGGCACCTTGGCCAGCAGGCGCGCCACGTCCAGGCTGAACGAGGCCACCTGGCGCATCCATTCGCCGCGGTTCGCCGCCACCTTCAGGGTGCCGGCCGGCAGCGCCGCCTGGGCCCGCACGATGACGTCGGGGATCTTCCATTCGGCCAGCACGGCGGCCGACAGGGTGTCGTAGCTGCAGCCGAGGATCAGCTGCGACGCTTGCGCCGGGGTGTGCTTGCCGGCGGCGGCGATCTGGCGGATCTCGCGGTAGCGCTCGTGCTCGTGCGAGGCCACCAGCAGCGCGCCCAGGTTCTTGAACAGCGCGCCGATGGCCGCTTCCTCGGCGCCCTGGTAGAACGACAGGCGCGCCATCTCGCGCCCGACCAGGCTGGCGCACAGCGACGCCTCCAGCTCGGCGCGCACGGCGCCGGCGTGGGCGCCGTTGTCGAGGGTGTCGACCAGCAGCATCGCCAGCGCCGTGGTCTTCACGTTGTCGAAGCCGAGCAGCGCGATCGCGCGCGAGACGGTGGTGACCACGGTGCCGGCCACGGTGCGGTACTGCACCGTGTTCGACAGGCGCAGGATGCGCTGGGTCAGCGCCAGGTCGGACAGCACGAAGTAGGCGAGATCGTGGGTGCCCTGGTCGTCCGAGGACGCCAGTTCGATCACGCGCGCCACCGCGCTGCCGAGGGCGAACATCTCTTCTTCGCCGCATACCTTCTGCATCAGGGCGGCGCGCACGCGGCGCGTCGCCTGTTCGTCCTGGATCGGGGATGCCGCCGCGGCCGCGGCTGGGGGAACTGCTGCCATGTTCCGTTACCCGGCTTTCCTGGCGCGTGCGCCCTTGTCGTATTTCTTGAGTACCGCCTGGTGCAGCGCGCTCAGCGCCGGCAGCTTGGGGTTGCGCGGGTCGAGCCGGCGCACCGCCGCCATCTGGGCCAGGGCCTGCTGCCCGAGCTTGTCGTCCCAGCTGGTGTGCTCCAGGCAGCGCAGCAGCGCCAGCGCGGCATTGAAGGCCACTTGCGGATTGCCCGGCATGCGCAGGGCCGCTTCCTGCATCAGGCTGACCGCGCCGATGTAGTCGCCGCTCTTGGCCCGCTCGGCGCCGCCGGCCACCAGGTCGACCACGTGCTGGCGCGCTTCCTGGGCCAGGCTGGCGCCGAGTTCCGCCTGGCCGGCCTGGGCCATCACGCTCATGGCGCGGTCCATGGCGGTGGCGTCGCTGGCGTTACGCATCACCTCGCGCACGATGCTGGCCGCACCCTCGGCCATGTTGTGGTCGAGGCAGCTGCGCGCCAGCTCCAGCTTCAAATCCGAGGACATCGCCGGGATGTCGCGGCTGGCGGCCACCGCCGTCGTCAGGGCTTGCGCCAGGCGCTCCTCGTTGCCGGTATATTCGTGCAGCAGGGCCGAGGAAATCGCGCTGCAGGCGTCGGCGTGCTGGCGTCCGCCCATCGAGCGGTCGAGTTCGCGGATCACCGAAGCCGCCGCCACCGGGTCGCCCTTGCGCACCAGGGTGCGCACCAGCTTCACGTGGTCCTCGGGGTCGCGGAACTCCGAGTACTTGGCCTTGTGGACCACCTGCTTCAGCACCTTTTCGGCGGTGTCGTTGTCGCCCGCCTCGAAGGCGACTTCGCCCAGCGTGCGCAGGCGCCGCACCGCATGCGGCGAGACCGCCACCGCCTTGGTGAGTACCTGCTGCGATTTCTCCAGCTCGCCCATCGCGGTATGGGTGCGCGCCAGCCAGTCGTAGGCGTCGACGAAATTCGTGTTGGTCTGCACCAGTTCGGTGAGCAGGTTGCCGGCTTCCTCGTATTCCTCGCGCAGGTACAGGGTTTTCGCCAGGCCCAGGCGGGCCCAGGCGATCGCCCGGCTTTCGGCCAGCCTGCGGTAGATCGGCTCGGCCTGGGCCGCCTCACCCAGGAACAGGTGCAGCTCGGCGCGCAGGCGCAGGAAGTCGACGGTGTAGCGCGGATGCACGGTCTCGCCCTCGATGCAGGCCTCGATGGCTTCGTGCTGGGCGCCGGCTTCCATCAGGCGGTAGACCGGCAGCAGCACGTTGCGCCGCTCCAGGGCGCGTGCGATGCGGTCCAGCAGGCGGTCGGCCGTGAAGGGTTTCAGGATGTAGTCGGTGGGCGCCAGCTCGGCGGCGCTGACCACCTTGCCGTAGTCGCCCTCGGCGGTGACCATGAAGAACATGGTCGACAGCGAGATCAGCTTGTGGTGGCGCAGGTCTTCCAGCAGTTGCTGGCCATCCTGGCCGCCTTCCAGGTCGTATTCGCACAGCACCAGGTCGAAGCTCTTCAGGCCGAGCTGCTTGACGGCGAGGTTGGCGCTGCTGGCGTGGTCGATGCGGGTCAGGCCGCACATGGCGAGCATGCTGTGGATGTTCGCACGCATCCCGGCATGGGGCTCGATCAGGAGTGCGGTGAGGCCGTCTAGTTCATTCATGAGAATTGTTTTCCGTTCGGCCGCGGGGTGGGCCTGATTGCATGCCGGGCTCGGCAGGCCGGCGCGACTACGTTGGCCGCTGCGCAACCAAGTATATTACGGCAGGGAAAAGAATTAGTTAAATCGGGTCAGGCCAGGCTGTAAATCAGCCGGGCCGATGACGAAATGAGACAGAAGCTTGCCTAGAACCTATCTCAGCAGCGACCCTTACCTGCTGAGATAGGTTCTAAAGACCAGCGGCGGCCTGGCGCAGAGGTTTGGCGCTGGCGCAGGCGGCGTGCGCGGCCTCGGTGACCACGTTCTGGTAGCGCACTTCGTAGCGGCCGGCGGCCAGCGCGTCGATGGTGAGGGTGGCGTGCGACTCCACGTAGGCATGGCGCACGTTCGAGCGGCGGTCGAGGTCGTGGATCTTGACGAACACCGGCGCCTCGTTGGCGCTGTTGTCGACCACCACCGACATTTCCTTGCCCTGGTTACCGATCGGATAGCCGGCGATGTAGCCGGAGTCGGCCGGCCAGGGTTCGCCGTTCGGCGCGCCGGGCGTGGCGAGATCGGTGGCGCAGTCGGGCTGGCGCGGCGGCACCACCAGTTGGGTCACGGCCAGGGCCTTGACCTGGCTGGCCGGCAGGCGCGCGCCGTCGAGGCCGGCCCAGACGTCGGGTTCGGCCTCGGCTACCGGTGAGGGAATGGGTGCGGATGCCGCACTCTCGGCCTTGGGAGCGGCTGGTTTGGCGTGGAAGGCCAGCGCCGACGGCAGCATGCCAGGCGGCTGCAGCAGCAGGAACACCGCCCCGGCGCCGACGGTGACGCCGCCCAGGATGCCGAGCCACCATTTAGGGTCGCGCAGCACACTGGGGCGCGTCAGGGCCAGCGCCGGCGGTGCTTCCCAGCCGCCCTCGCGCGTCCGTCCGCCCTCTTCGCCGCTGCTTTCCAGCCATTCGACTTCCCACTCCTCGGCCGCGATCCACTCGTCGTGCTCCTTGCGGCGCACCGGGTCGGACAGGGTGTTGTAGGCGGTGTTGACGATCGCCATGATGCGGGCGGCCTTTTCGTCGCCCGGATTCTTGTCGGGATGGTATTTCTGGCTCAGCGCCTTGTAGGCCGCACGCACGACTTCCCCCGGCGCACCGCGCGCCACCTTCAGGTTGTCGTAATGGGTGTGGATCTTGGCCATGGTCTGCGCTGGGGTCGGTAAGGCGGAAGCGTCTGTTCAGTTCCGGATTTCAGCTATGGATGTCAGTTCCGGATTCAGTCTAGATGATAGCCGAAACGAGGCCCGGCTCATCGGCACAGCATAGCCGGGTTTGTGTCTCTAAAGCAAGATTTAGTCTTACAACCTGTGGCTGCGGTCGGCCTGCAGCAACGCCGCCGGCAATTCCACGTCCAGGCCCACGGCCAGTACCTTGAACAGCTCGCCCATTTCGGCAGGCGACACCAGCTTCTGCACCGCCTTCGACTGCGGCAGGAAGCGTATCGCGTCTTCCGGATTGGTGCGCATCAGCAGCTCGCCGATGCCGCAGCCGAGCAGGAAGCCGGCCTGGCTGGTGTAGCCAAGCACGTCCAGGCCGGCGTCCTGGGCGGCGACTGCCATGGCCGTGAAATCGACGTGGGCGGTGATGTCCTGCAGGCCCGGCAAATAGAAGGGTTCCGGGTGGGCATGGTGGCGGTAATGGCACATCAGGGTGCCGCCCGTGCGCTGGTCAACATAGTATTCGTGGGCCGGGAAGCCGTAGTCGAACAGCAGGGCTGCGCCCTTTCCACCTTTGAACATCTGCGCCAGCGAGGCCATGAAGCCGCAGGCGACCGGGTGGATCTCGGTCAGGTAGCCTTCCGGCAGCGTGTCGGCTTGCGGAATCTGGCGCGCCAGCTGCTCCATCAGTGCCGCATCGAGTTCGTGCTGGACGTAGTCAAAGCGCCCCGCCTCGACGGTGACCATCTGGCGCCGCCAGCCCTGCGCGGTCTTGACGACCAGCTCGATCGGCATGGCGTCGAGCACCTCGTTGGCCAGCACCACGCCGCTAAACGCATCCGGGAAGCCGTCGATCCACCGCACCTGCGGGAATTCCTTCAGCGCTTCCTGCTGGCGCGCGCGCAGTTCGCCCGAGAGTTCGATGATAGTGTAGCTGTCCACCTCAACGCCATCGGCTTGCAGGGCCGTCAACACGTCGCGTGCCAGCTTGCCGGTGCCGGCCCCGAATTCGATGATGTTGGGCGCGCTTTGGGCGATAATAGCGGCTGCCGCGCGCGCCAGCGTCGCGCCGAACAGGGGCGTGATCTCGGGTGCGGTGGTGAAATCGCCATCGGCGCCCAGCTTGGCTGCGCCGCCGCTGTAATAGCCGAGCCGGGGCGCGTACAGCGCCAGCTCCATGAAACGCGAAAAGGCAATCGCGCCGCCCTGCTGTTCGATTTCAAGGGCAATCAGTTGCTGCAAGGCGTGGGACGCGGCCAGCGCGTCGCTGTCGGGAAGGGGTAGGGACATCCCGGCATTGTAGCCAGATCGGCAGGGTTCAACAATTTCAGGCAAGCCATACTGCTCGCATCCATGACCATGCATGACACAACGCCGCATCACCCGACACGGACTGCGCTCGTCACCGGCGCCGGCCGGCGCATCGGCCGCGCGATCGCCCTCGGCCTGGCCGCCGCCGGCTGGGACGTCGCCGTCCATTATCGCCATTCCGAGCGCGAAGCCGAGGAAGTCGCCGACGCCATTCGCGCCCTTGGCCGGCGCGCCATCCTGCTCGAGTGCGACCTCGCCGACGAAGCGGCGGTGCGCGCCCTGCCCGGCCGCGCGGCCGCCGTCCTGGGCCGCATCACTTGCATCGTGAATAACGCTTCGTTGTTCGAATACGACAACGCCGCGACATTTTCTCCGGCCTTGCTGAGCGCCCACATGAGCGCCAACCTGGCTGCGCCCCTGCTGCTGGCCCAGGCCCTGCACGCGGCCACGCCGGAAAACGAGCAGGCGGTGGTGATCAACCTGCTGGACCAGAAACTGTACAATCTCAACCCGGATTTTTTGTCGTACACGCTGTCGAAGGCGGCGCTCGAGACCGCCACCACCATGCTGGCCCAGGCGCTGGCGCCGCGCCTGCGCATCGTCGGCGTGGCGCCCGGCATCACCATGGTGTCGGGCGAGCAGAGCGAGGCCGGTTTCGCCCAGGCGCACACGGCCACGCCGCTGGGACGCTCCTCGACCCCGCAGGACATCGCCGACGCCGTCGTGTACGCAGCCTCGGCGCGCGCCCTGACCGGCACTACCCTGGTGGTCGACGGCGGCCAGCACCTGCTGCCACTGTCGCGCGACGTGATGTTCCTTACCAAATAACCTACCCAGAACTTAACAAGGCTCCTTATGCTGTCCGCCCTGACCCACCCGAGCTTGCGCGATTGCCGCCGGCTGTTCCTGCGCAATTACGAAGTGATGATCAACATCGGCGTCCACGACTTCGAGAAAAAGGGCGAACAGCGCGTGCTGATCAACGTCGACCTGTACATCCCGCTGGCCGAATCGACGCCGACAGCGGACCAGCTCGACGAAGTGGTCGACTACGATTTCATGCGCGAGACGGTGGCGAAGCGCATGGCGCAGGGCCACGTGCATTTGCAGGAAACCCTGGTCGACGACCTGGTGCGGGCCCTGCTGGCCCACCCGCGCGTGCGCGCCGTGGGCCTGTCGACGATGAAGCCGGATGTGTATCCCGACTGCGAAGGCGTCGGTGTGGAAGTATTCAAAATCAAGGAAGAAGCATGAGTGCTGTATTGAATGGTGCTGTATTGAATGAGCTGTCTGCCGAAGGCGCGGACGCCAAGAAGGCCGAAAAAATTACCTACGAAAACAACAAGCTGCACAAGCGCCTGTGCCGCCTGGTCGGCCAGGCGATCGGCGACTTCAACATGATCGAGGACGGCGACAAGGTGATGGTCTGCCTGTCCGGCGGCAAGGACAGCTATGCCCTGCTCGACATTTTGATGACGCTGCGCGAGCGCGCGCCGATCCATTTCGATATCGTGGCGGTGAACCTGGACCAGAAGCAGCCGAACTTCCCGCCGGAAGTGCTGCCGGCCTACCTGGATAAACTGGGCGTGCCGTACCACATCGAGAACCAGGACACCTACAGCATCGTCAAGCGCCTGATCCCGGAGGGTAAAACCACCTGCTCGCTGTGCTCGCGCCTGCGGCGTGGCATCCTGTACCGCGTGGCCGATGAACTCGGCTGCAACAAGATCGCCCTCGGCCACCACCGCGACGACATCCTCGAGACCTTCTTCCTGAACATGTTCTTCGGCGGCAAGCTGAAGGGCATGCCGGCCAAGCTGGTGTCCGACGACGGCAAGCACATGGTGATCCGCCCGCTGGCGTATGTGAAGGAAGCCGACACCGAGCGCTATGCCGAGGTGAAGGGCTTCCCGATCATTCCATGCGATTTGTGCGGCTCGCAGGAAAATCTGCAGCGCAAGCAGATCAAGGCCATGCTGCGCGACTGGGAAAAGAAGCATCCGGGGCGCGTGGAGAGCGTGTTTTCGTCGCTGTCGACTGTGATTCCTTCGCACCTGCAGGACCGGAACCTGTTCGGCTTTGTCGACCTGAAAACGGATGGCGTACCGAATCCGCTGGGGGATATCGCCTTTGACGAAGAGCCGTGCTCGACGCCGGTGGCGAATACGATTTCGCTTAGTCAGCTGTAAGCGATGACAGGGGCCGCTGGCGCGACGCCAGCAGTGCCCCGGCAAACAGCGCCAGTGCGGAAAACACCAGGCCGCGCTGCAAGCCGCCGGGGCCATCGGCAATCCAGCCGATGACCGACGGGCCGACGATCTGGCCCAGCGCGAACACGATGGTAAAGGCGCTGATCCCGGAAGACCACGCATGCTGCGGCAGGTTGTGGCGCACCAGGGCCGTGGTCGAGGCCACCA
>Ga0265797_10010765_pt1 | contig 11585 bp, 7 predicted proteins | sample P2T30metagenome_FD_192433 | JGI IMG/M metagenome (GOLD analysis project Ga0265797, IMG submission 192433) | Plant litter microbial communities from East Loma Ridge, Irvine, California - P2 T30 | ecosystem: Environmental > Terrestrial > Plant litter > Unclassified | place: USA: California... | reverse complement strand
TTCATCTGTCAAATTGATACCGCGAACACCGGCAGCAGTTCTTCCCATTGGCCTCACTCCTTTTTCATTGAAACGAACTGCCCGTCCTGCACTGGATGCGATTACAATATCATTATCTCCATTGGTAAGCGCAACATCAAGCAGACGGTCACCTTCATGAATAGATATAGCAATGATACCGTTTGTACGCGGACGTGAATAGGCTTCCAGTAAGGTTTTTTTGATGGTACCCTGTTCTGTACACATAATGAGGTAATTATTATTAATATAATCCTCATTGGTAAGCGTACGTACATTGATAACGGAACGAATTGAATCTCCATTTTCCAGACTGATCAAATTCTGAATTGGTCTTCCTTTGGATATTTTACTACCTTCCGGAACTTCATAAACCTTCATCCAGAACAATTTACCATACTCCGTAAAGATGAGCAGATAATTAAGCATGGTTGCAGAGAACAAATGCTCGGTAAAATCAGAGTCTTTGGTTTTCACACCGCGGGACCCAACTCCTCCCCTTGTCTGCGTACGGTATTCAGCCAACGGTGTACGTTTGATATAACCTTCATGTGAAATGGTTATTAACATTTCATCGTCAGGAATCATATCCTCATCACTGAATTCCTCAGCTGCAAATTCAATCTGTGTACGGCGTTCGTCTCCGTATCTTTCTTTTATTTCAGTGAGCTCGCTCTTAATAATTTCAAATTTGCGCCACTCATTAGCAAGAATATCCCTCAGATCGGTGATCAGAATCATGATCTCCTCGTACTCTTTAACGATCTTATCCCGTTCAAGACCGGTCAATCGCTGCAGACGAAGTTCAAGAATCGCTTTGGACTGAATCTCACTCAACTGGAACTGCTCCATCAAACCGTTTTTGGCCGTTTCAGGATCACGTGCGTTACGTATCAGCGTAATAACTGCATCCAGGTTATCCAACGCAATCAACAAACCTTCCAGAATATGAGCACGCTTCTCCGCTTCACGAAGTTCGTATTCAGTACGGCGTGTAATGACAACGATGCGGTGATCCACATAATGCCTGATCAGATCTTTCAAGTTCAGCATCATTGGCCGCCCTTTTACAAGCGCCACATTATTCACACCGAAAGATGATTGTAACGGGGTATACTTATAAAGGTGGTTCAAAACGATATTAGGAATTGCGTCTTTTTTAAGATCAAAAACGATACGCATTCCATCCCTATCCGATTCATCACGGATATCTGAAATTCCATCCAGCTTTTTATCATTAATAAGCCCGGCGATACGCTCAATCATCGCAGCCTTATTGGTCATGTATGGGATTTCAGTAATAATGATTTGTTCCTTACCGGTTTTAGAAACTTCAAAACTGGCTTTGGACCTGATAATGATACTGCCCCTACCCGTTTCCAGCGCTGAACGAACGCCCTGATAACCATATATAATTCCTCCTGTCGGAAAATCTGGTGCTTTTACATGCTCCATCAGTTCAGGAACAGTAATTTCATTGTTATCAATATAGGCCAGCACGCCGTTCACAACCTCAGTAAGATTATGAGGGGCCATATTGGTGGCCATACCTACTGCAATACCTGACGAGCCATTGACAAGCAGATTCGGAAATTTAGCAGGAAGAACAGATGGCTCGGACAACGAATCGTCAAAGTTGGGTTGAAAGTCAACAGTATCTTTACCCAAATCGTTTAATAGTTCATCAGCCAGACGCTTTAACCTGGCTTCTGTATACCGCATTGCAGCCGGATTGTCACCGTCAACAGATCCGAAGTTACCCTGACCGTCTACAAGGGGATAACGCAAAGACCAAGGCTGAGCCATACGAACCATCGTATTGTAAACAGAGGAATCACCATGAGGGTGATACTTACCTAAAACCTCCCCTACTATACGTGCGGATTTTTTGTGGGACCTGTTATAGTTAACCCCTAAATCGGACATACCGTATAACACACGGCGGTGTACAGGTTTTAAACCATCTCTTACATCAGGTAAAGCGCGGGAAATAATAACGGACATTGAATAATCAATGTACGCACCCCGCATTTCATCTTCAATATTGATGGGGATAATGTTTTCACTGGGAGATTCTGCCATAGATAATCAGAAAAGAATCGAAATTTAATGGTGGTAATGCTATTAAAACAATACGCACAAGGTTAGTCAAAATTATAAATTCAAAACACAAATTTCGTCAATTTTAGGCACTCTAACAAACTATCTTGAACCTAATAAGTATCGCTTTGCATATAATAATGATTTCATGGATCTTACAAACCAGGTGGTGTCAAAAACTTAAACCGGATTTGAACATTAAATTTTGTCCGTTGCCATCTTCTAACATAAAGTTTAACTCTGCAAATGATTTTATATGCCCTTATTACTGACTTTCCTGGCTATTCTTTCCCTGATCCTGTTGATAGCCTGGCTGAAAATAGACACCTTTATTTCATTTCTTCTGGTTTCGATAGCACTCGGATTGTCCAGTGGACTGGATGTTACGGCCGTCAGCAAGGCAATCCAGAGGGGCGTCGGTAATACTCTTGGCGACCTGGTTCTGATTGTCGGTTTTGGTGCGATGCTCGGTAAAATGGTAGCTGACAGTGGAGCAGCACAGCGAATAACAGATGCACTGATCGGCATATTTGGCAAAAAATATATTCAGTGGGGAATGGCGCTGGCCGGATTTGTCATAGGGATACCGCTTTTTTACAATGCCGGTTTTGTCATTGTAATTCCCCTGATTTTCATGATCAGTGCAACCGCACGACTGCCATTACTGTATATTGGTATTCCCATGCTCTCAGCCTTGTCCGTCGCGCATGGTTACCTGCCGCCGCATCCCTCACCGGCAGCGATTGCAAGCCAGCTCAATGCAGACATTGGCAGAACGCTACTCTATGGGCTGATTGTATCCATTCCTGCTATTGCCATAGCGGGACCTATATTCGGAAGCACATTAAAACGTTTTCAACCAAAACCTGATTCAGATCTATTTGATGTACGCCCGCGTCCATCTTCGGAACTTCCGGGTCTGGGAATAAGTGTTGTTACGGCATTATTACCTGTTTTTTTACTTACCTCCATGTCTGCGCTTAAAAAACTCCATCCGGATAATCAGCTGATTTCTTTACTGGCCGAGCCCTATTTTGGTATGCTGATTTCGGTTCTTTTTGCAGCATATGTATTGGGTATCCTCCGTGGGCTGAGCATGAAAGCAGTGAGCAAATCAATGGAAGAAGCTTTTAAGGGCGTATCCGTAATTTTACTGATTATTGCAGGTGCCGGCGTTTTCAAAGAGATCATGACAGCCAGTGGAGTAAGCACCTACATTGCTGAAAGCTTAAAAGGCGCTGATATTTCACCATTGATATTAAGCTGGGCCATCGCTGCCCTTATCCGGGTTTGTGTAGGGTCTGCAACTGTTGCGGGACTTACGACGGTCGGTATTTTATTACCTCTCCTTACCAACTCAACTGCATCTCCTGAATTGCTGGTATTGGCTATCGGTTCCGGGAGTCTCATGTTTTCACATGTAAACGACGGCGGTTTCTGGTTATTTAAAGAGTATTTTAATCTAAGTATTAAGGACACATTGCTTACCTGGTCGGTGATGGAAACCATTGTTTCGATTATGGGTTTAATTGGCGTTTTACTGTTAAATTTGTTTATTCAGGCATAACATGCATTCTTCTGAGCAATCTTAACTAAATTAATATGTGGTATCAGATCAACGAACCAGAAAAGATCATTTCACCGTCCCTGCTATTTTATAAAAAAAGAATTGAAAATAATATTGACCGTATGATTCATATGGCCGGCTCAGCAGACCGGCTTGTACCTCATATCAAAACCCATAAATGCAGCGAGGTTGTGCAGATACAGCTAAACAAGGGTATTAATAAATTTAAATGTGCAACTATTGCGGAAGCTGAAATGCTTGCTCATGCTGGCGCTCAGTGGATATTGATTGCCTATCAGATGGTGGGACCTAATTTGAAACGTCTTGGCGAGCTAAAAAGCAAATTTACGAATGTGACCTTTTCCTCGCTTGTGGATAATGAACAGTCAGCAGACGATTTACAGCAACTTGCAAAATCCAATGATTCAGATTTTAATGTATTTATTGATATCAATGTTGGCATGAACCGGACTGGTGCTTCAACCGATTTCAGTCTGCTATCTTTGTTCCGTTATTTGGAGAATCTGCCAAATATCAAAGTTACTGGTGCGCATATCTATGACGGTCATATCAGGAATGAAGCATTCGCAGAACGAAAACTTGCGGTTGATGACGCTTTTGAAAAAACACTGCCGCTTTTAGATCTGTTAAATCAAAAGCATGGAACTAAACCAATGGTCATAGCTGGCGGTTCACCAACTTTTACGATTCATAACATGCGCGCAGACATCTTTTTAAGTCCCGGCACAAATGTGTTGTGGGATTGGGGTTACGGAGCAACATTACAGGATCAGCCATTTCTTCATGCCGCACTGATTCTAACCCGGGTAATATCACGACCCGCATCAGGAATAATTACAATAGACCTGGGTCACAAAGCAATTGCAGCAGAGAACCCGATCGATAAGCGTTTTCAGATTCTGAATCTAACAAAATACACGGTTATCAGTCAGAGCGAAGAACATGGCGTTGTTCAGGTTGAAGAACAGGAATGGACCAATATACAAATCGGGGACCTATTTTATGCTTTACCTTATCATATATGCCCGACCGTTGCTTTACATGACTTTGCTACTGTTATTGACGATACGCATGTTTTTGCCGAATGGAAAATAACAGCCCGTAACCGGAGAATAACCATTTAACATGGTTTTCAAATTAACATACTCAACCGCTCATAATCAAAGCTGAAAGTTACCGTTCAAAAGACATTGAGCCCGCTAGAAAGTAATTTAAGAACAATTAACATTTGGTTAAAGTATTTGTCAGAAAAGCTTCTCAACTTTCCATCAAAATGTCGTGCTGCATTAAATACTGGTAAAAAGATTTAACATGAATTTAATTTGGAATGATTATAAATTATTTGCAGCTTTGGATATTACATTACCAGTATGTTTTTAAATTCCTTGTCATAATTAAATGAGCTCAACATATAAAATTTCCTTTCGAACCAAATTAAAAAACAGCCGGTCGTTTCAGCGGCTGCATGATTGCCTTAAACAGTTAAACGTAAAACACTGGGCATATGACTTCCAGGATCTTCTTCTGACAATGACCTCAGAGCTGCCTGACTTCACGAGAATACAGGCTGCTTTACAGTCGGCAGGATATGTCTGCCATTTTGTTAAACTTGAAAATTTGAATAAGGAAGGCCACTTCATTCTGTCTTAACAAAAAGCGGTGATAATTTTCCTGATTCAGGTAATTATCACCGCTTTTAAAAGATTAATTTTTGTTTATTCCTCAACTGAAGAAACCATAAAACTCAGAAAATGGAATACTTCTTCCTGATTTCTGATATGGTTCCGTGCAGCAGACAAATCTTCCCCAACTTTGATCGTGTAAGAAGTTTCAGGTAGAACTTCAAACATATCTTCGTCCGTCGTATCATCACCTATTGCGAGTATGAAGTCATAATCAGCCGTATCCACAAAGCTTTTTGCAGCAGTACCTTTGTTAAAGGCTGTCTTTTTAACTTCAATTACTTTGTTTCCGTCAATGATCTGAAGATTAAGCTCAGGCTGAATAAAATTTTTCAGCTGCCAGGTTAATTCCTGTGCTCTTCGGGAAGCGTAATCTTTATCATCAGCGGTCCGGTAATGCCAGGCAAGTGAAGTCTCTTTTTCTTCTACGAATGCTCCAGGACATCTTTTCGCGTACATGTTCAATATCGGCTTGATACTTTCCTTCCAGTTTTCTTCATAATTTTCATTAAGCGTCCATTCCTGATCGCCCTTTGCTTTAATAAGTGCGCCATGTTCTGCAATAATATGAACCGGAAGGTTCTGAAAAGTTGCATCCAAAAATCCCCGGTCTCTTCCGCTTATGATAACAACGGTATCCCTTTTGGCAATATCCAATATCAGCTTTTTAACATCCTCTGAAACAATCGCTTTTGATGGATCTGATACAATTGGGGCGAGCGTACCGTCATAATCAAAAAACAATATCCTTTTGGAAGAGTTCTTATATGCTAATCTTATTGCATTTATTCCCTTGTCAGTTAAAAATACTTGTTTTAGTCTTTCGTGTTCCTGTTCCAACATAATCATTTGTGTAAAAAAATCGTTTGTCCATGCAAATACATCGTAATCACGGATACGTCCGCGCATGGCTATCATTCGTTTTGTCTGTTCTTCCTCCGGCATTTTAAATGCCTGCTCAATAGCATCAGCAATGGCCTGGTTGTCCAAAGGATTAATGATTAAAGCTTCTCCAAGCTCCGCAGCGGCTCCCGCCATCTCACTTAATATCAACACGCCTTTATCATCCTGCCGGCTCGCGACGTATTCCTTGCATACCAGATTCATTCCATCCCGTACCGGAGTAATTAGTGCCACGTCACTCGCTGTATACATACCTACAAGTTCTGGAAATGCCATAGACCTGTACTGGTAAATAATAGGTTGCCAGTAGATATTTCCAAAATCCGCATTGATGGATCCAACCGTTTGATCAATATCCATTTTCATATTTTGATACTGTTCTATCGTATCCCTTGAAGGTACTACAACCATTACAAACGATACCCTTTCGTGCCATTCAGGATATTGTTCCAAAAATCTTCTAAAACCATTTAACCGGTGCAGAATTCCTTTTGAATAATCCAGACGATCTACGGAGAATATAATTTTCTCTTTCAGTGATTCACGTGCCTGGCTTCTTGCCTGAACGACATCGTGATCGTAATATGCACCATTAAATTTTGCAAAATCGATGCTGATAGGAAATGAGTCTACCTTGACGATCCGGTTGCTCATGTTTATATAGTGTAGCTTATTGCCATAACCGGATACCAGCCTGGCAGCTTTCAGAAAATACTCAACGTAATCATTGGTATGAAAGCCGACCACATCAGCACCAAGCATTCCGTCAATCAGAGCCTTTCGCCATTTTACCGGGATCATTCGAAATAACTCAAAAGAAGGAAACGGAATGTGAAAAAAGAAGCCTATTTTATTATCAGGATATTTTTGCCTGATCAATTCCGGCAGGAGCATAAGCTGGTAATCCTGCACCCAAATTACATCACCCGGCTGAATTACCTCTTCAAGTTTCTCAAAAAATAAGGAATTTGCCTCCTGATAGGCATCAAAATAGGCATCATCAAATTTAGCAAGTGAGGGGAAATAGTGACATAGTGGCCAAAGTAAGTTATTGCAAAATCCTTCATAATAATTTTCATTGATATCATCCGGTATAAAAACCGGATGAGCCTGGAAAGATTCATTTGCCAGCGACTGCCCTTCTAACTCTTCCCTGGTATTCTCGCTGAAACCGACCCACTGAATTTTATCATCTGACTTAAACAGGGAATCTTCCTGCTCACTTACAAGGGAAAGAACCGCGGAAACAAGACCTCCTGAATTCTGAAACAGCTGGACCTGATCATTTTCACGTACAATTTTAAATGGTAATCGATAGGCTACAATGATTAGTCTTGCTGAATTTTCTGTAGATTGTAAATCTTTCATAATGTTCAAAGCGTTCGGACTCAGACCGCGTTTGATTAAAAAATAAGAAAAGCAGAGCAAAAATGATGTTGTGGTTATAACACTTTTGAAAATCAGGAATCTTAAACCTTTCATTTAATCTGATAAACAGAACTTATAAAAAAGTATCTGACTATTGAAATTCAAAATTTAAGTGCTCTTTGAAATAATTAATTTTAGAGCATAAACCGTGCCAGTTTGACAACTTCGGCAATTTAATAATCATAAAATCTGTTTTTAACATTAAAGAAGCAAAGATGTTATTGAAGCTTTCAGTTTCATTACCTGTCTAATTATTTCGGATTGCGTTTCAGCTTTTTGCAATAATATTGTCCGATCAGCCAACTCATGATTAAACTATACCCAATCAGCTTACCGGGTAATAAAATAATTTGGGCGAACAAAAGCCATCGATTAAAATCGTCGGAGATACGAAAGGGATTATCGATTAGTCCACCCAACCAGCCAATGTTGGTATGATTTGGAGTAAAATTGACAAAGTAACTTATTACTACATACAAAGCTAAGTAGCAGCATTTAAGAAATATGTAACGAACTCCTTCATCAGAATAGTTGTGAAATAACCCGTACATCACTCCTCCCGTTACGATTAAACCAATTACAACGGTTATCCAAATAAACCATTTTTTAGGAGGGCCACCATCATCCGGATCAGGTGCATTTATATTTACATCACCAACCGGACCTGGATTCGAAGATTCAGAAAACCATTCTAACAAGCTCATCAAAGAATTTTTAAATCTAATTTAGAGCTTCATTTTATCAGGGAAAGAAATTTGTGTTAATTGGTGCATACAATTTCGTTAATGGATAAAAATGATGTTAACTTCTATTGATTATGGATTCAGTCATATACGGATTTCGACATGTATTCTTTCTTATACTAGGTTCTTTGGTGGGCTGGCTCATCATGGTTGAACTAACAATATTAATATTAGGGCTTAATCCATTCAGTTTTGTTTACGGGCTTTTCTGGGGAATAGTTTACTTCATTTTCATATGCGTCATGTTGATACGCATGAGTTGGGAAATGAAAATCACAGCTCGGAATGTTTGCTGCACCCTAATCACAATTGCTGCAATAATTTGTTTGCTACCGTATATGATATCACTATTTGCATAGCTGACTAAAAGACAGTCTGGAAAGACATAAAAAAAGACTTAGCAAATTTTGCTAAGTCTTTACTTTTAAGAGCCTCCAGTCGGGATCGAACCAACGACCTACTGATTACAAGTCAGTTGCTCTACCAGCTGAGCTATGGAGGCCTTTTTTATTTGCTGACACCGTTTGTTATTCCGTTATCATGGTGCAAAAGTAGGGCAAAACTCTATACAGCGCAAGTCTTTTTAAAAATATTTTTAAACTTTTTTTTAATTATTATATAGCTTCCTGAATAATAGACAGTTGACGTTTTAGGTCATCCAGCTGGCTCAGTGCACTATTTATCTTTCTGTCAAACTCTGCTTTCAGCCGGTCTGAAGTTTTTGATTTCGCAAAAAACTCAATGTTGTTCTGCCATAGCGCAATGTCATTTTCAAGCTGTGTTATTTTACGGCGAATGTCACTTTCTTTTCTGAACAAGTTGCGGCCTCCATCGCCGCCATCACGCACAAGTTCCACTTCATTTTCCAGTACCGCCTGCTCCTTCTCTTTACTGGAAAGCTGGCCTATTGCACTGACGTAGTTATTTATTGCTGCTATGTAACGTTTCTGAATAGCCTGCATATCCTTTTTAGGAACAAAGCCGATAGAAGACCATTCGCTCTTGAAAGCAGCGAGAAGATTGAGCGAAGACTCGTCTTTGCTGCTGGCAGCAAGCTCAATGCGTTCAATCAGATCTGTTTTCCTTTTTAGATTACCTTCAAATTCCTCTTCTACTTCCTTATTTTTAGCGCGCTTCTGATTAAAATAAGCGTCGCAGGCTTTTTTGAAGCGGTCATAAATGGTGTCCTTATATTTTTCAGGAACCTGGCCAATGCCTTTCCATTTCTTCTGAAGCTCTATTATTTTCTGTGTATTGGAAGCATTATCATCACCGGTTGCCAGAATTGCCTCTGCATCTGCACAAAGCTGGTTTTTCAATTCCAGATTTTGCTCCCTTTTTCCTTCAAGCTGACGGAAAAATTCACCTTTATTGTTAAAAAAGGTTTTAAGGCTTGCCCAAAATTTCTTGCTCAGATCCTTTCCTTCTTCTCTGGGCATAATTCCTTTCAAAGCCACCCACTGATCCTGAAATGCCATAATTTCCTTAGTCTTGGCATTCCACTCTTTTATGCTTCCTGAATTGTAGGTAGTGAACGGAACAATCTGCTCATAAATCGTAACTTTTTGCTCATAGTTTTCCTGCATGGACTTCTTCTGCTCGGCAAACTGTCCGCGCTGCGCATCATATAATACATCCAGTGCTACTTTGAAACGCTGCCACAATTTTTCCTGGTCTTCTTTCGGTGCAGGCCCGAGATGTTTGTAATCTTCAAATATGTGATTGGCCTCGTTCAATATCTCACGCGTCATCGGACGGTTTTCCAATGACTTTCCAAGCTCTTCAACCTTTTCGCAAAGTTCTGCTTTTAACTCTGCGTTACGGCGGCGATCCAGTTCTTTCAGTTCAAAGTATATATTCCGGTTGCTGAAATAACGATCAATCAACGCATTATAAGTTGCCCAGAGCGTTCCGTTGTGTGGAGATGCAATATTACCGGCAGACTTCCATTCTTCCTGAATTTTCTTAAATTCTTCCCAACTTGTTTTAATACCTGACGCATCAGTTTCCCTCGTTCCCTCGTCTTCCAGTAAAGTTCTGAGCCGCTGAAGCAATGCAGTTTTTACATTAAAATTCTTTTCCTTCTCCTTCTCCTGGTTCTGGTAAAAAGAATTTTTAAGACCTCGAATTTCACGACTCAGCGAATCAATACGCTGCGTTTCTGCATCGTACTTATACTCAAAGCCATCCTCATCCCCATTATCTGCGACAAAAGCTTTCAACGCTGCTTCTCTATCCGATAATTTAATCTGATCCAGTACAGGACGAATTTCACGAACCACAGCTTCTGCTTTTTTCAAAAGTGCAGGCTTGGCACCTTCACCGTTTACAGCTGCCAGCTCATTTTCCAAAAGCTTGATAAGCTGTTCCTTAGATAACTGGCTGTAATCTACATCGGGCGTATGTTCCTCTTCATGCTCCTCTGCCAATTCATTGTTAAGATCAATTTCGAGGGTATCAATCGTCTTTTGTGTCAGGTCTTCCTGCGCGTTGCTTTCGACCCCTTCGTTTTGTTCTTGTGCCATCGTGATTCGTGTTTCGTACGTACGTGTCTTATTGATTACAAATCTAACAATCTTTCCAATGAATTGGCTAATTTTGATCTTGTATCATTGAACATATTACCAAGAAATGAATCATAGTATTGCAAATATCCGAAATGAATATACTTTAAGAGGCCTGCACGAAGACGATTTGGATTTGGATCCACTAATTCAGTTTTCAAAATGGTTCGATGAAGCTGTTCTTTCCGGACTTGATGAGCCCAATGCCATGCTTTTGAGTACCCTGCACGATAAACGTCCGTCAGCACGGATTGTACTCTTGAAGGATCTCGATAGTGGGTTTAAATTTTTCACTAATTATTCAAGCAATAAAGGGAAAGACATTGAAAACAACGCCCAGGTAGCACTTACCTTTTTCTGGAAAGAGCTGGAAAGACAGGTAAGAATAGAAGGTATTGCGTACAAAACTTCTCCTGCAGAATCCGATGAGTACTTTGCTTCCCGTCCCCGCGGAAGCCAGATAGGTGCCTGGGTTTCAGCACAAAGTGAAGTGATTGAAAACCGCGAAATTCTTGAAAACAAAAACCGGGATCTGGAAGCACAGTTTAAAGGAAGGATT
>Ga0265797_10010764_pt1 | contig 11585 bp, 17 predicted proteins | sample P2T30metagenome_FD_192433 | JGI IMG/M metagenome (GOLD analysis project Ga0265797, IMG submission 192433) | Plant litter microbial communities from East Loma Ridge, Irvine, California - P2 T30 | ecosystem: Environmental > Terrestrial > Plant litter > Unclassified | place: USA: California... | reverse complement strand
CGCAGTGATGCTCAAGCCATCGACCTTCTTGAATGACAAGCGCCAACCGCACCCGATGGATGAGATCTTCAAATAAGTAAGAGGTAGCGATGCGCAATACGGCGACCATCACTCTTAATAGTCACGGTTTTACAGTCAGTGACTATAATAGTGAGTTCTATGAAAAGTTGAAAATGTATTGCGCTCGTTTCACCAAATACAAAATGGTTCCAACGATGATTCATGGTCGCAAGATTATGAAGAAGGAACCAGATGTTCAATTTGGGAGCGCTTTCAAGAATCGACGTGAAGTTCGTCTTCACATGAACTGCTATCAAGAGTTCAGACGTTTCATGGAACAGTGGGGTTATAATACCTCACGCTTCAAAGAAGTCAAAGCCGATATTCCACTTGGCAAGGATGCCAACTTTGAATTCAAAATGGAAGGAATTGGCCCACGAGATCATCAGGTAGAATGGTTGGAATACCAGCTTGAGCGAAACCAGGGTGATATCACAACGAAGATCAATACCTTGCAAACAGGTAAAGGGAAATCGTTTTGTGGCATCTACAACATGGTCAAGCTTGGCAAATTAACGGTGATCGTATTAATGCCGAAATACATCAATGGTTGGCTGATTGCCCTTAATGACTTTGTGAAGCTGTCCGAGACAGATATCATGGTTGTGCAGGGGTCAGGTGAACTTAATGGATGTATGAAGCTTGCGAGTGAAGGTAAACTTAAATCTCGCATTATTATCGTGTCGCTTCCAACGTTCCAGTACTTTATGAAAGAGTACGAAACGCAGGACGGTGTAATGACACATTACGACTATACGCCTGATGACTTCTGGAAATTAGTACAGCCTGGATTTATGATTGTCGATGAAGGACATGAATCAATCCACGCTCTGTTTAAATTCGATCTGTATACCAACGTCCGTAATAAACTGGTATTGTCAGCAACACTTGAGGCCGACGATCCATTTATTAACGACATGTACTTTGTCATCTACCCGAACAAAATACGGTTCAAGGGTGGCGCGTATGATAAGTACATTGAAGCAGTCGCACTCATGTATGGTCTTGTCAATGGCAAGAAAGTTAAATGCAAAGGCTTTGGTGGTTCGTATAACCATGTGAAGTTTGAGCAGTCCATCATGAAGGATAAGCACCTGCTGGCCTCTTATTTAGGATTGATTGAGCGCACGTTCAATTTCTTCTTCAAAAATAAGATGGAGCCGAACCAGCGCTGCTTGGTCTACTGCGCAACTGTTGAGATGTGCCTTTACGTAGCGGATCACTTGGACAGGAAAAACCCTGATCTGATCGTTCGCAAGTACACACAGGAAGACCCCAAGTCTACCCTGTATGAATCTGATGTCAGTGTATCTACATTGAAATCAGCGGGCACTGGTGTTGACATCCCTGGTTTGAGAACCTGTATTATGACGATTGCCATTGGTTCTCGTCAGGCAAGTGATCAGGCATTGGGTCGTCTGCGCAGATTGAAAGATTATCCAGATACCACCCCAACCTTTGTGTACTTCGTGTGCACGGGGATTGAGCAGCATGTTTCCTATCATCGTAAGAAGCAAGAACTCTTCCCTGTAAAAACATTGAGTCTCAAAGAGATGAACAGTAACTTTTCGTTGTAATCTCGTAAGGGGTCAGAGGGTAAAAACCTCTGACCTTTTATGCGGATATTTTCCTTTTCTTTTTGTTAAGGATCTACAGCTTATGACTACAGAACCAAGACTTGTTATTGTCGGTGCCGGCTATCCGATTAGTACTGCATCAATAATCGAACGTTTGACAGGTTTTTACGAATGTGTAGAATTCTGGTCATTTGAAGATTTCCATCGTCGTCACAATGGACCAGGCGGACACATCCATGAGTTGACCCAGGCATTGTTGCAAAAGGTGACGGAGCGACAGGAACTGGAGAAAACTCGCGACTATTGGTACAACTTCATTGAGATGCGGGATCGTGAAGTCGAACGTGGTTTACATCGTCCACCGAAGAAAACCACTTGCACTACTCGCCGTCGTGGGAGGAAATGCAAAAAATGAACATTGCTGACCGTGATCTCCGGTACTGCTTGATTAAAGTGAGTCGTCGGTTACGTGATGGCGACAGTCGTAATGCATCACGTTGTATCATGCGTTATGTGGAAACGAAAATCATTGAGCAAAACCTCCCCGCTATTGATCATCTTTTAATAGCTTGCTTGGAAAAGCACGTAGCATTAAAAGAGATCAACAAGGTGGTGCTGCTCAGAACATGTTGGCGTTTACGCCACAATCTTGAATGGTATCCTGAAGCTTTGAGTCGATGGCGGAAAGAACTCAAAGAAGTGGGATTAGAAAATCTGTTAATAGGGATGAATGATGAGCGATTACACCAGTGACCTTTATAAGGCAATCAGCTGTAAAACGCCAACTAAAGGCAGTGAGTTTTATGTGGACGACTTTGGTGATCTGTGGTTACTGATACCTCGTCTCAACCGTTTCGGTGAGCAGTCGGTATTTCGTCAATACGCAGGTAACCTGATTATTCAGGGTAAGGCCGGCGGTATGTACAACAATGCGACATATATCGGTCAGTTCATGCCAACCTACCATCTGTTCCTGCAACAACAAACCACAGCGATCGACATAGCCGCTCTACAACGCTACGTAATGACGCGTGCAGCAAAAGTGGTAGCGCGTTACCAACGTAAAGCAAAACCTTTCCAGGAGGCTTATAATGGCCGATAATCCATTCCTTCTTCCCGACGGTACGGTGGATATCCTCGCTGTGACCAATCATTCTAAAAAATCTGATACGTCGATTGAAGGAGAGATTATAGGCAAGGATGATTATTTTTCGTTCAGCGATAAAATGAAAACACCTTATGGTGACGAAGAGAAGGAACCACTTGAAGGTGAGATAGTTCCTCCTAGTGCGAAGGAGCAAGGATTGCGCTTTATGCTTGATGCAATGAAGAAAGTACATCGCAATAATCCTCGTAGGCCTGTTTTAGAAGGCGAGGTCATCACACCGGCTGATGATGAAAAGGAACGGTCTGACAACGCAGCCGTGATTGTTGAAGTTGGTCTTGCTGTTCTTGCCACAGGTGATTACGTCGCACTGCCTCCTATCTGGCATGGGGCTAATGTCGAAAAGGAAGTCAAAGACATCACTGCGTTACAAATTGAGAAGAAGGATTGATTGATGAACTGGTTACAGAAACTGGTAAGTAAAGTGTTTAGTGTTAAGTCGCCTAAACCAGCCCCGTTTGATCGTCCTGCCAAATCCGTTGCCTTTGAAGCAAAAGGTCAGAAGGTGGTGGATACGGTAAAAGTCAATACGCCGTGGGAAGATGCAGCTGAGACAATTCGCAACAATCGAATGTTTTCCAATATCCCACCTCAACAACCTAGGATGGCAGTGCCAAAGAGCTCGTTAAGACCAATCGATGTTATTGGTCATCTACCGCCCGATACAACTGTTGAGCAATATTTAGCGCGACACAAAAACCCTGAACAAGGCGATGCTGTCTTTATTGGCAATGAGCTTTGGGCATGGGGGGTTAATGGTTGGGTGCTTATCAACAATCTTCCCGGTGGCGTGCAGAAGGATAAACCTGTCATACGACACCCGCGACCCAGCATGTCATCGCGCGGTAGCCGCAGTTACGACAACGGTCCACTGCTCGACACTCTTATTATCACGCAAGCTGTAACTGATGATGCTCCATCGTCCAGTTCGCGCACGCGTCAGGATTCACACCGTTATGAAGATTCACTTTCGCACACCCCGTCATCTCACAGTCACAGTCGCGATCACGATCATAGTCGTGATGACAGCGGTAATTATGACAGTGGCGGATCTGATACAAGCGGTTCGTCTGATTGATCAATTAAATTAACCCTCTGTTATAAAGGAAGAGTAACATGTCACAGAAAAACAGCGCTCTTTTATGGGCACAACCTGACTATCACGGTACTCCTGCTACACGTCATCCGTTCATGCGCACGATGGCATTACGTTTTGCTGTCGCGCTCGAATCAGCCAAGCTTTATTCTCATCGCCAAACCAGTAAGTCTAACTTCGTGCACTATCTCTTGTCGCGCTCTCACGCTAACTATCTGAATGAGGCTGCGGATATAAAAGCAAGCAAACCCGTCCCTATTGACCTTACCCGTTACTTGAAATTAATAACCGGTAAGGATTTCTGGGATAAGCCGGGTGTGGGTGCGTGGGGCAGTGAATTCGCCGAGCTGTACTTCCAACCGCAGCAGTTAGCCAGCGTTGGCAAATCAATGTTCTACAACATGCTACCGCGTATCAAATTGCATCTGGGTGGCATTCACGCAACGCTCGGTGGTCGTCCATGGATCTATGATGATATTGTCAGTCGTGGTCCTGCTGGGTTCTGGCCAGCCACAATAGAGTATGGCATGGCGAGCAATGGACCGGCGATGACGGCACAGCTGAACCGTGAACGTATGGTTAAACCTAAGAAGGGGCGGGTATAATGGCTTTAGATCAAGAGTATTACGAAAAGGCATTGGAAGTTCTGTTATCTAAAGGCTTCTCCGACAAAGAAGCAGACGAAATTGCCACAACGCTCTCAGTGTTTCTTCCGATGCGGTTTATCAATGCGGATGCATGGGCGAACATGCCTTATGACCTGCGCCCAACTAACCCCAGGGCGTTCAAACATATGCCTTTGCTTGACAAGATCCCTGAGTTAAAGAAACCAGTGATTCTTCGCATGCCAACGGATTTCACTTACACCACCTACGGGCAGGAGTATTATCCTGGTCCAGATGCACCTACCTACACTACTGGGCCTGATGGTTACACTCATCATCCGGTCGGTTGGGCAAGTGGGATTGTTGGGCCAACAGGTGTTTCTGGCGAAGCTGGTTTTGAGGAAGTTGATGACCTCGAAGTCAGTGATTTAACCTTTAATTTCACAAACCGTCGGGATGATGCTGGATTCCGCATGCCTGTTCAATCGCTAATCAGTCGGTTTACTGTTGTGGTAGCTATTGGTGGTAAAGCAACTGAAATGACATTGGAAGAATTCATTCAGAAAATGGGAGGTTATGACAAAATTCCTGCTTCTGCACGAACCGCTATCGACCATGTCATGGAACACTACCACAATACACCTGTCGAACTCGGCGGAACACTTGAAGGTGCGATGCCGTCAATGTCATTGCGCGAACTGCCAGCCGGTGTATCACAAAAGGAAGCTGAGTATCTAAAGCTTAATGATCTCAGTGATATCGAAGGTATCAAACGAGCTTATCCGAATATAGATGAAGAGACTGCTCAAAGTCTGTCGGATATGCAGCGTAAGATCGATCAGCGACTGGGTCGTCACCGCAATGAACCAGCTGACATTGAATTGTTCAATCTACCTCGGGTCTTACCTGAAGCGGTTCAACAAGCTCAACGTCAGTATCGTGGCAGCCTGTTTGAGAAGTTTTTAGCCGAAGAACCAATCGAAGAACCTCATGATGCTATTGTAAAAATCATGACACATTCTATTCGTAATCTCGGACACGGGTTTCAGATCACCACGCCATTGTTTGGTCAGTCTTACAAAAACCCTACTGGTCCACAGACCATGCCAGGTTTAGAGAAAGGTCCAAACGGTAAACCACATCGTCGTAAGAAAGGTAAGGGGAAACGCTATGAGCGCGGATACTAACAATACAGGACCTATCCCAGATATGCGTACTGTACCGTGGGCGGAGCAAAGTGATCAGAACTTGCTTTGTCGTAACGGCGAACCCATGCACTACGTAATTGTCGATTACGGTATAGGTGGTGAAGCCAAAGCGTATGCCGAGCTAATGGAAATCAATAAGCGTTTACCGGCTGTGACAGCAGAGTTGGTTCAGGCACGTGATTTCACACACGCTTATAAGGCACAGCTGTATGCCTCTGAGCGTAATTGGATCCTGGTGCATATTTGCAATACGTTAGCCTGGCGTGGGCACGGGATGTGGATTACTCGTCATACCGGTGACATCGTGGCCTATCACGGTGGTTCAGGCGACAAGGGCTGGTGCGCACCTATGGACCCAGGGATGGTTTACAGTAACGATTACACCAACCCTCAGCTTAGTAAACATAGTTTCATAAAGGGGCTGGAGGAAACGTTGGAGCGTGGTTCTCCTTTGGATTATCCTAAACAGATCTTTGTGGCGGAGAATACCACCGACCATAAGGACTTCCGTAAGTTTGTTGATCGCATTAAGACATTGGTGAAACAGTACGATATCAAAGTCATACTGAAGCCGTATGAACAGTTAATCATGCAAGCGCCAGATACCTGGTCTAATGTCTTCCTCGGTTTGGAAAAGGACCGTGCACAACACGAGTCTATTTTGCAGATCATGTCCCTGAAAGTAAGAAAGGAAATCAAAAGTGGACCTAAGAAACCTCTTGAAGGACTTATCGGTGACAGAGGCCATCACGGGAGCTGCCGAGGATCACGGCGTTAGTTACCGTGATACCATCGAGCATCAGATTATCGTAGCCAATCGTTATGAGGGGTCAACCGATGATTTGGTTCAGCAAGTGAAAGATCGTGTTGCTCGTGGTGGGCTTGTATTTACCACCGGCGACGACATCGATCCTCACAGCTGGACACCTGAGAAAGTGGCTGAGTTGAAGCGCGTCGTTCAACATATCCGTGACTCAGAGCAAAGCATCAAACATGGCCAGGGGTAATCCCTGGCTTTATGCCATCCATTGGAGATAGTTAAATGGACGCAAGCAACATGGTCACTGCAGGGTTATTGTTTATGGTTGCAATTGTTGGCGGGGCAAGTTTATTGTGCCACTACTTACGCCATGACAATGACCGTTATGTGATTGGTTCACGTAAAGCATTATCTCGTTTGGAAAAGAAACTGAACCGTGCAATACACCTGCCTCGTACATCAACGAACTTAGGTCCGGTCGAGTCAGCACTGGGATTATCATTGTCTTATTTTGAGGATATCACCGGGAAAATAAGTGACGATACAGCACGGGCTCAAGTAGAGCTTAGCTTTATGGTAGTTCGGGGTGCTATACCTGATCTACCTATCCGCATCTGTGTTGATGATACCATCTTCTGTTTTGATAGTGCTGGGTATAATGAGCAAGCGGTGTTGAAATCACTGAACGACTTTAACGTCTCGTTGAGTAAAGTCAGTAAAAGTTAAACGCAAATAGTTTCAAACCTATATCACGTCGGAGAATGACCTCTCACTAATTAACCGAAATGTAAGGACGTAACATGAAATTGACTGTTTGGGTAGCGCTTGTTTTTGGATTGGTATTTGCAGGTTGTGTAAAAGCAGAAGATGCAACGCGGGAAGTTGCTGGCTGGTATGCAGAATACAACACTGCATCAGTGCATTATTCAGCGGCCAATAAGAAAGAGCAGGAACTCACCATGGAATGCCTGTTGGGTGACTGGACGTTTGCGTATGCAGATAAGATGGGTGAAGAAACAAATTCCGTGGATGACAAAATCTCAATTGTGGTCGACGGTGCAGCTTACGCTGTGCCGAAGACACAGAAACAACGTGAGGTCCTTTATGCCGCGATCACTCATGCAAAGAAAGGCATTCAGTTCAGGACCCATCAGTTTGGTGACTCCGATGTCTTCCCGGTAAAAGGCTTAGCCGTACTGTTCCAGGATTTACCGTTTGAAGTGAGTCCTTGTATTAGTTAATCGTTTTGTATAACCACATCTTCAGTTTATTAGGAACCGAATCATGATCACCATTACCGATGCTGTAAAACGTCGTTTTCGTTTAGAACGTATTATCGCCGATGTCCAACGTGGTAACTGGAAAGGCAAAGACATTGAGTTCACTGTCAAAAACGATAACAGCGCTTCAATCAATGACACTACCCGTGGCGGTCCTAACCATATGGAAGCGACTTACGTGATCATGGGTAACCGCGCTGAAGTTAGCATAAGCGTTCATGCTGAAACGAACTCTCACGACGGCATCAAGGACATCAGCGCAACGATCCGTGATCAACAAGGTAAAGAAATCGAAATCAGTGATGTACGTTTCGTGGTGACAACCGAGCTGCAGGAATGCATGTTGCGTGTCGAACAGAAACCAATCCCTGTACTCTATGGACTGGTAGGTGGACCGATGGGCGATCCGACCCACATGTTCATTATCGACGAAAGCTACAACGTGTTTGTCGGTACCGAAAATGATACGCGGGAAGACTATGCCCTGGCGGGATATCTGGTCAGCAATCTTGACCCCCGGTCTGCCGAGGCTAACGGCCTGGAGATTATCGGAAGTTATCCTGATAATTATGGTGATGACCACTATATCTCACTCGGCTGGAGTGTGTCATTCATTTCTGGTGTGACTCCTAATGAGAAACAGGAGTGGTTCAAGCGTCTTGATGCACTGGTAGCAATGCTGCTGGAAAAGATCAAAGTTCCGGCATAAGTAATAACAGGTAGGGGGTGTACTCCCTACCTTTATTTTTTGTGGTATTCTGCCACAGAAAAACTGTTGGTAATACTACCGACGGTATTCACTCAATAAACTGCGAGTAATAAAAGATGTCTAAATTTGATGATCGAGTTAAAAGGTTAGAAGCATTCGGCAAGAATGGAAAGTCCATCCCTGTTAAAAAGCTGGACGACGTAACCAAGATTAAACACGGGTGTCTTGATATAACCTACAAGCGTTACCTGACACCCGATGCAGAAATAGAGATTTTCTATAAAGAAAAGATTCTCTTGGCGCGTAAACCCAATCTGACTGAAGCATTAGAGTACGCTTATGTCGGTGTCATTCTATCTAACCCGGTGCTCGGAGACTGGTGCCATGGGGAGGAGAAGGTTGGTGTATTGTCACACATCACCGATATGCTGAAGATGATAGGGGTGGCAGTACCACGCCCAGAGGTAGACGCGCGTCTCATCACGGGCATCTATCGCAGTATTTCGCTACGCACCGAAGACGGTTATCTTCATCCTAAAGAAGAAGACATTCGGGTGACAGTGCATCGTTGCATCCCCGGTAACTACAGCGCGTTAGTCACAACGATCTCGTTATCGGACTGGAATGTAACTATCAGCCAGAAGTTCAATGAGTATGGTCATGATGGATTGGTCAACTTAGATGACTTGGTGCGTAAGTTATATGCGAAACACTTTGAATAAACGAGGTTAAGATGGGTAACGCATATTGTAAAGTTGTGGCGGTCCACGGCATCTATGTCCACAGTGCTGCGATGGAAGCGATCTCTGCGAAGTATAAGAAGTGCTTTCGTTTAGCATACAACTTCGTTAATGCAACTCAATTGTCACAGCAGCTCAAGTTGGCTTCACGCAACAGTGAGATTTTGATTGTTGATACCAGTGAGTTCACCCGTCGTGCCTTGGTCAATCTGGACGAGCAGTTCTACTGCATTTATCCAGGTGGCGAGCAACCAACCGAAGCCTCACAGAAACACCAACGTGGCTGTCGCATGACGCCTCACTGTATGCATATCGAAATCGCCAGCATAAACGATTTTGAGAGCCTTAAGTGGGAAATACGACCTGATGCCGGTATTCGCATCACACGTCCTTAGGACGGCATATAGCCCCTCCGTCATGGAGGGGCTTTTATGACACTTCTTTTTTTTTGTTTATTACAACGCCAACCCCTGAGTGAGCTGGGAACTATATTCAGTAACGTGATAGTTCGCAGATTTCTCAAGCTGTTCAGTGCAGTGATAGACACGTGGTTTCATTAAAGGGCAACCAACGTCAGTTAACGTCTTACGGTTGTTCACCGATTCATCAACCTTAATAGTAACTTCAGTCGACTGGAAGCCGAAGACTTCACGTTTGACAGAACGGTACTCGGCATCAAGTACAACGATCTTACCTTTTACTACCAATCGAACACAGACTGGATACGTCGTCATAAAACGACTACCTAATCCAGATAAAGCAACCTTAAGTAAAGCTTGTTTCATTGTTTGCAGCATGCGTGTAGTTTCCATGAAGTAATGGAAGAAGTAATGTAAGGGGAAAAGGATCCATCCTGTCCCCTCATAATAGATTTATTTGCCAGTTAACTTCGAGAGCTCTTCTTGCAGCTTCTTCAGTTCTTTCTGACCATCAGGCAACTCTTTGTTGAAATCCAATAAACCGTACATAAGTTCTTTACGCTTACAGTACGGGTATTTCATCCATTGCTGGAATGATAAACCGAATTTGCCCAGTATATCACATCTTAGATATTCTAAAACATAATTTCGGTACCCAACCAGATCCAGACTGTTCTCCTGCTCGGACTGTATCACGAGGGATAAAGGCGATGTTTCCATATCGTGATCGATGATACCAAATGTATCGTCGTAGAGTTCAGTCATACGAATCAACGGGTATTCCCGATGGGCCGTCAGGAACTTGGGATCATCAAGTGCCTTATCCCAAGCATCACTGCGATCAGTAACGTCTAAGCCGAAATCCCAATGGATTAGATGTCGGCTTGGCCGAACGTCTGATTCAACGTATTCACCATTAGGGTAAAAAAAACTTTACCGACGTTCAGCGGAGTGTACGCAGGGAACATGTTGTTCACCAGCGGTTGACGTGTTTCGCAGGCCGGACACTTCCAGCGAGGCACTGCCACAATCCCGATAGTTGCACGGTTAATGAACGCACCTACCTGATCAGTAAACGCTTTACGAATAGCAGCGTCAGCACTGAACTGTTTCAACAGGCCGGCCACGTCCTCTTCGCTATCAACGTAATTACCATCATCAAACTCGATGCGGGCAATCCAGTGTGCGTAACCACGCATCACAGACAAAGCAGCTTGTTTGTTGATGTATTCTTCACGTTGTTCGCGGGTCAGACTGTTGTTGAAGGTTTCAGCAATAGCCTGCTCGATGGTGTTGATCCAGTCTTCACCGGCATTGATCTTCTGCTCGAGTGTTGGTACACGCAGATGGTACTTAACCCCTGCGACTTCGAAGCTATTGTCTTTCAGAACTTCGAAGGCGGTCTGGAAGGCAACAACCTGCTCAACAGTACGCGCGGAATAATGCGCCATGTGTTCGCGTTGGAAGTTGGTCAGACGGGCGTTATCAATGATGGACAGACGAGACAGGTTAACTTTAGCCGCTTCAATGTGGGTACATTTCTTCGGATCAGCAGCGCAACCTTGGGCGATCTGATAACCTGCTTTGAAACGACCGCCTAAATAAGCACCGGCCAGCAGATCCAGATCTTGCTCCTTGATCAGACCACGCAGAACTTTCTTATCGGTAGTGCCGATAGAAGTGTCAGTGATCATACCCAGCAGGAAGTCGATCATGTGTTTACGCACAATAACATCGAGGTTATTAAACACCACACCGTTGGTGCGACGGCCGATGACAACCTTTTCGTTCATTAACGCAGTCTGCATATCGACGAATTCATCATCGCCGGCAATCAGAATCGTAACCCAGAGACCAGAATGTGGTAATGGCAGGTGAACATAGTCACCAATGTTCATTACTGAACGTGCCCGCATCATGGCCTGTTGACCAGTCAAACGACCATCTTCAGAGATAGATGCTTTAA
>Ga0265797_10010762_pt1 | contig 11586 bp, 7 predicted proteins | sample P2T30metagenome_FD_192433 | JGI IMG/M metagenome (GOLD analysis project Ga0265797, IMG submission 192433) | Plant litter microbial communities from East Loma Ridge, Irvine, California - P2 T30 | ecosystem: Environmental > Terrestrial > Plant litter > Unclassified | place: USA: California... | reverse complement strand
CGGTATGTGATGTACAAGATGTCCTACCTGGGTGTTGGACCTGATGTTCTCGAACATGCCCGCAATACCACCGAGCGACTGATCGAAGTGGTGGCCCTCCTTCAGGGGATCCTTGACCGTCTGTTCAACGTCAGTAGCTGTACCGCTATCGCATTAAGTCGACCGACCTTCAATACGCGCTCATACTCCTTGCCATGCGCGTGGTTCGTCTTCTCGGTAGCTGTGACATAATCCTCGAGGTAGGCGACAGCGTGCTTCCACGCTTGCAATCGCTCCGCAAAGAGCTTCGTGACCTGAGGACATGTTAGGAGCTTTTCCTCTCATCGATCCCCAGACTACTCACCTCCGAGGTATCCTCTCCTGGGATGGCATCGTCGTCGGCAGATCGGTTGGTGAGGCTGCGCGTGGGCATCTCACTCGTGGCAGAGGTGGGCGCAGACATATTGCAGGTGTATCGTGATACTGAAGAAACAAGGTGCAGTCGTGGAACGTGTCTTCGCACGTGTAGGAGGTAACGTTGGTGTTGCTGTGAAGCTCGAAGACGCGGCTAGCGAGATTTAGTTGGTGAAGGCGGGGTTCGCGTTCTTTCGGAAATGAGCCCGTGTCGTACGCTGCACGAGGGAAACTTTTATAATAAAGATATCTGATTCAGTAGCTGTAGGTAGAACTATTTTCCAGGGTAAAAATCAGGGTCCAGGGAGGGGTTTAAGTTTGATTCAAGCTCCGTGGGCGCATCTAGATCGACACTCACACATGCCGGAGAAGCAGGGTGCCATGAGGGTTTTGGCTAGCCCTGTGACGTCAACGCTCGCAGCTTTGGTCTAGATCCACGCGGGATCTACGCCAGGAAATGGGTTTGGACTGCTGCTGCGCCACGATCCTAGGGGTGATCGCGGGACATACCCTGACCACATGGTTACATTCAAGGTCGTTGACGTATCGTGGCTTCATGCCATTGCGCCCGAGTGTGAGAGGGTTGTCAGGGTCTCCGCCTAACGCCATAGTACCCCCACATTAGCACCGAGAACCCTCATCAACCCGCTACTGACTAGCCTGACAGCTGAGTTCGAAGGCTTTGGACTTTCCAAGGTTATCAGCAATCCCTGTCCGCCTGCTCCTGGGTACACACAAAGATATTTGTCATGCAGCCAAAGTACGGCACGTTGGTCAACATAGTTTCAGATGGGCATGGCGAGCAAAATCATAATGTAATGGAAGCACGTCACATTTGAACTGTACAAAGCTTGCAACTACGTATACACCCAACTCTACATCTCACATCATCAGCGCCCCCTTATGCTACACACTAAGTAGTCACTGTAACTGTCAATCAATACTCCATAGCATCCTCAAACAACCCCCGCAGCTGCTCCCTCTCAGCATCGATGTTCTGCGTCTCCAAACTCGGAGCCAGCATCAAAACTCTAGCTTGAGGAATCGTGCCCTCAACAAGTTGATCGAGATGTTCCTTCCCGAAACCAAGCGCCTTCAGGCCGCGCGGTTGATCACCAAGCTTGATCAAGAACTCCGCTAATGCTTCACCCAACACCTCTCCTGCACTCTCTGCCTTGACGTTCGAGATATCGACACCGAAGGCCTCCGCTGCGGCCAAATGTCGCTCGGGGTTTGATGCGCCGGTGAACCTGAACACTGCGGGCGCAGTTACCGCAACACTGACACCGTGAGGAATGATGGTGTGGTCGACATCGTAACCTGCGTGTTTATAGCCAGGGTTTTGGCCTGAAATTGGGTATGACATGCCGTGGCAGAGATGCACACCAGCGTTGCCGAAGCCGACACCAGCGAGTGTTGCAGCCAGCAACATCTGAGATTGTGCCTCATGGTCGTCGGGGTCTTTGACTGCACGCGGCAGGTACTTGACTGTGTCTTTCAGGGCCTTGAGAGAGAAGATATCGGAGATTGGGTTTGCGCCTTGATACGCTGGGCGGTTGATGGGGTTGGTTGGACGAGGCGTACGTTCGTAGTACGGTATCGCGGTCCATGACTCGAGAGAATGGCACAGTACGTCGAGACCTGAAGAGGCGTGGACTGCCGATGGCATGGTACGTGTGTTGAGCGGGTCTACTATACCCAGAGTGGGCTTCAAGTTGCGATGGGCGATACCGGTCTTTGCGCGCTTAGACACCAAATCAAAGATTGCGGTTCCTGTTGTCTCAGATCCTGTTCCTGCGGTTGTTGGTACGGCGATGAGTGGGAACAGCTTCGAGGGAATAGGCATTCCCTTGCCCAGTGGGGCGTTGACGAAGTCCAGAAACTCTGCGTCTGGGAAGGTGGTGTATAGGTTCATCAGCTTGGCTGTGTCGATGACACTGCCACCACCAACCGCTAGGTACGCGTCTGGTTTCCATGGCTTCGCAAAGTTGATTGCTTCCATTATGCTGTGGTCCTTTGGCTCCACTCTGACCTTGTCGTATATCTCGTACTTTACCCCCTCCCTTTCTAGACCTTCAATGACTTGCTTCATTGCATCTAGTTTCCTCACGTTGGGGTCTGTGACGACCATTACGCGCTTACTGCCCATGTTCTTGAAGTCCATGCCGACTTCCTTTGTACACCCAGGCCCGAACCTTATGCTCGATGCTGCCATCTCGAAGGCATATTCCTTTTGCTGAGAGTGGTCGAGAGGCGTTGCGAGATGTCGTCGTGCTTGTTGAACGGTGGACGGCGATTGGTGGTAGTTGGGATTCGAATGGCAGGGGCATGACGGAGGATGCGTGTATTGTACGGTACGGAGGAGGTTCATTGCGCGAGCTGCGCGCGAGGGCGCAATGCGAATTGCTGTGGAAATCACCATGGCGACGGTGTCGTGAGTCTGTATCTAGGTTGCACAGCTGTGAGGAGCGATGCGGGGATTGTACGTGTATCTGGCGCGATACAGAGTCGATTCCTCTAACGAAATGTCGCTCGAGTGATATTTAGGAAGCGCTGAAATTGGTAAGAAGGAACGAAACCGCGTGTAGAGCGTGCCCAAGTGTGGAGAAACTCCATGACGACCGCCATTATCCGCCATACATCGCACCAGAGCGCAACCTCGGATGATAGCTACTCCAATTGCTGCATTCGGTATACCGAGAATGTGGGGTAGCTGAGAAATGCCGATTGCGGGTCTGGGTCGGAACTATCGGACCTTTCCCCGTACTTCTCCAGTGTTCACCTCTCCACGATGTTTGCGACCATAGCTATCAAGAACCAACGACGAAGACAGTGGTGTCACCGCTTCGAATGTGCTTCCCCAGCTTTCGCGCACACGATCGTGTGTATCGAGTGGTGGATTGGCCGCGCCAGCGCATACTGAAACTATTGCCAACGCGCCTTCACCACAACAGCCCACACACCGATCAGTCGCACCTCTTTCGGATTCATCTCAGGAACAAGTAGAGGCGGTGAAAACACATCGTCACTTACGTCGGATATTGGCCACTCAGTGACCATGCGGCACGGTCAAGCGCTCGTGGCGACGTCCTGAGGGTCAAGTACAACCAAGGCGGACGTCACTCACAGCCCTGGAAGGCTGCCGAATACCGAAAATCGATCGTCGATTACCTACCTGGGTGTTGGTGTTGTTGCGCTCAGGAGACATCCCGAGGTCGTGAGCACGGGCTCTGAGCGCTTAGCCCCCAGCCTTCTCGCTGACAACCAATGATGTAACATATCTACCCGCCCGCCCTGAACATCGTTCGCTTGATCTCGCGATACCGATCTATACCACGCGACACCGGAGCGCCAGTCCTGGGCTTGCAGCTAATGCAATGCGCTGCTAAACGTACCTTTGGACAAGCTGATGTGTAGTTACATGTATTCAGCATCAACCTGCGATTCTTTCACGCATGCGCAAACTTCGAGAGCTTTCATCTCAAAAGATCGAGAGACCCCGGTTCGGTTGGTGTGCCTCGCTGGCGGTTAATGAATTCATCCACAGCGCTTAGAATAGCCTGCTGGCTGACGGTTTCAAAACACTGCAGGAGCCAAGCTGCAAAGGGGTTGCCAGTTCGACACACTCGCGCCGGAGCCGACAAATGGGAGAAGCAGATGCTGTTACCCGACAATGACTGTTGGCGGTAGTCTGCACAGACTCCTACGCCATCTCGTTGCTACAACGTGCGTCTGTTAGCCTAGCGTATCTTCCCTCCTCCGAGAGAACCTGTGGCACGGTACCTTTAGTACCTGATCTTCGCCCTGCTGGTAAGGCTTCATCTTTTCGGCCCATTATACCACTTCTCCACTTTACATTCTCTTGCCATCTCTTTCGTTTAGTTATTTCATTTGGGTTCATGCATACAAGCTAGCAGTAGTGGATCCGAGGGCCTCTTGTCTCCCTTATCTCGTCACTTTCAATGAGTCTCCTGTTATACGTCCACAAGCCCGAAAGACGCCGATTCAGATCAAGGGAGAAGGCACGAAACCTCATCCACACATGCGAACCACCTGAGTCGCCGGCGACTCAGGACAGTCGTTGCGATGCTATAGAAACGGACGGACGGCGCTGCCATCTCCTGCTATCGACCGAGGATCAGACATGGTGCAGTTGGCATCTCAGGGAGCAGAATGATTTGAGCACACGCTGGGAAAAGCTGCAAATTGCAGCCGAAAAGATCGTGGTATCCGACGTACACATGGCCAAACAGAAAGTTCTTAAACTTCGTTTAGCTGTGGAACTCCGTCGTCGTATCAGGGAGAGGTTCCATACCCGAGGAATCGACACCGTCGATTTCATTGAGTGGATCGCAAAACTGGAGAAAGAGGTCAGGACGTTGGCGAACATGATCCTCAGTACGTATCTTACCAGATTAGCGCTCCCACATGTGATGCTGATCCCTTTAGTGTCGAACCTTAACCGGAAACTTCTACCAGATACACCAGGTGGACTCAAGGATAACACCCTCTCGGAACAGATCATGATACTACAATCTCCACTGAAGCCGGCGATACCCATCGGATCTCTACAGGGAATAGATGATGGCACCATACTCGTCCTCAAACATTTCTCCACCGACCTATGCGCGGACGCTATCCGTCGCTTGTACCATATTCTGCCCGACTTGCACTTCTCATCTCAACTATCGGATTCGCCAGTACAAGATGATACTGTTGGAGACACTGGAGCAGAAATCGTATGCGCCTGGTTCAGGATAATGATACTCAACGACAGCGAAGCCGATGCACTAGAGCGCGCAACAAGGTGTAGAAGCATAGGCGAGTACCTATCCGGTTGCCAAGCGAGCCAACTGGAAACGTATTGCGACTTCTTCGAGAAAGCCTGGAGACCACACGCTGTGCAATATCTCCGGGTAGCGATCTGCGCGCAAACGCTTGCTGGCGGCGACATCAAAACCGTTCGACTACTTGGCGGAGACGTGCCTAGCACTAGTGAAGGTCTTCGAATGACCAAGCCGTGCTGGGATATACTGTCAGTAATACACAAAGCATGCTTGTCTTAAACTGACATTACTTAGACACCGTTGGTTCCCGACTCTGCTCACCCCTTGGACTGTCGCAAGCATATGTTCCAACTTCGAAGATTACACTACGCTCTGCAAGTTGCTCATGCTCGGACTGTATCGCGACAACTGGTACAACCCTTCGGGTATTTTGAGCGAGTGTGCGACTGGCATCTACTTCGGCTTCATCCCCACGAGTAAGGGAGACTTCAGCAAGGCAACCAAGACTATCGAGAAGGACCATGGACTGGTACAGACTCAAGCACGGAATTACCTGTGCGGCCAAATGGCCATTGGCGATCCGATGACTCAATACTTCCTGGATGAGCTACGCAGGCGGACAGAGAGACTGTACCTAGTGGTCTACGAAGGCACCAACGTTGATGCTACGGTCCATCCCACGGAAGCTGACTTGTTCATAAAGCGCACGCGCTCGGTACAAGACCTTACGCAAGACCCTGAAGCAGACTGGACTACCACGATCACGCTGGAAGACATCAAGAACGACATTCGGTTACGCAAAACGTCCATGTACGACCCGACCGTCGTTGACTCGTGGCAGTTCATCATCATCGATCGCGAAGTCGGAATGCCATTCGATCTGATCGACATCGTTCAAGACACACTGCTTATGCTCGCTGGTGACCCTTCGCCTCGAAGGATAGCAAAACGTGTCGTGTCAGAAGTCATACCCCCATCCGTACAAGATATGTTCATGGAAGAGATGTCCATTGAGTGCTCGGCTGACATGCGCTTTCCTGCACCGCCCGAAGTTCAGTACGAAGGCCATCGGTACCGCCATCACTCGCCGGACAGGAACGCTATACTTACGTACCAAAAGAGGACAGCGACTGAGATCCGTTCCCGGGATTCCAACCGCTTCATCCGAAGAGTCGTCGACGACATGGAACGTTGCGGTATCGTCAGCCTCGTTCAGGAGTACGAAGAGCCTCAGACCCGTCCCATCATCATGCAAGGCTCAGACGGCGCTCTTGATCTATACTTCCCTTACGATCACAGCGACAAGACCTCCATGATACCCGAGCTTCCTCTGCCTACCCCAAACTGCTTGCTGGACTTCGCCCGAGCCTTCAAACAGCAGAATCCAGACGGTATCATGGCAAAAGGCTCAATCCAGACGCACTACTGCGCATGGCCCATGCCTTTCATCAAAAGTCTCGGTAACATCGGGTTAACTTTCGCTAGCTGGGAAGGCCACATCTACCGCTGGAATGCAATGCGTAAGTTTTCCTCGCCATGGTACCTCCTATCCGGCCCCATTGCGAACCATACCACAGCCTTCGATCGCCCTTGGTCCGCTAATGCTTGGCAATATTATATCCAACACTGCATCAACTCCAGATACCCTTTCGTAATGTTTTACCTCACCACTTTCGTTATATGCGCAGTAGATCGGGCCGATGCAGATGATAAGGCAGCAATGTTGTTGGAAGAGACTGAAGACCGTGGCTGGCGTGTCGTGCTTCCTCGTTCTAGCGAGTGGAAGTCGGATATCGACGATTTGAAATTGAACACGCTGTATGAGGGCGTCAAGCCGGCCTAGACTTGGCCGTCCGTTCGTTCTGGGGAAATTTTACTTGGGCCTTCTTTAATTGGGTAAGTAAATTCGGGTTGATGTTGGGTCCTACCTTTTTTTTTGAGCGTTCCAGCGAATCCATGTACGTAATGATTCCGTATTGATACCAATGAAGTTTTTTCTTTCGATCTCCAGGCATATATGAGACGTATGAAATTCGGAGGTGTAGTTGGCTCCCCGCCCCTTCGGATGTTGCAGTACCATGGAATGGAGGTCATGAGATCAGAATGAGGGTACCAAGACGACCCCGTGAATAGTAATACCGGAACCTCAATGCGACTGTGCGAGGGGACTTGGCTGTTCTGTTCTTGGTATGGGAATTGATATTTAAACCCTCATTTTCCTCACTTTCTACGAGTATAGTTTTCTCACCAACTTTCGTTCTGCTAATAAGTTCTAGGGCGGAAAAGACCACGAAGTTCATCAAACCTAGTGTATTGCCGCGGATAACATGGCATACCAGTAAGTTACTCCCGTCTCCTAGGTTTTGATGGCTAACATGTGGAAAGAGCGTTCGGTCACTCGAGTTCTTCAAATATGGAGATGTCTGATGTCCTCGATTACGAAGCGATCGAGCGTATATACGATGACTACGAAAGGCTCATGGAGGATGACTACGACGAACCTACGGAAGTGAAAGAGGTGTATGTTCTCGATGATGAAGCGGTCGAGCGTCTATACAATGCGTATGACTACGAAAGGCGTATGGAGAACGAATACGTAAGGCGTATGGAGGATGGCAACGACGAACCTCGGGATGAGGTGGAGCCTGCTGACCTCGATGATGAAACGGTTGAGCGTCTATACGATGAGTATGACTACGAAAGAGAAATATTTATGAGGGATGGAGACGACGAATCTCTGGAAGAGGTAGAGCCGGATGACCTCGATGATGAAACGATTGAGCGTCTATACGATGAGTATGACCACGAAAGGTTCATGAGAGATAAAGTCGACAGGCTTCTGAAATGGTGGAAACTGAACAACACGAACACGGCACTGAGTAAGTAGCAAAATTGCGTTATGAAGAAGACCACTGTTAACGTTGCGTAGCTTCTCGTCATAACTGGTAGCCCTTCACAAGCAACTCGCTGCTTCTGAAAGCGGGTTGAGGACCATCAGTCGTCGCATGATGCACTAGCGAACGCAAAATCTAGCCAAAGAACTTCGCAAAATGGTGCATGAAGGCATATTCAAGGACGCATATGTCAAACTAGAGGCGAAGCAAAACGAAGAAGTCGATCCCGCGCACCATACCTGGGGATGCTCGATGAAACATAAAAGCTGTATCTCTTACAGCTACCTGATGGGGTTCGCGTGCTACACTGCCTACACGTCGAAATCTGGATACCTGTTGAACATCTCCGGGACATTGCTAAGGAGGCTATTATCTTGGAGAGATCTAAGTCCCTATTCTAGCTTAGAAAGCGTACGATCATTACAATATTTATACAAAATATCTTTTCATTCGCAATCTTACTTGGAAGGTAGCTCTAGCTCGTAGAGAAATATGCGGAGCGAGTAAACTATTTGCTTAAACCATCAGCGGACCTAAGAACTGCGGGGCATAATGTGATAATCTGAGCAGAGCAAAGCCTTGACTTCGTGGTTGAACCAGAGGGAACTAATCTGGAAGAGTGGACATTAAGAATCTGTGCAGCTGTGTTAAAGGATGCTTAGTTCTTCTTCGCGTGGGATGTATAGCTTATTCGTGCCGCTCACGAAGTCGTACGTTTGTTGCGGAGAAGAGCCGCATGGAGGGGGAACTCTAGATAGTTAAGGAAATGTGGTACAATTACTTAACTCTCTTGAGAGTCTTTACTAACGAGACGATTTATCCTCATCCCGCAGAATCTTCTCTTCTAGATGAACTTTTTCTCGAGGGCCTCGCAGCTTCACGTAGATGGCTTTATCCGGAACGCCGCCGAAAATTGTTGCTTGTATGAGCTTGATGAGATGGGGAATGGATGCGTTGCAATACGTCTAGAGATTCCGCCCAGATTACATAGAGTTCTCAATCCGATGATCAGAGGCGATGGGTCGTCCACTGAACGTGGTGGACCTGTGTGGGTGCGACTGCTTCCCGACAAAGGTTCAGGTATCGGGGTTGGCGCTAGCTTGTTCCAGGGTTAGCGGGCAGGTTTTGCCGAGGCCTGATCGCGCTGGGGTTTCACTCTCGAAACGCGTCACGTCTTCACTTAACTGCACCCACCCGCCGTTCCCCGCGCACTCGTAATCCCATATCCTTGCAACATCTGTCCCAAGCAAGCAATGTCACAGAAACGTATCTTGGGCGCTCTAGTGGCTCTCAACATGAGCAGCATGAGCCCCACGAAGACTACTCCAGTCACGCTGCTCGAGCATCGCGACACCCATGACTACCCAGGTACCTAGGGAGTGCACGCCAGCCAAGCTGATATTCTATCCCCAACGCGTAGCTATGTTTAAACGAAGGCTGAAGCCTCATACCCAGTATGTTACAGCGCCCATGTAGTAACCTTCCAAGATGGTTCCGACGCGTCTGGGTGCGGCTTGTTTTGCGCGATCGTTTCATCTCCGGCTTCACGATCAGGTTGCGTTTCAAGTTTCTACCCAAAAGTTCAAGACATCCTTATACAAAAACGAAACTGCAACCCATACTGTTCTTTTGCTCCTGTATCTTCACATTCCCGGAAAACCCGAATCCACTTACAAACCACAGCCTGTCATCATGAAGTCAGCTATTAGCCTGAGCTTGCTGGGAAGCGCGCTCGCACTATCGAACGAGAAAGTCGGCTTTGTCGCGCAACAACCTCTCATACAAGATGCTTGCCCATCAAATCACCTGCTTGACAATGGCAAATGCCTACCTTTGGCGTATGGCAATTCGCCAGCATCAGTAGCATTCCAGTCCAACACCTCCAACTCCTCGCCTCACACAAACTCCCTAGAAGACGCCCGCACGTTAGCTTCTCAAACAGAAAACTTCCCCTGGACATTCTGGCCAGAATGTTTCACCAACGAGAAAGTCGCAGAGCCCTACTGCGTCTTCAGCAAACAAGACTTTGCATCGGGGAGAGGCATCTTCATAGTCACCGCACGTACCTTCGCCTACGCCATGCTACAACACGACGCATTCAAGCGCCCAGAAGCCCTCGAGCGCATCAACCGTTACGAGAACCCACCATTCCACCAGCATGAATTCCCAGGAAAAGGAAGAGGACTGGTCGCCAACAAGACCCTTCAGCGAGGCGACGAGATCTTCGCTTCCACACCCATTCTCATCACAGACCCTGATCTATACGACCTACCCGAATCCGAGCGCCTTGCGCTGCTGCATCGCGGTATAGACACGCTTCCGAAGTCGACGCAATCCTTGTTCTGGGAGCTCATGGGCCACACGCCCGATGCCGATGCGATAGATGACCGCATCACGACCAATAACTTCGAAGTCGCCATCGATGGCATTGCGCAATCTGCGCTCTTCCCTGAGATCGCTATGCTGAACCACGACTGCCGCCCCAATGCCGCGTACTTCTTCGATGAAAAGACGCTGACGCACTACGTCCACGCCATCCGACCCATCTACCCCGGCGAGGAAATCACAATAACATACATCAACAACGAGCTACCCCGCGCACGGCGCATGCGCAGTTTAGAAAAGAACTGGGGGTTCAAATGTTCCTGCTCCACATGTACTGCACATGCTTTCTTAGTGTCGGAATCGGATTCGAGGCTCGAACAGATTGCGACTATCCAGCGGGACGTCCTCAGTGACTGGACGGAATTTTCTGCTGCCACACCAGCCACGGCAGAGCTTCTCATCAGCTTGTACCAGCAAGAGCGTCTCGATGCTAGTCTCGCAACAGCGTACCAGCATGCCGCGGAGACATACAGTAGTTTTGGGATGAAGTGGGAGGCAGTGCGGTATGCGAGGCTAAGTGTGGAGATGAGCATGCTAGACAAAGGCTGGAACGACAAAGACACTGCAGTGATGCAAAAGATGGTTGCCGACCCGACTATGACCTGGAGTTGGAAGAAGAGGGTCGGAGCAAAGGGCGGATGTGGCTGTGGAAAGTCTCATTGAAGTATAGTAAGAAGAGAAATAGTGGTATGATAAGATACAGTCTAATTAAATATAGATGAAGACATGTACAGTATTCAATGTACAAAGAAGAGGGAAAAATGCAAAGTGCGAAAAGACTAATTCTGCTCGATCAGCGCACCACGAACGCGGGTATTGTACACGTTGTTGCACTTGGTACTCGCGTCTGCCGCGGAGATCTCACCCTTCTCACCGGCGCAGTTACCGCTCGACTTCCTCTTACCCGCGTCGCAGAGCGCAACACCAGCAGCAGGAACGGAGCCCTTCAGCAGATCTGGCGACTCGATGATAGTAGCAGCCATACCGCCAACGAGATGGAAATCGATGTGGCAATGGAAGAACCACACACCGGGGTTATCAGCCTTGAAGCGGATAACTGCGTAGCCGAAAGCCGGGACGACGAAACCATCGCGCTTGAGGGGCACGCGGGGAAGCGAGCTCTCATC
>Ga0265797_10010760_pt1 | contig 11587 bp, 9 predicted proteins | sample P2T30metagenome_FD_192433 | JGI IMG/M metagenome (GOLD analysis project Ga0265797, IMG submission 192433) | Plant litter microbial communities from East Loma Ridge, Irvine, California - P2 T30 | ecosystem: Environmental > Terrestrial > Plant litter > Unclassified | place: USA: California... | reverse complement strand
ACCGGCAGTGGGCCGGAAAACGCGGTGCCGCAGAACGGGCAGCGCGGCTTGGCCTTGTTGTCGAACACGTACCAGCCCTGTTCGCAGGCGGCGTTCGGGCAGGGCTGCAGTAAATCGACGGTCTTCACCAGGGCCGTTTCCCAGTCGTCGGCGCTGGGCCGCAGACTGGGGTTGTGCAGGCCGTCGATGAAGGCCTTGGTAAAGAGTTCGCCCAGGTAGGGGCCGACGATCCCGAACGGCATCTTCGCCGTGTCCTTCCACGGCAGTTCCGACGGCTTGACGTTGGCCAGCTTGATGCGATTCGAGGCGTCGGTCGGGTGCTCGACGAACAGCGCGCGCTCGCCCATCGACAGTTCCTCGTCGCGCTGCGGGTCGTTCAGGTCGTGCACCTTGTCGCCGCGCAGGGGATGGCGCAGCAGCAGGTACATGTAGACCAGTACGGCCAGCGCGTGGCGGTCGGTGGCGATCGACGGCAGCTTGCGCTGCGGGTCGTCGCGCTTCAGGTGCGCGGTGGCCACGCATTCCGGCGCGATGAAGTCGGGCGTGCCGACCACGTCGGGCGGGTACTTGCCGGGTACGACCAGGCCGTCGATGTCGATCAGGCAGGCGCGCCCGGTGGACGGGTCGATCAGCACGTTGCGGTAGCTGAGGTCCGAGTGCGCCAGGCCGGCCGAGTGCATGCGGCGCACGGCGCGCGCGATCTGCAGGCACAGTTTAATCTGCAGCATCCAGTTGCCGAGCTCGCGCTGGTCGATGAACTTGTTGCGGTTCGACGGCGAGGCGAACCACTTGCCTTCCTTTTCGCGCCCTTTGATCGCCAGCATGTCGTTGTTGCGCGAGCCATGCTTGAAGAAGAATTCCGGCGCATAGAAGGGCACGACCACGCCCAGCCGCCCGTTGTGCTCGACCATCGCCGTCGGCCAGCAGAACAGGTTCTTCCAGTAGTCGCCGCCGATCTGGTTGAAGATGCGGTCGCGGTAGACGGTGGTGATGACCGACAGGCGCTCGCGCGTGGCGGCGTCGGCGCTGCCGCGGAAGAAGGCCACGACGTAGTCCTTGTTCGGCGAAAAGTAGACGTCCTTCATGCCGCCGGACGCCTTGATTTCGTCGATGAACTGGACGGTGCTGCCGTCGGCCGCGGTCAATGTGACAGTGTTTGCCATGGGTCTTGTCTCGATCAATAGATGACGGCGATAGTGCGGTCGTCGTGGTTGCCCTGGGACCAGAAGTCGAGCCAGTCGAGCAGCTTGCGCTCGGCGTCGGGCTGGCGCGCGCCGAAGCCGGCGGCCCGGTCGAGCTCTTCCCAGAAGGCGTGCCAGTCGGCGTCGCGCCCGAGCCGGGCCTCGGTGTCGAACTTGGCGTCCGACACGCCGTCGGTCATCAGGACCAGCGCCGTCATGTCCTCGGCCAGGGCGAAGCGGGTGCGCTTGCGCAGCATGGCGTGGTCGACCGCCGCGTTGTCGAGGAAGCGCGTCTGGCCGGAGAATTCGCCGCTGTCCACCTCACCCAGCAGGGTGATGCCGTCGCGCCGGCTGTAGACGCCGACCGCGCCGTCGCCCACCCAGTAGGCCGCGCACAGGGTGCCGAACGCGTAGCGCTTGCAGATGGCGATCAGCGCCGTGCTCGAATAATCCTTGAAGACGCCGCCGAGTTCCGGGCGGGCAGCGACTTCGCCGTGGATCGCCAGGGCCGCGTAGTAGGCGGCATTCCCGACCACGCGCGACAGGTGGGTGTGCAGTTCGTCGGCGACGGCCGCGCGCTGCTCGGGCGGCAGCGTGCCGGATGCGGCATAGGCCTGGGCCGCGGCATCGATTTGGGCGCTGGTGTTCTCGTTCAGGCTGGCGAGGATGCGATTGCGCGCTTCTTCGCACACGATCTCGGCGCCGCGCCGCGAGTAGCGCGCGCTGCCGGCGCCGTCGGCCACGGCGGCGATGTGCCAGCCGCCGGCGGCCTGGCAGTCGATGCGGAAGTCGTCGTCGCGGAAGCTTCCCACGTGCGCATGCGAGCGTCCGCGCTTGCTGGCGGCGGCGATGGCGAAGTCCGTGCCGGCGATGCTGGCGCAGGCTTCGTCTTCCTTGTAGTAAGGGTCCGTCCGGTCCGAGGGCAGGTTCTTCCACATCGAGCGCGGGTCGGGAATCACGGCGAGCGGCACCAGCGCTTGGCGCGTGCGCGCCGGCTGGCGGGCGTAGTGGTAGCGCACCGTCAGCGTGTAGTCGCCGGCCGCGGCGGGCGTGCCGCTGACGGCGCCGCTGGCCAGGTCGGCGCTGCAGTCCAGGCCTTCGGGCACCAGCACGGATTCGAAGACGATGGCCTCGCCATCGGCTGGCGCGAGCCGCCCCTGGTAGCTGCTGCCGGCGCGCGCGTTGGGCAGGCGGAAGACGGCGTCGGGCAGCTCTGGCGGCGGCGGGGTGGGTGCCGGCGGGCGCTGGGCGGCTGGCTCGGGCTGCGGTGCAGCGGCAGCCGGAGCAGCAGGAGCGGGAGCAGGAGCGGGCGCAGAGGCGGGCGCAGAGGCGGAAGACGATGCAGGCCCGGCCGGCGGAGCAGGGGGCATGGGCGGAGTCGGCGGCATTGGTGGTGTAGGCGGCATCGGCGGAATCGGCGGCATTGGCGGCAGCGCCGGCATGGGAGGCTTGGGCGGCAAAATCGGCGCCATGGCGGCTGGCGCCGGCTTCGGCGTCAGTTCGGTAAACGGCATTTTCTTCGCCGCCTGCGCCGTGGACGGGTTCGCGGCCGCGCGCGCCTGGGGTTCAGGCGCCGTGCGCGCCGGCGCCGCACCGAGATAGGCATTCAGCGACAGGTCGATCTTTTCCGCGAACTTGTTCGCCAGGTTCCTGAACGCCTCGCTCGCTACGTATTCGTCGACCCGTCCCGGATCGAGCTCGGTACGCGCACGCAGGATGTAGGCGCGCGCATAAGACTGCAAACTGTGGTCCATCGTGATGATTCTCCTAGCCGCGCGAACGGGCGACGTCGAAACCGTCGCCGCCGCATTCGCCGAAATCGCATTCGCGGTCGCAGCTCGGGCACAGCGCCGGGCCGCTGCCGCGGATGCACATCAGGGCGCCGCAGCTGCACATGGCAAAGGCAGTCGGGTTGCCGCAGTGGGGGCAGCCCGGCGAGCCGATCAGGGCGTCGGTGCTGACGGTGCGCACCAGGGCGCGGTCGTCGGACAGGGCATCGTAGTCGGCTTCCAGCGCAAACACGCCGGCCAGCTGGTACAGGTCGAGTTCCATCCCGAACTGGCGGGTGCGCGCGGCGGCTGGCACCCGCTCGTAGCGCATCAAATAAGGCAGGCGGTTGTTCTGGCAGCGGCCGGTGAGAACGACCAGGTCTTCGTCGACGTTCAGGCCGTTCTCGATGTCGCCGATCTTTTTCAGGATCGACTCGTCGATCTTGGCCAGGTTGACGCCGGCGCGCGGTTCGGCCACGCTGCGGCTCTGGGCCACCACCGACATCGTCACCCAGTCGACGAAGCGCCGGAAATCCTGCTCGGTCTGGGCGTCCAGGCGCAGCACGGTCTCCGTGAAACGCTGCAGCACGTCGATGGCGGCGAACTTGCCGACCGCGATGGCCACCAGCGTGGCGCGCGCCGCGTAGCGCTCGCGCCAGCGCTTCAGGGCCGGTTCGATGTCGTCGGTCGGCTTACCGTCGGTCATCAGGTAGATCACCGGGCGCCAGTCGCCCTTGCGCTCAGGGGTGTTCGGCTGGATGCTGCGGTCGAGTTCATCCATCAGGTGCTGCATGCCGCGCCCGAGCGAGGTGCCCGAGCCCAGCGGCAGCCGCGGCGGATAGAAATGCGCCAGCTCGGTCAGCGGCGCCAGCGTGCGCGCCTTGCCGGCAAAGACGATGGTCGACAGGTGCACCGTTTCCAGCGCATGCGGGTCGGTGCGCAGGCCGGCCACCAGCCGCTCCAGGCCGTGCTGGAGCTGGCGCAGGTTGTCGCCGGCCATCGATTCCGAGACGTCCAGCAGCATGAAAATGGGTAAACGCCGCATCAGCTTCTCCTCTTGGCCAAGGTATTCAGAGCACGACCTGTACTTCGGGCGGCGGTGGCGGCAGGTCCGGTGCGCCGACCGCGCCGACGCTGGCGCTGCCCGCCGTGACCGCCGAACTGACCCACTGGAAGAAGCCGGCAAAGCTGGCGCTGTCCAGGGTATCGAGGCTGACCACGCGGTCGGTGAGCGGCCGTAGCTGGGCCGGGTCGCTTTTCGGGCCGGCGGCGCAGGCGACCACCGTCGCAAAGTTGGCCTGCTTCACGCGCAGGATCGCTTCCTGGTAGTCCTGGGTGTCCGAGGGTTTACCGTCGGTCATCACGAACAGCAGGGGGCGCCAGTCGCCTTTCTGCTCAGGCGTCGAGGTGCGGATGTCGCGCGCCAGCATGTCGCAGATGGCGTGCAGCGCCGCGCCCAGGAAGGTCGGGCCGGAATCCGGGCAGACGACTTCCGGCAGCACGATGTCCTCCAATGGCGTCATCGGCAGGATGGTGGTGACCCGTGCATCGAAGGTGACGATGCACAGGCTGGCGCTTTCCAGCGCAAACGGGTTCTGGCGCAGCGAGGCGAGCAGGGCTTGCAGGCCGACGTTCACGGCCTGGATCGGCTCGCCCCGCATCGAGCCCGAGGTGTCCAGCGCCAGGTAGACCGGCAGGCGGCGTACGCTCATGACATGTAGGGACGCATGACGTCGACGAAGCGGTCGGTCTCGTGCGGCGTGCCGATGGCGTTGAATTTCCAGCCGCCGCCGTCGCGCACCACTTCGGCAAAGGTCAGCGAGCAGCGCCCGGCCATCGAGGCGTCGCCGCTGATGTCGAAGCGGACCATTTCCTTGTTCCTGTTGTCGACCGCGCGGATAAAGGCGTTCGCCACCTTGCCCAGGTCCTGGCGCTTGCTCTTGCCTTCGTAGATCGACACCACGAACAGGATGCGCTCGTACTTGGCCGGCAGCTGGTCGAGGCGCACGATGATCTGCTCGTCGTCGCCATCGCCGGCGCCGGTGCGGTTGTCGCCGGTCAGCCAGAGCGCGCCGCTGGCGTGGCGCTGGGCGTTGTAGAACACCACGTCTTCCGGGCCGGGCAGCTTGCCGTCCGCGCCGAGCAAAAAGGCGATCGCGTCCAGGTCGTACTCTTCCTGCTTGGCGCCGAACAGCGAGCCGAGGAAGCCGCGCTTTTCCTCGGCCACGTCCCAGCCCAGCCCAATGGTGATCTGGGACAGGTCGTTTTCTTCCTTGCGCAGGCTGACGCCTTGCCCTTTACGCAGACTGACTGCCATGTGCGGTTCTCCTTGACTTAAGATGGGTGAAGGGACTACAGGACCACGTTGACTTCGGGCGGCGGCGGCGGCAAATCGGCCAGGCCGTTCGCGTCCTTCTTGGTGAGGTCGATCTTCTGGCTGGTGGTGGCGATCGAGGCGCTGACCCACTTGAAGAAGGCGCGGATGGTGTTGCTGTCGGCCGTATCCAGGCGCACCACCGACTCGGTGATGCGCTGCAGTTCGCGCACGTTGGCGTTTGGTCCGGCGGCGCAGGCGATCACGGTGCCGAGGCGGGCCGCCTTGATGGCGGCGATGCCGGCGGCCAGGTCGTCGGTCGGGTCGCCGTCGGTCATCATGAAGACGATCGGCTTCCAGTCGCCTTTCTGGTCGGCGGTGGTCTTGGTCACTTCCTGGCCCACGCGCTCGGCCAGCAGCGACAGTGCGGCGCCCATCGAGGTGGTGCCCGAAGCGCTAATCGCCGGCATCTGGAACTGGCCGAGTTCGGTCAGCGGCGTGAGCTGTTTCGCGCTGTCGGAGAAGGTGATGACCGACAGCCAGGCCGATTCGATCGCGTGCGGATCCTGGCGCAGCGCCGACAGCAGCGTTTGCATGCCATTGCGCACCGATTCGATCGGCTCGCCGTTCATCGATCCCGAGGTGTCGAGCAGCAGGTAGACGGGAAGTTTTCGCATTGTTCTTTCGTACCAAATAAACGGGTTGGGGAATGATTCAGGCGTCCGGAACAAATGCCGGTGCTCGCGCGGGCATCTTCAATATCCAAAACGATTAATGTATATTACACAGCACCTTGAATTTTGGAAATAGATCCGTCGATATCCTGGAATATCGGATCGCGACATGCGAAATGGGGAAGGGTGTGAATATTCACATGCAGATCGGCAGAGATGGCAATACAAGAGCGTGAATATTCACGATTGCGTGAATTTGGATTCATGCCTTAGAAACATGCCGTGCCCCTATCACGCGAGGCGATTTATTCCGAATGAATGACATGCGGTGCAGCCGAATAAAACAGCGCTCGCACTTATTAACCGAAACGGAAAAACAATATGGCAATCAGTCTGCAAAAAGGCGGCAATCTCAGTTTATCGAAAACCGACCCGAGCCTGCGCGAGGTGCTGGTCGGGCTGGGCTGGGAAGCGCGCTCGACCACCGGCGCTGATTTCGATCTCGACGCCAGCCTGTTCATGGTCCAGGAAAACGGCAAGGTGCGCGGCGACCACGACTTCATTTTCTATAACCAGCTGACCTCCACCTGCGGCGCGGTCGAGCACACCGGCGACAACAAGACCGGCGCCGGCGCCGGCGACGACGAAGCGCTGAAAATCCGCCTGGCCGACGTGCCGGCCGAGATCAAGCGCCTGGTCATTGCGGTCACGATCCACGATGCCGAGGCGCGGCGCCAGAGTTTCGGCATGGTGCAGGATGCCTTTGTGCGCGTGGTGAACATCGACAACGACGCCGAGATCGTGCGTTTCGATCTGTCGGAAGACTATTCGACCGAGACCGCGATGATCTTTGCCGAGATCTACCGCCACAACGGCGAGTGGAAATTCCGCGCGGTCGGCCAGGGCTATGCCGGCGGGTTGGCGGCGCTGGCCACCGAGCACGGCGTCGACATCGCCTGAATAAGCAGCTTTCGATAAGCAGCTTTAGATAAGCAGGCCAGGAAACAACCGCAGACACGAGGTACAACATGAAACAACTGTCCCGAGGCGAGCGCCTGGCGCTGGCATCCTACACACCGGATGGCGCCGTCCAGGCCGGCCTGTCGGCCCAGGGCCTGGCGCTCGACTTCGCCTGCTTCGGCCTCGATGCCGGCGGCAAGCTGGTCGAAGAACGCTACATGACCTTCTTCAACCAGCCGCAAAGCCCGTGCGGCGGCGTGCGCGTGGGAGTGGTCGGCGCCGACCGCGACGGCTTCGTGTTCCAGCTCGGCCGCCTGCCGGCATCGGTCGAACGGGTGACCATCACCGCCAGCATCGACGGCGGCGGCACCATGGCCCAGCTGCAGGCCGGGTCGCTGCGCCTGGTGAATGCGCAGGGCGAGTTCGCCCGCTTCGATTTCAGCGGACGCGATTTCGCCGCCGAGCAGGCCGTGATGCTGGGCGAGTTCTACCGCAAGGACGGCGGCTGGCGCTTCATGGCGGTTGGCCAGGGCTTCAATGGCGGGCTGGCGGCGCTGGTCACGCACTTCGGGGCCGACGTCGCCGATACGGCTGCGCCCGTGTCTCCACCTGCGCCTCCGCCGCCGCCCAAGCCAGCCACGATCAACCTGGAAAAGCGCGTCGAGCAGGCCGCGCCCCAGCTGGTCAGCCTGGTCAAGTCGGCCGGGGTTTCGCTGGCCAAGGTGGGCCTGGCCGAGCACCGCGCCCGCGTCTGCCTGGTGCTGGACATCTCGGGCTCGATGGGCACGCTGTACCGGAAGGGCCTGGTGCAGCGCTTCGCCGAACGCATCCTGGCGCTGGGCTGCCGCTTCGACGACGACGGCGCGATCGACGTCTTCCTGTTTGGCCGCAACGTACACCGCGGCGAGCCGATGGGCCTGGACAACTTCTCGAACTACGTGCGCGAGATCATCGAGCGCCATCCGCTGGAAGGCGACACCCGCTATGGCGCGGCGATGGAAGCGGTACGCCGTTACTACTTCCCCGACGCCCGCGGCGGCGAGCGCAAGACGCCATGCCAGGCCGCGCTGCCGGTGTACGTGATGTTCGTCACCGACGGCAGCACCTCGGACAAGCCGTTCACCGAGCGCCAGCTGCGCTGGGCTAGCCGGGAACCGATCTTCTGGCAGTTCATGGGCATCGGCAAGGGCAAGAAGTCGAAATCCAAGCGCCTCATCAATTTCGCCGATTCCGATTTCCCCTTCCTGGAAAAGCTGGATGAGCTCGACGGCCGCCTGCTCGACAACGCCGGCTTCTTCTCGGTCGAACGCCCCGACGAGCATGCCGATGCAGCCCTGTACGACCTGCTGATGGATGAGTATCCGGACTGGGTGAAGCAGGCGAAGGCGAAGGGACTCATTTCCTGATAAACAACATTCTGCCCCAAGCACATTGACGCCCGGCCCGCGCATGCCGTAAGATTTCTTAACAAAAATTTCACAAAGCGGCATGCGCGATTCATCGTCCACCAGGTTCATCCGCTTTCACCTCAAGACGCGCCACCTGGTGTTGCTGGTTGAACTGGGCCGCCATGCCTCGATCCTGCACGCGGCCGAAGCGGCCGGGCTGACCCAGCCTGGCGCCTCGAAACTCATCGGCGAGCTCGAGCACGCGCTCGGCGTGCCGCTGTTCGAGCGCCTGCCGCGCGGCGTGGTGCCGACCTGGTACGGCCAGGTGCTGATCCGGCGCGCCGGCGCCGCCCTGGCCGAGATGGATGCGGCGCACCAGGAAATCATGCAGGGCCAGGCCGGCTTCGGCGGGCGGGTGGCCGTGGGCTGCGTGCGCGCGGCGGCAGCGACCTTGCTGCCGCAGGCAATCAGGCTGCTGAAGGAACGCAACCCGCGCGTGCAGGTGGCGGTGGCCAGCGACACCAGCCAGGCCATGATCGAAGCCTTGCGCGCCGGCGAACTCGACATCGTGATCGGCCGCATCCTCGACCCGGGCGCCGTTGCCGAACTCGATTTCGAGCCGCTGGCCGACGAACCGCACAGCCTGATCGTGCGCGCCGGCCACCCATGGCTGGGACGCACCGACCTCGGTTTCGGGGACCTGGCGCAGGCGCCCTGGATCCTGCCGCTGGCCGGACGGCTGCGCGACCAGCTGATGGCGCTGTTCATTGCCAGGGGCTTGCCCCAGCCTTTCGATGTGGTCGAAACCATCTCGCTGCCGCTGGTGATGCGCCTGCTGGCCGACAGCGACCGTGTGGTGGCGCTGCCGCTCGAACTGGTGCAGGCCGGCCTGGACGCCGGCACGCTGGCGGTGCTGCCGCTCGATGCCGACCTGCGCGCCGGCGTCTACGGCATCGTCACCCGCAAGCGCCATCACCTGCCGCCCTCGGCCGAGGCGATGCTGGCGGCCCTGCGTGAAGCGGCCGGGCTGACGCCGCCCGTACATACCTGACGTACCTACCCGACGAATACGGATTTGGCATACATCGCGCGTGTTTCGTTATGGAGGGCAGGGGTTGCGCGCCGTATGATCTCAGCAATGACAAACGAGGAGGGGACGATGGTGGACTTTTTGCGGACTGCGACTGTGAGCGGAGGCGGGGCGTGATGCGCTGGGCGGGACTGTCGCTTGCCTTATCGATTGCGCTGCTGGGCGGCTGTGCGGCGACGCATCCAGTGACCAGTTCAATCGGCAACTTCCCCGACCCCTTCGTACTCCCCGACGCCGGCGGCTACTATGCCTACGCCACCAACGGCGACGGCAAGAATTTGCCAACCCTGCATTCGAGCGACCTGCAATCCTGGCGCGCGCTGCCCGACGCCATGCCGACCTTGGCCAGCTGGGTGCGCAAGGAAGTGCCCCACGTCTGGGCGCCGGAAGTCATCAAGCTGGGCGAGCGCTACGTGCTGTACTACACGGCGCACGATGTGGCCTCGGACCGCCAGTGCGTGGGCGCGGCGGTCTCAAACTCGCCGGCCGGTCCCTTCGTCGACAAGGCCAGCAAGCCGCTGATTTGCCAGGCCGAGCTGGGCGGCACCATCGACGCCAGCCCCTTCCTCGAGGGCGGCCGCCTCTACCTGTACTTCAAGAGCGACGGCAACTGCTGCAACCAGCCGACCCACATCTTCGTGCAGGAACTGCAGCCCGACGGCCTGGCCGTCACCGGGCAGCCGACCAAACTGCTGACCAACGGCCGCAGCTGGGAAGGTAAAGTGATCGAAGCGCCGACCATGGTGCAGCGCGGCGGCAAGTACACCCTGTTCTACTCGGCCAACGATTTCGGCAACGGCACCTATGCGGTGGGCTACGCCACCTGCGCCGGCCCAATTGGGCCCTGCCAGCCGGCCGGCGATTCGCCTTTTCTGAAGAGCCGCGCCGAGCGCAACCTCTACGGCCCGGGCCACCAGGTGGTGTTCCGTGTGGGCGAACAGGATTTCATCGCCTATCATGCGTGGGAACTGAAGCCGGACGGCACCCGCGCCGAGCGGCGCTTCCTCTACATCGACAAACTCGACTGGGTGGACGGCAAACCGGTGGTGAAGGGCACGACCCTGATCAGGTAACAGATAAGCGACCCGGCCGGCACAGGCCGGGCGCAAGAAAAAAGCGGAGACAACGTGGCGCAACGCAGACGATTTATCGCGGCTTCCCTCGTGCTGGGCATGGGTATGCCTTTGCTGGCGCGGGCACAGCGGCCCACCGAGGTCAGGCTGTGGACCCTGCTCAGCGGCGGCGACGGTGCGCGCATGCGCGCCCTGGTCGAGGACTTCAACGCCAGCCAGCGCGCCGTGCGCGTGGTCAGCACCACGCTGAAATGGGGCGAGCCTTTCTACACCAAGCTGATCACCTCGTCGGTGGTCGGCGCCGGGCCCGACGTCGCCACCGTGCACCTGTCGCGCCTGCCCAACCTGGCCGGCGGCGGCGTGCTGCGCGCCATCAGCGACGCCGAGCTGGCGGCTGCCGGCCTGAAGGGCAGCGACTACTTCCCGCGCCAGTGGGAAAAATCGCGCTACGAAGGCCGCAACTATGCCATCCCGCTCGACATGCACCCGATGGTCATGTACTACAACAAGACCCTGGCCGACAAGGCGGGGCTGCTCGACGGCGCCGGCGTATTGAAACCCATCGTCGGCTACGAGGCCTTGACGGCTGCTTTCGCCGGCGTGAAGGCACGCAGCGGCAAGGCTGGCCTGGCGATGGAAGCGAGCCAGGGCTCGTATGCCATCTGGCGTCTGTGGCTGTCGCTGCTGAACCAGCGCAAGGCCACCCTCATCGAGAACGGCCGCTTTGCCTATGGCCGCGCCGGCGTCGAGGAACTGGCCAAGGTCAGCGCCTGGTTCACGCGCGGCTATGGCCCGGCCGGCCTGGATTATCCGGCATCGACCAGCCAGTTCATGGGCGGCGGCGCCGGCTTCATGCTCAACGGCGTGTGGGAAGTGCCGGAACTGGTGCGCGCCACGCGCCAGCGCACCCTCGGTTTCGAATACGGCATCGTGCCGCTGCCGCGCCTGTACCAGGACGCCAGCGTCTGGACCGACTCCCACGCCTTTGCCATTCCCTCCAACGAAGACAAAACGATGGACCCGGCCAAGCTGCGCGGCGTGCTCGCCTTCATGGCCTACGTCAGCCGCCATTCGATGGGCTGGGCCGAAGGCGGCCACGTGCCGGCCTACCGTCCGGTGGCCGAATCGCCCGCCGCCA
>Ga0265797_10010759_pt1 | contig 11588 bp, 10 predicted proteins | sample P2T30metagenome_FD_192433 | JGI IMG/M metagenome (GOLD analysis project Ga0265797, IMG submission 192433) | Plant litter microbial communities from East Loma Ridge, Irvine, California - P2 T30 | ecosystem: Environmental > Terrestrial > Plant litter > Unclassified | place: USA: California... | reverse complement strand
ATGCAAGGGCTGACCACAGGATGAAACACCGAGCAGTATGGTTGCGGCGCGGTTCCTTATGGCGAGAATCTAGGCAGTGGTTATGGCCATGATGAAAATAAGAACAAGATCCTGGATTATGCCAACTACCCGTTTATATTTCGCGCTGATAAGTAACAACGATCGTACACTATTTTTGCAACGATTGAGATGTTTTGTTGAGCTAGAAGTTCCCGCCTGATAACCGCATCAAAGCATACATGCTCTAAACTCTATTCAAACCCCAAGATACGTGCTTTTTGTACAGCAAATACTAAAATCATCAGCCTACACAAACATGACGTTGCCAGACACTCCAAACTCTTCACCTTCACCCGAGCTCATCGCCTACTCCAATGCCAATAATCTCATCGCGGAAGCTGCCACGCTATGCTTCATTGCAACTTTGACTGTCCTGCTACGATGCTACGCCCGCATTGTAGTCATCAAATCATTTGGGAACGACGACTGGACCATGATCTTGGCCATGGTAAGCGTTCTTTTGAAGAAAAGTGTTCTGTAGATGACTGATTCAGCACCACAGGCTATGGCCATAGCTACCCTTATCTGTATTATTTTACAGGTGCCTTATGGTCTTGGAAAGTACACATCCGTGATCCAGATGGATCCGATCAAGTACCAGCATCTACTCAGAATCCGATATATACACCAGATCATCTGTAATGCTGCAGTGACTATCGTAAAGATATCGGTAGACTTCTTTCTGCTAAGATTTGCGACTGTAAGAATTTACAGACTGTTCCTATACGTCTTAAATGTGTTCCTGTTGGCTTTCATGCTGGTGTGCACTGGTACATTGGGTACGTTTGACCTGTCCGGAAGTGCGATTTGGTGCTAATTGTTCTCAGTAAGACTAGTCTACATATAAGTATGCTCTGGAATGTGTACTAACCGCCGTGGAACATACAGATTTGGGCATGCCTTCCAATAGAGGCCAGCTGGAACTATAGTCTCCGGCCTCCACCGCTCGGAAATGGCACCGCCAAATGTTTCGGTAAAACAACCTTCAGTCAAATTGCTCTCTTCAACGCTGGTCAGTCTTTATCCTTGCTTAGGCTGTAGATATGAATGCGACTAACATAGTTTACAGTAGTCAATTGTCTGACAGACTTCCTTCTCGCACTTCTCCCCATTCCATTGATCTGGCAACTCAGTCTCAACCTCCGCACGCGTATATCACTCATCATAATACTATCCCTTGGGATCTTTGCTGGAGTAGCCGGGATCTTTCGAGCAACCGTTTTCAATACCATACTTAAGGATCCGCGGCGCTTCGTCCATGACAAGTGGATGATGTGGAACTACGTCGAGCTAACTGTCGGTATTGTCGCTGGATCTCTTCCTGCATTGAAACCATTGTTCATTCGCGTGTTGAACGCGGCACGAGAGAAGACTACGGTGGGATCAGGTAAACTCTCCGCACAGGATGGGCCAGGCACTTTGGGCCATCATAAGCAAGACCAGCCAAAGTTCACGATAGCCCTTTCCGGGTATGAGTCGGGTAAAAGGACATCAAGCACGGCAATGGATCTGTCAGTGTGGCATAAGAGATCAGAAAACAATAGCCAGGAGAGTGTGCTGCCGCTGAATATGCCCAAGAGCATGAAAAATTCCATTGTTGTAACCAAGGAGTTTCATATTGGCCGGGATTGATCTTGCCAGAATTCTAGTGTCAAAAACTACGTGCTCAGATAGCAGGCGGCTACTCGGATTGAATACACTTTATTTTTGCAGCTTTAGCTGCATATTATGGTCATGTTCCTGTATACCGCTTCCTTGGTCTAAGAAGCTGGCCTGTAATTGGCCTATTAAGTTTAGATCTGATTAGCTGTAAAATTACTGTCAACACGTATCATGGGAACTTGAAATTTTTACTCCAATAAGAGCAAAAAAAGAGACGCGAAAAGATACGAAAACGATCTAAAAAAGATAGGGAAAAAGAGATTAAAAAAAAGCCGTCAGCAGGAGGCCCGGCTGGCAAGCCGTTAAAATAATAAAATTATACCTAAAGCTGCACCTAACTTTAATGTTCTTTACAAACCATTAAAACAGAGCTAGTTCCACTTCAACTCGGACGAGTCAGTACCGCATTGTTGTTCACTTCTACTTCACGTTTCCAGATGCGTGGAGCTGCTTGGAAGCAAACTCTGACTAACATTGTAGCTCAGTGCAGGCAATGGGTAGACCGGCCCTCATTGTCCTGTCCATTTTCAAGGACAAATAAGCACGTTTGCGTTTGCAGAGCCGAGCGTACTCCCTTTCGGATTAGCACTTGAAAAATCAAGTTAAATTATGTTTCTATTTTGGAATTCGGAGATGGAGCATGACATAAAAATATAACAGAAAACAAGGCTAGCAAGGTTCTTCAATCCGCTCCCAGCGTGATCGTATACCAAGTTAGTATCGCTGTGGTTTCTCCATAATTTCTGAAAGGAGAAGCGTTATCCCTGTTTTGCAAGTGACAGCAAATTTGCTGGCGTGCACGGTCCGCGCCGTTAGGGCGCTAGGTTTCAGCAAAGATGAGATAGTATGCGCCGAACGGCACGGCCAACCAAACTTGCCTATACAAGGCTAGCTTGTTCTTTAGCACTGCATCGCTCACCACATGGAAGACCCACCCAAGTTGGTAACCATGCCAAGGTCCTATTGATAGAACCTCCATGTTGACTGGAATAGACTGGTAGCAATGGCTCGGTTATTATTACCAGTGCACTGTCTGTTCCAGGGTTAAGTATACGTTGGATGAGTAGATTTAAATAGTTCCATGATTAACCATTCTCATTGACAGAACTCGTTTGTGATGAGATCAATAAGAAAGATAACATCCATATAACACGACTCGGTTTGCCGATCCTCTACGAAAATGCGCTTTCCCTTCATTCTTTCAGCTGGCCTCTGCGCTGCCGCCACGATTCCTCGCCAAGCTGACAATGAATGCACCACTCCTGTCAAGCGAGTCGAATGGCGGACGTTGAGCACAGAAAACCAAAAACAGTACATCGATGCTGTTTTGTGCCTGAAGACCAAGCCCTCCAGTCTAGGTCTCAATACCACGCGCTACGACGATTTCCCCTACATTCATACTAAGCTTGACGAAACCAGTGAGTGCTTCCAAATTGCTTGCCCTTCTATCGCAATGGTTTGAATAGTATGGACTAACGCTAAGATCTTACAGTTCACACAGTAGCTATGTTCCTTCCCTGGCATAGGTTATTTGTCCAAGTATACGAAGACGCACTTGCAGATTGTGGCTACACAGGCCCTATGGCGTAAGCAACCACAGCTCCTGGCTTCGCTGTGGCTATGCAACTAACTAACCTGACTATTTCAGTTATTGGGACTGGACCCTTGATACGGATGATGTGACCAAGTCACCTGTTTGGGACCCAACTACAGGTTTTGGGGGCAACGGCGATCCCGCTATCGATCCCCAGAGTAGAGATGGAAGCACCAAGTGTGTCGTGGATGGCCCCCTAAAAGACCTCCAACCTGCTTATAAAATGAGTGGATACGCCCCGCATTGTCTTGTCCGGAATTGGAACAGTGGTACCGCGTTCCCTGGCAATATGCTCTCCGAATTCTACACAACAAAAGTCGTCGAAGAGATCAATGCCCTTGAAAATTATCCTGATTTCCGCTTCCAGCTGGAAGGCGTCCCGCACGGCGCAATACATTCGGCCATCGGTGGCGATATGTCACCTGCAACATCCCCTAACGGTAAGTACTTGTGTCGCACACAAACGGCCTTTTGATGATACGAATATATGCACGGGCTGGCTTAAGCTGACGATTTGACAGATCCCCTTTTCTTCCTCCACCATACCCAGGTAGACCGTCTGTGGTACCTGTGGCAGCAAGAGAAGCCCGACGTCCGGAACACGCAGTTCGGTGGTCCAAAAACAAGAGACGCAGATACTCCTGAGGCTACGCTCCAGGATGTTCTACCTTATCTTGGCCTTACGCCTGATGTTATGGTGTCGGAGGTTATGACTACGCAAAATTCGCGACTTTGCTATATATACTAGCAAGAGTCTTCCAGTCTGTGCACAAAGCTGTTAGTAAGAGTATATAGATAACTATTACTATAACGTTGTTCACAAGTAAGTGACTTACATAATTGAGTGGCTTTCAATCTACTAGAGCGCCTACTGTGATTTTCTGATGCTATATGAGGGGTATCACAAATCCAAAAAAGTCCAAACGGGTAACAAAGCCTCTACCCGGCAAGAACAAAAAGTTGTAAAAATGATGTTCACACCGCCGTGATGTAAAATATATGATATCTTTATAACTTTTGAGACTTTTTTAGATTCGTAATACTCAATGTAGCTACATAGAATCACGTGAAGACAGGATTCAGTTACCTAGGTCCCTCGGCCATTGTTTGCCAAGCCGCTAGATAACACTGCCGCTTAGTCACGTCATGACCCCCGCGCATACGCAGTTGCGGCCTCGAATATTCATCAACCTCGCCATCAAGAGACCTGCAAAGATGGATTCACCGAAAACACTACAGGGAGGTTTCAGTTCGTTTCCTGATGAGCTGATTCTTTTTGTTCTCGATCAGTTAGATGCTGATGACCTGACCACCTTCCGCGCTCTCAACATAACGAGTCGGCGGCTCCATCGCCTATCACTTCACCGGCTCTACCGAAGATTCCCAGGCTATGCCCCGGAGCCATTCTTGGGGACCATAGCACTTTCAGAACCAGATAAATGCCAAGAGCTCGCAAACAGTGTCAAAGAGGTGGTGTGGTATCAGGACTACTGGAAGGGTCCGGCTCGACGTCGAATGCTATCGTTGGCGGACAGACACGTCCTTGCGAATAAGCTTCAGGCACTCGGCTGTATTCTAAACACGACGGATGTGTCTATGAACTTACCTGCACGCTTCATCAGCTTCTTTTCAGAGTATGAAATGCATTGGTGGTACCTCGAGTTCTTCCTCTTCTTTACACCCAAAGTCGAGAGGGTGTACGTGGAGGACGTATGGCAATGGGATGATCATTCTTACTGGTTCGAGACTATAGCAGCCAATCCGGTTCACTTTGGAAATCTCAAATCGATTACGCTGTACGGTCCGTTGCGGTTAGAGAACATCGTGCCCCTATTGACATTGCCTTCGATACGGGAATTGGTACTCGTGCAATGCGTCGTGATGCGGCAAGAGCTTGGAAGACATTTCTCATGGACCGACGGCCGCGATGATTACGTAGGCCGAAGACTCGCTGGCGGTTCTTCCCTTGAGCATCTGTCCCTACGAGAGTCACACATCATATTCCCATCTGTGATGGCGCTCCTTGAGAAACTAGACAAACTCAAGAGTTTCACGTACGATCACTTCCAGAATGATCTTTCGTTCCCTACTTATGCGAGATCGCATGCTATCGCGAGCCTCGCCAGCATGCGTGCCCGCTGGACGACATCACTAGAGCGTTTGCGGCTACACGTGGAAAGAGTTCATGAGGTGCAAGAAATCGTGTGGCTGTTGTTTTACGATTCTACCCCAGAGAGCAGGAAGCCTACATTTCCGAAGCTTCGTACTCTGGACATTGGCCCTTGTAGTGCCGAAACCTTCTTAGGTTTCCAACTCTCACCTAGCGACATTAGGGTGAAGTCAATTCGTCTCCGAGAAGAGCATGTTGAACATAGCGTGAGAGCTTTCCCGAGTACCCTCGAGAACTTGTGCATTCAATGGGGTCAAGAGATTGACACACCCAAAAACCTACTGGGACACCATATGTCGCAGTTTCTTAACTATCTGCGTTTGTTTGCCGAAATTGCCACTCGATTGAACTATAATCTGAAAAGGGTTGCCATTTCTGACTGGCCAGCCCTGGCAGGTTGGTTCCCATTTCCAGAGGGAGTGGACAGTCTGAAAAAAGCATATGGGGAATTGGGTATGGAGTTTGATGTGCTGTACGAAGAGATTGTCGGGCAGGAGCCACTGGTTCTGCGGGACGACATAGAGCCAGACTGGCTCGTAGTCTGTAAGACAACGACGTTTGACTATCATGCGGCCGCATTAGGGGACAAAGATAGTAGACAAGGATAGGGCTTGGAGAGGGATTGAATCACTGGTGAAATTCCTCATGGCGTTCGTAACTCGACAGGAAGGTTTTCCTCCTGCCTTTTCAATGCCCTCAAGGTCTATAGTAGTGACAGGTGCTACAAGTAGAGTACACCAACCATCCATGTTCGTCAAACTAGGGAACAGCCCGTATGCTTTCACAAGAACATTATCTACGAGAATTAGTGATTGAGACGGCCTCGGAGACTAACTCGGCACGGCACGTGAATTGACAACCAGCTGAAACCCCGCCCAGGCGCTAGGTTAGCGCAACCCCAACGCGGGGAATCGCCCCGGCGCACTCACCCTCTTCGTGCATTCGGATGATCACTTTCGCGACGAACCCTTGTGCCGCTTGCAATCATCCAGCGTGGCAAATGCCGTGTTGATCTACATCATCATACCCTATATCCAGGATGGCCACTGAACCCACACCCAGGTCTGCCTTTGACAGCCTTCCCAACGAGCTCATCTTGAGCATCATCGAACGAATTGACCACGAAAATAGCCAGGACCTGCGCAGTCTAAGTCTCACTAGCCGCCGCATGTACATGCTCTCGCTGGACCATCTATACGGCCATCTCACAGTATGGTCTCCATGGCCGCTCCTACGCACCATCTTCTTGCGACCAGAGCTGGCAAGCCGTGTCCACAAAGTGACATGGCGGTACAACATGAAAGAGAAGCACGACTCTGCGACGAACAAATCAGCGCTCTTCACGTCCCTCGATGAGCTTAGAATTCCGCAAATTAGCGGGCCATACTGCAACCTGCAGCGCGCCCAGACCTGGCTGTTCCACGAGTTCATGGAGACCTTTTTACTCTTTACACCTAACCTCCACACGCTCATCATCAAGGATACTTATGCGTGGGTGGGCAACGTGTATCTATTCAAGATGATGGCCGGGAATCCAGATCGACTGGCTCACCTAAAGAACGTTCATATACACGGTTCACTGCTCTCCATGGAGCAGATTGCACACTTATTCCTACTGCCTTCACTCCGCCACGTTACCGCAACTGATCTGGTACTTCTTGAGCGCGGAGAAGGAGACCAGCTTGAGTGGAACACTGAAATGCCACTTCATACCGTTCTAGACCCGGGCTCGTCTGCGGTCGAGCATATCACGCTAAAACGGTCTTGTGTTGGCATATCGACGCTGACATGCTTCACAGCCGCGTGCAGAAATCTGAGAAGCCTTGCATACGAGCATGAGTTTTACAACGATCACCGTATGCTGCAGTACTCGCGTCCTTCTTCCTCACGGTTTAGCAACCTCGCGTCCGCGCTTACTCATAGTCTGACTACACTGGAGCACCTTAGCATACGGGGCGACGCTCGTAAGTTGGACCAAAAACATGTACTGCAGGTAGCACGGCTAGCCTCAGATATGACGCGTCTCCGCTCTTTGGACATGGGCTTACTGTCCCACGACGACAGGCCGGATCAATGCACCCCGGAATTCGTCGCACAGCTGGTGCGCTTTCTCCCATCAACGCTCGAAGAGATGACGTTTGAGATTGACTGGCAGGACAGCTGGGGGACCAAAGGATGGGAGGGTCCGACAGAGATGCTGTGTCATATTGCAGCTCTTGCACCGTCGAAGCTGCGCCTGCTGAAGCGGGTTGCAGTTGTTGACTGGCCGCCTTTCTTAGGCCATTTCCCGCCAGACTTTGCACAGCTGCATCGGTGCTTTGCAAAACAGAATATACACTTTGCGTCTATACCGGCGCAGATTGAAGGACGACATCCGCTACAATGGTCGGATTATGTGGAGCCTGGGTGGGTGTTTGTAGAGGTTGCTGAAGCATAGTATTGTCTCCGCGCAGATATATATATATATCTTCTCCCATAGTACAATTTAGTAGTATCCACTGCAATCTGCAGATCTACTATACGTCTTCAACCGCCCACAAAGGCCAAATCTCCTTCTCTCGCGGCTTACTCGCAATGTCTCGATCATGAATATGCTCCTCAAGCGGCAGATTTTGATGTTGACTCCGCTCGCCCATGTCCACGCCTCGCTTTTGGATCGTCCTCGCATAGCCCAATGTCTCCTTCTTCCACTCTTTCCTCCCAACCTTGCCTTCGATCATATCTGCCAATATCATAGCATCGAAACATGCTTGGCTGGTGCTTGCAACGGTGTGGGGTCGGAAGCCTGCCAACGCATCACCGATGAGAATGACACGGCCATTCATGAACTCGTTGGTCGGTGCAATAGCATCCGTGACAGCTTGTATGAAGGGTTTTTTAGTACCACATACAATCTCAGCAAACTGGGGTGGCAAGCGCTCTGTTGCAATCTTGCGTTGTTTTTCCCAAGCCTTGGGATCTGTCCTACCGGGCGGCATCGTGATACGATGGTACTGTCCGTCGACATCAGTCATCAGTTCTCGAAACTCAGGGGATGGATCTGTCAACGACGGCGATGGGACATTGGTGTAATAGACAAAATTGATGAGACGTTGCCCTGGCTCCAGCGTACCATTTTCACCTGGTATTAGGTATGCGAGAATTTGGATGCCCTGGGCGTGGAAGAAGGTGAAGCGCTCGCTAAAGGCTTCGAGTGTCTTGGGGCTGACTGCATCCTCGCGTACTGTGCCTCGAAGAGCGACGTAGCCTGCGTATGTACGTTCGACGCCCGAAGTGAGCAGGGAGCGGATGATCGAGCTCGGTCCATCGGCGCCGATGATGAGATCGGCTTCCATTTCTCTCTTGATGCCTTGGTTCGTCTCATATCGCACTATAACCTTGTCTTCCTTGTCCTCGAGCCCGGTGACCTTGTGCCCATGTAGATGTGTGATCTTGCTCTGACTCTTATCATCCTTGGGTACATTGCAATACTCGCTCTTTATACCGTCGACATTCGCTCGTAGCATGTAGTATGTGAGATCCCAACTTGTCATGTTCTGCTTCATATCCTCTTTGTGCACAATCTCGCCATCCTTGTTTAGGTATTGTCTTCGAATCGAAGACACGGCTAAGTCGCGATTGCATCTGTTGTATCGCTCAAACAAAGCGAGAGTGTCACCACCTGCGACAATGCCGGCGCCTTGGTTGTGAAGAAGAGCGGTTGGATTACGTTCGAGGAGAGTGATGGTGTGCGCGTGTGGGGCAGGAAGACGTTTGAGTGCAAGAGCTGTTGCGAGACCACCGAGAGAAGCACCGATCTATCAGGAGAAAATATGTTAGTAATCAGCATAGCCATTGGAGGCTTCCGGTACCTACAATGACAATGTTTAGGTTCTTCTTTGTAGCATGTGGAAAACCCTCAGACTGCATATCCGTCCAAGTCGTAGCCATGGTCTGTATAATCTGCCACTGCGCCTAATGAAAGTAGAAGTGAGGCAGACATCTTGAATTTCAACGGGCACATCATTATCCAGGTAGCGTACATGCTGTAGGGGAGTGCTTCAAGGTCTATGGACAGCCGATTGCAATGACGACACGTCCGCTGAGCCGAGGATGTGGGGTTGTTCGGAAAGCCACCGGAAAGCTCAGGATCTTGCGCCTCATGAGCCGCGCCATGAGCCGCGCCCTGCGCACACAACGTGCTTAGTAAGCCCCTTTATCATGATATATCCAGTGCCGACAGCCTATTGTATGTGATATGTTTTTCAACTACCGAAACCCGTCGGATCTCTTTTCGGAAGCATGGCAGATCTAGTGGATGGCGGAAGTCGAGGCCTCGTTGTTGTACATCAACCCTCATTTAGATGACGCGTAGATCAATTAACCAGGCCTCAGATAACGGGAGCAAATGGAACAATAGGCTACGCATGCGTTGTGTACGCACTCCAGGTCGGATATCGAGTCCGCTGCGTGGTACGCCGTTCGTCCGCCATCGAGACTATCAAACTTGGTCCCTCTGTGCAACCATACCTCCACCATATCGAATCCGCCATTGTTCCAGACAACACTAAAGAAGGTGCATATGACGAAGCTCTCGCAGGTGCACAGTATGTCGTGCATATAGCCGGAGCGTGGCCGATGCCTCATTTACACCCAGATAACGACATCTACTATCCCTTCATCCAATCGACGAAGTACCTGATCAAGGCTGCGGAGAAAGCAGGGACGGTCAAGAGAATAGTCTTCACTCAGGCTGGCGCTGGTCTCGTAGATTCTGAAGACGGCGATACACTAGGTACACGCATGGATCGTGTGTTGAACGGTATTCATCTCTCATGTTCTTCCTGCTCCGATCCAGCTTACCAAGGTTGTAATAGAGCAAGTCGAAGTTTCCAAAACATCACTAGAGTACCGACCGCCATTGAAGTCCTCTCATAATGCTTATACTGCTGCAAAAGCGCAATGCATGGACTATCTTGCGCACCTTCAGGCTACCGCACAGCTTAGCTTCTCTATCGCGCAAGTCATCCCAGGCACCGTCATTGGGCCTTCGGAGTTCTGTAATACGTCTGCACAAGCTGTTGCGCACATGGACCGGCAGACCAAAGCACTCCTCTTCGATGATGTTCCACCACGGTATGCATTTGGATTCGTGCATGTTGAAGACTGCGCACGCATCCACATTGAAGCGTTGGATGAGAAGAAAACCGGGGGCGGGGATTTGCCAAAGTGGTTCGTTGCTGCTGAGACAGTGGAAGAAGGTGTCGATGCACCCAAGTTGTGGAATGCAGCGGCGGACATGATTGAGACGGAATTTGGAGACAAAATCAGCACAGGACTGTTCAGAGTTGGGCGGACCAAAGTCCCTATCAACGCTCCTTTTCGCGCTGATTCACGAACAACGGAGGCGATGTTGCTTGGTGGAGGAAAGATCAGAGGCCTCAAAGACTGCGTACGTGAGGTTGCACGCTGGTACATCGAATTGAAGAAACAAGAGGTTGCAGATTCCATGCCGACCTGAAATGAGCAATATAGTACGATCTATCAAGCTTCACCACTTGAAGCTTTCCTCAAAATACTCCACACCCCTATGACCTCTCGCAAGCATTTGTACACTCGCTTGTCTTGCCTGATCCGCCATGAGCGCTGGTCCACACGCCACAATCGCCAAGCATTGTTGCCCAGCATCCCGCGCCGCGTCCTCGATGGTGGTATGTACATCTGGTCTATGCGTCATAATCTTCACATTCTTCATATCCTCGCCTAGCACGTCGTCCTTGGCTTCCTCTCGCGTGATATAAATCTCCAACTCGAGTCTCTCGTCACTCAAAAGCCCGCGAAAGTCGTGGAAGGCTACAGTCAGAGATGCGTATTCACGTACAGCCCATACTATCTTCACACTCTGGACATGGGAAGAGCTTGAAAGTATTTGGGTGAGATGAGAAAGTGGGACAGCAATGCCTGTTCCACCAACCATGAAAAGGATGTTCGTGAAGTCCTGGAGGCGAACGGTGTGCCCGTATGGACCTTCTATGAACACCGTAAGCTTTTTCGGATGCAGAAGACAGTGCGACTTTATACGGGATGTAAAGCCATCGTATGGTCGTATAAGAAAAACAAGAT
>Ga0265797_10010758_pt1 | contig 11589 bp, 11 predicted proteins | sample P2T30metagenome_FD_192433 | JGI IMG/M metagenome (GOLD analysis project Ga0265797, IMG submission 192433) | Plant litter microbial communities from East Loma Ridge, Irvine, California - P2 T30 | ecosystem: Environmental > Terrestrial > Plant litter > Unclassified | place: USA: California... | reverse complement strand
TAGGTTAGCAGCAGTAGCGCAAGGAGTGCCTTTTTCATGCCGGCAAGCTACACCACTACCTCGCTTTGGGGCGCTTGACCACTAGATAAGTGTAAGGCAATACTAGGTCGACAGTTGTCCCAGAACGGAAGTTATGCTAACCATGCCTAGAATCCGAGAAAGGCTAAGAGGCTGGTTTAATGGCTAAAGCTACATCTACTTCCAGCGTTGGAACAAATACTGCTAGATGCTCACTTTCCAATTGCAACAGAAGCTGGTCGCATATTTGGCCAGCCTTTGTATCCCAGATATACACATGGTAAGGACCTGGCCGCAGGCCAGGTAGCAAAAGCTGCACGGCGAGCGCTGCCAGCGGCCGGTGGCGGCCTGCGCGAGTAGTCAACGCTTCAGGACGTACGAGCCAAACCACGGATTGGTACCCGTCCCCACACGCTACGCAGCGGACGGCGACAGTGGATAAGTGCACCTGCGCAGTCAGGTTGTGCCGTTGAAATTGTGCCCAGTTCAGCAGTTCCATAAAGCCCGCTAGGCTCCGCTGAGCTGCCCGCATGCCGTGCGTGAGCACATGCGGATAGCGATAAGGCCAGCGTAAGCCCCCTCCTACCCCACCAGCGGCCAAGTGCGCCCACTGCATACAGCGGAAGTATTCGTCGTCAAATGCCTCAGGCAGCTGCCGACCGGCTTTGAATGTGTCAAGGGGTCCATGCTCGCTATCGAAAAATGGCCGGTTAGCAGGCAACTGCGAAAGCACCTGGCGCACAAGTTCAGCAGTACGCAAGGCCGGGTCCAGCGCATTCTGAGGTCGGCTGATAGTAGCGGCGTCGTAGAAGTGCGAGGTAGCAAAGTCCAATTCAGGATGCCGAAACACGAGGTCGCCTAATTCTGGATGTGCTATCAGGGTGGGCCCAAAAACGGATACGGTTTGTAAGTGTGCACGCCCAAAGCAGCGGGTTTCTACCATGCGCAAGTGCTGGCTCACGTCCTGAATGAACTCAGATAATCCAGCGGCGTGCTGGTCCGCTTTGGCCGGCGGCAGCTCATTCCACAAATCCCATGCAAAGAGGACGCCAGAGCCACCCCAGCGTTCGGCAGCGAAGGAGAGGCGGTTTTTAATCGCCGCGCGCATCTGAGGGCAGCGCAGCCACTGGGCACGGGTGGTTCCCGGCCCGCCCTGTGCCTGTTGGTACGGATGGTGGCGCCAACGCCGCCCCATCCAGTAAGTGTCGAAGGGAGTGAGCAGTATTCGCAACTCATATTTCGCGCAGAGTGCGAATAAGTCATCCCACAGGCGCACCATATGGGGCTGAAACCTGCCTGCCGGTCGCTCTAAGTAACGATGTTCCGTCTGGCAGTACTCTAGCATCAATCGCAAGCAAGTAACACCGTGGGCGGCAAGCCAGGCTAGGTGACCCTCAACCGCCGCTAGGTCACGGCGCTGAAACAATCCCGCTAAGTCAGGCCAGGTGATAGCGTCGTTCTGACCAATAGGCGTCCACGGCTGGCCATTCTCAGTCAGAAAGTAAGGAGCTGCAGGCGCAACTGTAATCCAAGGTAGCGTAGGTATTTCTCCCATCAAAAAGCGACACGATAATGCTACTAAATGGCAAAAGTTAACTCAACTTTAATGCAATACAACTAATTACTAAACAAGATACTAACCTAGTATATTTTGGCACAAACGGTGTTCATAAGTCCGCTTAGTACTAAAATATACCTCGCTATTTTACATGGGTAGCTCCCCTCTAGCTGGCTAGTAACCTATGGCTAGTTAGCAATCGCTCACCCCCTTTTTGTAGTCGTGTCGCCCCCTTTTTGTAGTCGCATCTGACATCTATCAATCACTAAAAACTATCCCTATTGAATTGAAACGCAGTTTTTTCTGATAATGCGACTACAAAAAGGGGGCGTGCTGCCCCTAGTGATGAGCTACTCAACGTATTGTGGCTCTTTCCCGGATTCTTAAATTCAAAAACTACGAAAATAAACTAGCTGTTTATTTTCTTTATAAACTTACTAGTTTACGGGTGCCATAACGCTTTGATTTACAAATGGCTGCAAGGCCATACGACTACAAAAAGGGGGTGACACGACTACAAAAAGGGGGTGACACGACTACAAAAAGGGGGTGACACGACTACAAAAAGGGGGTGAAGTAGAGTAAATGCGACTACAAAAAGGGGGTGACACGACTACGGAATAAAATTTTTGTAGTCGTATGAGCTTTTCGTAAATATCTTTGGCTATTCCCATCAGCAGTCAATCCTTACCGTGGATAATACCCCGACAACCGCTGTAAATCCGCTAGTTGTGCAGCACAATGCGCTAGTCAACGCCAAGTTTGACTTGAATACGCATGAGGCCCGCCTATTTCTTGCACTGCTGGCGCGGCTACACCGCACCGACACCGCCTTTAGCAAGTGTCAGCTGCTGGTGCGTGAAATTGTGCCTAGCACGGGCAGCAACAACGTGTATGACCAAGTGCGGCGAATGTTAAAAGACTTTGCTAGCCGTACGCTCACTATCGAAAAGCTTAGCTCCGATGGTCGGCCACTAAAGAAGCCCAGCTTCACGGTCATTCCTCTGCTTGCTTATGCTACTTACCTAGAAGGGGAGGGCATGATTGAGGCTCAATTTAATGACCTGCTTCTCCCCTACCTGCTGGAGCTACGTGACAATTTTACCAAGGCCCAGCTAACCGAACTGCTGAAGCTAAAGAGCGCCAACTCTTACCGCATCTACTGGCTTTTGCGCGAATACGCGGCTTTCGGAAAGCGCACCATCCGCTTGGATGAGCTAAAAGCTATTTTGGGGTTGGACCAGGAGTATGACCGGTTCAATAATTTCCGTGCACGGATACTCGACAAAGCCCAAGCCGAGCTAGCAGCTACCGACCTGCCTTTTACCTACGAAGCGATAAAGCAGGGGCGGGAAGTGGTAGAGATAAAGTTTTCATTTAAACCAGTCACAGCAAATCAGGCCGTAGCGGTTCCCAGTAGCGGCTACAGCGAATGGGAAGCTGCAGTAGTAGCAGCTGGGGTATCCACTGCCAGTCTGCCGCTTATTCAAGCTCACTTAACGACCGGTGACTACGACCTCGGCTATGTCCGCTACGTTCTAGATACCGTAAAAAGTCAGGTTCTGACGGGAAAGATTAAGAAAGAAGGTGGCGCTGTATTCAAAGCACTGACTGATTGCTACCTGCTTCCAGACTACCAGCAAAAGTTGACTGCTACCGTTAGCAAGAAGAAACCCAATCCTTCTGCAAGCCCTCAACGCAAAAAGCTTCTTGGTGAGCTTGAAGACGCCCATAATAGCCTGCGCTTTATCCAAACGGCTGTCATTTATAATGATAACACTAGAGCAGTGGCAGTGGCTGAAGTACAAGCAAAAATTAATCAACTTGAGAAGCAGATTGCCTCTTTATAGAGCGAATATCTCACTGACATTGAAGACATAAAGCACAATTACTCATAAATAATTTACACCTTATTTCACACCTCTTAATGAGTTTAAAATAAGGTGTAAATTATTTATGATAGTAGGTTATGAACTACACCTGATTACAGGTGCTAAACTGCACCTATTTTATACTTCTTTTGCTCTCGCTCTAGTTTCTCCGCAATGGCTTCCAGCAGCCAATCCTGCGTTGATATGCCGAGCTTCGGGCTGGTTGGTTTTCGGGGCCGCTTGGCTCGCACCTCATCAATACTTGCAAGTGTGCTTGCCGTGATTTTGATGTTGAAGTTCTTGACTTGGATTACATCCGGAGGACTTGATGCTACTGATGAGCTTCCTCGGTTGATGATAGCATCTATTTTCTTTTCGTCCAGCTTACTGCGGTTAGAGGACTCTGGTAGGCTAGCCGCAGGTTTACGAGGAGGGGGCGAGACAGCCATGGTGTTTACTTGCTAGCGTGAGTGATATGTTGGAACAATGCATCCAGTTCTATTATGGCTTTTTCATCAGGAGGCAGCGCTTCAAAAACTGATAGCCCTTTACTGGCCGCAGTCGCAAATGCCTTGCGGTTGACTACAGAAAAATCCACGTAATTCAATTCTGCATTCTCGCGTAATACTTCTGTGGCTTCCCCATTGTCCTGACCACGGGTGTCAGCTTTGTTTAGAAAAGAATAGATTTTCAAAGGCGTAAGACGCCCTGGCTGCACCTCATTTAGTAGAGCCAAGACCTTGGACAAAGTCCAGATTTCGTAGCTCCTGGGAGCGAAGGGCAGCAGGTACACATCAGATACGAACAGGGCAGCTCGCTGGCTAGCCGTATCCCGCCCGCCGGTATCAATTACAATGTGGTCGTACTTAGGGCGGAGCTGCTCAATTTGGCGGCGCACTGCCCCTCCAGTCAGCTGCACTAAGGTGTAGCCTAAGGCCCCTTTGTGCGTTTCGTCACGCCAGGCAGTAAAGTCAGACGCCGACTCCTGCTCATCAGCATCAACCAAGAGGACATCTGCTCCTTTCTTTGAAAGCCAGATAGCTAAGTTGGTTGAAATAGTTGTTTTGCCAGTGCCTCCCTTAATTCCGCCTACGGTGAAAATCATGGTTTTAGGTTGTGATTTAGGGTGCAAATCTAGGTGTAAAATAGCAACTAAAAAAACACCTGCTAATAGGTGCCATAGAGCACTTATTAGCAGGTGTTTTTTTAGCTTACCCTTCCAGCAAACGAGTGTTTTTTGGAGGGCTCTGATTTCACGAAGCTCATCTCCATTGGTCGTTCTCTGGCCCTTGATTTCGTGCACTAGCTTTTTGAGCCCTAATCGGTTCGCGGGTTGATTTAGTAATTCTGTGAATGAATTGCAAGGGGCTGTTCAACAAAACGAGCGCTTAGACTGACACGTAGGCGGGACACTACTTTTACTTCCTTCCTTGATGCTTTACAATGGTCCAAACCCGCGTCCAACTTGATGACGAGCTATTCTACTGGAACGTTGTTCCCGGCTGGGAGCACAGTTTCGGCATTCGCTTAGCCCGCGATGCGTTCGCACACACCGCGACCGTGGGACAAGTGTGGGCAGTGGTGGAGCAACAACTTGTGGTCAAGTTTGGGGAGCCTGCGCCGGGCGTGACAGCTGCCTGCGCCACGCAGCGCACGTTTTACAGCCTGCGCCGGGCCTTGGTGGCCCAAGGCGTGGCCCGCGCAGCCGTAACCCCACGCCTATCCTTGGCCACGTTGTTTCCGTGGCGCGACCGGCCTCGGCGGTGGCGCCACTGGCAGCAAGCCAGCCAACTACCGCTGCCCGCCTTGCGGAGTTCGGTGGCCGTGTGTCTGGCCCTGTGGGCGGGAACCACCACCGCAGTCTGGAGTTCGGGCACGGGGTGGGGCGTGGCCCTGGCCACGGGCTTGTGCGCCGCTTTGGTGGGAAGCACCGTGGGAGTCACCCGCTGGGCATTGCCGGCCGCCACGCTGGCGGAATTAACGACGACGCTGGTGGCCACCGAGTACCAGGCGCTGACACACCCGGCCCTACGGCACAACCGGGGCGAATGGCGCGACTTAGTATTGGCCGGACTCGCCCGGTGCGGGACCGCAGCGGAGGACTTGGATCCAAACGAATTATACGACGGAACCACGATTGCTTGGTGATGCACTAAGCGAGGGAGGATTAATAAGCCCCGTTTACAATACCGGTCGTTTGAGTGAATTACTAGTGCCTTATTCCGAAACCTACTGTTTTCCGAATGACTTCTCGGCCCGCCCCACAAGCCCCGAAAACGCAGGCTTTATGAGGCCTTTTCGAGGAGGGTTTTTCGAACGTCACGGGTATGGAGATTAGTTAACTAAGCTCAGCAGCGTTTTATAAACTGTAGGCCGTCGATTACAGAATGTAGAAGGTGGTTTGCTTCCTTTAAATCATCGTTTCGCTGGATGTGGGACCCACTTGGTGAAAATGGGAAAAGCACAAGGTGCACGGGATGTAAAAAGGCCTTTCTCATAGGCCTCCTGATATAGGTGGGGCAAGAGCTTAAACCGCTTGAACCGTTTTCTATTCACGCGCCTCAGCGACATAAAATCATAAGTAGACTCCAAGGTCAGAATCACTTCTAGCGTTGCACATTCTCCGCTCAGGTTGACGCTGGTCTGTTCCATGCCGATAGCTCCAAAGAGGAGCATGTGGGTGTCAAGGGGAACGTCCAGCTTAAAATAACCATCCAGGTCCGTTGTCCCAATGACAGTCGTATCCTGCGCGAAAATGTTCGCCCTCGGAACCCCTTCCAAGTGATCGCTTAGGATCCGACCGGTAAGGGTCTTGGTGGACTGTGCACGGGCGGTTCCAAGGGAGAGGACCACCGCCAAAAAGGTTAAGCAGGCGTTCAGGTGGCACATCAACGGCGACAAGTAGCGTATATAGTAGTCGGGAAAGAGTGGGCAATTCAAGGCTTTAGCTGCGCCAGAAAGGTACACCTGTAGGGGGCTCAGAAAGTACAGCGCAGGGCGACTGGCTCAGAAAGTCCCCGCCGAGTGCGTTTCCAGCGTGTAGTGGGGGTTCAGCAAGTTGGAAAAGGATGCGTCCGTAAGGTGCACCTTTCTGGGCTAGTATTAGCTAAACCACTGGAATCCTTTTCAGGAAGGGGCATACTAAACCGGGAGCGGAAAACAACGCTACACCCCCTTGACCACCAAAAGCAAGTTGACTTACTCCTTTACCGTCCGTCTGGGCCTCGTGAGCCAAGGGGCTGCTAGGCGGCCTGCTAGTTGTCTGCCTACTTCCGCATATTCTTTTCAGCCCAGGCTGCCATGGCAGCCAGCAGGGGCTGCAACTCCCGGCCGGCCGGCGTGAGGCGGTAGGTGACGTAAGGCGGCACCACGGGCCGGGCTTCGCGCGCCACCAGTCCGTCGGCTTCCAGCTGCTTGAGGTGCTGGATGAGCACCTTCTCCGTGATGGTGGGCATGCGCCGGCGTAGCTCGCTATAGCGCTGGTCGCCAAACATGAGCTGGTAGAGGATGACTGGCTTCCAGTACCCGCCGATGCGCTCCATCGCATACGTGACGGGACAAGCGTCGAGCACTAACTTCTTATTTTCCTGGATAGTGGAGGCTTCTTTGATGGCGGTCATGCTACACACTTTGGGGTAAGTACTTGTACAAAGGTAAGTACTAAGGGACCTTTGTCGCATCACAAACCCCAACCGTTAACCGCCATGAGCACTGCCAGCTCCAAAGAAGAAATTCAGCGCGTGTTTGCCGCGCAACAAGCCAACTCCTGGGCCGTGCGCAAGTCGACCGCTGACACGCGTAAGGCCCGCCTGCTGCGCCTGCGCGAGGCCGTAGTGAAGCACGCCGACGACATCCAAACAGCCCTGCTCGAAGACATGGGCCGCCCCGTGGACGAAAATGGCAGCTTTGAAACCGCCGGTATCCTGGCTTCCATCGACCAGGCGGTAGAGCACCTTGAGGAGTGGATGGCACCCGTGCCGGTCAATGCCACAGTAGCAGCTTCGGCCTACGTGCGCTACGAGGCCAAAGGCGTGGTGCTGCTGTTTTCGGCCTGGAACTTTCCCTTCACCCTACTTTTCGAGCCGCTGGTGCCCATGATTGCCGCCGGCAACACGGTCATCGTGAAGCCTAACGAAGTGGCCCCGGCCTCGGGGCGAGTAGCCGCCGACATCCTGCGCGAGGCCTTTGTCGAAAACGAAGTCGCTGTGTTTGAGGGCGACGTCGAGGTGGCCGAAATCCTGCTGGAGCTGCCCTTCGACCACATCTTCCTAACCGGCAGCCCCCGGGTGGGCCGTACGGTGATGGCCGCCGCCGCCAAGCACCTGGCTTCCGTCACGCTGGAGCTGGGCGGCAAGTCGCCGCTAGTGGTGGACGAAACCTCCGACTTCGGCGATGCCATCCAACAGATGGGCTATGGCAAATCCTTCAATGGCGGGCAGGTCTGCATCAGCCCCGACTACGTGCTGGTGCCTAACTCGCGCCGCGATGAGTTTGTGGCCCAGCTCAGCGACTTCTATCGCCAGACGCTCTACGTCGACGGCGTGTACCAGCCCGAACGCAGCAGCCGCGTCATCAACGAGCGGGGTTTCCAGCGCTTGCAGAGCTACCTCACCGATGCCAAGGCCCGCGGGGCGAAAGTAGCCTTCGGGGGCAACACCGACGCCTCGAAGCTGCTCATGGAGCCCACCATTTTGCTCGACGTGCCGAACGATGCGGACGTGCTGCAAAACGAGATATTCGGCCCCTTGCTACCCGTCATCGGCTACGACGATGCCGAAGCGGCCATTGCCCACGTGCAAGCCGGTACCAAGCCGCTGGCCCTCTTCCTCCTCTCCAAGAATGAGGAATTCATCAGCCACGTGATTGAGAACACGTCTTCGGGCGGGGTCTCCATCAACGGCTGGCCCCCCCACTTCTTGGACAAGGCGCTGCCGTTCGGTGGCGTGGGCGAAAGCGGCATGGGCCACTACCACGGCGAGTACGGCTTCCGCGAACTCTCGCACGCCCGCGCCGTGGCCTACGCCCGCCCTATGCAGGGTTAAGCTAATCGCTAACGCCCGCGTAGCATTTGACTAGGCGGGCGTTAGTAGTTGCTTTCCCGTCCTTACCTACTACTTGCTGGTGATAGGTGGCCCATTAAACAACAAAACTTCTTGCTCTAAGACAGCGAGTAAAGCAACTAGAAAATGACTACCGAAACCGAAAAGTTATTTGCCCCTTTTTCCTTTAAAAAAGGCATCGAAACCCGGAACAGAATCTTGATGGCGCCCATGACGACGTGGTCCAGCAATGATGATTACACGATTGCAGATGATGAAATCAGCCATTATGAGGCCCGTACCGGCGACGTAGGCATGGTCATTACCGGGTGCACCCGGGTATTGCCCAATGGTATTGGCTTTACCAACGAATATGGCGCCTATGACGATTCGTTTTTGCCGGGCCTCACCAAACTGGCGGCGGCGGCCAAGCGCGGCGGGGCGCCGGCGTTGATGCAGATTTATCATGCCGGCAACAAAGCCATCCCCGAATTCATCGCCGATGGTACGGTGGTGAGTGCCAGTGCAATGGAACTACCGGCCACGCCCTTTTCGAACGTCGGCACGATACGAACCCATGAGCTGAGCCAGCAGGAGATTCTGGACCTGATTAAGGCGTTTGGGGAAGTCACGCACCGGGCTATCAAAGCCGGTTTCGACGGGGTGGAACTGCATGGCGCTCATGGCTTTTTACTCCAAAACTTCTTTTCGCCCCAATACAATAAGCGCACCGACGAGTGGGGTGGCTCCCCGGAAAAGCGGATGCGTTTTGCGCTGGAAGTACTCAGCGAAGTGCAGCGGGTAGCGGCTGCGTATGCCCACAAGCCGTTTCTGATTGGCTACCGAATCTCGCCCGAAGAAGCGAACGGGTACGCCGTAGCGGATATGTACCCCCTAATTGACCGGCTAATCGCGGAAGGCATCGACTACCTACACGTTTCGCTCCACGACCTGCTGCACAATAAGCCGTTCAGCGAGCCTGCTGGTGAAAAGACCACTTTGGAACTCATCGTAGCGCACGTGGGGCAACGCATTCCGGTCATTGCGGCCGGGAGCATCAAGCAGCCGGCGGATGCCGTCAAAGCAGTTGACTTAGGCTTGTCACTAGTAGCCGTGGGGCATGGCCTTATTATCAACCCCAATTGGGTGGCCTTAGCGGCCCAAGGCGAACAAGCGGAAGAGGTCCTGAGCCTGTCAAAAGGTGACGAGCTGGCCATCCCTAAAAAACTGCAAGCGGGCATAGCGCATGCTCCCGGCTGGTTCCAAGTAAAAGACTAAACCGCCCAAAATCCCTAAAGCTCTGCGGGTGTCTATCCTTACACTTATATAATTTCAAGTAACCATGTCACTCAGCAAGACCGCCGTCATCTTCGGCATGGGCCCCGGCATCGGCGCGGCCGCCGCCCGCGAGTTCGCCGCGCTCGGCTACCAGCTCGCCCTCGTCGCGCGCAACGAGTCGAAGCTTGCGTATTACGTCGCGCAGTTCGAGGCGGCCGGGGCAAGCGCGAAGGCGTTCGTGGCCGACGGCGCCGACGGCAAGTCCATCGATGCCGCCGCCCGCGACATCCGTGTGTGGGCGGGGGGCGACCCGAGCGTCGTGCTCTTCAACGCGTTCACGTCCCAGCCAGCGGGCCCGACGCACCAAGTCGACCCGGCGGGCTTCGCGTGGAGCCTTATAGTAAACGCGGGGGCGGCGCAGCACCTGGCCTACCGCTTCGCCCCCGCGATGCTGGCCGCCGGTCAGGGCTCGTTACTCTTCACCGGCAATGGGTTCGCGCTCACCCCGAGAGGCCTCGGCTTCGGCACGTTGAGCGCGGGCAAGTCGGCCATGCGGTCGGTGGCCTTGACCTTGGCGGAGGACCTGGCCGGGAGCGGCGTGCGCGTTGGCCTACTCACAGTGAACGGCCCGACGCGTCGGGGCAGCGACTTCGACCCGGACGTGATTGCGAAGGAGTTCGTAAAGCTGCACGAAGGCACCGTGACCGATACGGAGATTGTCTATAACGGCGCATCCGCTACGGCCTGAACAAGGCGCTCGCGCCACATGCGCAGCTCCATTGAGGGGAGAAGTAGAGGAAGCCAGCGACGCTGCTACTGCCTCAAACTACTTGCTTAGAAAAGTTGAACAAAAGGGAGAAAAGACCTTGCCTCGTGGCGGTGGTCTTTTCTCCCTTTTGTCCCTTTACATAATGTCTGTTCTAGTCTAAAGCTGGAAAAAGTACCGCACCGGCCGCATTTCAAAATGCGGCCGGTGCGGTACTTTAGTAAGAACCTATTAAGAGCGTTTTGCGCGAAAAAGATTTTAGCCTACGTAACAGATGCAATACTGACTAGCTGCACTGGCCTTCGCCAGAAACTGTTGCAGGAGCTGAAATTCTTCTACTAAGGCCCGCTCATTGAACCCATTGTCTTCGTCCGCTTCTCGATTCCATATTTCCGGGTAGATGCCTTCGCGGTTTAACTCTTCTGCATCGAAGGCTTGCCCGAACTCCTGGTCTGTGATCGTCGCTATGTGGGTCGAGAGCTCCTGTACAATGGCTGGGTCGTGATAGTATACCGCTGTCCCATCTAGGGGCATATCAGGTGGTAAGTTATCCCAATCAAGGTGAGCATAGTCGATCTCCTCTCCTACGAACAGGAGGGGTTCAAATACCTGAGTTAAGAGGCTCGCTACTTCGGGTTTTGCCTTGCAAAGCACAAATCGCAATCCCTCAAACGTTTTGTCAAAGCAAGCGGATGCCGCGGCGACCTTGTAATATTCGAACGAAGTTGGGTTAGCCGCTAACTGGTCAAAAGTAGCTTTGTCAAGGCTGTGTAATACCGCAGACTGTCCCATTAGCGTTCCTCGTGATAACAAGTTCTGGGCAAACTTACTGACTTAACAACGGATGTTGCGTGCTGCAAACGGCAATTAGTAACACGTCGAAGATGACGACACATAGGAGGGGCTCCGTATTGCACGCCTTTCGGAGCCACTAAGTAGCCACTAGTAGCTACGAGTAGGCTAGGCTAAGTAGCTACTACCAGCTACTAGTAGCTGGTAGTAGCTACCGACCCAATAGTTGATCTGGGTTTGCAGTTGCGGGGGCAGTTTCGCGCAGCG
>Ga0265797_10010757_pt1 | contig 11590 bp, 5 predicted proteins | sample P2T30metagenome_FD_192433 | JGI IMG/M metagenome (GOLD analysis project Ga0265797, IMG submission 192433) | Plant litter microbial communities from East Loma Ridge, Irvine, California - P2 T30 | ecosystem: Environmental > Terrestrial > Plant litter > Unclassified | place: USA: California... | reverse complement strand
CTCTCTTATACTATTATATTAATCTACTAATTATACTAGTATAATACTCTATCTAGCGCACTTGCTTATACTCTAAGAACTAACTCTTAGATTATTTTAGAATAATCTTTATAAAAGATAAAAGTAGCTATTACTACTATAGATAAGCTAAAGATAGTATATAAGTTACTTAAGAAAAAACTTAAAGAAATATAATACTAAAGTATTTTATATATTAATAAAAAATAAAAAATAGTATCTTAGCTAAAGAAAAGAGATAAAGTTTATTTACTTATAAAAAATCTTTATACAAAGTATTCTAATAAAAAGCTTAATAATATTAAGGTTAGACTATTTTTAATTCTTAATAGAAAGAGTCTAGTTACTTATATACTTAATCTTTTATCTAATATAAAAATCTATCTATAATTCTATATTAAGATACTAGAACTAGGTTACTCTAAAACGCTACTCTAGAAAACTCTTTACTTAGAACTAGAAGAAGATAATATCTATAAAGTTAAAAGAATTCTTACGTATAGATAAAGTAATAATAGAATAAAGTATTTAATTAAATAGTTAGAGTATAATAAGAACTAAGCTATATAGAAGCTAGATATAAATCTTATAAATTACTATTAATATCTTATAGAATACTACTAGAGAACTTAGTATAACTATATAAAGCTACTATAGTATTAAAACTATCTAAGGTAGACTATATTATAGGTAAAAATGCTATTCTAATTAACGCTACTAGATAATCTATACTTTCTACGTTTATATTCTTACTCTCTATCTCTATCTCTAATATAAGATATAGCGCTTTCTTCTACGCACACTTATTAGCCTACGTAAGTATCTTTTTATTACGTAGTAAACGCGTAATTATCTATAAAGGTTATTCTAAGATAAGCTAAGAGTTAGTTCTTAGAAAGTAAGTAAGTAAGGTAGAATAGGTTAGTGTACTAGTATAAGAGTATAATAGCACGTTTAGTAGAATAATATAATATTATAAGAGGTTAAGAAAAAAGTATAATTCTTAGATTAAATACTAGAGTCTTATATAAAGTTAAATATACTAAGCTATAAGAGTTTAGTGCCTAAGCTATATACTTATAGTAACTCTATAGTCTTATAAGTCTTAGTAAGTTTTAGTAAGTTCTAGAAGCTAGAACGTAGTAAAGCTAAGTAGAATTTCTAAGACTTCTCTTTATAGCTAATAGCGCTAATATATATAATATACGTAGAACTATAGAGTAGGTTATATATTTTTTAGCGCTTTCTTTATTCTTATAGGTTAGGTATTATTATATCTAATATAGCTATTAGTCTTCTACAAAACCTAGCGCTTATCTACTCTTTTCTCTGTAACTGTAATAATAATCTAGGTCTCTAAACATCTACTTTAAGTATTCTAGTATTTGTAGATAGTTAATAAACTAGAGAATACTATATTAGATCTTAAGTAGTATTAGCGCGTACGCGCTACCTATAAGGTAGCCTATAACATAGATTATTTAGTTAGTAGCTAATAGAAAATAGTTAGCGTTTATACTTATTTTACTATATATCTATTAGATAAACTACTAAAGGTTACTATAAGTTTTATTAAACTTCTTTAGGTTAGGTATTTTCTTACTAAGGCTAGTAGTTCTAGAATATAGAGAAGTAATAAGCGTAGGTAGTCTTATTAGATTATCTATATAAGCTTTAGCTATAGCTTAGAGAAGTAGAGTAGTAGCTTTATAGAGAGTTTATATAGTAGAGCTTATAGTAGTAGTAAGGTAAGACTTCTTAACTTTAAGCTAGGTAATCTACCTCTAGTTAGTAGTAAGTTACTTCTTCTAGTATTAGATAATTCTATTACGCTTAGTAATAAAGATCTAGAGCTCTTACTTAATAGCGCGCGTATTACTTAGGTAGTTTTTAAGGCTTTATAAGTACTAATAATTATTACGTAAGTATAGTAGCTAGAAATTAAAGTCTTTCTATACCTTAGCTATAAGAGCTTTAGCTAAGTCTAGAGTTATAAAAGATTTAAAGTAATCTATAGTAGGCCTTATAGAGATAAGTACCTATAAGTAGAAGCTACGTAATATTATAAAAGTAGTAGGTAGAGAAGAATAAGTACACGTAATTAGTGTATTTACTACGTATTACTAATAGTATAGAGTTAGGCTAAGATAAGAACGTAGCTTAAAGAGCTTCTAACAGAACGCGTCTACGTAGAAATTTTAGTATTATAAATTTTAAGTAAGCTAGCTAGCTATCTAAAATCTATGTAGCTAATTAGAGTATAGCGCAGCTTTTAGCGCTTCTTACTAGCTACTACTATAATAAAAAGTATTTAAAGCTATAGAAGTATAGCTAATAAATAGAGAAGAAGTTCTAAAGTAATTTAGAAAGGCACTTTCTAATAGTAATAAAGACCTAAGATTAGAGCTAAAGAGTAACTAAAGTAGCTAGAAATAGCTCTAAAAGTTATAGAAGACTATAGTAAAGAATAGAGATAAAAATATATTAAAATAGCTATCTATTACTATCTATTCTCTATAAACCTTTAATAAAATTCTAATTATTAAAAATAATAGTCTAAAAAACGCGCTAGTATATAAAAAGAAGTATAATAAGAAGAGTAAGTCTCTAAATCTTTAATAGTATTAAGAGTATTATAGTAGTACTATTTTCTAGAGTCTCTAAAAGGTAAAAAAAGTAAAAGCCTAAGAATAAGTTAGAATAACTATAGAAATAAAGAAAAAGCTTATAAAAGTAGAGATAAAAAAGCTAAAAGAGGTAGTAATATTATATAAAAAGAAGATATAAGAAAAAGTGTAAGTTATATATAAAACTATAAAAAAAAAGCTAAAAAAGAGCGTAAAAGAGTAGCTAAGAAGAAGACTATAAAATAAGCCTAAAAAAAGTAGAAATAATATAATTATAACGCTTAAAAAGCTTATAAACTATTATAATTAAGTAAAAGAGTAATTTTAAAAGTTATAAAGGCGTTATAGTTAAAATAGAGTACTTATAAAAGTATTAGAAAAGGTACTATTACGCTAGTACTTATACTAAAAAGACTACTAAAAATAATATAAATAAAGATAATTATAATACTATAAAAATATTTTAAGTAGTATAAAAGTTTTGTAAAGTCTAGTTTAGTAATACACTAAGTTATTATAATATTATAGCAACATAGTGTTATAATACAGCCTTATCTTTAAATTTAAACTAGTGTTAGTAGGTGGCTCGATTCGCGCGCCGGCTTAATACGCGGCTCGGCACAGTAATCTCTATAGTAAATCCGTGGTATCTCCGCCCATCAATGCGACCACGATCGTCATTCTTCAGCGCGATGCACGCCAGCATCCTCGATCATTAGGCAGCTACGGAGGAAGCTGAGTAGGCGACTATCTGCGGGTCCGCGCTGCTCCATGGGCGAAAGCTCCGCGATGCGCATGCTCGATGCCGCCCAGTGACAGAAGATTAGGCCGCCAACGATTGATATCATAACGAAAGGGTATTCGAGATTCGCGAAGGAAAGATTGGCGAAAGGCCTGAAAACGCACTTAGCGGTTTGTGGCCTGTGGCCTGTGAAAAAAACAATGGGGACAGCAACGTAGTTGAGTCATGCAGCTCACAACAAACCATCAGCGGTGGGTCATGAGAGCGAAAGGGGTGATAGAGTAAAACTTTGTTCATTTTTCTTTTTGCTGCTATGCCCAACTTCGAAGGATACATGCAGGTCGGGCGCTATGTAGATCATCGAGATCAAACCCTCAAACTCGCTACGTTTTGGGCTAAGAATTCGTGTGTATCACCCCTAAAGTCGTCATCGAGGTAGCTGTTCTTGTTCGCTCCAAAGTTGATCAGCTTTCTGCCTTCACTCCACTTCGGCCAGTCCATGAAGGTATTACCCTCATTAGGGTCCAAGTTGTAGACGAATGAGTAGTAGTAGCCTCTAATAGTCTTCGCGGCATTGTTGGGCAAGATGCCATTGAAGACTTGCAGGATGTCGGAGCCATGGAATGTTCCTAGAATGGGTGTACCGAAATCGTATGTCGCGAGATAGGACCAGGATGGTACATCGGGTGCGACTTGACCAGTGACTTCCAAGAAGAGGCGACGTGTGAGGGTGAAGGTAACGTCCCCGAGAATAGCGGAGACGCGCTTGAATTGCGGGTAGAAGTTGTTGAGCAGGCCGGTGCGGAAGGGCGAGCCGTCCTCGGTGATAGTTTGGTAGCTGCCTACTAGTTGTTCGACTTGCGCTGGTGAAGCGTTCTGGAAGAAGATGGTTGAGAGATAGGTCGTTACTTCTTTGGTCGTAGTCAAATTCGAAGTGAAGAGACCAAAGAGTGTACCCTCGTCTTCTTGGTCGCCAACGATGAAGGGTACTTTGGCATACTTTCCAGCTTTGACAAGGGCATCGGGAGAATCCGAGAGTGCCTTTCCATCAGGGCGAGGGAGGTAGGAAAGATTGACCGTGAAGTAGCCCAAGATACCCGGGACGGTATTGGCGGCATTGAGGAACTTGGTGTATGGTACTGTGCGGAGACACGCCAAGGTATCGGCAGAGCTGGCGCATCCAGCTGCTTCAACGACCTGGGAGAGGTGAGCATCGTGTTATGTGGCAGGAGGTGGGATTGAACACATACCCTGTCGTAAATAGCTTGACCCTTGGGGCAGTCAACGGGATCAGCTGGAACTATCGAACCAGAGTTCATGATGCCAGCTCTGAACAGCGGCTTGCCATTGTAGTTGTTGTCGCCGTCGTAGAGCATCATCTGGTCCAACACGGAGATAGCACCTGCAGACTCTCCCCAGATCGTGACCTTCTCAGGATCTCCACCGAATGCGGCAATGTTGTCAGCAACCCATTGCAAGCCCAATCGTTGGTCTAATAGCCCTAGATTGGCGGAGCCATCCGCTAGTACCTCTTTCCCGGGCATGAAACCAAATCCGCCCACGCGATAATTGACTGCCACAAATACGATGGGCTTGCCTTGAGCGACTGATTCGGCGACAAGGCTTGTTCCATCGTACATTGCCGTAGATCCAAGTTCGAAACCTCCACCAAAAATCCAGAATAGTACCGGAAGTTTGTCGCCAGCTTTAGTACCAGCGGGGCGCTGTACGTTGATAGTAAGGCAGTCCTCTCCAGCATTTGTGATGGTCTGAAGAAGTGGTAGGTTTAGGATAGTGCCTAGGACGTTGGTGGGAATATTTCTCTCATCTATGCTGAAGAAGAACTGTGGGCATGCTTTCGGTATGCCGGTTCCATCGATCTTTCCGAGAGAGGAAGTTATGGGCTGGGGTGGTTTCAGTCGTAGCTGGTCAATCGGAGGCTGTGCGTATGGTATGCCTTTGAAGGACTCAACACCCAATACGTTGATGCCAGCAACCGTGGCTTGGGGCGAGGGAGCAACGACGGTAGGGTTTGCTCGTTTTTCCAGCGGTGCTGGGACTGCTAGAGCCAAAGGAAGCAACGAAAGAAGGGTTGCCAGCTTCATGGTGAATAGTTGTGCGTTCGACTCGTCGTTGTCGAATCAAATGAAGTGTTTGCTTCTGGTGACTGCTTCTACCATCGCTGTGCAACGCACGATACTTAACTCGCCCGGTGGAACAGATGTCACAAGCCAGAGACTATGCTTCACAACGAACCTCGGACAATGTCGAGGTCTCCTGCGTCCGGACGAAGAGCGATTTGGAAAGATTCAACGTAAGTTCAAAGGCCGCCGTGGCTGCAGATACACCCATGCTTCAATAGCATCCCCCCGGAATTTTGGGTTGCAGATCGCTCTCATTTTGATGGAAGTGGGGTCTGACAGCCTTGTGAGGTGACACGGTGCATGAAGAACATCGTGCGCTGACCTATCCGACCTCGCAGTTCAGAGCGTCAGCCAGGGGAAAGAGCCACAATAGGCTTGGATCGTTGGTGGATAGCTTCCGGCGCGTATTGTCTAGGCAGCTGGTCATGAGGTGTCGGCGCATCTAGCGGACGAGTAGTAATCCAGAGTTTATGGTTTTGCGCCACACCAGTCTTTACAAAAGCCGTTCTCGGAACGTTCCTAGTTTGCGCTTTCGACATAATGCGACTGACCTGGATATACCGACTATGAGATGTGTATTGGAAGGACGTGCAACGTAGGACATCGACGCCAAGAGTGGCATTGACTGCCGGACCGCAAACGGATGCATTCTCCCGGTCTGTGGGTGTGTCAACTGAATCGCCATCGTTGTTAACACGCTCGGGAACCAGCCATAAACCGTTGGTTTGTATCCTGATGACGGAGATGCTACCTTTCAGGGTGTAACTACTTCGCCCCGCGTGGACAAAATGCGGGGTATCCACGATGGGTCTCCCCACGATCTCGGCGACCCCATCGTTCGATATATTGGTGTTCAGCGCCTTACTTGCGGGCAAGGCTGACGCCTCGGTAGTAGAAATACGCCACAAACTTACGCAAACTCAAATTGCATGTGAGAAGACTCTGAGAGGTTTCGAGAACCCAGCGCACCGCACCAACGCCCGGGTGCACTCCGATGGCAGATGGACGTGGAGCCGGTAACGGTAGTTGGTGCTAGCGGAGCGTATCCATCCGTATCGAAAGCTTTGACAAATCTTGGAATGGAATTTACCGTGCATTCGGTATGGGCGCGCTCGCTGAGCTCGTGTGATGAAGGCAAAAAAGGCTGCTATGACGTGGCCATACGCCCCACAGACTCAGTAGGATCGGATGCAAAGGAATACGGGGAGAAGAAAATGCCGTCAAATTTCTCAACAATGCGAGTCCGCATGTTGGGAGTCGTATCCGTGTACAAAGCTCAGATGCGAGGCACGCGAGTACCTCAGATTTCCATCTCAGCTTTGGGGGCCAGTGCGGGATTACTAAGCGTTACCTAGGTATCTCCGACTCAATCGAGGCTTGGTCGCAACGCAACACTAATACTTCAATTTCCATCACGACTGTCGGAGCCATCTGGACTTGCGATCAAAACGATATAAACAGGTCGGTACTCATTTTCAGTCGCAAATAACACGTAACCAGCATCGAAACAGCCACCAGGACTGTTCCATCGTTTTGGCCTCATCTCTAGCAACTCACTCACCTTTAAGATGGCGGAGGAACACGGCAATCTCAAACTGCTGCGATTGAGAACACCTGCTTCCGATGTCTGAGCTACGTATACCTAGGTACGGTATCAAGGATAAGCGCTGCCACTATCTCTCTTGGTAGCTATCTGCTGAGGCGACACATGGAACCTCGCTACGGACGCAACTTCTTGTTGGGTAACTTCTTGGCACATCTCTGGCTATAATTTTGTGTCCATATCGAGACACATTCAAGGTTTGAGGTCAAACAAAGCGAAGTCATGGTCCCACAAGGGATGGTACATATAACCAGCGCTTACATGCATCCGATATTACGCGGTGGTAGGTGTCACTGTGCGTGCTTACGTGCGTAGGTAATTTCCCGGCCACCGGGGGCCTGAAGGATAGGTTCAGACATCCCTAGCGAATTCTTCTGCGCGAATGTCTCGGCCGCATCATCTCCAATGTCGTATTTCAACATCGAGGTTGAGCCCATTCGCTACAACAGCCGATGTGTTAGTTTTACCGAGTGGGTCTCCTTGTTCACTTTGTGTCTTGCCCCATTGATCGCGGTAAGTCTAACCTGCGCTATACTCCTGCCTGAAGATAAAGTGCTGATGGAAGTCGTGATTCAGCATATCATATCTGGTACGCCTACAATATCGTATCTGACAGATCGGCGCCCGAGATGGTACGATCGACTATGCGGCTATAACCCGACATCAATAATTTGGAGATACGCTGCGATAGCTGATCGACGCATTCGCGCTGTCCAATGGAGTCGTCAGGATTTAGCAGCCACCAACGCGATATTCTGGACCTCGAACGGATGGAATGGCGGAGAAGAGATGGTTACGGCCTGTGCTCCGCACTGCTTACGTTTGCCCGAGCACACTCACGTTGAAGTAGCCTCATTGACAACGTTGAAAACCATCATAACAACACTTCAAGGTGTGTCGGCACTCTATATACTTATCGGTGCCATGTCTGGAGCCGCACTTCCCGGTGTCGCCATCGGGTTTGGCATCGACGCTGTCTTCTTCCCGTTGGCGATATTAGGTCTTCTGCGCTTATGCGCTGCAACATGGCTGACAGAGGACTTTGTATACCAACGAGATGGCTTGCAGAACACTATCCGAACTGAGACAATCGTGCGGACGCACCGGACTCTCTTGCCAAAGGATAGTGGCATGGAACTCGATCAACGACCGACAGCATTGGAACCGCTCATAACAACGCCGTTCGAAACCGCTGGGTTCAAGTCTCCCGCACAATCCTGGCAAAGCCACCTCTTTCGCTTCTTCTTCCTCCTTCTCCTCGGAGGCATTTGGACATTAGCTCTTCTTATCATCACCCCAGCACTAGGAGACACGCTCTTCTTTACAACAACGACCTTTCTACTCGGATTGTTTTACTTCGTTTTCATCACCGTTACCCTTATGTTGTACGCCTTCTACTTTATTCGCGGTCAAACGACGACTACGATTTTGCCCTGCATCTCCAGCACATGGTACCGGATCTATACTCTGCTGCTTATGGGTCTTATGATGGTCCTCATCGTTATTGCAAGTATAGAAACGAACAAGAGTCCCACGGGGTTGTACACTAGTGCGGACTTGGGAACGAATTTGGCGTGCGCGGACTCCAGCCAGTGGTGGCAATTACCGCCTCCGAGTCAGTGGATAGGGATTGCGACAAACAAAGAACTGGACGAAAGCGTGCTGACGCGAAATCAGACCAGCCTAGTCGTTAAGGGTGCCCAAGAAACGGAGTTTTGGTTGTACAACTTCACTGGCTTCTGTATGGGGCATGTCAACGATTTGTAAAGTGCTGATTTCGTGGTACACTTGTTGGCGCGTTTTGTATCTAGGTAGTAATAGAAAGCTTTGAACTGTATCTGGACTAATCAAGGCTACCCAAGTAGAATTGGAGCAATGCGATGAGTTCGTGCGTATGCACCAATTTGAAGTGTCTAGGTAGCCAAACAAATTTGCTCACGAGTACAACAACCAGGCTTTAGCATGAGTGTAGAGCTCGGAAGAGTGCGTAAATAAGCCTTCTTTGAGTCAAGCACAAATTCACTTCTTCGTTGCTCGTCGGCCCGTGGAGTTTGCTGGTGATAAGCCGAAACGGGTTAGTGTCATGACGTAATAGTAGCTCGGTCCTAACATTCTCGCACGTCGGCGCGCACTGCAGACACACGGCAGCCATTGCGGTTCCCTTGGCCAGCAGCAAATTGTCGCGCGAACTACTACTACACGAGTATAATGTCCCAACTTGCTTGAAGTAGCGCGAGGTTCCGCTATTCCAACAAAGCTTCTCGATCAGCAATTGATCAACTCTAACGCGAACTTACCACCCCACATCTACATACTCAGCCACCAGTAGCGATGCCGAACCCTACAGATATTCCGTCCTTCGCCGCCTCGCAGCTCACCCTGCTCGATGCCGAGCTTCAAGCCGAGCTCTCCGAAACAAACGCGCTTCTCTCGTCACACACGCCTACCGCCCTCTCACGCGCCGGTCTCGCGATCCTGAACCTTAACATATCTTCTATACGGACAGGGCTGGGCGGCAAGACCGTGGTCGAGCTGGGACTGGATTCGGCAGTTGTCGCGAAAGGCGAGAAGCCGGACATCCCAGAACACGGCATACGTGTGGGCGATATAGTTGCAGTTCAAGACCAGCCCAGCGGGAGCGCGAAGAAGACGGAAAAGAAGGAGCTCGAGAAGAAAGGCGCCTCGGGCGTAGTTCTCAGGGTACGCAGGGAGAATGTGGAAATTGTACTGGACAAAGAGGACGCAGATGTGCCTACTGGCGGCAAGCTATGGATGTTAGTTTACACATTGTGGGCGGCTGTGTCGGGCACAGTGAGGCTGATACATGTACTAGAGTCAAATTGGCGAACGACGTCACCTACAAGAGGTACGTCCTGGCCGAATACACTGTTTCATTCTTTACCTGAACTTATCCATGATAGGATGAACCAAACGATGAACAGGCTGCAGAAGCTCGGAGACCAAGAGTACACTCCCTTCATGCGCGTACTCTTTGGACAAGCATCGCCTACACCCCTACCCTCGGACCTGAACGATCCATCAAACCCCCTTCATAAGCTTGAGTGGAACGATTCATCTCTCAATGACAGCCAACAAGAGGCCATCAGATTCGCGCTAGCGTCCCGAGAGGTCGCGCTGATCCATGGCCCTCCAGGTACAGGCAAGACGCACACGCTGATCGAGCTTATACTCCAGTTACTCAAGCAGAAGCTTCGCTTGCTGGTATGCGGGCCATCGAACATATCCGTAGATAACATTGTTGAGCGTCTAGCATCTCACAAGGTACCTATGGTGCGCCTCGGGCATCCGGCACGCCTCTTACCATCTGTCTTAAATCATTCGCTCGATGTCCTCACACGAACGTCAGAAGCAGCCGCGTTGGTCCAGGACGTTCGCAAAGAAATGGATGACAAACAATCTTCTATCCGCAAGACCCGCAACGCCAAAGAGCGCCGTCAGATCTACACCGAGCTGAAGGAGCTCCGACAAGAGTATCGAGAGCGAGAGAAAGGATGTGTCAACAATCTCGTGACTGGCAGCAAGGTCGTTCTTGCGACGCTACATGGTGCGGGTGGCTTCCATCTAAAAGGTCAGGAGTTCGACGTCGTCATCGTGGATGAGGCCAGTCAGGCTTTGGAGGCTCAATGCTGGGTGCCTTTACTGTGGGTCAAGGCAAGTAAGCTGGTGTTGGCCGGCGACCACCTCCAATTACCACCCACTATCAAGTCTCTCAACTCGAAACAAACGAAAGCGGCCAAGAAGGAATCCAGCAAGAGTAAGGATAGCGCAGAGAATCCCGCTGGCAAGCTGATTACCGGCATGACGCTCGAAACGACTCTTTTCGACAGGCTACTTTCTCTACATGGACCGTCGATCAAGCGTATGCTAACGACGCAATATCGCATGCATGAGAAGATAATGCGATTTCCATCGGACGAACTATACGATTCGAAACTTATCGCAGCAGACTTCGTCAAGGACCGTCTACTGAAGGACTTGAAGTACGACGTCGAAGAAACTGAAGACACACAAGAGCCGCTCGTCTTCTGGGATACTCAGGGTGGCGACTTTCCTGAGAAGATCGAAGACGAGGGTGTGATAGGCAAGGGCGGGAAAGGCATGAGTCTTGGCGACAGCAAATCTAATGAAGCAGAAGCGGCGTTGGTGAAGATGCACGTCGCGAATCTGATCAAAGCCGGCGTTAAAGCGGAAGACATCGCGGTGGTTACGCCATACAATGCACAGGTACGCGTCTCTTCACCCTGCCCATCATGCGCGTCAACTTTGTATTGTGGGGTTCAACGTTAACAATGGTAGCTTGCATTGCTTGCTGGAATGCTCAAAGAGGCGTATCCTGGTATCGAACTAGGATCCGTGGATGGCTTCCAAGGCCGCGAGAAGGAAGCCGTCATTGTCAGCACAGTACGGAGCAATCCAGAGCATGAGGTGGGCTTCT
>Ga0265797_10010756_pt1 | contig 11593 bp, 8 predicted proteins | sample P2T30metagenome_FD_192433 | JGI IMG/M metagenome (GOLD analysis project Ga0265797, IMG submission 192433) | Plant litter microbial communities from East Loma Ridge, Irvine, California - P2 T30 | ecosystem: Environmental > Terrestrial > Plant litter > Unclassified | place: USA: California... | reverse complement strand
TGTCTGTCCTCGCTGGTATTGTAACGACATTGGGCGCTGCAGTTTCCTACGAGCAGGAGCCTGTCGCGACTGCCGACGTGATCATTATTGGCGCAGGAATTTCTGGGATTGCTGTGGCCAGGGAGCTTGCTCTTGAGCACAACATTACCGATTTCTTGATCCTCGAAGCGAGACCTATTGTTGGTGGACGAGCATACTCCGAAAGCCTTACAAATCCGAAGACAGGCCATGTTACGAAAGTGGAGAAAGGCTGCAACTGGATCCAAGGTCCGAGACGAGCCAACATCACAAAGCTGGCAAAGAAGTACGGCCTGAAGACCGCAGAACAGGACTATGATGACCGAGTTTGGTTCGATGGCCGTCGGGGTCTGGATGCAACTGATGTCGACGTCGCGCCTGGCAAATTCGTCAACATCAGCTCGTACAGCTTCACGAAGGTCTACGATGATATCTCGGAGAAGATTCTCGACTTCATCCAAAACCGCCTCAACGACATGGAAGTCGACTTAACGGCACGCACTGGACTGAGCATGCTGGGCTGGAGGCCAAAGACCGCTCTCGAGAGACTTTACGAGTGGGTCAACGTTGACTTCACGACCGCTCAGTCGCCGGAAGTATGCTCCTTGTACAACGCTTTCGAGCAAGAAGATTACGAGGGCTCGGACGAGCCGGAGCAGTTGGTCATTGACCAGCGAGGCTACAGACACATTTTCGTGGAAGAACTCAATGCTGCTCTCGCAACGCCATCCAAGCAGGGCAACAGACTGCACGTCAACACTACAGTCCAGGAAATTGACTGGTCGTCCAGCAGCCCGCGCATCCACACAGATAAGGGCACTTTTGTCGCTCGCAAGCAAGTGGTCTCGACTCTGAGCATCGGTGTACTGCAGGACGACCGAGTCACATGGACGCCGTCCCTTCCCGAATGGAAGCAGGAAGCCATCTTCAGCTTCGCCATGGCAGTGTACCAGAAGATCTTCTTGCTGTTCGACCGCGAGTTCTGGAACGATGAGCAGTTCACATACTATTCTGACCCAGAAGTCCGCGGAAGATACCCTGTCTGGCAGAACTTGAACGCACCAGGCTTCTTCAACGGCTCGACCGAGGGCTATGTAATCTTCAACACGCACGTCCAGGACGAAGCGAATCGTGTCGGCCGCATGGAAGACGCCGACGTTATAGCCGAAGCCATGATCAAGCTGCGCGAAATTTACGGCGATGACATCCCCGAGCCGCTTGACATCCTGGTTCCTCGCTGGGATCAGGATCCTTTGTTCATGGGCAGCTACTCGAACTGGCCTCTCGGTCAACTGGATCAGCATCACTGGAATCTCAAGCAGCCTGTCGGCAACAACAAAGTGTGGTTCACTGGAGAGAGCAATTCGCGCGAGATGTTCGGGTATGTTCAAGGTGCTTGGGAGGACGGCAAAGAGACTGCGGTAAAGGTCGCGGGTTGTTTGACGGGTGCTAGCTGCCCGTCGAGTCTTGTGTATGAAGACATTAAGACGTGTACGCAGGCGAGTGCGCTTGAGAAGCGCAAGGCGAAGGCAAAGGCCAAGCGTGATGGGCACATGTAGTGATGTTACCTTGTATACAGAGAGAATATTCTGAGCCGTGACATGAAACTGACCTACAATATTGCGTGAGTGTATATGTCGAAACGTAACAGGCCGTCATTTCTCTCTCGTCGAAGTATGGCGAATCACGCAACGCCCCGCCGCACTGTTCACGTGGCGTTCCGGGCATCTTGAACCTTGTGGAGCAAACATTTGAACCATTGATGACTGCCGACCTTCCATCTGCTGTCACTCCTCACTTCACTTGTCATTGTCTTCCACAGCCTCAGTCATGCGTGGTTACACAATAAGACACGCATTGAGCGCTGCGGCGAGGACCACGGCTCGAAGACTCGACTCCACAGGTAAAAGTACACGCATTTCCTTGCCCGTCAACGCGCGTTCCATCACAGCACGCTCGAAGACTAGCAACTCGAGCTCTGGAACCGGCTCGCATACTCTGGCTATAGGAATTGCTGCTGGACTGGCCGGATGTTTCACACTCGCACAGCTTGGCCGCAAGACCCTCGCTGAAGCGCCACAGAAGGACAACGACGAGAAGCCAGAACACAGGCTGTTCAGGCTCGACGAGATCAACCGCCACAACCGTGAAACTAAGGGTTACTGGGTTTATCGTGGTGATCGAGTCTATGACATCACGGACTGGGTTCCAAATCATCCAGGTGGTGATGTGATTTTGCGTGCTGTTGGCGGCAGCGTAGAGCCTTACTGGTGCGTGACTGTAGGGTGCAACCCGACGTGATGCCTGGGACAATGCACTGACTTCAAGCTTTTGCTCTGTAGGAACATCTTTACCATCCACCAGAATAAGGACGTTTACGACATACTCGAGCAGTACTTCATCGGCAAGATCGACCCTCGCGATCTTGTAGATGGCCATGCGCCGCAAGACAAAATCGATGATCCGTTCAAATCAGATCCGACTAGGGATCCTGATTTGGTGATCCACACGCCGAAACCGTGTAATGCCGAGACGCCCGACCAAGATCTCGGACCCTACGTGACGCCTACCGAGAAATTCTACGTTCGCAACCATCTTTGGGTGCCCAGCGTGTCGGATCCAGACAGCTATCGCCTTACGATTGAGCTTCCAGACGGCGAAGAAGCTTCGTACAGCCTGGAGGACCTACGCACGAAGTTCAAACAACACACCATCAACGCCACCCTGCAATGTTCTGGTAACCGTCGCCTGCACATGACCCAAGGCTCCCGCTCCACCAATGGCTTGCAATGGGGTGTCGGCGCAATCAGCAACGCAGAATGGACTGGCGTCAAGCTCCGTGATGTACTTGCTGACAGCGGCTTCGCGACCACGGATATTCCAGACGACGTCAAGCATGCGCAGTTCGTTGGCATGGAAGCCTACGGTGCCTCAATCCCCATCGATAAGGCTTGCGACAAGAACGGCGATGTCATGCTTGTGCACACAATGAACGGAAAAGACATCCCTCGCGATCACGGCTACCCACTTCGCGTACTAGTTCCCGGAACTGTCGCTGCCCGCAGCGTCAAATGGATCAACAAGATTATCCTCTCTGAAGATGAATCGACCTCTCAGTGGCAACGACGAGACTACAAGTGCTTTGGGCCAAACGAGGGCGACAAGCCAAACTGGGACGCAGCACCAGCAATCCAAGAAACACCAGTGCAATCTGCCATCACTTCAGTGCGCTGGCTGACCGCCGACAGGTTGCGCGACAACGACCTTGCGCGCGCCTACGGGCTTGAGGAAGAGTCGATCGTGCTGCAAGGCTACGCATTCTCCGGCGGCGGACGTGGCATCATTCGCGTCGATGTGAGCACCGACGACGGCAGGACCTGGACCCAAGCGCAACTCAAGCAGCACGAGAGTAAAGGCAGCAAGTCTTGGAGCTGGCAGCAGTGGGAGCTTGCGATTCCTGCGCGCAAGGCAAGAGGGTACTTCTGCGTCAAGGCTGTGGATGAGTCTTATAATACGCAGCCGGAGGGCTTCGAGCCGTACTATAATTTCAGAGGAAACCTGGCGAATGGCTGGCACCGGGTGCCGGTGCATCGGTCGGATAAGTAGCTGCGGGCACTGTGTAATGATAGGCAAATCTGTACACTACAACTATATTTCATTTGTTCCAGGCTTGCGCACCTGCCTCGTCATGCGAGCGCGATGTAGCCAACTCAGTGGCAAGCCTAGCTGACTGAGTCGCGACTGCCTTGCTAAACTCGAACCTCAGCTGTGCCACTTGCACCTCTGCCTGCACTTCTACATGACCACGACACTCCTCTACAAGACCCACTTTGTCGCAGCACAGCCGCCCATTCTGACGAAAACCACAAGAACATCGGTCGCCTCTCTTCGCGCCGTATCCTCCTTCTCCCTACCATCGCACCACCGCAACACCTCACTGTTCTCGACGCCACCGCGGACTCTGGCGTCAGCTGGCGCAGCAAACAAACCACACGATGGCCAGCAGAATCTCTTCAAAAGGCAAGAAAGCCACGCGCAGCGACAAACCTGGCGGACCAGACTGTGAGCATACCGTCGCCATGACCACGAGTGGTAACTCCGCCCGCCTCGACAGCAGCGTCTCGCACTCGCCTCTTTTCAGACTGTCTGCAGAGTTGCGGAACACGATTTACCGCCTTGTGCTCGTCGAGGACTGCGATTCATGGGGCTGCGAACAGCCGGTTGTGATCGACAAGGACAGCGGAATCCCTGAACCAGCCTTACTGTTGAGCAACAAAATCATACGATCCGAAGCTCTGGGAATCTTCTACCACGAGAATGATTTCGATTGTCAAGTTCGAAACTTCCACCCGGCTCCCGTATTGCTCTTGCAATCAAAACTCAAAATGCCGTTCAGCAAACACCCAATGCTCATCTCCATCACAAGCATTCATCGCGATGTCAGCTATGGTACCTGGGACAACTTGGTCTCATGGCTCCACTTGTGCCACAAGCGGCAATGTCCGTCGTTCTTCCACGGAACGGACTGCATCAGTGAATATGGCCGTGACGCGCAGGCCGAGATGTCTGTATTGCTAGGCTTATTCGAAGTGGTAGATCGCTGTCCGGAGATGCCATCTGAGATGCTTGACCGTGTGATCGCCCCCATGTACCTTGCATGGCAGAGTGGGGCATATCCCTTTTAGTGAGCGAGTTGTTGGGTGGCAGTATGTTGGCTTTGCTCATGGTGGTGAAAAGTTTGAAGCTGCCACATATGAGCTATTACGGATTGTGTGGGTGGGAGAGGCCGATGGCAGCGCTTCGGACTGAGGTTATCGCACGGTGGTATGTGGATCGTCTTTCTGTTTTTACACCGTTGCCGCGTTCAGTGAGGAATCTTCAGGTCCATACGCGAGCATAATTTAATGAATACATGTACGGTGCTCTCACCCTTCAGGCATCACACCTCAACCTCAAAGTAAGCCAACGCTCACTAGTCACTGAATACTGACTTGTCTCAATTTTGCCAAGCTCCTTGCGTTTCAATCGACATGCGAACCCAAGTGGAAGCACTCGAGCTTTCACATGCCTCGCACGCTTTTCACTTATCCAAGCTTGCCTCTCTACATTCCCACCAAACCGCCATAAACCTCGGCCACATTCATTCCTCCTCACTACCTTACCAAGCGAACATCTTTGTGACCGAATGTCCCCGAGACCAGCACTATCAACTCACCCAAACGACTTGAGACGACCAGATAATCCAAAAAATCTCACAATGTCGCAAGTCACCACAGAAATAGCACAAAACTCCCACTCCTCAAACTCCCCGCCGAGCTCCGCAACCGCATCTACGAACTCGTCATCGAGAGCAAGCCGCGCATCGCCTCCTCACATACATGCAGGAAGAGCCTGCACACAGTGGGGCTCACTGCTGAGTACCGCACGTGCGAGCCTGCTCTGCTGGCGATCTGCCGGAAGATTGGGCGCGAAGCCAAGGGAATGTTCTATAAGAGGCGTCCGTGCAAGGTCGTGGTGTTTGCGTATGGTTATGATGAGAATGAGATGACATACTGGGAGAACCAGCTCGTGCATCTATTTTCTCAGCCCGGGACCATGGCGAGCGAATTCGCCGTGGAGGATGATCCTCCTAACCTTGCGACATGAAAGCCCGCAATACAATGGCTGTGGGAGGCTCAGATCAGATTCTCCCATGGAGGCTCTGCTGATGAGGACGGAATCGACTTGGAGAGCGAAGATACAGTGATTTTCTGTGGGGTTGACGAGGTGGCCCGGAACCCGGGTAGGAAACCCTGGGACCTTGTGGGAGAGGAATACTCTCACATCAAGTATCTTCTCAGTGGGGTTGAGATTTCTTCAAAGGAGGACAATTGGAGAGTCTCGTAAAATGTCCCATTCCTGAGAACTGGTATGTTCTACCTTGGACTGGCTCCGACGAAGGTTGGACTTGGTGGCAAGCGCAAAGGACTTGCTAATATCTTTTTAGGATCAGAGACATCCCAGTAAATGACAAACGGCAAGGAAGGCAGAGCGGGTCGGGACACCAACGGGAGAATACTTCAAGCTCATGGCAACTCATCGCGTTGAGAGAGTGGATGAGCGCGAGCTGGGATGTGATGAGATACTGATCGCCTCAGCAATAATGGCTTCAAGGAAACCGAGCGCCAAGGAAAGATGAATCGATATGGTAGCACAATCTTCTCAACCTTCAAATTTTCCTCCTGCCCGAGTTTGCTTCAATGCCAGGGTGGTGTGGCCCCATACTTTCTCTCTCAGATCCTGCTTGTCTAAGTTCACGTAGCGTTTCGCAGGGTATGCGCTCTCACCTTTCCCATTGAGGGCATATGCGCCACTTCCAAGCTCCCCGTCAGCCCCTTTGATAGTATCTTTAGAGGGCGCGGTCTCGCCGGATGATAGTGCTGGATATATGGTTTGTGAAGCCAGTGCGATCATCCTGTGCCCAACCTCTTCAAGATCCATGTTCATGCCAAAGAACGGCAAGACTTTTGTAAAGACAAAGCGCAGCCACCAAGGATTGTCTTTGCTGTACATGCCTTTGTGCACCACGAGCCCGGGGAAGATGTGGACAAGGCGCAATTGTCCGCGATGCCTCTTAGCCAGCTCCTCGAAAAAGCAAGTGTGCATGTATACGATGTGCGATCGTGCTTGGAAGTAACTGTAATGTGATGGTTGTCGCAAAGACAAGTCTTCGGGATACAGTTTTGCTTCCATGCCTGCGGCATAGACAGAGACGACGGTCGCGGGGTGTGAGGATCCGAGGAGAAGCGGTAGCAGTTTCGTGATGGAAGCTATTCGGCTGTAGTAGAAGCGGGCCATGGTTCCATCAATGCCCTCCGCAGTATCTGTGAGAGTCAGTGGATCGGTACGATGACTTCCGTCAGCTCGTCAGACAAACCTTGTCTCGGAAGAAAGAGAGGTCCACCATGCGACAGCATGAGATAGTCAATACGAGCACTCTCGTTTGTAAGTGCAGCGTTCCAGGTTTCTGCTTGGACAAGCTCCTCACAGGCTGCGTCGACATCTTTGATGAGGGCGTAGTCGTTGATTGCAATGAAGTGGTACTGTCCCGTGGGACAAAGCGCTCGACATTCGGCGAAGACTTCCTCCGCGGCTGAAGCATTGCGGCCGATGATATATGCTCGCAAGCCCTTGCCTTCGAGCCTGCCAACTGTTGAAGCCAGAGCCTTGAGACTCAGTGCCCCAATGCCTCCGGAACCACCAGCAAAGACTGCGACCAGAGGTTGACGTTGCACGAGATCTCGGTTGACGGAGTGCACCGTGTCCATATTCACCATGGTGTCATAAAGTGCGCAAGGCTCCCTCGTCTCAGGTGACTAGGATGTGATGTCTGTACACGTTGTTGAAGTTGTTAGCCAGACGGACTCGTAAGTGGTCGTTGAAAGAAACAAAAATACAGGATCCATTTGCGCTCTGCAGACTGCCAATATATACCTAGCATAACTGTCATTACACCCATGTGAGATGAGCAAGTCGCGAAGTCTTTACCATCGGTTGATCGATTCGACAAGAATGTGAGGCTGGATCCGAAAGCGAGAAGATGGGGAACTTGACAATCGCACGGCAGAATCCGAATCCGAAGCGCAGGCCACTCCGTCATGCCGTCACGAATGGTGATGGCTCATGTTGCGTACTTTTGCGAGACCGATACAGTACCTTAATAGATCACCAATTGAACGCCCGAAAAAGCATGGCTAGATCTCCATCATCACGAGACTGTATCAAATCGACCATTCCCGGTTTTCCAGTGGCTCGTATCGATAAGGAGGTACTCTATATCCAGACTTTTGTTGTCGTCGTTCAAATCTGACACTCTTCCGCACCATCAGTGTCTGAATAATTTCTTCACCCAAGCAAATGCTGCGTGCAGACTGTGCGAGTACGACGAACCTCAGTCGACACTCATGGACTCAGACGATATCGCTTTCGTTGATACAAGGACCGAGCCTCCTGTCGCAAATCGAGTTCTCCTGAACTGGCCGTTCTTAGGCTACAGCTCCGATCAGGTGATCGAGTTTGCAAGGCGACGCCTCCATCAAACATATCTCTCACCAACGAACATGATTATCTTAGACGAACGTTCTAATCAGGACATGACTTGCCTGCTCTTGTCATAGGATGTGTTGAGTGAAGATGCCCATTACTTTGTGCAGACGCGAGCAGACTTCGAGTCGGCTGTAGTCACACTGAAGACCATCGAGACAGGTTGTGGTGGCGCCGATTGCCAGCTTGACACAAATTACATTGGATTTGATGGAGTCCTCAGAATATCAGTACGCGACCGAAAGCAATAATGGGGCAACGAGACAGATATACCATAAATGCATATAGGGAATCAAGATCTATGACGAAGTACAATCCAACACCCGAAGTTTAGCCGGCGGCTGGAAGGCAGTTGGCATCCTTGTTGTCATCACCGTGTTCTTGGTCCTTAAGATATACGCACAAGTATAACTCATCATCTCATAAACGTTCAGGTGGCATGGCGGATGATACTCGAGAAAATCCTGCTACGGACAGACCATTTCGAACCCTCCGGCCTCACAACAAATCCAGGCTGGGCTGCACCGCCTGTAAGAAACGGAAAGTAAAATGCGACGAGACACGACCTATTTGTGGAACCTGTCGATTGCGAAATGCCGACTGTGAATACCCCTCAAGTCAAATTGCCCCAACTAGCAATGCTATCATCATCTCACGTAAGGCAAAACCGAGTACTTCGGCAGACCTCTCAGTCAGTAGAACGGAAGCTGTCGCACGCAGACCAGATATTGCCACCAACACGCTCTGCGCCGATGCTCTGAGTTCAGCACACTTCGGACCTGTTGACTACGTAGACATGAAAGTGCTATGGTTCTACACCTCGGCCACATGCAAATCTCTCTCCGGCCAAGGTGCCGATCAACAACCTCTTCAAGAGACACTCCAGAATGCAGTCGTGCAGTCCGCTTTCGAGACCCCTTTCTTGATGAGCACCCTCCTAGCTCTGACTAGCCTTCACATGAAGAGTCTCGGCCAGGATGTTGGAACCAAGAAAGCTCTGCATTACTGCGGCATGGCTTTCGAGGGCCATCGCAAAGCTATTGCCGTAGCGCATCCGAAAACATATGGCGCCCTCCTTACGAATGCGCTGCTCCTTTCCCTCCTATCATCTCCGACACTTCGCAGGACTGGAGAGCCGCGAATCTTGCTTATCGATTGGCTGTTAATGTGGCGTGGACTTTCCTCTGTATTCACCATCACCGGCTCCGAGTGCATTGAGTCTAGCGGGCTCGATGCTTTGTTTTCCAGGCCTGATGTCCAGCCCCACGCCACATCGGCTGCTGTTCCCAAAGAACTGCTGGTGATGTTGTCGCGCGTGACCGCATACGACGAAGAATCCTCGGATGTGCGTACGTACTACGAGACACTGCGATGCCTGGGCTCCCTGTATCATCATCTCTTCGAATATGGTATCGACAACATGATGGTAATGCGGATTGCCACATGGTTTACTCTGGTGCCTGCGAGCTTCGTGGCCCTTGCCCGTGCGGAAAGACCTCGTGCTATGGTGATCCTCGCGCATTATGCTGCGTTCTTGAAACTGGCTGATTCCTTCTGGTGGCTGACCGGAGTGGGTGATTCCACGATCTATGACATCTGGCAAAACCTCCGATCTGAGTGGCACGAACACATACAGCTTCCTGTAGGTGTGATGGGAGCTGCTGGGAAAGAAGAAGCTTGCTGCCTCCTCCTGAATCATTTCTATGAGTCCAGCTTCACACCAGATGAGTTGAACAGCACTCCGCAAGATTCGACCGCTTGGCTGCGGGCTTGAAAGTTGCGCATCGAAGATTTCAGATCGCGAAGTCTCGCACGAAGAAATCAACTCTACATTGATGTTGGTGAGCAAACCACCTCCCCTCAACACAGTTTCTGGTCTCTCGAGGAGATGGACCAAAAGTAGGCCATCTCCTGGGCTGTGGCCTCATGCCAAAAAGAGCCCCGACAACGCAAAGCCGGCAGTCTCCTGATCAGGACGGGTTCTCTGTCGTCTGGTGCAATAGTCAGAGAATTCGTCGGAGCGATTCCTCAAAGGTTTGGGGCGAGAGAGGCGACCGGTCTTCGTGGCGAACACGTTTTGGATAGTGGCACATCAGCACGTGGACCAAGCGGCACGACCAATTGATCAAGACAAATAACAACGCATCAATTTCGCTTGTTAACTTCTGGAACCTGTACGAGACAGATCCACCTTTTCTCCGCAAGCAGGATCACGCAACGTGCGACCTCCACTTCTTTTCGAACACTTCACCGACTCTGCTCTGCCCGGGCAAAGGATTCGAGATCTTCAACATCGCTTTGCTCGGTGGGTTTCAAAGACACTGTGGACAGCCGGGCCGGAAGCTGAACTTCTCAAGCTTTTCAGATCAACCTGACAGTCTCACTGAGATCCACTTCGCGGACACGAGTCCGAGAACCACTCCACAGTACATGATTTGCGACATTTAAGGGTCCAGAATCTCCCGAATGGTACAGAAGAGAGCGCTATCGGTATTGTCAGTCGTACGCCCACCGGAACTGGTCGCGAATTGGGCTCTAAGAGATGTGTTCCAGTCTCTCACAGTGCTGTGCTCTGGAACGGCCAGTCAAAGCAATTCCGGGGCTCCGAAACATGCTATCAGACATAGGAACCGCCGCACCATCTGGTGGAATTTGTGCCGCCGCAGTCATAGACGACAGAGATCAGGGTTCGTGTGGAACATCTGCATATATCGACACTCAAATCTGAACGGTCTCACGAGCTCGACGTTTGAGTCTGCCGAACAAGAAAGCCTGGATATCATCGACCAGGAAGAGGCCTCTCTTCCCTCACTATCGTTCCACGATGCATATGGCAACCATATCGATTGGGATGAGTACAATCGGCTTGCCGACCTTGAGCTTGAACATGCCGCGAGCGGCACTCTTCATCTACTGTACCCCGATCTGTATGAGGAATTTGTGGAGAAGCGCGATCCAGTTGTCGACTCGTCAATATACGTCGACAAGGAGTTCCATGGCGAGCAAATGGCAAGGGTCCACGAAGAACGCTGCTGCAGTACACTGAGTTGAGCCGGTGTATTCTTACGTTCAGTTTCTTGCGATCACGATGAGCTGATAAGGCTTCCAAAAATTCGAAGCCATCGCAATCGCAGACCGCATTGACTTGTCATCCATCGGACCGAACGAGCTCGTCGCTTCTGAGAAGTGCGTTGCTTTCGAGCACGCCACGACACTCGCACTGGAAACCGCTTCAGCAAAGATCCTTGAAGCAGGTCTCAAAGCTGTTAAAGTTCATTGAGCATTTCGCTGTGAGCACCTGCTATCGGATACGAGCAAAGAATATGTGCCAATCGTGGGGCCGATATTATTGTATTGACTTCTGGGATTTTTGCCGGGATGACAAGATTGTGATCTTCGCTGAGTGGAAGTGCCCTGACAAGGAGTCCAGTTGGTACGGTCCATGAATAGCTATTAGCCGGCCCTTGATATCAAGATAATCACACAAGAGCCT
>Ga0265797_10010755_pt1 | contig 11594 bp, 11 predicted proteins | sample P2T30metagenome_FD_192433 | JGI IMG/M metagenome (GOLD analysis project Ga0265797, IMG submission 192433) | Plant litter microbial communities from East Loma Ridge, Irvine, California - P2 T30 | ecosystem: Environmental > Terrestrial > Plant litter > Unclassified | place: USA: California... | reverse complement strand
GTGGCCTGCCGCTGACCCACCTGGTGGACCCGCAGGGCAAGGTGGTGCATTCGTTCGTGGGTCCGGTCACGGCGGCGGATATCGAAGCGCGCATTGCCGGCAAGTAAGCCCGGGGAGTGAGGGGGGGCGTGACGACCAACGGTCGTCACCCACCGTCAGCTACCGGGCCCCCGCTGTACTCAGTCGATCGGGAAAACATCGAGCGGCTTCAGCAGCGCGTAGTGCTCGCGGTGCAGCTTGCCTTTCAGCTTCGGCAGCTCGGGCAGCGCCTCGTCGACATGGGTATCGGGCAGGCGGTCCAGCAGGTCGCGGACCAGGGTCAGCCGACCCGTGCGCTGGTCGTTGAAATCCACCAGCGTCCACGGCGCATGGGTACGGTGGGTCGCCTGCAGCATGGCCTCGCGGGCCTGGGTGTAAGCCTCGTACTTGTCGCGCGACTGCAGGTCCACCGGTGACAGCTTCCAGCCCTTCAGCGGATTGGCATGGCGCTCGGCGAAACGTTCCTCCTGCTGCGCCTGGTCCACCGCCAGCCAGTACTTGAACAGCAGGATGCCGTCGTCCACCAGCAGTTGTTCGAACACCGGCGCCTGCTGCAGGAACTGCCGGTACTGCGCGTCGCTGCAGTAGCCCATCACCCGTTCCACGCCGGCGCGGTTGTACCAGCTGCGGTCCATCAGCACGATCTCGCCGGCCGCTGGCAGGTGGCTGGCATAGCGTTGGAAGTACCACTGGGTGGCTTCGCGGTCGGTTGGCCTGGGCAGTGCGACCACCCGGCACTGGCGGGGGTTGAGGTGCTGGCTGATGGCCTGGATGGCGCCGCCTTTGCCTGCGGTGTCGCGTCCTTCGAACAGCACCAGCACGCGCTGGCCGGTCAGCTGCACCCAGCGCGCCATGGTGGCCAGTTCCAACTGCATCGGTTCCAGCAGGGCCTCGTAGGCCTTGCGCTTCAGCTTTGCCATCGAAGGCTCCCGTCGGGTGGAAGCCCCAGTGTGCCGCGTGCGCGGTTCAGGCGGTGTGCGCGCCCTGCCAGCCCCGTTCGCTGGCCAGCTGTTGCAGCATCCGGGACAGGTCCGCAGCGAAGCCGGCCATGTCGAACAGGCCACTGCCGGCACGTGCCTGGGCCAACTGCATGCGCAGCTGCGCCAGCGCGGCGGGGTCATTGCCCAACGCCGTGGCGCGGGTGATGAAGGCGGCATCGTCGGCCACGTTCATCGCATGCAGGCCGAGGTGGTGGTTCAAGCTGCCGGCCACGCGCGCGGCGAAGGTATCGCCGGGGCAGGTCAGCACCGGGCAGCCGGCCCAGAGCGCATCCGAGGCGGTGGTGTGCGCGTTGTACGGATGGGTATCCAGGAACAGGTCGGCCAGCGCGTAGCGGGCGAGGTACTGCGCATGCGGCAGCTTGGCCATGAACACCAGCCGCACCGGATCCACCCCGGCCGCGCGCGCTGCATCACGCAGGCGGGCATCGGCGCGGCCCGGCCCGGACAGCAGCCACAGCACGCTGCCGGGCACGCCCTGCAGGACCTGGAAGGCCCGCGCCATGCTGCGCGGATTCAATTTGTAGCTGTTGTTGAAACAGCAGAACACCACGCCGTGTTCCGGCAGGCCGCACGCGGCACGCGACGGTGCTGGCTGCAGCGCGCGGGTGTTGTCCGATGGCTGGAAGGCTCGCGGCAGGCGCACGACGCGCTCGCTGAAGTGCGCCTCCAGCGTGGCCGGCAGCACGAAGTCGTCGGCCAGCACCACGTCCATCCACGGTGCACCGGAGGTGCCCGGATACGCGAGCCAGTTGACCTGCACCGCAGCCGGGCGCAGGGCCAGCACTTCCGGTACGCCGCCACCGCCCCAGCCGCGCAGGTCGAACAGCACGTCGATGCCTTCGGCACGGATCCGTGCGGCCACGTCGGCATGGCGCAGGCCCGCCACGTCGTGCAGGCGGGTGGCCGCGCGCAGACGCTGGCGGATCGGGCTGCCATCGTCGCGGTCGAGCGCGAAAAGATGGATGTCCAGCGCCGTGTCCTGCCGCAGTTGTTCGAACACCGCCACGGTCAGCAGGCCGGTGGGATGCGCGCCGAAGCCGTTGGACAGCAGGCCGATCCGCAGCGGGCCGCGTGGCCGCACCGAGGCCGGCGGCAACGGCCGCACGCCGCTGAACTGCGCCGCGCGCAGCCGCGCACAGGCCAGCTGCTCGGCGGCGCTGGCATCCTCGCTGAGGAAGGCGAACGGTTCCACCGCGCCACGGCCGCCGGCCACGGCATCGCGGACCTGCCGTGACAGCGCATCAACGTCCTGCCAGTCGCACAGGCGGCGCTGCCAGGCCAGCCGCTGCGCGGCGATGTAGGGCTCATCGGGCAGCAGCGCGTGGGCACGCCGGTAGGCATCGGCCGCGCCCTCGGCATCGCCGGCATCTTCCAGTGCGTGGCCGAGCCACAACGCAATGCCGGGGTGCTGCGGCGCACTGGCCGCGGCCTCGCCGAGCAGCTGTGCGGCATCGCCGTGCGCGCCGGCCATCCACGCCACCCGGCCCAGCCGGGCCAGCGCCTCGGGATGCCGCGGGCGCAGCTGCAGGGCACGCCGCGCGGCCTGTTCGCCCGCTGCCAGGTCACCGGCTTCCAGTTCGGCATCGGCCAGCATCACCCAGGCGATGAAGTCCGTCGGCTGGCGGCGTACCGCCTGCTGCAGCTGCTGGCGCTGGCTGGCGGGCTGCATCGATCAGGCCGACGCGGCCAGCTGGGCCAGCGCATCGGCCTGGTGTTCCTGCGACAGCCGCTGCAGCAGTGCATCCATGTCGCCGGCCATCACGTTGGGCAGGTCGTATAGAGTCAGCCCTTCCACGCGGTGGTCGGTGATGCGGCCCTGCGGGAAGCTGTAGGTGCGGATGCGCTGGCTGCGGTCGCCGCTGCCGACCTGCAGGCGCCGCGACGCCGCCTGCGCTGCGTCCTGGCGCGAACGTTCGGCATCCAGCAGCTGCGCCTTCAGGCGCTTCATCGCCTTGTCGCGGTTGGCGTGCTGGCTGCGTTCGGTCTGGCATTCCACCACCACCCCGGTCGGGACGTGGGTGATGCGGATGGCCGATTCGGTCTTGTTGACGTGCTGGCCACCGGCGCCGGAGGAACGGAACGTATCCACCCGCAGGTCGGCCGGATTGATCTGCACCTCGTCGATCTCATCGGCTTCAGGGATGATCGCCACCGTCGCCGCCGAGGTATGGATGCGGCCCTGCGATTCGGTGGCGGGCACCCGCTGCACCCGATGCGTGCCGGATTCGAATTTCAGTCGCGAGAACGCGCCGCGCCCGACCACCCGGGCCACCACTTCCTTGTAGCCGCCGTGCTCGCCCGGGCTGTCCGATTCGATCTCGACTTTCCAGCCCTGGCGCTCGGCGTAGCGCGCGTACATGCGGAACAGATCGCCGGCGAAGATCGCCGCTTCGTCGCCGCCGGTGCCGGCGCGCACTTCCAGGAACAGGTTGCCTTCGTCGCGCAGGTCGCGCGGCACCAGCAGCAGGGCCAGGTCCTGGTCCAGCTGCGCCAGGCGGGCCTGCGCGGCGTCCACTTCCTCTTCGGCCAGCTCACGCAGGTCCGGGTCGGCGCGCATCGCCTCGGCGGCGGCCAGGTCGTCCTTGGCGCGGCGCTCTTCGGCCAGCGCGGTGGCAACCGGTTCCAGCTGGGCGAACTCGCGCGAAAGATCGCGGAAGCGCTTGTTGTCGGCCACCACGCTGGGGTCGGAAAGCAGGCGTTCGAGTTCTTCGCGGCGCTCGGCCAGCGCTTCAAGCTTACGGCGCAGGGTCGGCGTCATCAGGTCTCACGGCAGGATGGTGGTATCCCGGCTGCGCCGGGAACAGGCGCTCGGCGGCGCGGGTCAGGTCGGCATCTCCGCTCAGCGCGGCGGCGCGCAGGGCAGCGGTGGGCGGGTGCAGCAAGCGGTTGGTCAGGCCATGGGCGAGCAGTTCCAGCACTTCATCGGCCGGCTTGCCGTTGGCCAGCTGTGCCCGCGCGCGCTCCAGCATTTCCGCGCGGGTGGTCTCGCCGAACGCGCGCAGCTGCCTGAGCGGGGCGTGGTGGGTGCCGGCCTGCTGGGTTTCCACGAAGCGCGCGACCTGCAGTTCGATGATCGCTTCGGCTTCGGCGGCGGCTTCGCGGCGGCTGCGGCGGTTGTCTTCCACCGCCCGCTCCAGGTCGTCCACCGTATACAGGAAGGCGTCGTCCAGGCTGGCCACGCTGGCTTCGATGTCGCGCGGCACGGCCAGGTCGAACAGCAGCATCGGCTTGTGCCGACGGGTGCGCAGCGCGGTGGCGACGGCCTCGCGGTGGATCACCGGCTCACGTGCGGCCGTGGCGGAAAACACGATGTCCGCTTCGGCAAGATGACGGTCCAGCTCGGCCAGCGGCAAGGCCACGCCACCATGCCGGCTGGCCAGGTCCTGGGCGTGGGCCAAAGTACGGTTGGCGATCAGCAGGCGGCGCACCTTGCCATCGCTGAGGTGGCGCGCGGCCAGCTCGATGGTTTCCCCGGCGCCGACCAGCAACACGGTGGAATCGTCCAGCCGCGCAAAGGAATTCTGCGCCAGCCGCACCGCGGCAGAAGCTACCGAGACCGGGTTGGCGCCGACCTGGGTATCGGTCCGCGCGCGCTTGGCCACCGAGAAGGTCTGCTGGAACAGCCGGTCCAGGCGCTGGCCGAGCAGGCCATGTTCGCGGGCCACCGACCAGGCGTCCTTCACCTGGCCCAGGATCTGCGGTTAACCCAGCACCATCGAATCCAGCCCGGTGGCGACCCGGAACAGGTGGCGCACCGCATCGGCGTCGGCGTGCTGGTACAGATAGCCCTGCAGGTCGCCGGCCTGGCCCTGCAGCCACTGGTTCAGGGCGGTCTCGGAGTCGGCCACCGCATACAGTTCGGTGCGGTTGCAGGTGGACAGCAGCACCGCCTCGGCGATCTGCGGGGTATTGCGCAACGAACCGAGCGCGCGCGGCAGGGCGTCACCGGCGAAGGCTGCGCGTTCGCGCAGGTCCACCGGTGCGGTCTGGTGATTCAGTCCGAGCACCCACAGGGTCATTGTTCAGTTGCTTGCGATAAGCTGCTGGCCATAGGCACACATTTTAAGGCCCCAATGCCGTCGATGCCCGCATTGATTCGCATCTCCAGTGTTCTGCTGCTCAGCCTGATGGCTGGCGACGCGCTGGCAGCCCCTTCCGTCGCCCGCGTGCTGGACCAGGCCGAACGGGGCCAGGAGCCGTCGCTGGAGCCCGCGCTGGTAGGCGAATTCGCTCTGCAGGCGGGCAAACTGCCCGACTCGGCCGCGCAGTACCTGCTCGCCGCGCAGGCCAGTGACGGTGACGCCGGACTGGCCGAACGGGCCACCCGGATCGCCATGCTGGCCAATGATGACGCCCGTGCCGCGCAGGCGCTGGCGCTGTGGCAGCAGCGCGCACCGCGCTCGCTGTCGATGCGCAGCGCCGCTGCGGCGCTGGCCATGCGCCAGGGCAAGCCGGAGCGTGCGACCACTGAACTGAAGGCGTTGCTGGCCGCGCCCGGCGAGGAAGGCTGGCGCTTCACCCTGGCCGCGCTGGTCGGTGGCGGGCGCGATCCGGGGGTGCCGGCGCAGGTACTCGAGGCGCTGGTCCAGGCCGACGCGATCCCCAACCGGATCGAGATCTGGCAGGAATTCGGCCGCTTGGCGATGCGCATGGACAAGCCCGAGCTGGCCCAGCGCATGGTCGACGAAGTGGTGCGCCGGTTCCCGCAGGATCCGCGCGTGGCCTTGTTGCGCGCCAGCCAGTTGCAGCAGACCGGGCGCAAGGCGGAGGCCGTGGTGGTGCTGCAGGCGCTGGAGCCGCAGACCCGCACCAGCGTGGACCTGCGCAATGCCGTGGCCATCGCCTACGACGGCATGAACGAGACGGTGGCCGCCGAGCGCGTATTGTCCAGCGGCCCGCAGGACACCCAGACCTACGGCATGCGCGCCTCGCTGCTGGCCAAGCAGGACGACGCCACTGCCTTGACCGCGCTGTACGCCGAGCTGTCGCGTGCGGCCAGCAAGCCCGATCCGGCGCAGCGCCTGCTGCTGGGCAAGATCGCCGAATACCTCAAGCGCTACCAGGAGGCGGTGGACTGGTACCACAGCGTGCCCGGCGGCGATGAGCTGAGCGAAGCACGCCTGCGCGCGGCCAATGCGCAGGGGCTGCTGGGCAACCAGGCCAAGGCACTGGAAGAAGTCCGTGCGGTGCAGTCCGATGCGGTGCTGGCCGAAGAAGCGCGCCGCGACGCCTATCTGCTGGAAGCCGAGCTGCGCCTGCGCGCAGGCGACGAGGCCGGCGAGCTGGACGCGCTGGCGCGCGGGCTGGCCGCCTATCCCGACGAGAACGCGCTGTTGTATGCGCGCGCCCTGGCTTGGGAGCGTCGTGATGACATCCCGCGTGCGGAAGCCGACCTGCGCAAAGTGCTGGTCACCGAACCGGAAAATGTCGCCGCATTGAATGCCTTGGGCTACACCCTGGCCGACCGCACCCACCGCTACCAGGAGGCGTTGGAGCTGATCGACCGCGCCCGCGTGGCTGAGCCGGACAACCCGGCCATCATCGACAGCCACGGTTGGGTGCTGTATCGGCTGGGCCGCAACGAGGAGGCGCTGGTGCAGCTGCGCCGCGCCTATGGGCTGGCAAAGGATGCCGAGATCGCCGTGCACCTGGGCGAAGTGCTGTGGGTGATGGGCCGCCAGGACGAGGCGCGGCGCTACTTCGACGAAGCCGCCAAGCTGGATCCCGACAACCGCGCGCTGCAGCGCGTCCGTGAGACCTTCAAGCCATGATGCATTCGATGACCCGGCCGTTGCTGCTGGCAACGGTCACCCTGGCGCTGGCCGCCTGTACCTCGGTCGGCTCGCAGAAGACCCCGGTGCCGGACGTGGCCTACAGCGTGTCCCCCGCTGCCGAACGTGCCGAAGCAGCACGCGTGCAGGCGCTGCGGGCCCAGCCGGACTGGGCGTTCCAGGGCCGGGTGGCGGTCAGCAAGGGAAAGAACGGCGGCAGTGGCCGCATTGAATGGGACCAGCAGGGCAGTGCCTACCAGGTCCAGCTCAGTGCCCCGGTGACCCGGCAGAGCTGGCGCCTTCAGGGTGACGCCACGCAGGGCGGCGGCCGGCTGGAAGGGCTGGACGGTGGCCCGCGCGAGGGCGCCGATGCGCAGGCTGTCCTGCTCGAGGCGACCGGCTGGGACATCCCGGTCAACCAGCTGCCCGACTGGACCCGTGGCCTGGTGCTGGAAGGCAGCGGCGAAGCCGCTCTGCAGCGCGACGCCGAAGGGCGACCGCGCCAGCTGCGCCAGGCCGGATGGCAGGTGGATTACCTGGACTGGTACCCGGCGCAGGATGGCCGACAGTCGCTGCCGCGGCGCATCGAAGCCAGCAAGGGCGACGCCAAGGTACGCCTGGTGGTCGACCAGTGGGGCGCGGCCGGCCCATGAATCCGTCGCATGATGACGCCGATGGCTGGTCCTGGTGGCCGGCTCCGGCAAAGCTGAATCTGTTCCTCAACATCACCGGCCGTCGCGCCGATGGCTACCACCAGCTGCAGACCGTGTTCCGGCTGCTGGACTGGGGTGACCGGATCGGACTTCGCCTGCGCCAGGACGGGCAGGTGCGTCGCCAAGGCGCCTCACTGCCCGGCGTGGCGGAGGCCGATGACCTCGCCGTGCGCGCGGCGCTGTTGCTGCAGGCGTCGTGCAAAATCGTCGAAGGTGTTGACATCATCGTTGAAAAGCACGTTCCGGCGGGCGGTGGCTTCGGCGGTGGGTCGTCCGATGCAGCCACTGTCCTGGTGGCATTGAACCAGCTGTGGGGCACCGGGCTGGGCCCGGATGCGCTGGCCGCACTGGGCCTGCAGCTGGGTGCGGATGTGCCGGTTTTCGTGCGCGGGCACAACGCCTGGGCCGAGGGCATAGGGGAGCAGTTGACCCCCATCGAGCTGACGCCGGCGTGGTATGTGATCGCCGATCCCGGGGTCCACGTGCCCACTCCGGCGCTGTTTGCGGATCCGGATTTGACGCGCGACAGTCCAATGGCGAAAATAGAGGACTTCGTTTCCGGATACCTGTCCGGCAATGCGTTCGAGCCGGTGCTGCGCCGCCGCGAGCCTGCCGTAGAGGCCGTGCTTGCTGCGTTGAGCAACATCGGCACGGCGCGGCTGACAGGGTCGGGAAGTGGGTGCTTCGTCGAGTTCCCTTCGCAGCAGGCTGCGCAGGCGGGCAGGGCGGGGTTGTCCAAGGAGTTGCGGGCGTGGGTGGTGGCAGGCGTTGGCCGGTCACCACTGCTGGATGCACTCGAGCGTAACTGATTCATTTGATGCAGGGGCGTCGCCAAGAGGCCCAAGGCACCAGGTTTTGATCCTGGCATTCGGAGGTTCGAATCCTCCCGCCCCTGCCACTTGCGGCTTGGTCCGCGCCAACCAGCGCAGCTGTCTGCGCGGGACGTGGAAATGCCGTGGTGCAATCAGCCGCAGGGGCCTTCGGGCGCCTGGGGTAACCCGATCTCCGCCACTCGCCCCCGCCCGAGACAATCATGATGCAAGATTCGCCCAACCTGCTGGTCTTTTCCGGCAACGCCAACAAACGCCTCGCACAGAACATCTGCAAGGAACTGGGCGTGCGTCCGGGCAAGGCGTTGGTGTCGCACTTCTCCGATGGTGAAGTGCAGGTCGAAATCGAAGAGAACGTCCGCAAGCAGGACGTCTTCGTGATCCAGCCGACCAGTGCGCCCAGCGCAGAGAATCTGATGGAGCTGCTGGTGCTGATCGACGCGCTCAAGCGCGCATCGGTGGCCAGCGTCACCGCGGTAGTGCCGTACTTCGGCTACTCGCGCCAGGATCGCCGCATGCGGTCTTCGCGCGTGCCGATCACCGCCAAGCTGGCGGCGAAGATGTTCAGCACCGCCGGTGCCGATCGGGTGTTGACCGTGGACCTGCATGCCGACCAGATCCAGGGCTTCTTCGATATCCCGGTGGACAATGTGTACGCCTCGCCGCTGCTGCTTGCCGATATCTGGCGCGCCTACGGCACCGAAAACCTGATCGTGGTGTCCCCGGACGTAGGTGGCGTGGTGCGTGCGCGCGCCGTCGCCAAGCGCCTGGACGATGCCGATCTGGCGATCATCGACAAGCGCCGTCCGCGCGCCAACGTGTCCACCGTGATGAACATCATCGGTGACGTCGAAGGCAAGACCTGCGTGATGGTCGATGACATCGTCGATACCGCCGGCACGCTGTGCGCCGCTGCTGCTGCCCTGAAGGCGCGCGGCGCGCTCAAGGTCGCGGCGTACTGCACCCACGCGGTGCTGTCCGGCCCGGCGGTGGACAACATCACCAATTCCCAGCTCGATGAGCTGGTGGTGACCGACACCATCCCGCTGAAGGACGCCGCGCGGGTCTGCAGCAAGATCCGCCAGCTCAGCGTGGCGGAAATGCTGGCCGAAACGATGCGCCGCATCGCCTTCGGTGAGTCGGTCAGCTCGTTGTACGTGGATTGATTTTTTTTCGTTCCGGCCGGTAACGGCAGGGAACTCCAAGGGCACTTCTGGTCGCGGAAGTGCCTTCATCCGCCCCGCCACACGGCAGGGCACCCAACAGGTAGTAGAAAATGTCCAAGACCCATGAAATCAAGGTCACCAAGCGTGAACTGCAGCGCAAGGGTGCGAGCCGCCGCCTGCGTCACGCTGGCGTGATCCCGGCGATCGTCTACGGCGGCAACGCCGAGCCGGTCGCCATCAGCCTTGACCACAATGAAATCTGGCTGGCCCAGTACAACGATTGGTTCTACTCGTCCATTCTGGACCTGAACCTCGATGGCAAGGTCGAGCGCGTGCTGCTGCGTGACATGCAGCGCCACCCGTTCAAGCAGCTGATCCTGCACCTGGATTTCCTGCGCGTGAACGAGAACGAAGTCCTGACCGCTTCGGTGCCGCTGCACTTCATCAACGAAGAAACCTCGCCGGCTGGCAAGGCTTCGGACATCGTGGTCACCCACGAAGTGAAGGAAGTGACCGTGTCCTGCCTGCCGAAGGACCTGCCGGAGTCGATTGAAGTCGACCTGGGCGCCCTGGAAGCCGGTGGCGTGATCCATCTGTCCGACCTCAAGCTGCCGAAGGGCGTTGAGCTGCCGGCGCTGGCGCTGGGCAAGGATCACGACGATGCCGTGGTCACCGCCAAGCACGGCAAGGAAGACGCTGCCGACACTGCCGAAGACGCAGAAGCCGCAGAGTAATGCCGTTGCGGCGCCTGTCCCCCGGGACGGGCGCCATACCTGCCGGCAGCGCTGGCAGGCCGTAACAGGAAGAGACAATGGCAGGATTGCGACTGATCGTCGGCCTGGGGAACCCAGGCGCCGAGCACGCCCGGACCCGGCACAACGCTGGGTTTCATTTTGTGGAGGCCCTGGCCGAAAAGGCGGGCGCACGCTGGGCCGTGGACAGCAAGCTGTTCGGCGAGACCGCCAAGGTCGATATCGCAGGCCAGCCGGTCTGGCTGCTGAAGCCGGCCACCTACATGAACCTCAGTGGCAAGTCGGTCACCGCCGCGCAGCGGTTCTGGAAGATCGAGCCTGAAGAAACCCTGCTGGCACACGACGAGCTGGACCTGCCGCCGGGTGCGGCGCGGTTGAAGTTCGATGGCGGCCACGGGGGGCAGAACGGCCTTCGCGATACCATCCGTCTGCTCGGGCACGGCAGGTTCCATCGCCTGCGCGTGGGCATCGGCCATCCCGGCCACAAGGACCGCGTGGTGCCGTGGGTGCTGGGACGGGCATCGAAGGACGACGACGTGCTGATCGCACGGGCCATCGACGATGCCATCGATGTGCTGCCATTGGCAGTACAGGGGGATTTCAACGAGGCGATGAAGCGCCTGCATACCCCGAAGTAACCCAGCGAAGACGGGTAGCGCCGAGACATGCTCGGCGGTTGCACGATGAAAATGATTTGCAAAACGGCGCGTGCGCTTTTTCGCCAATCACTTTCACCCCAAAGGTTGTCGAACATGGGTATCAAATGCGGAATCGTCGGCCTGCCCAACGTGGGCAAGTCGACACTGTTCAACGCGCTGACCAAGGCAGGTATCGCCGCGGCCAACTTTCCGTTCTGCACCATCGAGCCGAACGTCGGCATCGTGCCGGTGCCGGATCCGCGGCTGAACGAGCTGGCGGCGATCATCAACCCGCAGAAGGTCATCCCGACGGCGGTCGAGTTCGTCGACATTGCCGGCCTGGTGGCCGGTGCGGCCAGCGGCGAAGGCCTGGGCAACAAGTTCCTGGCGCACATCCGCGAAGTGGATGCGATCACCCACGTGGTGCGTTGCTTCGAGAACGCCGACGTGATCCACGTCAACAACAAGGTTGATCCGCTGTCGGACATCGACACCATCGATACCGAGCTGGCGCTGGCTGACCTGGACAGCGTGGAGAAGGCGCTGAACCGCGCCGAGCGTTCGGCCAAGGGCGGCGACAAGGAAGCGGCGGCACGCAAGCCGGTGCTGGCCAAGCTGCAGGCGGCGCTGGCCGATGGCAAGGCCGGTCGTGCGGCCGGCTTGGACGAAGAGGAAAAAGCGCTG
>Ga0265797_10010754_pt1 | contig 11595 bp, 10 predicted proteins | sample P2T30metagenome_FD_192433 | JGI IMG/M metagenome (GOLD analysis project Ga0265797, IMG submission 192433) | Plant litter microbial communities from East Loma Ridge, Irvine, California - P2 T30 | ecosystem: Environmental > Terrestrial > Plant litter > Unclassified | place: USA: California... | reverse complement strand
ATAAAATGAAGTATTAGCAGACCCATTCTGATCACATTTGTATATGGGGGTGCCTACTTCTTTTGCTTTCATTTTTGAGATAGACAAAATCCTAAAACAGTTCAAAGTACAATACCATTTCAGAATCACCTCCGACAAAATTACAGCGCAGAAATGACCTATGGGTTTTTCACAAATATAGAAGTAGCCCAAGCATTTTTTGTGCCATCTGAAATGAAGTTTGGTTCGCCATTTTTCCAATAAGTTGCCCTGTCAAATGGAGTACCATTGCCAGTCCCAGCCACGTAAATATCATTATTAAATACGAAAATGCTCGAAGCACTAGTGCCGGAAGGCAGGGTGCTTGAAACTCCGTTTTTCCAGATTTTGGCTTCACTTGTTACTCCCCCCTTTTCAAGATACTTTTCTACATACCCTACAATATAAACGTCACTGCCAAAGATGGCTATATCTTTCGCTATGGAAAGATCCTCGGATTGATCGGTTAGAGAAACTTCGACACCATTTTTCCAGTATTTGGCGTACAAATGTCCATTAGGGTCTCCCCCCCAACCCACTACATATACATCGTTGCCTTTTACCACAATTCCCGTGGCGGCAGATATATCCGAATCTTTTCCCAGTGTTACCCGAATCCCGTTTTTCCAGTATCTGGCAACTCCATTCCTACCATTAGAAGCCATGCCAGCAAGGTACACGTCATTTCCAGAGACGAAAATTCCTTTTGCCCCACCATTAACAGCATCAGCTAAGACGACAGCTTCGCCGTTTTTCCAGTAGGTTGCGTAGTTAGGGCTATAGTAAGGTCTATTGTCAATTTGACCCGCACCAGTTATGTATATATCCTGACCAAAGATCTTTATTTCACCTACCCATGCCGGAGTCATATTTTTTGCTAAAGTGGTTAAAATACCATTTTTCCAATACTGCCCAAAGGCACCGACAGTATCTCTGTAGGCCTGGCCTAACACATGTATATCTGAGCCTGATACAGCAATAGATTCGGCGCTCGGAAGGTAAGGCGATGTAACCAGCTCTACAACTTTACTATTTTTCCAATATTGAGCGGTGTAGACTCCGTTTGCTGATTGGGAACCACCAGCCAAATAGATATCAGGTGTAACCGGTTCCGGATCGGGATTACTTTCCTTTTTGCATGACAAACAGAACAGACAAATAATCAGAATCAGAATGGTGCAGATGTTTTTCATTTTTATGGAAGGGTGTTTACAGATTAAAGTACTCATTGATATGGGAATTACAAAAATCTAATTCGATAGTAATCAAATGTTGTAAAAACTACCGTTCGGTTTTTGAGACAATTTTAAGGTGGAATCTTTTGCCGGAACACTAAATAGCCAAAAATGCATAAGGACATAGTTTGGCATACAATCCAACCATTAATGCATTAATAAACCCGGTATTGTCTTATTTTATCTACTCGCCTCTAATACCCCGAATATCTTTGTCAAACGTTCTACACGTTGAGATTTATGGTCCCCCCACCCTTCCACTATCTCTGGCATCAGTTCGCGTGTGATGGCAAACTTCGCTGCCTTCCTGATATCGTCATCAATTTTTCCTTCCAAAATAAACTGACCGAGGCTCACGGCAATAATTACGTTGTCTGTATCCATTAAGAAAGATGATCCCATATTCCTCATTACTATTTGCATAATGAAGTCTGTCTCAGCTTCATCAAAGTCAGTTCCTGCATTTTTGGACGCCTCCCGTAGATGTTGTTTAGCAGTATTCGCCGCTTCGCTGATAGTAGGATTGAGATTATCCGTCTCAGTGTACTCACGAATTTTGCTACTGTCCAGTTCGCTCAGATCAAGTATCGGATAGTCCCAGGATTCCAACAATTGATTTACGAAGTCTACCGGACTTGCTGTCGGATTGAATTTGCGCCAGTTCCGAAATTGCGAAAAAGCATCTGATCCTGCATCACTGCCAAAAGGTGCATTTTCATCTACGATATCCCAATAAAAATCATCTTTCATTAACTTCTGTGCATTCGGATGAGCGGTTTCGAGTGCAAGATCAAATTCGTCGGGTTCAGTCATATTTAAATTAATTTCCTTATTAGAGCGCTGAGTTTCATGTTTGCAGGCAATAATTACTGGACTAAATATCACGACAAATAATACAAGCCTTGTGATTGTTTTCATTGTATTTTCATAACTAAGTCGACCTTAATAAATTTAATATAAGCAAATGACCGCGACATTTCTACCGTAAATAAGATCATTTTTTGTGATTGGTGTTTATTCGAACCAACTTTGTCTGATGCATTAATTTCTGGTTCCACGGATCATTTGTGGGAATGTCAGCTAACATTTATTTTTTTTGAACCATATTTATTTGGCGCATTTTCACCTTCGGCAAACATCATCCAAAGAAAATATCCCGGAATCAGCTGATACCACCCCACTTTGCCCCTGTCGTGACACCGCTTTGCGCCTTGTGCGAACAAGAACCAACCTATGGGAGAACCAAAAATAACAAAGGCTAGAATTGGATTGATAAGTCGCCTCTTCAATATTATCAACCTTACCTATAAATTTAATGATGTCTGCTTTGTTGTTAGTAAACCTCACTGTATTGTTATCAATAAATTCAACGTAAGAGTACGTTTTGGAAATAGAGCTTGACGAAAAAACTCCATAACCTGGCTTCTCAGATTGAAGCCGTTTTAAAATTAACGAGTCACCTTCGAACCATGTTATTTTCTCATATCCGCCAAGAACTTCAGTATTGTTCCAGTAGCTGTATTTTTATCCGGGGTTATTTTAGAAACTAATTGTTTGACGTCGTGTAAATGGATGGGCTACCTGTTGCTGTTTATGAGATCTCTGAGAATAAAAAGATCAGGTTTCAGGTTAATGAATTTACCCCAAGTCTGTTCAATACCTATTTAGCGGGGAGCTGCCCTTCACATTTTTCAAAAGCCATCAGTTAGTATTCCACACAACCCAATCCATGTTAAAATTTTAAGTAATGAGGGAACAATTACAGTATACAACCAGTTAATACATTAACAAATGCGCATGTATTAAAAATTCAGATTATGGATACGAAATCACTTACAAAAATGGCAAAGTCGCTTAGCGACCCACACCGTCTGCTGCTCCTGAAAGAGATCGCAAAAGGGACAAACAGAGGATGTGCCGATCTGTTCGAATTTGTGCCCATAAGTCAGCCATCCATGTCGCAGCACCTAAAATCACTGGCCGAATCCGGCTTAATTGAGTCGCATAAGGAAGGACGTAATATGTGTCTTGCCATTAACGATGAAAAATTGGAGGAGTTTGCTAGCTTTCTACAATCCCTGAAAACAACCTAGGGAGTTTCCGCCCGCTGATCAGAATACAGCGGGATTTATTTTACATTTATACATAAACATTTGCTTATATATTTATTTAATTATCTAATTTAAAAACCAACTTTGACATGAAAATAGGAATTATTGGCGTAGGCCATATTGGAAAAACATTAGCCTTAAAGCTGGCACAAGCAGGACATGATGTAGTTGTGGCTAATTCCGGTGGACCGGAAAATATAGATCCGGCCGTGCTTGTTACGGGTGCCCGGGCAGTTACTGCTCAACAAGCCGTTCAGGGCAAAGAGGTAATTATCTTGTCTGTTCCATTAAACCGAATTCCGGAGCTGGCGCCTCTTTTTGAAGCTATTTCAAAAGAAACGACTGTAATAGACACTTCTAATTATTACCCGGGACGTGATAGGCGCATTGAGATCATTGAGGCGGGAATGGTTGAAAGTCTGTGGGTTGTGCAGCAGTTGGGACGTCCTATTTCCAAAGCATGGAATGCGATTGGCTCCCATTCTTTGGTTGTAAATGGAAAACCTCATGGAAATCCCGACCGTATCGCAATCCCCATTGCCGCTGACCGTGATATTGACCGGGAAATCACCATCAGATTAGTTAACGACACCGGATTTGATGCATTTGATACCGGCTCCCTGGCAGATTCCTGGCGGCAGCAACCGGGAGCTCCTGCCTACTGCACCGATCTGACATTATCTGAAATACAAGCCGTCATTGACAAAGCAGAAAAAGACCGTTTACCAAAACGCAGAGACCTGGTTGTCGCTGCGATTATGGAGCGTATGAGCAGTGCGACAGCAAACCCGGATGCAGAATTCGGCACACGTCTGAGCCGCGCGATATACATGTAACTAGGGATCAATATAATGGATACATTAAATCAACAAACAGATAAACTTTCAACCTCAAAAAAGCAGATGCTGATCGGCTTGCATCTTGGGAACGGATATGGCTCTCAGCCAGGTGCCTGGCGTATGCCGGGAGTTGATCCGGAAAGTTACACCAGTTTTGATGCGCGTGTGAAGCAGGCGCAGGCAGCCGAGCGCGGCAAGTTTCAATTTATATTCTTGCCAGATGGTCCTGGAGCGATCATGTCAGATATTGCAACCGAATCGCCAAATTTCAATCTCGATGTTATGATGACCCTGGCTGCTGTTGCGCGCGAAACCAAGTACATTGGTTTAGTAGCAACGGGATCAACTACATTCAATGAACCTTTCAATCTTGCAAGACAGTTTAAAGCGCTCGATGTGATGAGCCACGGCAGAGCGGGCTGGAATGCCATTACATCAAGCGGCGATGATGTTGCAGCCAATTACGGAAGGAAAATTCCTTCCACCGAAGATCGTTATGGCCGTGCCCACGAAGCAGTCCAACTTGTACAGGCACTTTGGGGAAGCTGGGGGAAGGATGCCTGGGTGCACGACCAACAGACCGGCCAGTTTGCAAAGAAAGAACTGATACTTCCTGTAAATTTACAGGGCAAGTACGTCGGCACCCGCGGACCGCTTTACATTCCGCCATCTGAGCAAGGTCAGCCTATTATTTTTCATGCCGGAGGTAGCCCCAATGCACATGAACTGGCCGGACGTTTTGCCAATGCGGTTATCGGCGCGGCTTTTACCATTGAAGACGCACGTGCACAACGCAATGCATTCAGAGATGCGGCCAAACGTTATGGGCGCGATCCTGACGAAATTAAATACATTCCGGGACTGATGACGACCATTGCCAAAGACCGACGCGCAGCACTTGACCGCCGGATTCAACTGACAGAGCATTCGTTCCGACAAAGGGCCGGTTATCTGCAACAAATGCTGGGCATACCAATTGACGCAACCCGGCTTGATGAACCAATTTCAAAAGAGCTTCTGGACCATGCCCGCCCTTCCCGCTACGATCCTCGCTCATCCCATGCTTTAAAGATTGCAAGGCAAAGATGGAGCTTACGTGACATCCTTGCTCACGGAGTGATCGATTATCATCCTGTGATTGTAGGACCGGGAATCGAAGCTGCCGATCATATGCAGGAATGGCTTGAAGCCGGTGCGGCGGATGGCTTCTGGATCTCGCCGGACGTGAATGCAGACGGGATCGATGCGTTTGTGGACGAAGTTGTCCCGATCCTGCAACAGCGGGGGCTTTTTCACCGAGACTACGAAGGCAACACATTACGCAATCATCTTGGCGCGCCGGAACAGTATGGAATTGATCCGCGTGTTTCAAACCAATAAATTAAACAGAACAATTAAATAGGAACAAAATGGAAATAGGAATTATAGGATCCGGAAACATTGGAAGCACTTTGGCCGGATATTTAACAAAACTTGGCCATCAGGTTTTGATCGCAAATTCACGGGGACCGGAATCTCTAAGCGGGATTGCTACCAAAACAGGTGCAATACCTGTGACAACTAAAGAAGCGGCAGGAGCAACAGACCTGATCATCATTGCCGTTCCCAATAAGGCTATTATCAATCTTCCAAAAGAAGTACTTTCCGCTTCGAAAGCCACGATTGTTGACGCAGGAAATTATTACCCATCACGCGATGGACAAATCGCCGATATTGAAGGTGGACTGACGGACAGTGAATGGGTTGCAAAAATAATTGGGCATCCGGTGATCAAGGCTTTTAACAACATCGTTGCGCCAAGCTTGGCTTCAAAGGCAGTTCCTGCCGGAAGTGCGAACAGGATTGCATTATCGGTCGCCGGTGATGATCAGCAGCAAAAACAAACTGTTGCTGAACTTATTGATAAAATTGGCTTTGATGCCATTGACGGCGGTGTTCTTTCAGATTCGTGGAGACAGCAGCCAGGCGAGCCGGCTTATTGCCAAGATTTGGATAAAGTGACATTAAGATCTGCTTTGCAAAAGGCCGACATTACGAAACGTGATGAAAACCGCGCGAAAGCAGATGAAATGGCACGTCCGTATTTATAAGAATCACTATTGTATGCGTAGAACGCATGAACATTCACATTAAACTGGTAAGCTGAATTTCATGTGCTCTGCATTTTTTAATTAAATGCTATCCTATTAATATCGATATCTGATGCCCGGAATCAGCAGAAAAATTAGGAATAAGTGTTTCAACGTTAAATTTTAAAATAAAAAATTAGGCGAATCCTCTTAGAAGTTATTTCTATGAGGATTTTTTTATGCTAAAAATTCAAAAAAAACCGAAGAAACCAGCTTTCACACCTGTACAGATTTCCAATCTGTTTAACCGCGATCATCGCGTAACTTTGAATATCTATAAATTTCCAGTATAAACCGGATATCTTTGCTTTCATAGGTTTTAAGTCCGGGCCAGCGCCTGGATTGTTGTTTATTCTACCATTTAGATAATTGCAAACTGTGCATTATATTAATTGCAAACCCTTGATTATGGCAAAAATCTGTTCTTTCATTCTTTTCTTCATCTGTATTTCATTTGTCACTTTTTCTCAGACCGGAAAATCTGCTGATTTCCCTGACGGAACAAAAATCCCCCGCTGGTTTTCAGACAGTTCAAAGATCAGCTTAAAGAGTTTAGGCAAACAATACGTCATTACTGAACATGGCGTTTCTACCGACAGCAATATTGTACAGACGGTTGCAATTCAAAAAACAATCGATCTGGCGCATAAACAGGGCGGTGGCGTAATTATAATCCCAAAGGGTACTTTTTTGAGCGGTGCATTGTTTTTTAAGCCAAAAACGCACTTGTACGTTTCTGACGGTGCAGTATTGAAAGGTTCTGATGATATAGCTAATTATCCGATCATGCCTTCCAGAATGGAAGGACAAAGTCTTGATTACTTTCCGGCTTTGGTGAATGCTTATGGCGTGAATGGTTTTACAATTTCCGGCAAAGGCACCATTGACGGCAACGGATTAAATTACTGGAAAGCTTTCTGGCAGCGAAGAAAGGAAAACCCCAATTGTACCAACCTGGAAGTATCCCGACCACGCCTGGTGTTTATCCGTAACAGCAATGATGTACAGGTGCAGGATGTCAGCCTGCAGAATTCAGGTTTCTGGACCAGTCATTATTACAAATGCAATAATATAAAAATCCTGAATGTACGGATCACGGCACCGCATGAACCGATTAAAGCGCCGAGTACGGACGCAATCGACCTGGATGTTTGCAAAAATGTACTGATCAAGGGCTGTTATCTCGCCGTAAATGATGATGCGATTGCCTTAAAAGGCGGAAAAGGACCGTATGCCGATAAAGACCCGAATAACGGAGGTAATTCCAATATCATCATCGAAGACTGTAATTTTGGTTTTTGTCATGCAGCACTTACCTGTGGAAGCGAAGCAATTCATAACAAAAACATTGTGATGCGTAACTGTCATATCACCAATGCCATGCGTGTGCTCTGGTTAAAAATGCGACCTGATACACCCCAGAAGTATGAGTTCGTCAGTGTTGAAAATATTGATGGTTATGCTTACAGCCTGATCTATGTTAAACCCTGGAAACAATTTTTCGATCTGAAAGGCAGAAAAGATGTTCCCCTGTCCTATTGCGACAACATCAGCCTGAAAAACATTAATCTGAAATGTGAGGTATTTTTTGATGTAAGTCCGGGAGAATATGATAAGCTGTCAAAATTTAAATTTGTGAACCTCAATATTACTGCTAAAAATGCGGCCTATGACAAATCTGTTGTACAGGGTTTCACGATGACCAATGTGAAAGTAAATGATAAGCTAATCAACTGATAAATGTAATTGGTTTTGAAATGCTGGAATGATCTTTGCCTTATGTATCCGGAACAATTTATCTCAGACAACATGGACAGCATCAATCAGCAACAACCGGAGAAAAATCATGAAGATCTCTTTGGCCCTCAGGCCGCAGAAAAAATCAAGAAACTTACCGAAAAAGCCAATACGTGCTACTTCTGCACAGCCATAACTACCGGTGAACCGCTTACCGTAAGACCCATGTCAGTTCAAAAGGTAGATGATCAGGGTAATTTCTGGTTTCTGAGTGCTGACGACAGCAACAAGAATGCGGAGATCCAGCGGGATGCAAATGTTCATCTGCTTTTCCAGGGTTCTTCTTACTCAGATTTTTTAAGCGTATACGGAATAGCGACGATTTCCAAAGACAAGGAAATTATAAAAGAGCTCTGGGAGCCGATCCTGAAAGCCTGGTTCACGGAAGGTATCGACGATCCACGTATCACAGCTATTAAAGTTGAAGCAAAAAGTGGTTATTATTGGGATAACAAACATGGTAATACAGTAGCATTTGCTAAAACAATAGTAGGTGCTGTTTTAGGAAAAACACTGGATGACTCCATAGAAGGCAGCCTGATTAATCCCTGATATGATAATACAGGCTGCGTTGCGGCCTGTACTTTTACTTTATTTTGCTGGTTGAATATCCGTATTTTTTACAAACAATATAGTTATAAGCAATTGAAGTCCGCTGCCCGAATCTATAAATTCCGGTACCGAAATACACCATTTTATAAATTAAAATCAAGCACTGTCTGAGGCATCGGATTATGGAATTTAATACTAAAAAAAAGAAAATTGCTATATTGGGTGGAGGCCCCAGCGGACTATTCAGTTTTAAAAGACTGGTTGAAGCGAACCGAACCGATTTTGAGATACACATTTTTGAAGTCAAAAAGCAATTGGGTGCAGGCATGCCGTATAGTCATGACGGAGCCAATAAAGAACATGTTACCAATGTTTCAGATAACGAAATTCCGGAAATCGTTACGTCCATAAGCGAATGGATACAAACATTGCCGGAAGAAATGCTGGAAAAATTTAAAATTGACATCAGTTCATTTAATGAATTTAAGGTACTGCCCCGCCTTCTTTTCGGACAGTACCTTTCTGCTCAGTTTGACCTGCTGATTCAGCAGGCACAGATTGCCGGCATCCAAACGCATATTCATTCTGGTACCAAAATCCTGAATATAACGGATCAGCCGGAAAAATCATTTGTACAGATTGAAACAGATACAAACGGGACATTTGAATTTGATTGTATAATCATTTGCACAGGCCATAACTGGCCTAAAAAAAATGAAGGTGTGGTGGAAGGATACTTTGATTCTCCCTATCCTCCTGCCAAGCTCGCATTTAAAGCAAATCATCCCGTGGCTATCAGAGGATCATCACTTACAGCAATTGATGCAATCCGAACGCTTTCAAGAAAAAACGGGGCGTTTCATAAAGATGAAACCAATGGAAAACTTTCCTTTAAAGTGAATGATGACAGCCCGGATTTCAGACTGGTCATGCATTCCCGCAATGGTCTTTTACCGGCAGTCAGGTTTCATTTGGAAGAGCCACTTGTGTCGACAGATTCTCTGCTTAGCCAGGAAGAAATTGATCAGAATATAGCTGAGAATGACGGATTCCTCTCTCTTGATTTTATTTTTGAAAAAGACTTTAAAGAAACTTTAAAAGATAAAGACCCTGAATTCTACAATCGGATAAAGAATCAAAGCATTGAGGATTTTGTAAATTCCATGATGGATATGCGCGAAAAAACCGATCCGTTCATACTTTTCAAACAGGAGTATGACGAAGCCGCTCAGTCGATCAGAAAAAGGGAATCTATACACTGGAAAGAAATGCTAGCCGTTTTAAGCTTTGCAATGAATTATCCCGCAAAGTATTTATCGGCCGAAGACATGCTCAGGCTGCAAAAGGTTTTAATGCCCTTAATTTCAATTGTCATTGCTTTTGTGCCGCAAAGCTCCTGTGAAGAACTGCTGGCTTTGCATGATGCAGGTAAACTGGAAATTATTTCGGTTGGTTCGGACAGCAGCGTTGAGCCTGATAAGTCAGGAGGGGCGAATTGCTTATTTAACGACGAAGCAGGCAATCCTAAAAAAGACTATTATCCAACTTTTGTTGATTGTATTGGTCAGCCACATTTATCTTTTGAAGATTTCCCTTTTAAAGGCCTTCTGGATAATAAATCGATCAGCCCGGCCTTTATTCAGTTCAGATCAGCGACGGAAGCAGCCAAACAAATTGAGGAAGGAAATAAAAAGGTATCACAGGACAAAAATGGAGACTACTACCTTCAGGTCCCGGGCATCCGGATAAATGATAATTTTCAGGTGGTAAATGAATCGGGTAAAAAAAATAGCCGTATCTACATTATGGCCGTTCCATACATTGGCGGCTATAATCCGGATTATTCGGGCCTTGATTTTTGTGAAGAAGCTTCTGAAAGTATTGTGAACAGTATTCAGGATACATTTCAGATTGAGGGTTTTTCCGCTACATCCATTCCTGAAAGCATATGAGCCAGAATAGGTTCGCATTTTTCACGACATGCAGGATAAAACTGACCATGTTTCCAAAAATCAGATTTAGGAGATAATCCCCACCAGAACTCTGCCATACAGAGTGGCTTCATCTCATTTTGAAAAGCATATTGCAGCAGTTTAGGCGCTGCGCATTCACCAGCTCCGGCTGGTGGATTTTTACCGGATGAACTTTTAAAAATTTCCCGCAGACTTTTCGTTTTCCCCGCATGATTCAGGAAATGATACTGATCAAAAATCCGGTTTTGTAAAGAGACTGAATGAAGTTTTCTCTGATTTTTCAAATTGCTGATCTGCTCGCAATTTGTTGCTCCTGAGCAGTCTTTCAGGAATCTGATCTCCTCATTCATTCGGGTAAGTTCCAGCATTCCGCCATTTAGAAAACTTCCTTCTGCCGTCCCGTCAAATATGGCCGGAACGAATTCGCTATGCTGATTACCTCCTGCCAGTTTACCGGAAAATGCCGCAAGATAACCTATTTCATTCTGCGGCGTACGCACCACGAGAACACCAAACATCTTTCCGATTACATCATTTTCATCTCCGGACAAGCCAAAATTGTGCTGCCATTGAGTTTGTGTTTCCAGGTACATTTTAAGCTTGTCCGCTGCCAGTAAACTTAATGCATGAGGCCGATAATCAAATGGAAAATCAAATTGATCAGGCAGTGTCTGAAAATTGACTGGTTCCTCAAAAACATTAAAAAACCGATTTCTGGGTAGTCCGGGAAGTGGCAAGTAAGTAGCAGTTATGATGATGCAAATATCGGAATGTTTTCCTGTAAAGTGCCTGTTAAAAGAATTAACATCATCTGTTTCTTAAATGCGGCCAGGATTTATTACATAAATGATAATCAATCCTGGCTAAAAGTTTATTAACAAAGTGATTACATATCCCTCTCATTAGAAATTTTTGTGAAAAAATTATATGACATCACATCT
>Ga0265797_10010753_pt1 | contig 11595 bp, 11 predicted proteins | sample P2T30metagenome_FD_192433 | JGI IMG/M metagenome (GOLD analysis project Ga0265797, IMG submission 192433) | Plant litter microbial communities from East Loma Ridge, Irvine, California - P2 T30 | ecosystem: Environmental > Terrestrial > Plant litter > Unclassified | place: USA: California... | reverse complement strand
GCGAATCGATTGCTTGGGTGGACCGAGGGAGTGTCTGGATGTACGCCAGATGCGTTTTCTTAATGATGTGCGCTTTGATTGGAGATCATCGTGGCGTAAGATAGTGATGTTGATGAAGTCTACAATAAGGATATCGTGTGGGGTACACAATAGGGATGATGATGAATTTGGGCGACTGGGTCTGCAAATGCCGCTTTTGGAGACAGAGATACTGTGGTTGGGAAAACGTGGTATGGTCTCACTAAGGTGCATAAGTTGCGTGCTGTAACGTTATTTTTGCGCGGCACATGGGAAAGATAGAAACACTCCACATGCCTCCATCACCACCGCGCGAACTTGGCTTTGGCATCGGCTCGTTCTAGTAACGTGTTCCCCTGTGATAAGGGACTCCCCGTGTCGCGGGACATGACAAAACTACGCAGAGCAGGATATGGACTACGCTCCAGGTATGCATGTTTCTTCGAAGTCATAGTTGTAGCTACGCGGGCGTGTCCCGCCATGGTGTGCGTCCCTCGTCGAATGGACGCACGTTAGATATTATCAGGTGGGCATCACTCTACCCTCGTGGCGCTCGCCATCTTCCCATCTACAGTGTTGATCTCCACAAGGGTCAAGTCGCCTCCTATGGTTTGTCTCACCCCAAGGGTCTAGCCATTCGCCCTGTTCAGTCCTCGAGGCGATACAGATTAGGCTTTCCGGTATCGCGTACTCACTCCAATCAAGCTTGTCCTCATCCAGTACATCGGCCCCTTCGCGTCGCGTTACTGGTACCGTATCGGCCATGATGAGCCAATCTTCGATGCTGTAAGTGGTGCGGGCTTGGGGCGCCAGAACGATCCTCGCTTTACCCTGTCGCATGTTCCAGATGTCACGCGCAACAAACTCGTACTCGCTGGCACCAGGGCAGTCTGATTCGAGATACCCTTTGCTGCTCACCAATCGACCCCAAGGCCCAAGCGCACCAACAACACTGCCTCCCGTCCAACCGGCGGTGACGGTCGACCGGAATCGCAGATGGTCGCGTGTGAAAAGCGAAGCATCGAAAGTCGACATGCCACCGTAGCCGCTGTAAACGGGGAAAGCATGTCCTTCTAGCCAGCGCTGGTACACCGTCGTGTTCTCTGTCGAGTAGGCATCGATGACCCAAGATTCGTTGTCCGATATCATGCTATACCCTCCCGGTCTAGCGAAGTCGTAGATTCCGTTCCCACTGATGCCTCGGCCTACCCATGTGTCGTAGAAGAGGGAAACTCTAGTGTGTGGTGGATTGTCGGGGTTGTATCTGGGATCGTCGTCGTCGAGGTAGCCCAGCTCACCCTGACGCACTTTGCGGTCGTAAGAAATCCAGTCCGTTCCGAAAGCCATGTCTGCGTGTTGCAAGCGTTGCTGGTGGACCAGCTCCAAGATATCGGAGGAGCAAGTCAACACATCGTTCATCACCAGCAGAGTGCCATTACTTTTGTCGCTCGAGGCATACGGCACGAGCGGCGCCAAAGCAAGATTGCGTATCTCTGAAAGCATGACGATGCGGTCATGGTTTCCAAAGTCGGAAAGCATGTTTGACGAGTGGATCCAGACGCCGTCTACCCCAATAGCTTGTAGCGCGGCACCAAAGTCGGATAGCAAGGCGCGTGTCTTGTCCTTCGAGCCATTCTCATAGATGCTTACATATACTTTGTTGTTTTGTAAAAGGTAGATGATGGCTTCCAATAAGGCTATGGCCTGCGCTGGAATGATGTTCTCGGAGTTGTGTAGGTTGATGGCGAAGCTAACGATAGATTGTCGCTGATTGTTCCACCAGCGAGACTGGTGCTGCATGAACGCCGTGTTCGCATACCGTTCTGGATTTAGCGTACAGTTCGGGTAGGCAACCGCTCCATTTCCATCAGGGAACATTGTGCGTTTGAATCGCCATTGCAGCGAGTCGATTAACCACGTCACATGGTCCTTTTGCGCCGGTGAATCCAATGATCTTGTGAACCTGGGCCCGAGAGCGAGGCCCTCGACCTCAAACAGGTAGTTTAGACCAAGTATCCCAACGTCGGCGTGGCTAGTTGCTGGTACACGTCTGAGAAGTGTAGTCAGATTGACGCCAAAGAAGAGTAAGGTCGTGACGGTGACAAATATGTAGGTTCGACGAAGCCGCCGACTGCACAGCGCCATCGGAACTATGTCAGTGGTAGGCAGAAGGCTCAGGGTGAAGCGAGTTGTAGCACAGGGCTTAAAGGGATGTTCACAGACGCACTCAAGTGCAAAGTCAAATCACGACTTAATGTCACTGGCGATCTTGGTGCTGTAGTATCCCACTCGTTACGTCAGGCATGCGCGCAAGTGCAGCACCAGCCAGGACGACGAAATGATTCAGGGAGCCATAAGTTCGAATCCAGTCTCATCCAACGTGTGTAGTGCAGAGATGTGCCATGGTACAGGGCTTTGCAATATCGGCTTGATCTCTGCACTCTATCGAAAATACAACCGAGCTAATAGGACATCATGCTTACATTCTCCGGCCGACCAACACGGGCGATACTGATAATTGGGATGTGTTTGTACAGTCAAGCCGATTCTGCAAAGCTCTGTAACATTAGGTTGCAATACCGGCTCCCCTGTACGAACTCTTTTCAATCGTCAGCATCGCTCGTGTTGGTCGGCCGAAGAATGTGACCACGATGTCCTATTGGCTCCGCCGCAAGTTCGCAAGAGTCCCGTTCTGGCGCAAGGCGTGAAGCCTGTGCTGGATTGCAACCTGCGAAACACGCGACCTTGCCCATCTGCTCGGCCGAACAAGGTGGTGTTACCTAGGACCCTTCGAACCGTGCAAGCTGGAGGCGGCTGCTATGTGGCGTCGGGAGGCCAGTCATTAAGGGGGTTGAAACCAGGGCTATCCATTATGTGCTAGACTGCCAGTCGTCCCCAACCGATCACCATGACAAGCGACTGCAAGTATTGCAAGTATTGCAGTCGTGTAGGCGGTCTGTAAGCGACAAGCTAAACGTCACATGACTTGATCCTCATGTGTCTAGCCGTGACAACACTTTACTTCACGTGGTCAGATCGACGGCGGAAGGCGTGCGCTAGCGCAGATGTCTTGCCCGACCTCAGGATCCGCTACGATTTGCTTCAACAGCCAGGCTTTAGACTTTCGGCACTGTATGCCTTCAAAAGGCTGTGGGCTATGGCGCCACGCCTCCCTCTTTGTGAGTTGTTGAGCGAAGCAGGCTTCGACCAAGGGTCTGGCCCAGCCTCCAGGGCCCGCCAGGCCTGTAACCCTTACTGACACTCTTTAAACACAAGTCGGCCCTTGCCTGCATGCCTTTCGGCTTGCTACCCAGATTGCGCGCATGTGGGGTTTTCCCCGAGCTGAGCTTGCTTCATCGGCAGCTAAGCGAGAAATCACTCTAGAGTCAGGGCCCCCGCGCGGCGATGCAGTGATGGCCTTCCTGAAGACGGATCAAATCTCAGAAGCGAACTGCAGGAGTGCAGCCTTTGTGCGCTAATGGCACATCGAAAGCAAGTAATCCAACGCTGAGGAAGCCGGTTCTCGGCACTACTGGACCGCCATTCCCTTCTGATAACAATAACCATATCATGCGTGCTGAGAAGCAGAGATCGGAAACGTCCATCATCTGCCTTGTCAAAATTTCCCTCGTGTGACGTGGAGCTGCGCCCACGGTCAAACAGCGACGTGAAGCGTAGTGAGCGATCAGCACGAGCATCTCGGCACATGATCGCTGTTAGACGCTAGAGAGAGGACGAACGCTTTGATCCATGTCGACAAGGAAGATGACGAGTCTATGCCCAGGGCTCCCGCAAGCAGGCCCCGCAGCATGACTCGTTGGCATGTTGGTCGAACCTTGTCTCACACGTGCTGTGTGCATTGCGCCTGTCTTGAAGCTAGCAACCAGGGTTGGTTGCATGCGCTAGCTGATCAACGGGAAAATGGAGATTTTGCATGTCGAGTGCACGTAAAGGCTAAACTGGAGGACGCTTGAGCAACTGTTGAGTGGAGAACCATCCCGCGATAGGCGGCCCAACGGTCGCCGTTCATTGTGGTGTTTTCGGTTATGAGCAGCGACATCCCGGACAACAATTCCTCGCCCCCGACAAGCGAAACGATAAGGCACATCTGGAATGCCATGCTGAGCAGCCCATGGGACGAAGTCAATAGTCAATGTCGGGTATTGCGCACTACGCAGTAGTCTACGCTTGGCCGGCGAAACAGCCTGGAACACACCAATGAGTAACTTGTGCAATCATCACCGCAATGCAGTTGGACACTGCAGAACTATCGTGAGCCATCGTCCAGCACTCGTCCAATGTTCTTTCAGCATTGCTGTGAGCGAAGAGTCAGCACTGCCCCTACCAAAAAGCTGCTGGCCCACTCACTCCAGTTTGGAGCCCTGGCCCATCCAAATATCTAGCTGATGTCTCGGATCCGAAATGTTGCTGTGCCACATCACAACCTCTTCTCATGATCTGTTCCCGTAGGTGCCACCCAGAGCAGTGGCACGCAATAACAAGGATAGAGGACAAGCGTCTCACTGGACTGAAAGGTTCTTTGGCGACGTACGCGATCGATCCAAGGTGTTTCGCCAAAGTCTCTGGCGTGTTATTCCAATATACAAACACATGGCGCGTCTACCTGGCCCTGGAGAGTCCTTTAAGTTAGCTGTCGTCCTCCCACATATGAATGGGACGAAAAGCTCTTCGTGGATCCACTCCTACACTCGACGCGTCGATCATCGAAGCCCTTACCCATCCTATCTGACAGTACACCATGTCCATGACCCCCTTCCACCAACGACCTGCCTTTCTGGGTGCGAACAATCCGTACGGTCAATCAAGCGCATATGGTACGCACCGTGGAAAAGCTCGTATGAGCCGCAGACCCATCTCTCACACTTCGATAGGCTCTCACACTTCGACCGGTTCCAATGCGCCTCAAAGCTTCCCGTTCGGGCTGCCGCAAACACCTCAACCGTACATCTATCCTGACCCTGACCACACACTAGCGCAGGAAGCTGCGGGAGAGCAAAACCAAGCCGGTGTGCGCGACAGTGAGTCAGGGGAAGAAACCCAAGATAGAAGCACAGCGCAAAAGGGTAGCTGTTGCACACATACGGGATCCTGCTGTATGATGGCACTTGTGGAAAAGGCTTTCAGCCTGGCAGAGGGCATTGACCAGAAGTTCGAACTCCATGTCAAGTGCTCATGCGACAACCACGTGCAATTCTCCAACAAGGACCGATGAGCTTGACAAGCGGAGGATGAGCGACTACATGGAGCGAACCCATGGAGATAGCACCGCAATCTGGGAGGCCAAATTTGAATTTCCGCGAAAAGCAAAAGTACATCCGGATGTACGAGTATCGGAGTCGAGGTCGTTTTCTTACACCAAAGATGGTTTGCTGATTGAAAGTATGGGGAGGGATCTGCCTCTAGGTTGTGAGCGTATTACCAGAACATGGAAGTTACGCTTTACCCTGTGTCCTATCGTCCACTAGCTCAGCGGTGTTCTAGTGTCTCCACCGCGTGGGAATTTTCTTCTGGCATACGCAGTCGGCTTTGTATTTCTACTACGGACTTTGCGTATCACAAAGTAATGAATCTTGAGTCTCATCGCTTCGGACCAGCGATCGGATAAGTGGATAAGACTTGGTAGCGTGGTGTCATCGAGCGTAGTGTCTGTTGCATGATTTCCCTTTGTGCGACGCGCAGTCTGATGTTAGTGCGACACCTTGCTTGAAAGAATGATCTGCGGCGTGCGGAAGTGCAAGGGGTGGATCCTGGACGTGCATCTCGTGGATCACTCCTCTCACATGGCTCTCTAGACGGCAACTAACCGCACCCTTGCGCTCAAAACCTAGAGTCTTGCGCGGTCAAGCGTTAGTCGCTAAGCACGTGACGCACGCGTGAATGCGGATGTAGCTTGAAGCATCGCCTGGGTTAGCTGTATTCAGAATAGAAGACAGCAATCGCAAGCCTTGCCAGACTCGACTACGATGATGCCTGTCCAGTTTGACAACGGGAGACGTGTCGGTCTTCCAGCACTGATGTAGTAAAGCGACCGTCCCAGTAGTCGATTGTTTCTGCATGTGACGAGCCCGCGTGTAGTATAGCGGTAATCTTCTCTCTGACGTCGATCCTATTTCATACCACCTCGTCTCTCGATACGTTGCTTCCACCACGAGAGACAAGCGTACGATGGCTGTCCGAACATCTGATGGTGGGAAAAGTCTCATCTTCCATAACAAAACGCGAACAGCAACAAGTTATGCACTGACAATCTCATAACATTCGACTCTCCGAACGAGCAATTGCACTAACATGGCAAATCGTTCCCGTCTTCTTTCAGTCAAACATCTGCCGGCAATGGGTGCACCCTGCAATCATGAGTAAAAAAGCGATTTCGCTGACCGAGTTATTCACATTGTCGGCAGTTCCAGCCACGCGACACAACAGCGGGAAACAAGAGTATTCCACATCTTATCTTGTACACAGAGGTAGTGGGAGCTCCATAGCCGTTGCATTAACTGATGCCTATGGCGGCGTGCTGTGGTGGGCAACTACTAGCGGCACTTGTGATGATCCAGAGGGTAGTCTTTGGCAAGGAAGACGATGGTAGCAGACGAGCACCCAATATGGAAGACGGGTAAGTGCTCGCCTCACGTTATCTCAATATGACGGGGTGCAGCTTAATCTCGCTTCGCAATACAGAGCTTTGCAGACTCGGCTTGACTGTACAAACACATCCCAATTATCAGTATCGCCCGTGTTGGTCGGCCGGAGAATGTAAGCATGATATCCTATTGGCTCGGTTGTGTTTTCGATAGAGTGCAGAGATCAAGCCGATTTTGCAAAGCCCTGTAGCATCAATTACCAATGCGTTTCCTTACCCCGCCCCTTGTCCGTGCCCCGCAGCGGATTGCAGTGCCGGAGATTGCTTATCCCGTACTGTACAGGATACGGTACACATTGTAAGTTTGCCTCCTGTAACAACATTACTTTCGATTGACTGTCCCGTCCCGCCTTGCCTATGAAAAAACGACAAAAGTTTGTCACCTGTCCGCGCTCATTCTAAACAATCCCTCGCCCGTGTATTCTGCCCCAAGATCAGTAGAGGAGTCGCGCGGTTTTGGTGACTTGTCATTCCGCTTGCCGCCGCCTCCCTGCTTGCCCTTCTTAGCTTTTTTTCCTTTCTGCTCGGCTCGTTTTGCTTTCGCCTCCTCGAGGTCCTCGTAGCTCATCACTTTCGCAGTGCCAAGCACAATCATCCCTATCATGGATTATCTATTTAACACTCTGAAGAAGCATGCCGACGAGATCACTGCTACGCCCAGCCTATTCACCGACCACTACCAACACTGCATCAACTACGGCTTTGTGAAGCCCCAGGAGTATTGTACAAAGATAGATGACAGCCGCTTATACAGTGCAGCGGTCGCTATCAATCCTGGTAGGAAGTTCACCTACTTCGAACAAGCTTGGGGTAATAAGCCAGGAGGTCGCGATGCGATTACTGCTGCACGGCGGGTGACTCGTGAATCATACGAGCAGTATCTAGCGCACGTGGAGCTGCCGACGCTAGCAGCATCCACCTTGCTTATCAACTCAGATAACTTCGACGAAGATGAAGAATGGGCAGCTACCTTTAGGGATAATGCCAGCGTCGAACACGACAATATACAGAGGCGCCGGCTAAAGGAGACCGAGCTCGAGCGCTTCATGAATGTCACCCTTAACACGAAGAGCACAACAACCGACGCCGCCGGCAACCTCTTGAAGCAGACGATGGATCCACTCCGTTAGTGGCGCGAGAAAGGTTAACACGCCTACCCAACGCTTGCAGGCATGGTGTATGACCTCTTCGCAATGCTACATTACATCTCGTCTAGAGCGTCGTGAGGGTCAACACACAAATCGGGAAAGCTGTGATCGTCCGTTCACACTCGTAGAGATTCCTCCATGGTATCCCGCCACCTGCCGGATACTAGAATCCATTACAGAGTCCGCCCGTTTTCGACTGCGCGCCGATTCTGAAAGGGAACATGAGACCGTCAGCAACAGATCTCGAAACAGGCTGGGGAACCACGTGGAGGATATACCAAGAGTCAACATTAAAGGCTTCTCGAATTCATCAACGCGCCAGTGCTCGAACAGGGGCATAGGTTTGGGTGTTACTGACGAAATCAACACGAAACTCTCCTTCCGTAGGCTCGTGATCTCTCAAGAACAGGTTCGCAGTGACAACTCGTATAACACCTTACATATAAGTCACCGGTGGCGGGAATCCGGCTGCTCAGTGTAGGCCCCGATTCAACTCTCATCCCTAGACGGAAGCAATGTTTTGTCTAAACAAGACAAGGAGTGTTTCAGTAACACTTGAACAACATTTGTAGCCGACAACAATGGGGAGAGATGTCTGATGTCTAGCAAGATGGAGAAATGGTGCCGCAGGTCCTGAGCGTATGAGTTCCTCCACTGGCTTAGCCCATGAGTCTTCTTAACCTGATAATGACTCAAATCACTTGCGACTAAGCTAAAACCAACTCTGGCTCGGCTCTATAATTGAAAGAGTGCAGAGATGAAGCCGATTCTGCAAAGCTCTGTAAGTTAACACAATAAAGTCTTGATATTCGGGACACCGGTTTCGTATATCGCTGTAGCGTGCAAAGGATATACACCGCTTTTTGTGTGTATATATATATATATATATATATGTGTGTGTGTGTGTGTGTATGTGGGCAGGGGGAGCTGACATCGGTAACGTGCGTTCCTCCGACAAGAGACGCACGTTAGTTAGCACTGTGATGATGGAATGCAAAACATGTCGAAATGCGTACAAGATCAAGCTGCGATCAGTGAGTATCTAAGCAAAAAGAATTGTAAGTTATGAGAATACAACCCACAAAGCAGAGGGCTGATGAAAGTAGGACGTGAGACCCTCGCACCATTCGTGCACTTTTATGTGCCGTTTGACACCAGAGTTGTACAGTACTTGGACAAACATAAGTGAGCGCCCTCACCTCTTCCAAAGCTCAAGACCTATGCAACTGGCCCCTTCTTCACCAAACTTGTCGCTGCCAAGGCAACATCATATGTGTCGTTAGCTGCAGGGCACATATTCCACTGTTGTGTTTACTAACCTTAGATGGCTGTCATCATGTAAGGGAGTCCGCGTGTAATGTCTAGAAGTCTTCCGATATATGGACTGACTTGTTACTGCACTGTTTATATCCCCGTGTCGCCGCCTAAACCCCCATCTCCTCCGGCCCACTACATGAACAACTAAAAATACATACCTAAGCTGTTATGTAAAAGGTTATAAGAGATCCTCTGAAACACTTGCTTACTGAGTCAAATCTATATAGTCACTACACATTCTATAGAAAGATTTATGCCAAGCGTCCTCACTTTACAAAATTCATCCCATCTATAATATTATCAATAGTTCGTCGAGGATTACAAAGTCGATGTGGCAAGGAAAACTCGCGTATATGACAAAATGAACCGAACACCGTTGACGTTGACGCGCGCTGAGACAAACCATATATTCCAGGAGTGCACAGCAATGTGCTGCTCCACACGCACGGGCTGTGAGAGTATCGCTCTCAGGGCACATCCATAACGATGAATGTGATTTCTTCCTTGTCGTTTACCGGTGCTTTATGGTTGCTCATAACAGGCGTTGCATCCGGCCACTTGTTCATTTCTTCGCCGAGTCCGATCGATGCAACGGCGGTCAAAGAGCCTTTAAGCGCAGACGGCGAGGACTTTCCATGTCATGGTGTGTCGCTACCTAAGAAAGGAGGCATGAGGATGAGTGCTGGCTCTATGCAATCACTTGAGTTCGACACTGGAAATGGTGCAAACACTGCCGTCCACGGCGGTGGCTCTTGTCAGATTAGCATCACCTACGAGTCAGATCCTGTGTCTCTGAAGGATCCGCGTAACTGGAAGGTCCTCTACTCCATCCAGGGCGGCTGTCCATCCAACACACATCTGAACTTGGACGGCACTTTCACTTCTTCCACCGGAAGCTACCACGGCTCCTGGCCTTGTACTAACGAGTCCACGAACGGGATCGATTGTGTGAACGCATTTGAATTCAGAATTCCAAAAGGGCTGAAAGACGGGCACGCCATCGTAGCCTGGACCTGGTTCAACACTGTGGGGAATCGCCATATGTTTATGAACTGCATTGACGTAGACATCAAAGGCGGTGATGGCTCCGAGATGCTTTCACTTCCGAGTATGTTCGTCGCAAACATCGGCAATGGATGCGATACGCCTGAAAACTACGATCTAGCATTTCCCGCCCCAGGTCAGTACTTGACGACCAAGAAGGCTGCAGTTCGGAGCTCGTACGTCGTCACGCCATACCCGACATTCACACCCGATCAGAAGTCATGCACCCACCCTGATCCGTCAAAGCCAGAGTAAAGACCACGATGGGATTCCAAAACCGTCGATGTACCATTGACAGCAAGTATAGCCATCGGACACCAACACGGGTCATTCCTCGCAAGCAAGATGATGATGTCTCACAGATCGCTTTGGGATCTGATGTGAACATGTACGTTCCACGCTCCATAGAATGCGGGGGTGACTCGCACGTAGTATATTGGATGTGCCGATGAACATGTCTCTGATTAGTACAGTATCGAGGACTACTGGGAAAAGCACATTTTCCTTCTCCTTTTCCTTTTCCTTTTGGTTGTGAATTTGATTTGTAGCGAAGCGGCTGATGTTGTTCAAATTACTTAACTTACGTCTATCTCAATTCATCGTGCAACATCACTCAAGGGCGGATTCTTAGAACATGACATGGTGTGCTATACAGAGACTTGACTTGTGCGACCTCTTCAAGTCGTTATTCCGCTGTGAAGTCACCATCACATCTTTCCGCTCAGATTCAAGGTCAACTCAATAGTCCACGGCCGATTCTCTCGACGTTGCTCACCGCACGGGGGCAATCTCACGCTGTTCGGCGGAAAGTTCGACAAGTTATATGCGGTATGAAATTGATGCACGCTTTGTAAGATCAACGAGTCTCGCCGTATTTTAGTTGTGGTAGTTGTGGTAGTTAAATGTGGTGATTGGCGCATGCATGCGCCTTTTGTCCTCATGCCGTAACCGTCGCTTCCGGCCGCCATCTAGGGTACTGTACTTTACGAGTCTCGATTGTGGCGAAGGAAGCAGTGCTGAGCGGCACTAGACCACTACTATAGCTTTGCGTCTACACGGAGTTAGCTTTGCATCTGACTTAAATAATATCTAGGCCTTTCCAGGATATCGGATGACCCATCATCGGTAAATACCTACGGCCGCAAACTGCGTGAAAAAGCCTTGATGGTTAGATGGTGGTATACGCTGATGTTACTCGACGTTTGATCGTAAACCATCGCTATGTATAGATAAATATTCATGGTAACTCTACGGAGAGAAATTTCCAGCCCGTCGTTGCTTGTGAAAATTAGCCACTTTTGAGGTTAGTGTTTGGCGTGATTGCCTACATCTTAGCAACTTAGCTAACTACAACGACAGATCCAATTCGGTTGGCAACGCGTCTGCCATATCTACGTCTATGGGAGA